>Ga0268299_1003492_pt1 | contig 14328 bp, 15 predicted proteins | sample NOBtaG_FD_193484 | JGI IMG/M metagenome (GOLD analysis project Ga0268299, IMG submission 193484) | Activated sludge microbial communities from bioreactor in Nijmegen, Gelderland, Netherland - NOB reactor | ecosystem: Engineered > Bioreactor > Aerobic > Activated sludge | place: Netherlands...
TTCTCGAAGTGCCGATCACGTGGTATTTTGACCCGGACAGCCGGATGCGTATGGTCGGCGATTCCATGCACATTCTGGTTGAAATCTGGCAAATTCGTCGTAATTGGCTACAGGGAGTCTATGCCAAGAAAGCTTAAAACGGCTGAACTCATGATCGAACAGGAATTTTGGAATCAAGGCTATCACAACCTGATGGGCTGTGATGAAGCCGGGCGCGGCCCCTGGGCTGGGCCAATTGTCGTCGGCGTCGTTTGCCTGCCCCATGACCGCCCCGATCTGACGCAAGTTCTGGAAGGCGTGCGCGACAGCAAAAAAATGACCAAGCGAATGCGTACTCGTCTGGTTGACCGCATCAAAGAAACTGCGGTGACATGGGGCGTTGGGATCGCCAGCAATGCAGAAATTGACGAATACAAAATCAACCCCGCCACTAAACTCGCGATGATCCGCGCGCTGGAAATGGCGGAATTAGAGCCAGATTTTTTGATGATGGATGCTTTCCCCTGGGAAAAGACTGCCCTTGCACAGCCGACGCATATTAATCTCGATTTCCCCTATCGCAGCATCAAAGGCGGCGACAACCTTTCGCTGACGATTGCTGCTGCCAGCGTCATTGCCAAGGTCACGCGCGACGAGTATATGATCGAAATCGACGAAAAATACCCTGACTACGGTTTCCGCGATCATAAAGGCTATGGCACTGCCAAACATCAGGCCGCGCTCAAACTTCACGGCCCCTGCGAAATCCATCGCATGTATTACGCGCCTGTTCGCCAAATGATGATTCAGCGAACGCAGCAGTATCCCCTGCCATTCGACGAAAACGCAAAGGACTAGCCGGTTATGCGGCTGGCGCTCGTTCACGATTGGCTGAATCAACGCGGCGGCGCAGAGGATGTGCTAGATGCGCTGACAGCCCTTTATCCCAGCAGCCCGATCTATACCAGCATTTACGCGCCGGATTTGATGCCGCCCGCTTACCGAGATTGGGATATTCGCACCCTCTGGCTGGATCGTCTGCCCGGAATCCATAAGCATCATCAATTGTATTTACCATTCTACCCGGCAGCCTGGGGGCAGCTTAATTTATCCGATTACGACGTGGTGTTGAGCAACAAAAGCGGCTTCTGTCACGGCTTGCAGACCGATAAACTGCATATTTGCTACTGCCTCGCGCCGACCCGCTATGTCTGGCAGCTTGAAAGCTACATCGCCCGCGAAGGCATGGGCAAACCTGTCGAGATGGTTCTTCGTCCACTGATTGCCACGCTCAAAAAGTGGGATTATGAAGCGGCGCAGCGCGTGACGCATTTTATTGCCATCTCCACCGAGATTCAGCAGCGCATCCAAACCTACTACAACCGCGATTCGACCATCATTTATCCCCCTGTAGACACATCGCGTTTTCAACCATCCAGCGCGGTTGACGATTATTTTTTGATCGTTTCACGCCTGATCCCCTATAAGCGGATCGATCTGGCGGTGAAGGCAGCGACGCAACTTGGCCTGCCGCTCAAAATTGGCGGCAAAGGGCGCGACCTGGAACGTCTGCAAGCAATGGCTGGCCCAACCGTCGAATTTCTCGGCTACGTCGCGGATGATGCCCTGCCCGACCTGATGGCGCGCTGCAAAGCCTTCATTTTTCCGGGGCTGGAAGATTTCGGCATCACGCCCGTCCAAGCACAGGCTGCCGGGCGTCCGGTGATCGCCTATGGCGGCGGCGGCGCGCTGGATACGGTGATCCCTGGCGTCACGGGTGAGCATTTCCACGACCTCAGCATCGAGTCGCTGGCGGCGGTAATGAAAAATTTTGATCCGAATCGCTATGACTCGGTGGCGATCCGCGCACACGCTGAAAAATTCGACACGCAAATTTTCAATCAGCAGGTTACGGCTTATGTCGAGCAGGCATGGCAAGCTTTTGAGAGCAAACGCCCGTTCCTGTGGCATAATCCAGTAAACGTATAACAATGCTGAGATTGGTAAAAAGCGCAGCAAGTTCGTCAAAAGCGCAAAGGATTATTTATGGAATTGGTCAATATCGCACGGATTTTACTTCGCCGCTGGTGGCTGATTTTAATCCCGGTGGTCATCACAGCGGTGTGGGCTGCGCCAAGCATTCTTAATCGCAGTGCGGTATCTGGCGGCTTCAGCACCGTCATTAACTACAGCGCCGCGCAGCAGCCAGAAGCCATGCCTCCCCGTGACGGCGATTTTCAGGACATCTGGCTCGCGTCGGAATTGACCGTCAACGCGCTCACGGCCTGGGTGCAAACAGGCAGCTTTAGAAATGAAATCGCGCTTAAAACCGCCGAAAATGGCCTGGAAATTGACCCGGCAGCGATTGGGATTGCAGCCGATAACGAGCGCAGCATTGGGCAGCTTTTCTTGAGTTGGCCTGATGCCGACCAGTTGGCGATTATCGTGCAAGCCGCTCTTGATGTGCTGGTGGAGCGCAATCTCGCTTATTTCCCACAGATGGGCAGCGCCCCCGCGTCTGTGACGATTCTTGATGAGCCTCGTATCGTTCCAGAAGCGCCGCCATTAGCCAACCGTTTTCAGCCGTTCATTCAGATCGGCCTGGGACTGATCACAGGGATTGGTCTGGCGTTCCTAGCACATTATCTCGACCCAACACTGCGCCGCCGTGAGGATGTGGAGCAGTTGGGCATACCCGTCATCGCGAATCTTCCAAAAGAATAAAGCGGCTTGAACCACAAAGATAAGATTTGAACCACAGACACACAGAGGACACGGAGAAAATCTAATGAAATACCGATTTCGTTTATCGATATTCGTTGTAATCCTGTGTCTCTACGTGATAATCCCTCTGCGCGCTCAGGACGAAAATCTGACGCCATACTTCTGGGAGGCAGGCGATCTCAATCTGGCATATCCGGCGGGTTGGGATAAGCCGCTGCCTGTCGAGCAGGACGGCGCGCTCCAACTCCAAATGGCGCAAATCCTGGTCGATTCGCCGGATGTGCGTCCGCCGGGAGTCGCAATCATCACCTTAACGCTGCTGGACAACCTTCCGCCCGATCCCGACATTCTCAGGCTGTTAGCCGACGAATTGAACGGAATCGACATCACAGCCGATCTTGAAAATGTCACCGAAACGACGCTTGCCGGGGCAGATGCAATTGAATTGACCGGAATCAGCAGCGACGAATTGCTCTCCGGCATCGGGCGGGCGGCGCTGCTTTCCGACACCACTGCGCTGCTAATGACTGGGCGCGCGATTGCTGAGCAGTCGGACGATTTTTTCGAAATATTTAATCAAGCTGCTGAAAGTATCGCGTCACCAGACGGCGAAATCCCAGCAGAATCCGAAGCATCTGAAACCTATGGCGTCCTCTGGCAAACGATGCGTACCGTCAGCGATGGGGACGATGCTTTTCTTAATTTCGTTGGCCTTGCTTACAGTGGGAATCGGCTCTATACGATTGAGCGTGATCTCGGTGTGGTTGAAATCGATGCAGCGACGGGTGAGGTATTAGAAATCACGCCTATTCCCGATGTGGTCGAGCCTGTGGATATTGCCGTCGATACCAGCGGTACGCTTTATATCGCCGACATTGCCTGCGCCTGCGCTTTTGTGCTTGGCGAAGCAGGCGAAACACGAATCGAAGGTTTTAGCGAGGGCGCGCCATCCAGCATTTTCGCAGCCCCGGATGGCAGATTCTATGCAACCAACGTCGAAAATGACGATATGATCTCGGTGCGGGTTTTCCGAGACAATGCGCTTGAAAATACCATCCGCCTCGGCGAAAATTTATTTATCCAGCCTGTTCTGAGCATTGATGGCTTGGGTCGCGTCATCGCCCTAACGCAGTATGGCGAAATTCTCGGTCTGGCTGATGGCAGGCCGACGACGCTTTACACGCTGGGGCCAATATCGGATTCGCTCACCGACCTTGCTGTCGATGCGAAAAATCGCTTTATCATCGCCACATCCAACCAGGGCATTTCGATTCTAAACAGTGAGGGCGAAGAAATTGGCAGGCCAGGGCGACTCGTGCCTAATTTTCCGCTGCCGGGAGAAATGGTTAGCCCAATGGGTGCGGTGGCAGCCCCAGATGGTACGCTCTATTTTATTGATAGTGATGGCTCATTTGGGGCAATAACCGCTATGCGCGCAGGCTTGCCCGCAGATCGTGTTGGTGCAACAGAACTTGAGTTGAATAAGGCTGTGCAGGGGGCATTCAACGACCAGACCGCACAGCAGACGTGGACATATGACGGCACAGCCGGACAGAGTATCACCATTTCCGCGTTGAATATCAGCGAGGGGCTGACTGTTGCCTTGCGGCTGATCGCGCCGGATGGCTCAGAGATTGCCTATTCTGAAGATCAGCTTGTCGATCAACGATTGGAAGCCGATGGCATATATATCATTATTGTGGAGCGAGTGGACGGCACAGGCGCATATACACTCGGCATCAGCGAAACGCAAACCATCAATTTTGACTCTAACGGCGTGGCGCGGTTGGAAGGCGAGCTTGATGAGGTTTTCACCGTGCAGCGTTGGAGTTTTGAAGGCCAGGCCGGACAGAATTTTACGCTGACGATGCAGGCCGAGACCCTCGATCCAATTTTGCGCTTACTCGATCCCGACGGCAGCGTGATCGACGAAAATGATGACACAGGCGATCCGGCATTGGGCAGCGCTGCGCAGATCGTCAATACGCAGCTACCAGAGGATGGTCGCTACATGATCGAAGCGGCAAGTTTTGAGGGTGAAGGCCGCTACGAGTTAATTATCGTTCGAACAGGTTGAAATTTTAGCCCGATTCGTCCACCTGCTGGCTCAATTCTTCATCAGGATAACGCTCACGCAGTTCGTTGCTGTGAAAATACCAGGCAACGCCGAGAATCGCGCCGCTGAACATGCCTCCGACGATAATACCGACTATTACTGCCTGAATGATACTGTTGCCCTGCCCCAGCGAAGTCAACACCATGAGAACAATGGTTAATACCACTGTGACCGCCGATGTCATCCCCGGCGCGAACCATTGGCGGCGGATCGCGAGATAACCAAACAACAAAACCAGCGCCATTAACACAAAAAACAACCAGGCCATCCCTTGCATGGCAATATCCTCCAAATTTTACAATGTACGCAAAACGGCTCTCACTGGCGACCCGCAAACACCATCCAGCTTGAGCGGCAAAGCAAACAATTCATACGCTCCATCGGGAACATCGCGCAAAAATAATGTTTCCAGATTGACCATATGATGACGGCGAATCGCATGGTGGCAGGGTAAATCCTTGCTGTCGAACGCATCCACCGACGGCGAATCGAGTCCGATTAAACGCATTCCGAGAGTCGCCAGCCAGTCGATCAATTCCAGGCTGAGATAGGGGAAAATCTCAGGCCATTCGTCATCGCTCAGGCTGCTCACCCAGCTATGAATCAGCAAACGTTCAGCCCCTTCAAGATTAACATGCTTAAAATCCTCTGGCAGCAGCGGCCCTTCCCGTTTTTCGACGGTGACAACACGCGCAGAGCCGATATAGGCGTCGAGCGGCATAGCTGACGGGTGCGCGCCATCATCGGCATAATGATAATAAGCGTCGGCATGTGTGCCAGTATGCGCGCTGAGAGTCAGCGTCGTCAGGTTGACCGACGCGCCTTCTGATTTTCGCAGCACATGGACAGCGCTGAAGGGTGAATCCCCAGGCCAGACATGGGTTGTCGGTGATACCGTGCGCGTTATATCGTAAATACGTTTCATCACGTCCTCTATAAATCAGTGTAACCAAATTCCGCAAAAACGCGCGTAAGCCTTTTGTCCCGTGTGCAAAAATTGATTTGACGCCGATGCCTCGAAATTGGATAATTTACCCGATGGCATCAAATGGCATCAAAAGGAAGGCTCGATGAATCCTCTGTTCGATATTATGGGCAAAGTCGCGATTATTACTGGCGCATCGCGCGGGATCGGGCAGGCGATTGCCGAATGTTATGCCGCAGCCGGGGCGAAAGTCGTCATCAGCAGCCGAAAAATCGATGGCCTGAACGCGGCAGCCGAAAAAATTCGTGCCAACGGTGGCGAGGTGACAGCCATCGCTGCCCATAATGGCGACAAGGCTGCCCTGCAAGCGCTGGTTCATGCGACTGTCGAAAAATATGGTCGGGTTAATATTCTGGTCAATAATGCCGCCACCAATCCGCACTTTGGCACACTCCTCGAAGCCGAGGACAGCCTGTGGCAAAAGACGATTGAGGTCAACATCATGGGCAATGTGTGGCTAACCCAGGCGGCAGTGAACGTTATGCGCAAAAACGGCGGCGGTAAAATTATCAATATCGCGTCCGTGGTCGGCCTGCGCCCCGGCACGATGCAGGGCATCTACAGCCTGACCAAAGCTGCCGTCATCAACCTGACTCAAACGCTGGCGATGGAACTAGCCAACGACAATATTCAGGTGAATGCCATCGCACCGGGGGTCGTCAAAACAAAATTCGCCAGCGCTTTGTGGGAAAATGATTCCGTCGCCGAACCGATCCTGGCGCACACACCACAGCACCGTTTTGGTGAACCGAATGATATTGCCGGAATCGCGCTGTATCTGGCCTCAGCCGCGTCAAATTTCGCAACAGGTGGGGTTTTTGTGGTCGATGGCGGCCTGAATGTGCCGATGATTTAGCAATAAGCTGAGAAGGAGCTTTTGCATTGCGTTTTGTGATGTACACCGATAAAAGCGTTGCGCAGGCGATGAGCGCGATCAATGAACGCCTGCACGTCCCCGGCACGAAAAGCCGACCTCAGCTTGATGGTTGGGTCGAAAAAAGTGGTCGATTCGCGATGGGTGTGACGACCACCGTGCGCTGGCGCTTTGACCGCCGCACCTTTTTGTATGGACAAGCCGAGCGTCAGGGTGGAGTCACGCTGGTGGAAGGCACGGTCTCCGGCGGTGTCGGGCGAGATGGTCAGATCGTGGTTTTCGGCGCGATGCTGATTATCGCCCTGCTCACGCTGTCGCAGGGCAACGCGATTCTGGCGATTGTCGCGTTGCTGGCGGGGCTGGCACTCTTTATTCCCATGCGCGGCGATTATGCCAACAGCGAAATTTTGCTTTCCGAGCTGCAAAAAACGCTGAATGCCAAGTTCACGCCGCCGAAAAAGGAAACACCCAAGCGCGCAGCAAGCAGTTCAACGACCAAGCAGCGGGGGTAAAAAGCGGGTCAGCGTCTCAGCATTTCAGCTTTTTAGTGCCAAGTTTAAAGTGCTGAGTGCTGAGTTTTGGAACTGGCAGCTTTACTAAGCACTCGGAACTCAGAACTTTGTACTCAGTTCTTAGCTGACTGGCTGACAAGCTGAAACGCTGGCCCGCCAAAGGAGATAAAAATGCCCGATTCTCTGCTCATTACACGAAAAGACGCGGTAACAATCCTCACGATCAACCGCCCGGAAGTGCGCAATGCCCTCGATGGCGCAACCTGTAACGCGCTGCAACACACAGTTGAAGCCTGCGAATCAGACGGTACACGCTGCATCGTCCTCACAGGCACGGGCGGCGCGTTCTCATCCGGCGCGGACATCAAGGAATTTTTCAGCCTGGGGGCGACGCCGGAAATCATCAAACGCGGCCTGACCGAAAATTATGCGCCCATGCTCAAGGCGATTCGCAGCTCATCCTGGCCTGTCATCGCGGCAGTGGAGGGTCATGCAGCGGGCATCGGCTGCGACCTGGCGCTGGCCTGCGATCTGCGATTAGTCAGCGAACGGGCAAAATTTGCGGAAATTTTTGCGCGGGTCGGTTTGATTCCCGATGGCGGTGGGACATACATGCTGCCATGTTCAATCAATGTGCCATCATCTCCCCCACCGTTACTATTGCCGCCAGAACCGCCGCCAGTAATCCGATGCGTGAATACAATCTGATGCGAGGGTTTTAGAATAACCGCCGCTAATTGCTTACCTGATACGATCACCTGATGCACGACTGTGCGGATAAGGGCGCGCTGCTTCTCGAAGTCACCTTCTGTTGCCGCCCAATGACCGGGAAAATCATTCATGACCGACAATGCGTACTCGTAGCTGTCATCGACACGAAAGCGCAGAATAGCAATCTCATCCTCAAGTTTCTGGCGTTCTGCGAGAAATTCTTGAGGGTCGCCAGTGAACGCCCCATTGTCAAATCGAAATTCCATGCGGCTGATTTTTTCGCCAATCTCGGCTATGCGTTTCTGTATCTCGGCAGTTTCATAATCGGCGGCTATTGCAGCGATAGTCTTCTCTTTGCCGTCAAAGTCTTCGACCAAATGGCCTGATAACAGAAACTCAATCAATTGGGGTTCAATGCTGTCTGCCCTGATCGCGCCGTGCGAGTGGGGTTTGCGCTTGCAGTTATAGTAACGATGTTGGATACCGTTTTTATGGGTTCTGCGGGCGCGTCCGTGCATACGGGCAATCGGGTTGTCCATATCTTCAATCATCTGGCAGGCGGCGCAATACACAAGGCCGTCCAGCATATAACGTTTTGGTACACGCTTTTTATTGTGTGAGTTGTTTTTCATAATCTCTTGGCAGCGATCAAACGTCTCAGCACTGACCAACGGTTCATGAGTGCCTTGTACCCAAGTTCGCGTTTTTGAGCGCACAACTTTATTGTTCGCGTCACGGCTGATGGGTTGATGCGGCAGTTCGCCCAAGTATGTTCGTGACTTCAAAATAGCCCTCACTGAGGGCTTTGTCCACTCACGACCACCCTTGTTCTTGAACTGGCGTGTCTTGTTACCGCCTTCATTGAGCGTGTACACTAATTTTTGCATCCCTACTTCGTCTTGCGCATAGGCTTCAAATAACCAGCGCACGATAGGCGCTTCCGTTTCTTCTGGCACAAGTATCCCCAACTCAGCATCGCGGCGATAGCCGTAGGGCGCTATGCCATACCACTTTTTCTGCTCAAGCATCTCCATACGGCTTTTTCGTACTTCGTTACCGAGGTTAATCGAGTACCATTCCGCCATCGCCTCCATAACGCCTTCTATCAACCCGCCCATTATAGGGTCAGTGTCAACCGATGGCTCACCACTTGCCGACAGAACCTTGATGCCGAGGTCTTTACGCAACATGATTTTTGTCGTGATTGCGTCAAGGCGATTACGGGCAAGACGATCAAATTTATGCACAACCAACACATCGAACAGCCCGCGCCTTGCATCAGAACGCATCCTATGAAAATCGTCGCGTTTGGCGGTAGACGTTGCCGATATTGCGCTATCGGTGTACATCTGGACAAGTAAGCCGTTTTGCTGCGTGACATACTTCTCGATGGCACTTCGTTGTGCATCCAAACTGTATCCATCCGCCTGACGTTGATCGCTCATACGAATGTATCCGGCGTATCTTAACTTTTGCATCGTGGGTCAGTCCTTTCGAGTGCAAGATGCACGATAGCCGCCTTCACTGAGGGTAGCGTTAGCTGGCTCGAAAGAACTAAAATAGTGTTGCCGCTGTCGCTGTCAGTCAGTGATTGGCGGTGCGGCCTGTAGGTAGCTCCAACGCTGTCTACAGGCGTTTTATATTTGAGGTCTTTATTATCGCTGGTATAAGGATTTTTGGCAATAGGGGCGGCAAAAGAGAACGCCCCACCTGAACACACAGCTTTGGAGTTTGCTGTGGGAACTGGCGGGCGAACCAATTGAGGTACTACGCATGAAAGTTTGAATAACAACTTCACTCTCTATTATCTCATACTAACATTAGAGGATTATTAGAACCGATTATTTTATCTGAAAATATATTATCAGACGTTGACATTTGGGGTTTTAGGGAGTAAAATAGAATATAGAAGTGATGAAACAACAGCAAATGCGCGACACCCCATTAACCCGGTGATCGCGCTTTTATATTCCCCACCGGGGAGAAAGGTTAATCAGATGGCACGTACCGACAAGAACTTGACCACTCTCTACAATCGCGTCGCCACGACGAAACGGCGATTGAATACGGCGATAACTGAAGGCCAGCCAGCGAAAGTGGTAGCACACCTTCAGGCGCTCTACGAAGGCCACGTAAAAAACTGGCAGGACGCTAAGAAGCTGAAAATCAGGCGAAAAGAATAGGCGGTGACAGATGACTACCGCCAATTTCAACGGCGGTAAAGTCCAAGTCTACGATGATAACCTAACCGACATCAGTGAAAATCTGTTTTGGTTCAGGGAAGTCTCAGATCAACACGCCGCCACACAGACCGCGCTACTCCAAGACATACTCACAGTTCTCAGACAAATCCACGAAGACCTACAAAATCATAACCAGCCAGCCCCACAGCCTGTATCACTGTATCAAGCTGATACAAAGGTGATACAGCTTGACGGTGTGCGCCCTATTGACGCGGCGATTGCTTGGTTACGGGAAAATGACCCGGAACTAAAACTAACAGCCAGAGAAGCGGCGGTAAGAGCCAGCATGTCGCAAGCTACGATCAACCGGGCGCAACAGAAACTACGGGGCAAGTAACCCGTTGTATCAGCTTGATACAGTGATACATAACTCTCAATTTATCGCCTGAGTTTCAGGCAGAAGGAACTAAACAATGAGCAGTCACAAATTCGACAACGAGCAAGAGCGTAATGCGGCAATCGCGAGAGCGAATAAGGCGTATGCCGAGAACCGCAAATCGTCACTAAAAGGCCGAGCGCTGAACGACCTGGAAGCACGTATCCGTGCCAAGCTGGTTGAAGCCGAGCGCCTTGAAAATTCTCGCGTCGGCAGCGCACGGGAAGCGACTGAGAACATGCGTAAAGCTGAACAGCTACGGCACGACGCTCAAGAGATGCAGCGCTACACGGTCAATCGAGAGGCTTGGATTTCAGGCCGTGCTGAAGAAATCGCGCTGGAAGACAACCAGAAAGTCCGTGCCGTACAAGCGCAATTCAGCGACATGCAAGCGTCGTTTCTGACCGCTGAGGATGATTTCAATACTCAGGTTCAGGACATCATGGACAATCTGGCTTTTAATCCAGCCGTTGGTGTGGATAAAAGAACCATCGTTCGTAACGTTCAGCGGATACTCAGAAACGAGGGAGAAAGCGACGCTAAAGGGAATACATTCGTGCGCTTCTCTGAAGGCGCGGGACGTGCTGTTTACCGGGTTGTGCGAACAAAGGGGGGTGCGTGGGGTGTTATCCTCGAAAGTCGGGGCGACAGCACTTGGGGAGACGGTGAATAATGGTCACAAACGAGGAAGTTGATAGCTATTGGGGCAGTCTGACCGACGCTGAAAAAATGCGTAGGGCGCGTCTCACGGGTATCTGGCAAGCGCTCATTCACGGCATACACAAAGGCGCAACCGACGAAGAAATAGCCAGTCGGCTGAACAGCGGGGAATATCCCTCAACGTATCGTCGGGTCTTCGGTAACGCTTACAGCGTCCATTCGAGAGAAGTTCACCATGTCAGGCAACTAATCAAGGCGCAAGGATAACCGACGATGGCATCAAGCAAGACATTCAGGAACACAATCAGCGGGGTTCGTCTCAGGACGGACTACCGCTACTCTAAACGGATGAACTTTGACCGGGTAATAGAGTTGATCGTGCAAGCGCTAAAGCACACGGATTGGTCGCAAGGCGAACGGAAGGAATATCGGTACAGGGCGAACATTAAGTCTGGCAATCCGTTTCGCACTATCAAGTTCGTCGCAAGCTGGACACCGGGAAACTGGCTGGATGTTGTGGACGTACCACGCGGCGGCTCGAATGACTACGTGACTGTGGAACTCCCGAACCCTTATCTTGTCAAAGGTGCTACGCTCAAAACTGCGAAGGGACACAGGCTCAAAATGCTGTACGAAGACATCGAACCGGAGTGGGAGTAACCATGAAATTGAAAGCAACAGCGCCAATCCTGAACCCACAGCCCGATAAGCTGTGGGACGAAGCGGTTGAACGCTATCGGCAACTATGGGAGTATCACCACATGGCAGATGATGGTGAACGGGAGATCAAACGATTGATGAAGAACGTAAAATCCGCACGGAAAGCGTAACATTTCGGCTGGTCGCAAGGACTAATAAATAGGCACAAAAACCACTTTTCCCTTTTTTAGACAAACACCCTCAACAACAATCTTCCCGGCTCGATTGACCGGGAAGTGATTTTCTATTCCACGCAAAGGACGTGACAGAAATGAACCTACCACAAATTGACTTGTCGGTGCGCTACGACATGCAGAACAAACGGCTAAAATCGAGGCCAGAGCCGACGAATGAAGCACAGAGAAAGCAATTATCGAACGAGGCCGGGGCGAAGTCCAACACGGGCTGGCGACATGCACGGCTGACCCTTGACCAGCTTGCAGAACACGCATTTATCAAGGGGCTGGCGTACTCGGTGTCGGTGTATGCGGACGGATACCGAGATGAGGCGCACTTACTGTCAACTCAGCTTGTCGGCCTCGATTTTGAGGTTGATGAGAAATCAGGCTTGCCAGCGTCCAGCGGTATGAGCGCCGAAGACTTGACGGTTGAGCCGTTCATCTCAAGATATGCGGCATTGATCGCACCGAGCGCCAGCGACACGACAGAGACACCACGCGCCAGAGCCTTGCTTGTGACTGATAGACCAATTACGGCTGATGAATACCGCAAGATTGTGTCGGTATTCGTCGCTATGTTTCCGGGGCAGATTGATAAAAAGGTATCTGACCCAACGCGGTTCTATTTCGGTTCACAACCTGACCCAAGTCGCATTTACTGTCTCAATAACGTGCTGAACGTTGATGAGTTTTTGGCTGAACATCAGGAGCTATGGGAAACCCAAGCAAAGGTCAGTAAACCCCGTGCCAATCGCCAGGAACACGAAGGCGAGACAATTCAGGCGGCTTTGCCAGACGACAAGAAGATTTTGCGCGTCTTCAATCTGGTCAAGTATGTGCTGGACTGGCACTATGAGCGACGTTTGCTTATTGGCGCTCACAGCGATTTATCGTTTAACACGTTGGTTTGGGCGGCAGCAGTCGGTTCAAATCGTGATACCGCCGTTTTCGCCTTGCTACGCGATCATCCAATCTGGTTACTTGACCGTGCGACTGAAGCGGATTACCAGCGCTTTGAGCGAAATTTCTATTCTACCGACGTGAGAAACATCACGGTTGGCACTCTCTATCACTATGCTTGGGAGTTAGGCTATGAGCAGTTCAGCCCGCTTGACATTACCGAAGACAATGCCGACGCAATCATAGAAACCACAGACTTCCTAACGGGAGTATCGGAAGCGTATGGAAATGTGTTGCCTCAGCATTTGCTTGGTGTGAGCAATACAGGCACGGGCAAGACTGAAGCATTGAGAACCCTGTTACCGATGTTCGCAGATACGAAAATTGCGATCTTTTGCCCAACGCGCAATCTGTGTCGAACTCTGGCTGAACGCATTAGCGATTTCAAGCCGCTTCTGTATCTCGATAACTCAAACAACATTCGTGACACCGATGCGCTCCGAGATGCACGAATTGTCATCTTGACACCGCAACAAGGGGGGCGGCTGAACGCGGCTGATTATGGGTTCGTGTGGTTGGAAGAATACGGGCAAATCGTGGAAGACATGACTGTGCAAGACGAGCGTGACAGCATTTACACGCCAGAGCAGATTGACGGCTTCATGGGTTTTCTGGAAAACGTGACCGGGTTCGTATGGGCGGTTGATGCTACGGCAACTATGCAGACTGTTACCGACTTGCGTCGTTACTTCCCTGACACTCAGGTTGTTTTCAACCGGGGCGGCTGGTCAAAGGCGCACACCGTCTTTTTGAAGTCGGGCGGTGAATTGCGGCGGGCGCTACTCGATACGCTGGACAATACCGACACGCCTCATATCGCAATTCTGACCGATACAGTAGGCGGGGCGTTCGGTACTATGAAACTTGCTGAACTGCTAAGGGCGCGGGGTATCAGCCATCTCGTTATCAATCGGAATACTCAGAACCGACGCGACGTTAAGGACTTCATGGAAAGCCCGAACACCGAGTATCGGAAATACCGGGTTGTCATTGGTTCACCTACGATGCTCTCTGGTATTTCAATCACTGAAGGGACTTGGGAAACGTACCTGTTTGGGAAGCATCTTGCGCCCCGGCGCTTGCTTCAATTCGCCAATCGCTTCAGACATCAAACCGGGTTGTACGTGTGGACATCTAAGACGCGGGAACTATCAGGCATCAACACGGTAGCCGAGACGATGGAAGACATCAGAGAACGCCATGCGGCATTAATACGAGCCACACCGGGCGGCGCAATGGTCGAACGAAGTGAACGTGCTAAACATCGGGACTTGATGTACGCACTCAGCAAGATTGACACTCAGGCGCAG
>Ga0268299_1003493_pt1 | contig 14321 bp, 8 predicted proteins | sample NOBtaG_FD_193484 | JGI IMG/M metagenome (GOLD analysis project Ga0268299, IMG submission 193484) | Activated sludge microbial communities from bioreactor in Nijmegen, Gelderland, Netherland - NOB reactor | ecosystem: Engineered > Bioreactor > Aerobic > Activated sludge | place: Netherlands...
TTAGCCCAGCACCACAGCTCCAATCAAAAGAGTACCATCACACCTTCATCCTGCTCCAACTTTGCAGAACGAAAACCTCATGAAAACTCGCTCCTCAAGGGTTTTAACTCAAGCTCCTAGCCTTTTGAAGCCTTTGCTTCTTCAGACTTATCTTCCTTGTCACCCTTTTCGGCCTTTTCACCTTTTTCAGGCTTCTCGGCCTTTTCAGGTTTCTCAGCCTTTTCAGCCTTCTCTGACTTCTCGCTCTTTTCAGGCTTCACCGATTTCTTTTCGTTTTTCTCGAATTTGATGGTGTCGCCTTCTACCGATGTTTCGATAGCGTCGCCTTCTTTAAAGCGACCTTGCAAAACTTGCTCAGCAAGATTGTCTTCGAGCAGTCGTTGAATGGCGCGACGGAGCGGACGAGCACCATAAGCGGGATTGTATCCCTCTTTGGCAATCAAGTCCTTCGATTCGTCGTTGACGATCAGCTCCATTCCTTGAGCCTTGATGCGAGCACCGAGATCGGCGGACATGATGTCGACGATCTGACGAATTTCTTCGCGAGTGAGCTGTTGGAATACGATGATTTCGTCGATACGGTTCAAGAACTCCGGTCTGAACGTCTTCTTCATGGCGTCCATAACCAGATCTTTGATCTTCTTGTACTTCTCTTCCAGTTGTCCTTCTTGCGACTTGGCTTGGAAGCCCAGCGTCAATGAGGTCTTATCGATGAATTGAGCACCGACGTTGGAGGTCATGATGATGATCGTGTTCTTGAAGTCGACCGTTCTGCCCTTACTGTCGGACAAACGACCGTCATCGAGAATTTGCAGCAAGACGTTGAACACATCCGGGTGCGCTTTTTCGATTTCGTCGAAAAGCACTACTGAATACGGTTTGCGACGTACTGCTTCCGTGAGCTGACCGCCTTCCTGATAGCCGACATATCCCGGAGGAGAGCCGATCAATTTGGAGGTGGTGTGGTGCTCCATAAATTCCGACATGTCGATGCGGATGAGCGCATCTTCGGAACCAAAGAAGTAGCCGGCAAGCGCTTTTGCAAGTTCCGTCTTACCTACACCGGTTGGTCCGGAGAAGATGAACGAACCGATCGGGCGCATCGGGTTTTTCAAACCGACTCTTGCACGTCTGATCGCTTTGCAGACAGCGGTGACGGCTTCGTCTTGACCGATGACGCGTTGGTGCAGAACATCGGACATGTGGAGCAGTTTTTCGGATTCGCCTTCGGTGAGTTTGAGCAGCGGAATGCCCGTCCACGAGCTGACTACGTAAGCCACTTCTTCAGCGGTTACGACAGGTTTCTCGGTTTCTTGTTTGGCTTTCCATGCGGCTTGAATCTCGCGAATCTTTTCGCTGAGTTTGGTTTCTTGCTCGCGCAGTGAAGCGGCTTTTTCGAATTCTTGATTGCGAATAGCCATTTCTTTGTCGCGGCGCACTTTTCTCAATTCGCGCTCCACTTCTTTGCCCTCGGGAGGCAAAGACGAGGCACGCAAGCGCACGCGGGATGAAGCTTCGTCGATCAAGTCGATGGCTTTATCCGGCAGGTAGCGGTCGCTGATATAACGATCGGAAAGCTTGGAAGCTTGCTCGATCGCTTCATCGGAGATAACCAATCTGTGGTGTTCTTCGTATTTCTGGCGAAGACCGCGCAAGATTTCGATGGTTTCTTCGACCGACGGAGGATCGATGATAACCGGCTGGAATCTGCGTTCCAAGGCAGCATCGCGCTCGATGTGCTTGCGGTATTCGTCCATTGTCGTGGCGCCGATGCATTGCAGTTCGCCGCGGGCGAGCGCCGGTTTCAAAATGTTGGCTGCGTCGATAGCGCCTTCGGCAGCGCCTGCGCCGATGAGTGTATGCAATTCGTCGATGACCAGCATGACGTTGCCGGCAGCGCGAATTTCATCCATGATTTTTTTCAAGCGCTCTTCGAATTCGCCCCGGTACTTGGTCCCGGCGACGAGCAGACCGATGTCGAGCATGACGATTTTCTTGTCGGAAAGAATATCCGGCACATCAGCATTGGTGATGCGGATAGCCAATCCTTCTGCGATAGCTGTTTTACCCACTCCTGGCTCACCAATGAGAACAGGGTTGTTCTTTGTACGGCGTCCCAAAATCTGGATGACACGTTCGATTTCTTTTTCGCGTCCAACGACCGGATCCAATCTATTCTCCGACGCAGCTTGCGTGAGATTGAGACCGAACTCGTCCAGGGTAGGAGTCTTAGATCTCCCGGTGGAAGTAGACGTGCCTCCGCTGGCCGTAGCTGCTCCCGACTCGCCGAGCAATCTAATAACGTGTGAGCGGACCTTTGTGAGGTCTACACCGAGGTTTTCCAGCACGCGGGCGGCAACACCCTCTCCTTCGCGAATAAGACCCAACAGGAGGTGCTCAGTGCCTATGTAATTGTGTCCAAGCTGACGAGCTTCGTCCCAGGACAACTCGAGCACTCGCTTGGCGCGCGGAGTAAATGGAATTTCGACGGCAACGAATCCGGAGCCGCGTCCGATGATTTTCTCAACTTCGACGCGAGCGTCTTTCAGATTGACGCCCATGGATTTGAGCGTCTTCGCTGCAATACCCGTTCCCTCTCCGATCAATCCAAGCAAGATCTGCTCGGTACCGACGAAATTGTGACCCAGTCTTCGCGCTTCCTCTTGAGCAAGCATGATGACCTTGATGGCCTTCTCGGTAAACCTTTCAAACATGGCGGGTCGAGCCTCCTGAACTCCGCTAATTAGCGTCCGTAGTATGTTTTGCGATGGACGTTTTAAGTGACCTTATTCTAACATCAGCACGTGATCAGGGTTGCGGTCCGGTCGCGTTGCCGAGTACTTAATTAGACTTGCAAGAAGGTCAAGAAGAGACGTTTGTTCCCAAAAGCATGATTAATTGGGACTTTGTCTTTTCAAGCGCTGGCAAGCCGAACACATTAATCATGAGGCGCGGCCAGGTGATCAGCGCATCTCTTTAGGATTATTTCGCTATGCGGCGCACAACCGTCCGTTGAAGACCGCAGCGCCAGCCGATGAAAAGCAGTATCCGGGAAGTAACCGCACAAACGAAAGGGCGATGCTATGCACCGCCCCTCGAAATTGTTTGCGCCGGTCTGTTGCCAGTCAGGCACTATGCGTGTTTTTCTTCGCCCGTGATTGGCTGAGCGAATGTGCACTCCTTGCTCGAGCAGGCAATCTGGTCGCCGCGCTTCAAGGTCTTGTATACCAACATCGTTCCGCATTGCGGGCACTTGTTGGAATTGTTGGGTCCGCCCGAAAGCAGCGGCGGATACCAGTAAGCTGACGTGCACTGATTTTGCGAGTAGTGACTGCAGCCGTAGAAGATTTTTCCGCGACGCGACTTCTTCTCGACAATCTCGCCGCCGCATTCGGCGCGAGGGCACTTCACGCCGGTGATTTTGAGAATGGGGCGCTGCTCGCCGCACTCTTCCTTGTCCTTAGCGCATGCCAAGTAATCACCGTAGCGACCGTATCTGATCAACATCGGTCCGCCGCATTGCGTGCACTTCTCGTCGGACGGTCTGTCTTCCGGTACCGGTGTGCCCTCTTTCGTGAGCGCGATTTTTGTTTTGCACTCAGGATATTTGATGCAACCGAGGAATTGTCCGAAGCGTGAAGAACGAATAGCCATCTGCTCTCCGCATTCAGGACATTGCTGATCGGAAAGAATAATGACCTTGTTCATGTTCTCTTCGGCCTTCTTCAGAGTTTCCGAGAAAGGCTGATAGAACTCTTTCAACATGCCGTGCCAGTCGACCTTGTCTTCTTCGATTTCGTCCAGCTTCTTTTCCATGTTGGCTGTGAATTCGACATCGACAATGCCGCCGAAGTGTTCGCAAAGCAGCAAGTTAACCGCTTTTCCGAGCTTTGTTGGCACGAGAGTCTTGTTGACGCGCTCAACGTATTTGCGGTCGACAATGGTAGTTACCGTCGCTGCATACGTTGATGGTCTGCCGATTCCTTCTTCTTCCAGTGTTTTTACCAGGCTGGCTTCTGAGAAACGCGGCGGTGGTTGGGTGAAGTGTTGGTTCGGCTTGATGTCTTTGAGCTTGAGCGCTTCACCTTTGCTGAGTTCAGGAAGGTTTTGCTGTTCGCCGCTCATTTCGCCGTCGCCGCCTTCGCCGCCCTCGCCGTCTTCTTGCGAAACAGCAGGTTTTGTCGGACGGTTGTAGACAATCGTGAATCCGGCGAATTTCGTCTCCGTTGCCGAAGCACGGAAAACGGCTTCCCCAGCCGCAATTTCTGCAGTACGGGTGAGAAGCTCGGCAGCCGACATTTGGCTGGCCATGAATCTTTCCCATATCAATTTATAGAGCTTGTACTGATCGTTGCTCAAATACTGCTTGATTGCTTCAGGCGAATTTTCAGGATAGGTCGGGCGAATCGCTTCGTGAGCGTCCTGAATGTTCTTCGCTTTGCGGGTATATATGCGCGGCTTATCCGGGCAATATTCTTTTCCGTAGCGGTTCTTGATAAACGCCAGCGCCTCTTCTTGCGCGGTTTGAGCCACACGAGTCGAGTCGGTTCTCATATACGTGATGAGACCGGTCGCACCCTGTGAACCAAGCTCCACGCCCTCATACAAGGTCTGCGCCACTTGCATGGTTTTCTTCACCGCGTAGCCAAGTACGGTGGAAGCTTCACGCTGCAAGGTGGAGGTGATGAACGGTGGAGACGGTTGTCTCTGGCTGCTCTTCTCGGTCAGGGAGCTGACTTTGAAATCCTGGCTTTCTATCGATTTGAGGATTTTGTTGGCCAGCTTTTCGCTGTCGATAATCATCGTATTGGCCGCTGACTTTTCCGAGGCGGCAATTACTCTTTTGCCGTCGTACTTATATAAAGGCGCGATAAACGATTGTTTGGATTTCGAGCGCGAAAGCTCGGCCTTGATGGACCAGTATTCTTTTGCGTCAAAACCTTCTATTTCTTCTTCGCGCTTGCAGATGAGCTGCACGGCAACGGATTGCACGCGTCCTGCAGATCGGCCGTTGACCTTTCTCCAGAGCAGCGGGCTGATTTTGTAACCCACCAATCTATCTAAAACGCGGCGCGCTTGTTGCGCGTCTACGAGACGCTTGTCAATTTTGCGCGGCTGCTTGATAGCGGCAAGAATCGCATCTTTGGTGATTTCGTTGAATTCAATGCGATGTACTTTTTTATTAGGCAATTCCAGAATTTCTGACAAGTGCCATGCGATCGCCTCACCTTCGCGGTCAGGGTCGGGCGCCAGATAGACTTGGTCCGCTTCGTCGGCAGCTTCCTTGAGCTCCTTAACGATCGGCTCTTTCTCTTTCAGAACCTCATATAGAGGCTCAAAATTCTTACGTACATTGACGCCTAGCTTGTTGCGCGGAAGATCGCGCACATGTCCAACGCTGGCCTTTACCAGAAAATCCTTGCCCAGGATTTTGGAAATCGTCTTGGCTTTGGGCGGAGACTCAACAATAACTAGAAATTTCGCCATTTGAAACGCGGCACCTCGGAACTGCAACCTGTCAAGATATGCGGACAAGGGGGTACTATAACACGGTCGTCAACCCCCCTCCGGAAAACGGCCCTACCGAAAGGTACCCCAATTTTTGAATAGTGAACAAACCAGCAAGCCAGTTACTCACTATCTTTTAACGAATTTTATGAGGCGGGATAAAACCCATCTTTTGCAAAGCGAAAATTTTGCTCACTTTCGGGCTTCGTCAAACTTCTCTACAACCTCGTCACGAATGAGCTGCGAAACAGGACCGCAAGCGCCAAGGCAAGCGGTTCTTGCCAGGTCTTCCTGCGCGTCGCTTTCTTCATTTGACATCCCACCGGCCGGTTCGTACTCAAAACGAATAGTCAGATGGTCCAACTCGTCTAGATAGGAGACCGCTGATAGATCCTGCGTTTCACCCCGCGTTTCACTGAGATTTGCAATCAGTTTGAACAATTCGCTCCATTCGATGACGCAAACCATCTTCTGGAAAATGAACTCGTCCAGCTCCAGAAGAAGCTGATCTCCAAGCGCGCGCGCCTGTGTTTCGCTGGATTCGCTCAGGCGATATAGATCGAGATGATAAAGAGGAAGTCTTCCCGAATGGTACTCGTTCAGCATAGTAAAGGTAGGACTTTGCACTACTTCGCTAACGCCGAGACCCTGCGCCAGGCCTTTCACGAACGTGGTTTTGCCCGCGCCGAGAGGACCCTCCAGGGCAATCACGCAACCATCTTTTATATTGCGTCCGAACAGCTCACCCAGAAGTATCGTCTTCTGCCTGCCGTTAAGTTCTAAATTCACGGTCCGAATGTACGGTTCAAGAGTCACGGTTTACTTGCAGACCGTCTTTAATGGTTTGCCCCAGTCCTGAACGAGAATGAGTTTTGACCCGGAATGTTCCAGGTGGGGAACCTCCTAAACGGTTTACCGTTTCCTACTTCCCGGATTTCACCTTGCGATGTCATCCATTCAAATTGGCTTTTTGCCGCATGAATTGGCTTGCGCCTAAGGCTCATAGGTATACGTGGCCATCTCGAGTGGGAACCCCGAATACTCAATTCTGTAGGACAAAACTTTTTTGGAATCTGTCCAAGACTGAGACTAAACGCATCATAGTTAACGTCTTTAGCCGTGTCAACAAAGGGTAAAGACAAAGATTTGGCAAGTCCCCAAACAAAAGTTTTTTAAACCTTTCAAAAAGCGTTATCGCCACCAATTACAGTGGCATATTAGTTCATCAGAGCTTTTATCTTTTGCTTGTACTTGTCGGTCAGTGTTCCAATTTCACTTCCCGCCGGCAACCAATATGTTTTGCCGCCTGGATAAACCGGCTCCTGGAGCGACTTTCCATCAGGGCCTTCTTTCACGGTCGGAAGCATTTCATTGATTTCGTAAATTGCTTCGATGGGAATATCGGAGCCATATTTTTTTTGCGCCACCGCATACAGTGTTTGATCCCAATTGAGAGTTACAAAAGAGCGCTCCTTTCCGTCATTATGCTTCTGACTGGAAACGCTTACTGCATCAGCATTTTCACTAGCGGCATGCTGGACCGGGGGATAATGTTTGTCCATGGTTTCATAAAACTGTCTTTCCAGTTCATCCACCTCAGACCAGGCAGGAAGCACATATGTTTTACCCGCGGAATAAACCGGGTCGACCAGCCTTCGCAAGCCGTTTTCGTAAACCACAGACGGCGTCAGATCGTTGGCTTGAAAAATTGCCGCAATCGGGTGACGCCCCTCGTATTTGATTTCACTCAAGCGCCAAAAAGTTTCGCCCGCCTCCAAAACAATCTCGACTCGCTCATTCTTGCCGCCCAATCTGGCGTTTGCGTCAGCCATCTATTTATCCAACACCGGCTTATCCAACACCGGCTTGTCCAACACCGGCTTGAAAACCTGGCTGTCCAAAACCTTGCCGCGCACCGATCTTTGAGGCGGTTGCGGTGGCGCTTTTTCCGCAGGAAGACTGCCGGCGTCACCGGCTCTTTGTGCTTCCGGCGCCTTCAACGCATCGCTCACTTTCTCGTCGGCCGGCTCCGCAGGCGGCGTATCAGAAGGCTGCGGCAGCTCGCGCGGGCGAATTCGCGCCACGGAATTATGCACTTCAGGCGAAGGACTCGGCACCACGCCAAAATTGCGGATGTACAAACCAGTGCCTTCCGCGCGCATCTTTACGCGATCTTTGAGACGGCTGGTGGAGAGCTGGCTTTCCAGGCTGTCTGCAACTTCATCCAGAGCATTCTGCCTGTCCTGACTGTATTGTTTGAACTTCTGCGCCCGTTCCTGCGCATCGCCACGAATTCGCGCCGCATCATTCTCAGCCTTTTTGCGAATTTCAGCGACAAGAGCCTGCCGCCGCTCCATCTCCAGTCGCTTGGCGTGTTCGACCGTGTACGGGTCGTTTCTATAAGAACCAGCGACAACCAGAGGAGCTTCCAAAATGGCTTTGCACTCCGCATCAGCATCATCGAGAACTTTTCGAGCCGTACCCTCGCCGGTCTTTACCGCATTACCGGCAAAAGTTTCCGAGGCTGATTTGTGGCGTCCCTTCTCGTAATCGGCTTGACGCCTGATGGTGTCGATCGCCTTGTTGAGATGCTCTGGCGCATTGTGTTGAACAATATCTTTGCGCTGTTTTCGCGATTGAAAAACAGGCTTGTTGACGGCTGCAAGCTCCGGTTCGTCAGGTATGGACCGTCCATAACCAATCAGTGCACGACGGCAATATCCGGACACCGGACCGAACGGGTCGAGACGATACGCCATATCGTATTCCTTCATCGCCTCTTCATGGCGCGCAAGATGGACGTAACAACCAGCCAGGTAGTAGCGGCACATAGCATTGTGCGGCGCCTTGCTCACGGCACGCTCGAGAGGACCGAGCGCCATGCTGTACCGGCGCGCGTGGAACTGGCGAACGCCTTCTTCAAGAGGCGTGTAGGCGCTTGCCGGCGCGGGGAAAATTTGCAAGAAACCCAAGGCAACGGCAAAAAAGCCCGAAGACAAGGATAAGGTTATTGATGTCCGTTTTTGCATAACCAGATTTGGCTGAAAACAACGAGGCGCTATGTTGTCATTATGGCACCCAAGTGCCCAGAACAAAAGTAAAACCGTAACAGTAGGCGCTTTGGAACGCCTGAGAGTGCGAGTTTCCTTGCAGCAAACTTTCGCATGCGGCTAATAATGAGCGTTCGATGGACTCCAGTTTTCAAACAGGCTTGGCAGAATTTAGGTAGACGCTCGATATAACCGGCGTGTTCCTGTTTTCAAGATTAGATTTCCAACGCGCCGGACAACACCTATTTGAACTCGAGAAAGCCTCGGTGTTTCAACCAGATCAAAAGCCCGCCGGAGACAGCAACCATGAGCGCCAGGCAGAAGTAATACCCGAAAGTCAGGTGAATTTCCGGAATTTGAAAATTCATTCCGTAGATACCTGCGATGAGAGTGGGCGGCAGAAACAGAGTCGCGATCACCGTCAAGATCATCGTCGTTTCATTGGTGCGCAATCCCAAACCAGACACGTAAACATCCATAAGGTTGTAGGACATCGACCGGTACGTCTCGAACATGCGCACGACCGAAGTTACTTCATCGAAGCAATAGCTCAGCTCCAGGCGCCCCTTCTCCGTAATCACATTCGAACGTGAGCGAGAGAGCGCAAGTATGACTGTTTCAATCGGCCAAACTGTATTGAGAAAAATCCAGATGATTTGCTGGGCTCTATTAATCAGCATCAGCTCTTCTCTGCCCGGATGCTTGATGATGCGGCTTTGAATGGTCTCCAGCTTGGTGCCGCCTACCTTGAGCACATCCACGTAAGTTTGAATAATGTCTTCGATAAGATGCGCGCACAAGCGGTCCAGAGTGTAGGTGCCGAGCGCTTCGCCGCGCGCCATCAATCTGTCCAAAGTGACAGTAAAAGCTGTATCGTGACTGAACTGCCTGGTTACCAACAGCTTGTCCGTCATGAAGAAATTGATCACCTCAATCGCTTCAACGAATTCTCCCACGGAGGGTCTGTGCATAGTCCAGAACACTGAATCGTGAAACTCGTCAAAGAAAGAGCGATGGTGCGGCGACCTGATGAGCTTCAACTGCTCATCCGAAAAGTCCATAAACTTTGCCAATTCCCTCCAAAACTCGTCACTATGGCTGCCCGACACATGCAACCAACAATAAGTGTTCGCCGTCGTCTCCGCGCATATCGAATCAAAATCAATGAACGGCCTGATACTGAGCCCGTTTTCATCGAGTCTAAAATACTGGATACGCGGCTCGAGCTGATTGGGCAAACACGGATTCATCTCGAAGTGGTTGAAATCGAATGCCAATCGACCGTGATTAAAAGGTAATTCTTTCATTTTGGTTTAGTGAGAGTTTCTGGGTTTGGGCGCGACAGCCGAATAGTAGAATAGAGCACTTCCAAGAATGACAACGCAGGAAATCCAGTATTCCCGGGGCAAATTAGAGTGAAGTTAACAAGACGTTCAAATACTTCTCGAGCCGCCAAGGCTTCTTTCGTTTGCCTTTCGCTCGCAGTTTCCTCCTTTTCGCTCGGCGGTTCACCTGCCGCGGCATTTCCGTTTTTCAGTAAGAAACATGCGGATCAGCCCGAGAAAATAGAGAGTGGAACCGCCCAAACTTCCCCGCCCGTGTATGAACCCGGTCCTGCGCCACCGGCGCCTGTTTCAAGAACGGCAACACCGAAATTCTTGCCGGCAACACCGGCATTTCGTCCATACAATCCCACTTCAACCGTTCTGCCGGCGGCACAATCGGCACGGCCTTCCCTGGCGCCAACAGTCAGTCAGCCTGCCGCGCCCTCGTTTGAAAACGTGCCGGAATCACCGCAGTCCGACCTGCCGACCGAAAATTCATTGCAACCGAATCAGCCAAAAACACACCACCCTCCTGCGGTTCTCGAACGCCCACCGATTCCGCCACCTCCAGCGGTGCAAGCTCCTCTTATGGTTTCCAGCGGCGATCCACCCCCTGCACTGGCGTGGCGTGCCGTCGCGTACAAACTCTGGATAACGCCACAGTCTGCGCCACCGAAACGAACGAAAGCACAAAGCGCATTTACTGCTTCGTCCGGCACTACCATGAAAGCGCTGATGAAAGCGCTCGAAGAAGCAGGTTGGACGACCCAGCAATTTAACGCTTCGGCTGGGCATCTTCTTGCGGTCAGATCGGATGTGGAAGCGAACAAAACACGACTGATTTTTGCAGCGCATCCCGGTGAAGGCGGCGGCACAGTTGTAAGAGCCGCAGTCGATCCGGATTCGAAAAACTTCGACAAAAGCCTGTTGGAGTCTATCTTTTCGAGAGCGCAAGACATAGCATCACGCAACGAATTGCTTTAAACGAATTGCTTTAGTTGAATAATCGAAACAAGTGGAGAAGTTAAACGAAGTGCCTGCCGACAAACCATTCGTAATCGGAATCACCGGCACCATAGGGGCAGGGAAATCCACTGTTGGTGAGATTCTTATTGAGTTAGGCGTGCCCGTCATCGACACGGATACAATCACTCACGAAGTGCAAAACAGTGAAAAGGTAAAACGCGCGGTTGTGGAAAGATTCGGAAAAGCGGTGCTTACTGATGACGGCAGCGGCAAAATCGATCGCAAGAAATTGGGCGCGCTCGTCTTCAAAGACTCTGGCGCCAAGCGCGATCTAGAAGCAATTATCCATCCCCTGGTCATTCTCGAAAGCCGCAGGTGCGTTGCTGCGCATTCAGGCGAACCTCTCGTCGCTATTCTTGCCCCACTGTTATTCGAAGCAAAAGTTCAAGGCGAGTATGATGAGATCTGGGCGGTAATTGCAAGCGAAGAAGTACTGCGAAAGCGGCTTTCGAAACGCGATGATCTCACCAATGACGCAATAACTCAAAGACTCGCCGCGCAATTCAGCCAGCAAGAAAAAGCGCGCCTATCGTCCGTCGTCATCGACAATTCAGGTGACCGCGAAGAGACAAAGCGCCAGGTGCAAGTCAATCTCGAGAAGTTGCAAGCGAGCGCTAATCCAAAATCTTCTTGAGTTTGTTGGACCAGTGCTTGTCCTTTTGATTAGGACCAAAGCCGGAAAGGTAGTCTTCCATTGCTTTCTCAGCATCCGGCGGCGGCTGTGCGCCTCCGGCAGCATTCTGCTGTGGAGCCGGATTTTGTCCGTTCGCGGCAACATCGGTGACTTTGGTTCCGCATTCACCGCAGAAACGTGCAGCCGGGTCGAGCGGCGCCTGGCAAGCCGCACACTGCGGGATGCGCACGCCGAGTTTATGCCCGCACTCACCGCAAAATTGAGAACCACCCTCCAGGCGCGCCGAACACTCCGGACAATGAGGTGCTTCATCGTCGCCGCGCGCGAAACTGGCTGGCGGCGGCGCGCTGTGTTGCGGGGCTCCATGTTGAATTGGCGGTTGCTGTATTGGTTGCTGCATTGGTTGCTGCATTGCGGCAGGCTGCTGCATTGGCTGCGGCGGCGAATTGGGCAACATAGGATGGGCGGCAACCTCCGGGAAGGCTGACTCTGCCTCTTCATCACGCTGCTGATTTGTGTAAACGACTGGTGCATCGTCGGGACGCTGCCCTTTCGAAAGTCCGCCTTTCACATCGCCCCAGGCACGCTTGCCCTTCTTGCCGCCGGTAGATTCCTCTGTCGCAAGCGACTGTTCGTCGTCGGCAATTGCATCGGGCACAGAACCAGGCGGCACTACTGGTGGTGCGGGCGGCGTCTCCGGAGCGAGCGATTTCTCGATCGGGCTTTGGAAAGACTCTTGATACAGAGGTGATATCTGCGGTCTTTGCGGACCCTTCCGCACGGGCGCACCAATATCTTGAGGCTTTTCCGGATTGTAATCAGCAGGCAAAGGCACGCTCACATTAGGCGTAGGACCTTGCTCCATCCAACTTCCGCGATGATGCTCCCCAGCACCGGTTTGATACTTGTCGCCGACGATATGATCGTGCGAATGCGAACCCAATGATGGAGGTGGCGGCGGCGGCACATCATCAGCAGGGGCAGGCTCTGAAGGCGCATCTGCTGCATTCGCTGGAGGTGCTGTATTTACCTGGGGATCTGACGGCGCCTGATTCACCGGGGCTGAAACTTCCTGTTGCAGGACAGGCTGAATCGGCTCCGGCGTTTCTCCCGCATGATCCTTCGCCTTTGCCGACCATTGCTGCAACAAAGACGGTTGACCTTGCTGGATTGGAGCTTGTAAGGGCGGCTGCGGCGGCGCAGGCGGTTGCGACGGCGGTTGCGCAGGCGGCTGTGGCTGCGTGAATGGCGTGCTGACAATTTTGTCCATCGCTGCATCACTCGCCGTTTGCCAGGGCGGCGGCGGGGATTGAGCAGCAGGCGGTGGAACAGGTGGTTGCATCGAAGGCGCAGTCTGCTGCGGAAGAGCAAGCGTTCTTTCCGGGTCCACGACAGCAACCGGTTCGACAAATGTCTGGATGATGAAACCCTCTTCGTCGACTTCCTCGCCCGGGCTCGGTGCGGCGGAAGGCTGAGCAGGCGGTTGGTTCTCTGCGGGCAACTGGCCGAACGCAGCAGCAGCAGCGGCTGAGATTATTGACTCTGTGCTTGAACTCGCCGCCGCAGCGGGCGGCAGAGGTACAGAAGGAGTTTCAGGAAGCGGCACAGGTTCAAAAACCGGCACAGGAGCGGCTTCAATAACAGGGACCGCTGCCGTTTCAACGACAGGAATGGCTTCAGGAAGTGGTGCTGGTGCTGCTTCCACTGCTGGTACAGTCGATGTTTCAGCCGCAGCGGCGGCGGCTTCTGCATTCTTCGCCTTGCGACCTCGTTTTCCTTTTGCAGGCGGAGCAGCAGGAGCCTCAGGAACAGCAGGCGCAGCGGCAACAGCATTCTGCGCAACCGTTGAATCGACGGGCGACGCGGGGGTTTCCGAAGGAGTTTTCACAGGTTCGAATGAAGTCAAACCATCAGTTTTCGGGCGAGCTTTGAACAACGAATTGCTGATCGCAGGCAAGGTGAACTGAGCCGGATCGGCGTCAGGAATAACAAATCCAGGCGGCAATCCAGGATGTGTGCGCGCAGCAGTCTTAGCAGCCTCATCAACGATGGCCTGATTTGTCTCGGACTTTTCTTCAGCCTTGGCGTCAAGAACCGGCTCCTCATCAGGACCGATTGGGATGCCGAAGACATTGTATTTCACCTCGGCAGCTTCATTCGGCACGGCGGAAGGCGGCACTTGAGGCGTGGAATGTTGCTGGATCAACGACTGTTGAGTTGCTTGGAAAAGCGGATCAGGCGCTTCCAGCGGCGCCTGCGAGAAAGAGTGCGGAGGTGTTTGCGCAGTCGGTGCCTGGGGCTGAGTTTGCGGCATCACATGTGGCATTACAGGCGCCGCACTTGCCGCGGCAGCATCTCTCGAAACAACTTCTTTTATCACCGGCTGCTGCGGCAAAGGTGCAAGAAGTTCTTCAATAATCGGGTCAGGTCCTATTGGAATCGACTCAGAAATTGCCTTGGACACAGGCTTGATGACGACCGGCATGTCATCATCAATAAAGCCGGGATCAGGTTTTACAGGTATCGCGCCGGCAACCCCTTGTGCTGCAACTGCAGGTGGTGCCTGGGGTCTGACTGGAATTATCTGAGGCTGGGATGGCTGCATTTGCGGCAATGGTTGAGGAGACGGCAATGGCTCCGCAGGTCTGACCGGAATTTGCTCGACCGGCGGTGAGGCCGGCTTCATTGGAGCATGCGGTTGCGTCAAAGACGGAGCAACAGGAGCCGCCGGTTTGACAGGAATTATGTGCGGCTGAGTTGGCGTCGCCGGTAGCGGTG
>Ga0268299_1003494_pt1 | contig 14318 bp, 10 predicted proteins | sample NOBtaG_FD_193484 | JGI IMG/M metagenome (GOLD analysis project Ga0268299, IMG submission 193484) | Activated sludge microbial communities from bioreactor in Nijmegen, Gelderland, Netherland - NOB reactor | ecosystem: Engineered > Bioreactor > Aerobic > Activated sludge | place: Netherlands...
TACCTTTTGCTAGCAGTAATAGTAGTTATACAGGTACAATTGACCAGCTTTTTAATAACAAAACAAAATATGGTTTAGGTAGCGACCGTCTTGGTCAAACTCGCCCCTTACCAGCAAAATTACATTTACCAACCTCACAACCATTAATTATTCCAACTCCTAACAGCGGTGGGATAGCTCTAAGTTTTAGACAAACATTAAGCAATCTTTGGTTTCGTATGCGAGATTTAGCAGAAAATTTGGCAGTAAATTTTTCTATTAAGAAAAATGCTTAAGGATCAAATTTTAACTTGCTGATTCTAAACAAGAAATATCATCGATATCTCTAATAAACAAAACCTGATGATGAACTAGCAGTTTATTATTTTGGTTAAAGGATTCAATAACTTAATTTTCTAAAAATAGGTAGTTTATGAATAGAAAAGCTTTTAATAATTTATTGAAAATGGCTATAGAAGATGGAGTAACAGATGTAATTTTAGCTGTTGGAGAACCCCCAATTTTTCGCTACCACAATACATTGATGGATGTAAAGGCTGAGTTTTTAGAAGAGCGAGACACAGAATTAATTGCTCGTTTGTTACTACAACATAGATTAGAAGACATAGCTAGTTTTACTGCTGCTGATATTACTTATGAAGTGCCAGATGTTGGACGGTTTCGAGCTAGCGTTTTTAAGCAGCGTAATGTTTTTAGAATAATTTTAAGAGTCATACCTATTGAAATAAGATCGTTTGCTGATCTTCACCTACCTATTGAACTAGCCGACATTACCAATCTACAACGAGGCTTAGTTTTAGTTACTGGTGCTACTGGACAAGGTAAATCTACTACTTTATCAGCAATAATTGAACACATTAACCGAACCCGCAAAGCACATATTATTACTATTGAAGACCCAATTGAATTTACTTATCAAAAAGCAAGAGGAATAGTTACTCAAAGAGAAATAGGAGAAGATGTAGCAGATTATAAAACTGCTCTACGTCAAGCCTTACGTCAAAGTCCTGATGTAATAATGGCCGCAGAAGTACGAGATAGCCAAACCTTTGAAGCCGTCTTAACTGCTGCTGAGACAGGGCATTTAACATTAGCTGCCATTCATACAAGTGATACACAAAGAACTTTTACCCGTATTTTAGGTTTTTATCCAGAGCAAGAAAGGCAATCTCTTAGGGAAAGATTATCTAGTAACTTAGCTGCTATTATTAGTTTAAGGCTACTAATGAAAAAATCTTTAGATGAAAGAATACCTGCTGTTGAAATATTAAGAGTCAATAGCGTTATTGCTGAATGTCTTCGTAACCATGAAAAAGTCAATGAAATCTACCATCATATGGAACGAGGGCGAAATTACTATGGTATGCGTAGTTTTGACCAAGATATTGTAGATCTCTATGAAAAAGGATTAATAGATTTAGCTACAGCAATAAAATCAGCCACTCATCCAACTAATGTAGAGCGTGCAATATCATTTAATGGAAAATAATTAATTATTTAATTTTTAGGCTCTGTATAAACTTTACGGTACTGAATTACTAATTTTTGATCATCTCGTTTAGCATCACCATCAATATCAACATGTACTTCTACTTTACGTTTTTTTCCTTCCTTTCTTGTATTAGTAGGAGAATAGCCTATGCTATATTGGCTACGTAGTAGAAATGAAATAGATTTTAGTGTAGTGGGTATTTCACCTTGAAAAGTAACAGGAAAATAACGTCCACCAGTAAGTTCTGAAAAAGACCTTAATTGATTAGCTGCTTGATAAAAACCTAATCTTTGTTCGTCTGACATTCTTGCTTCATAAAGCTTAAAAAACAAATTTCCAATTCCTATTGAATAAATTGGAATGCCAGCATTTTGTACTAGTTTTAGAGCTTTGTCATAAGTGATTTTGCTAAATGTATCAAAGCCAGAACTAACTAAAAGAATGGCTACACGTCCTGGAATTTCTTGCACCCCACCATATTCAACCTTATCTAATTTGCCACCTTCAATAACAAATTTAAGAGCATCATAAAGATTACTATCATTAAGAGCAGGAACATTACGAGCTAGTAGGTTAACGGAACTAGCAAGTTGCCCAGGGTTATCTGTAAAGTCATTAAGTACAGCAGGACGAGCATCATAAGCAACTATAGCAATTTGATCTTTTGGTTGTACAAAACTAGTAACAAATTGACCTGCTGGGTTAATTATTTCATTACGAATTATGCTAATTTGACGGCTGTATTCTAGTACCATTACTAAAGTTATAGGTGCTTCAAGAGCAGCAAAGTTAGTAATTTGTTGTAAGACTCCATCTTCATATACAGCAAAGTTTCCTGCTTTTAAGCCTTGGTAAATACCACCGCTTTTTTTATCTGTTACAGTAACTTCAACATTAGTTAAAGCAGCATCAATCTTTATAGCATCGCCTTTTTGATCAATAATCTCTTCTTGGTTTTTGTCTTTGTCTTTTGGACGAACTTTGCCAGATTGAGCATTAGTATTTGGGACAGGGATTAAATTAATAGATAAAGATAGTAAAATGATAAAGATAGTAAGCAGTCTTTTTAGCATAAATAAATCCTTTTTAATCTTGCTGTTAAAGTTACTAGATTTTAACAGCGATTATTATTTGCAGCAAATAGCTTTCTTGCATCAAAAAGCTGATGCAAAATCAAACCAATTTCTTATTCAAAGCTTTTTGGTAAAGTTATTATAAAAGTTATTATAATTGTTTGATTGTCTTAAAAGCCTATATGTTGGATGTTCAAGCAATTTGTCAATACTTAATTTTTAAAATTTTTTCTGGAGAAATTCTTATGGATGATATTAACTCAACAGAAAATAGCCCTAAATGCCCTATGGGAAAACATCCTTGGCTTGCAACTATTGTTTTACTAGCTTTTTTAGCTCTATTAGCTGGTAAGCTTATGGGAATGATGTAGCTAGAAAATATACTTTAAATAAGGTTATAAATTATGGATTTAATTTTACGTAATTGCTTATTAAGAGCTAATTTATCACTTGTTGATATTGCTATAAATAATGGTTTTATTGAAGAAATTGCACCAAATCTATCTAATAAAGCTAGTCAAGAAATAGATTTAGCAGGCGCAATTGTTTTACCTCCTTTTTCTGATCCACATGTGCATTTAGATGCTGTACTTACAGCCGGAACACCTCGCCATAACCAAAGCGGAACGCTACTTGAAGGTATTCAAATCTGGAGTGAAAGAAAAAAAAATCTAACTTTTTCCGATGTCTATCAACGTGCTGTAGAAGCAATAAAATGGTCAATTGCTCAAGGAACGCTAAACATCCGAACACATGTTGATACTTGTGATGAAAGCCTAACAGCATTAAGAGCCTTACTTCAAGTAAAGACTGACTTAAAAGACTATGTAAATTTACAAATAGTTGCTTTTCCTCAAGAAGGGGTACTTTGTTATCCAAAAGGCGTAGAATTACTAGAAGAAGCCTTGCAACTTGGTGCTGATTGTGTTGGGGGCATACCACATTTTGAATGGACAAAAGAGGATGGAATAAAAGAACTAGAAATAGTTTTCCAGCTAGCAACTAAATATAACTGTTTTGTTGATATTCATTGTGATGAAACTGATGATGATGAGTCTCGATTTTTAGAACATGTTGTTGCTTTGGCTAAACGCCATAAAATAGGAAAACGGGTTGTTGCTGGGCATACTACAGCAATGCACTCTTATAATAATGCTTATGCTTTTAAGCTTATTCGTCTTCTAGCACAAAGCGAAGTTTCCATTATTGCTAACCCGCTAGATAACTCAATTTTACAAGGTAGGTTTGATACTTATCCTAAACGTAGGGGTTTAACTAGAGTAAAAGAATTACTTGCAGCAGGGGTTAATGTTGGAATTGGTCATGATTCAATAATGGATCCTTGGTATCCACTTGGCCGAGCGCAAATGCTACAAGCTGCTTTTGTTTTGCTACATATGTGCCAAATGAGTGGAAGAGATGAACAAAGCGCGATTTTAGATATGATTACTTTTAGCAATGCTCGTGCTTTAGCTCTTGATAATTATGGTATAGCAATTGGAAATAAGGCAGATTTGGTAGTACTAAATGCTTATAGTGAATTTGATATTTTAAGGTTATTACCTACAGCACTTTTGGTAATTAAAAATGGTCAAGTTATTGCTGAAACACCTAAAGTAGAAACAAAAATACATATCAAAAACTTAACGGAAGAAATAAATTTTACTTTTCTAGCTGAGAAATAAAATTTTTTGAAAAATTAACACGATAGCGTGAACGACCTAAATAACTGGGGTTTGATTCAACTATTGCTCCTAATTCTTTTAATAATTCTGCTGCTTGCTCTTCAGTAAATTTTATTGGTTTTTGACCAAGCATAGCTTTATTTAGACTAGGTAGAATTTTTAGTAATGGAATATGTGTAGATAAATTATTTTCTTTGGCTAAAAAAATTTTTAATCTATTAATAAATATTGTTAATAAAACTTCTCTTTCTTTAGCAAAGTTAGGTTCTTGATGATTTTCTAGAGGGGTTAGATCAAACGGCAGTAAAGGTGTATAAAAATCCCGCTTATGTCTCATAAATGAATACTCCTTTAAAAAATTTTTCTATTTTAAGGCAAGAAAATTATTTGACAGATAAATCAGGGATTGCAAGTAAACTTTTTAAGTCGTAAAATCAAAAAACTACAAATTAAAACACCAAAAACTTAATTCCGCGCACAGGTAAAAACGTGTTGAAGCAAAAAAAGTTTAGGCTGACTAGCTTTCTTTGTATCTTGTTGTTTACTCTGATTGTTAGACTAGGAAACACTGTAGTATTTGCCCAACAGGATACTAACTTAAAAAGCAATGCCGCTAATAGCGTTGCTAATGATATAACAACCTCTCTTGCCCCCTTGGAGAGTAATAAAAAATTAGCTCCTACAGAGCTAGTTGAGCGTACTCGCCAAGCAGTTGATTTGCGTATCAAATGGCGGCTTAGTGAGGCTGAAAGCCTTTGGCATGAAGTATTAAGATATGATAATAATAATTTAGAAGCTTTAATTAGTTTGGCTGAAATTGAACGCACTAAGTTAAACTATAAGCAAGCAATGCTTTACTTAAAACAAGCTAGCCAAATTCCTCCAGAAATGTTTTTTTCTCCATCTCAACTTCTAACTGCTTATGGAACCCTTCACTTAACTTTAGAGGATGCTGATAAAGCCCAAGAATATTTTCTTAATGCTAGAAAATACTCTTCCAATTATTATGGAGCTATTCTTGGTCAAGCAGGTGTTGCTCTCTTAAAGCGTGATTATCTAAAGGCTGAAGAATTATTACAAAACCTAATTAGTAGCGAACCCGATCGCATAGAAGCCAGGGTATTGCTAGCTAGAGTTTACTTAGAACAGAATCGTAATCAATTAGCTGCTCAAGAAGCACAAAAAGTTTTAGATGTTGATAAATACAACGTTGAAGCTATGGCGGCTTTATGTGCTGTTAGAGTTGCAGAAAAAAAACCAGAAGCTGTTCGTAAGCTAGCAAAAAATATTTTAGAACTAAACCCTTATAATAGTGGAGTTCGCCGTCTGCTTTCTCAATATCTTAATAGTCGAAAAGGCGCAATTAGGCTTTCTGCTGAAGGCCAAGCATTAATTACTAGTGCTGATAACCTAAAAGAAGCAGGAAAATATCGAGAAGCTGCTAACCTTTATCAAAAAGTGGTTTTATTAGATTCTAAATCAGTTCGTGCTTTATTAGGTTTAGGTGCTTGTGAGCTTTCATTAGGCAATCATCTAAAAACAGCAAAAATAGCAGCAGAAACTTTAGAGCTAGATCCTGACAATGCTTTAGCTCATTTACAACTTTCACTAGCCTACAATGGTTTGCATGAAAAAGCTCGTATTGAAGTAGGTGCAACAGATTGGCGAGAGTACTATCAAACACCTGCTAGTAGTTTACCTTACCTTGCAGATGTTTTTGTTAACTATAATCGTCTCTCTCGTACTGAACAACAAGTTATTGAACAAGCTGTTTTACCTTTTGCCCATTATTTAGCAGAACTAAAACATAAGGGAGCAAAACATTATTTATTAGCTGTAGATAAAAAACTTTCAGATGTTATTGGTTATGAATCCTTAGATAACCGTATTACTTTTGATGGCCGTTATTATGCTAGTGTTAGGGGTGTAGGTGGATTAGTCACCGTTTCTGGGATTGAGTATTTAGATGTAGCAATGAGAGGTGGCTTTAATACCATTGCACATGAATTTGCTCATCAAGTTCATACTTCGGTTTTGTCTAGTGAAGTTAATGAGCAGATCCGCAAACTTTACCAAACAGCCGTTAAATCAGGAAAAGTTTTAGATTATTATGCGGCTTCTAATGAATGGGAATATTTTGCTCAGGGCTATGAAGCTTATGTATCTGACTTTAAGCGTCCAAATGTTGGTGTAACTGCTAGACATACTCGTAAAGAATTACTAGATTTAGATCCAGATCTATATAATTTCTTAGAAGAATTAATTGGAAAAAAGAACAACTTAAAAATAGCAGCCAGTAATTAAGATTATTGATGAAATTGTCAATTTTCTGTTTGTTAAAATATGGCTTTTGTTAATAGGGCTGTGATATATTTAGCTTGCTTTGCTTGCTTGATAAATTCTATATTCACAAACAAGCTAATTAAAAATTTCTAAATTTAAGATAACTATAAGGTTTGACCCGTTTCTATTGCAGAGAAAAGGAGTTGTAGAGATGATCTGTCCCAGATGTGGAGCGGAAAATCAGCCAAGTGCGAAAATCTGTCGGATGTGTGCCACTCCATTAGAATCTGTTGGTTCAATGGCTAATGCTTCAGCTAAACCTAGTCCTTATATGCCAAATATGGCTATGCCCCCAATGGGCAATGTCAAGGCTGCTGCTCCTGCAACAGGGCCAGCACCTGGGCCAGGAGAACTACTTTGTCCCACTTGTAAAGCTGTAAATGATGCTACTTGGGCTTACTGCCAGCAATGTGGCTCCCAATTACACAAAATGGGAATGCCTAAAGCCTCTGCTCCTCCTGCTTCACCACCCATGCCAGTAGCACCACCAATGCCACCTATTAGTAACAAACCAGCAGCACCTGTTGTGGGATCACCTGCTGTAGCTGCTCCTAGACCTATGCCAACACCAGCTATAGATGTTGCTCCAAGACCAACACCTGCTAGTAGTGGGATGGTCAATTGCCCTAGTTGTAGTCGTATTAATACACCTGGAAGTAGTTTTTGTGCTACTTGTGGATCTGCTCTAATAGCAGGTGAACAAACAGTACCTATGCAATCTCGTGGTTCTTCTCCAAAACTAAGGCTTATTCAAGAAGGTGGTGGAGATGGCGAAGTTTATAAACTTGATACAGATGAAACTATTATTGGACGTAATAATGGGGATATACGCTTCCCCCACGATGGTTATATGTCTGGTCGTCACGCTCGCATTATTCATCGTGGAGATCGATTTGTTTTAGTAGATGAAAATTCTCGTAATGGAACTTTTAAGCGTATTGATGGAGAAGTAGAGCTTAAAGCAGGCGATATTATTTTAATTGGAAAGCAGCTATTTCGCTTTGAGTTATAATACTTAAGACATTATAAATTTCTCAACCTTTAATAATTTAGGGGGAAAAAGTGGATTTATCAGTTTTACCAGAAGGTATAACTGTTTATGTTTATGCCCGTACAGATGTTGGTATGAAAAGACAGGGCAACGAAGATAGCTTTTTGGTTGCTGATCTGTCTAGTGGGCGTTTGGGTCTTGGGCCTGAGGTTATAGAACATCAGCTTGGATCTCAAGGAAGCCTAATGATAGTGTCTGACGGTTTAGGCGGGGCCGCTGCTGGTGAAGTAGCCTCAGCTATGGCAGTTCAAACGGTCTGTACAGAATTAATGAAAAGTACTAAATCTGTACTCTCTCCTAGTGATCGCTTAAAACGTGCTACAGAACAAGCTAATGAACAAATTTGGGCATGCGCTCAGTCAGATAACTCTCTAAGGGGAATGGGCGCAACTCTTACGGCTGCCTTTGTTTATGGTTCTAGTGTTTATATTGCTCAAGTTGGTGACTCTCGTGCTTATATAGTAAGAGGTGGACGAGTTAAACAAGTAACAGAAGATCAATCCTGGGCTAATGCTGTTAAAAAAGCAGGACTTGAAATTGCTGATGTTCCAAATAATGTAATTTTACAGGCTCTAGGAACTCAACCTAAAGTTCATGTGGAAGTAACCAGTGTAGACTTACTAAATAATGATGTTTTACTAATGTGTTCTGATGGTCTTTCTAACAAAATAAAAGACCTAGAAATGAGAGAAATCGCTAGTAGTAGCAAGGATTTAGCGGAAAATTGTCGCCACTTAATAGAATTAGCTAATAAACGGGGTGGGGAAGATAATATTACAGTTATTTTAGCCCGTTTTATTGGTAAAAGCTTGTCATTAGGTTTAGAGAGAGATTTAAGTATTACTTCTACTTTTAAGATTGTTGCACCATTAGACTTTGGTGAGTCATTAGATGACAATGAGACTATGAGTTTTCAGGCAGAAGGCCCAGATTCAAATCAAAGTCTTGATCCAATGGCAATGACACAAAGTGCTTTACTAGATGGTATTCCTACAGTTTCTGATCTACCAAAAATTCCAGTAATACCTAATACAGCAAATAATTTAGCTACAACACCCCTAACTAGTCCCTCAAGCAAAGATGAAAATAAAGGAGAGACTACCCCATTTTTATCAAAAGAGGACAACCAAAAAATAGGTAAAAAGCCTAGTTCACCTGAAAAAACTGCTTTTCGTCAAGCAGATACTAAAACAGATTTGCCTGCTGTACCTGTTTTTGATTTAAGTAAAGAACCACCTACTGTAGAAACAAAGATTAGTTCAGAACCAGAAGTTAAAATTGAATTTATACCTACACCAATTAATGAGCCTAAAGTTTCTAGCTCTCCAGTTTTAGAAACACCTAGTAAAAATGCTAAATCTGATGTTGTAGCAATACCACTTAAGCCTATTGAAAATAGAATACCACCTCCAATTGCACCACCTAAATTAGCACCACCTAAACTAGAGATGCCTGTATTAAGTACACCAGGAATAGGAAATACTTCTAAAGTTGATGCTGTACCATTGCCTATTAAAGCTCCACAAACTCCAATTGTGCCACCAAGTTTAGCAAGTTCACCTAGTAAGACTGCATTACAAGAAAATAAAACACCACCAGTTACTACAACCAAACCTTCAGCCCCGGTAGTTCCTGTTTTTGCACCACCACCACTAAAAGCACCAGTTCCAACAATACCAGGCTCTGCTCCTGCTACAAAACCAATGCCACCAGTTATGCCACCAAGCGGAATAATCCCACCTCCATTAGCTCCTTCATTAGTGGGAAGTCCAAATATTCCTGCTGATTTACAAAAGAAACCAGATATTGTGCCACCAGCACTATCAGCTAATTTATTTGCACCACCTCCACCTAAGACTGGTCTAGTAACACCCCCAATAGCACCTCCACTTGATAAGCCAGCAATGGCAAAACCTATGCCTCCACCAGCAACATTACCTACTACACCGCTTAATTTATTTGGAGGTGATAACACTAGTCCATTAGCTCCGCTTCCTGCGCTTCCTGAAGCACCTAAGCCTACAGTACCAAAACCTTTAACTCCAGGAGGATTATTTGCTCCTCCACCTAAGGCTTCTTCACCAAACGCGCCTAAAGTTGATGACTTTTTAGAAAATTCACTTTTTACACCAGCAGATCAACCACCTGCACAATTAAAAGGGGCATTACCCCCCTTAGGCAAAGGACAATTTCCATCTGTTAAACAGACAGGAGAAAATTCTTTAGAAAACTCTTTATTTTCTCCATCACCAAAACCAGGAATTTCTTTAGAAACAGGGGCAAACCCTACAGGGTTAATCTTTGCAGAAAGTTTTAAGGAAAAACTTTCTACCCCTACACCAAAAAAGCTAGATGATGAACCAGAGCCAGTAATGTTAGAAACACTTTCGGTTGCTGCTCCTGTAGAAGAAAATAAAATTCCAACAAATAACTCTTTATTTGCTCCTCCAGCAATTGTGCCACCACAAAATCCTTTTGCACCACCAGCATCAAAAGCAGATGTTAAAGCTCCTTTATCAGCACCATTATTTGCTCCTCCTATTGCTAAGGCACCTGCTCCCACTAGCCCAATATCAAATCCAGTTGCAAAAACAGAAGCTCCAGTAGATACAAAAAACAATAAAACTGGAGTAGAAGTTTTAGCTTCTTTATTTTCTGCACCAGCACCAAATAAACCAACACCAACGTCTAATGCACCAGCAAATATTCCGCCACCTCCACTAGTTAAAAGTGATATTGCTAAAGTTGATATAGGAGCAAAAGATTCACTAAAACCAGCACCACCAGCTTTGGTTTTACCTCCATCTCCTAAAAAAGCAGATTTAGCTCCAGTAGTACCGCCATCTCCATTAAAGCCAGCAATGCCACCAATAGCACCACCTCCAAAAACTGTGCCTCCTGCTCCAAATATGCCACCAATAGCACCACCTCCATTAGGGACAGCTAAAGACGAAAAAAATGTTAAATGGGCAACAAAAGAAGATCTAACACCCATAACCCCAAATAAGAAAGAAGAGCCATCAGATCCGAAAAAACCTTTATTTGTACCGCCTCCAGTTCAAAATAAACCTGTTAATTTACCACCGCCTCCAACACAAGCGGTTGGGGCAAAACCACCTGTGCCTGGGCTAGCTGCACCACCCCCAGCTAAATTAGACTTGCCACCAGCACCTAAACCAGCACCTAGCTTTCCACCAACGCCATCAGGCTCTAAGACGGACACACCTTTTCCACCTCCATCAAGTGGAAGTGCTAAAGCTGATTCTTTTGATGAATTTAAGACTAATCCTCCAGTTAATACGGAAAGAAATTTTTCTGAAGTAACTAGTGGAGCAACTAAAAAGGGAAGCCAACTTAATCCTAAACTAATAATTGCATTAGGAGGAGTTATAGTTGTTATAGTTGGAATTGTAGTAGGAATATTTATGTTATCTGGAAAAAATACTCAGGTAGCAACTAATGACCCTGCAAAAAATACACCAATAACAAGTCCTTCACCTATAGAAACACCTGTTCAACAAACACCAGTAGCAACACCTTCACCAGTAGCAACAGCTAGCACAAAACCAGTTGCTAGCCCTACACCTGTACAAACAGAAGTTGTGTTACCAAAAGATACTCCTGGCTTAGTTAAATATGCACTAGAAGAAGTTAGTAAAACTCTAGAAAGAGCGCAAAAAGAACTTCCAGATTCTAACCCTGGTAAAGAACCGCAAATAAAAGGGTTAAAAGCTTATAGAGACCAATTAACAGAATATTCAGCTAAAAATATTGCTACAGAAGAAGCCCGTAGTTATGCAGAAATAGCCATTAATCGGGTTAAATCTCTACGAACACAACTAGATGCTTTACCAAAATCCACAGGTGGTAGAAAAAGATAGGTAATTTATCTGGAAGTTGAAAAATAAACGAAAGTATTTATAATTAAAACCTAGGAAGTCTTGCTTTAGTAGAATATAAGATTTCCTAAGTTTTAATTATGGAAATTGGCTAAAACTTGATGCAAATGCAATAGAACAAGCTTTAAGCAAAAAAGCTATTTTATAAACACTTTTAACTATTAGGATCATAAGTAGTTATAATTTGGGATTTTTCTTTGTGTCTTTCTATTGCTAGTTCAATCAATCGATCAATTAGATTTGGGTAGTTTAAACCGCTTGCTTCCCATAATTTAGGGTACATACTAATAGAAGTAAAGCCTGGCATTGTATTTATTTCATTAAGTAATAGTGTATTAGTATCACGATCTAAAAAAAAATCTACTCTTGCAAGTCCGCTCCCATCAATAGCTTGAAAAGCTTTAATTGCTAGTTGCTGCATTTCTTCTACAAGTTCTTGTGAAAGTTTAGCAGGAATTTCAAATTGGGTTTTGTTATCAATATATTTGTCATTGTAGTCATAAAACTCTGCACCTGGTATTACTTCACCGGGCAAACTAGCTATAGGGTTATCATTACCTAAAACGCTAATTTCAAACTCACGAGCATTAACGTTAGCTTCAACAATAATTTTTCTATCATATTTAATAGCTAGATCAATAGCTTGTTCAAGTTGTAGAAGGTTTTTAGCCTTTGAAATACCTACAGAAGAGCCTAAATTAGCAGGTTTAACAAACATTGGAAATTTTAGCTCAGTGTCTAGTTTATCTAAGATTGCTTGTCGGTTTTGCTCCCAATTACGACGCAAAAACCAAGAAAATTTCCCTACAGCTAAATCATTAGCAACAAACAAGTTTTTCATTGCTACTTTGTCCATTCCTGTAGAAGATGCTAAAACCCCGCAACCAACATAAGGAATATCGGCAAGTTCAAATAGCCCTTGGATTGTGCCATCTTCGCCATAAGTTCCGTGTAGAGCAGGAAAGATCACATCTAATTTTTCTCCAACGGCTAAATTATCACCGTTAAGTTTAACAAGCCCTGAGTAAGCAGGCGCACCAACTAGGGCTACGGATTCTGTTTGAGGATTAGACATTATTGCTTCAGGAATTAAACCAAGGGCTGCATTAGCTGTAAGCCAATTTCCTGACTTAGTAATTCCTATTGGAATTGCTTCATATTTATTTTTATCTAAAGCTTGAATTATAGAATGAGCAGAACGCAATGAAACTTCATGTTCTCCTGAACGACCACCAAAAATAACTCCTACTCTAAGTTTAGACACTAGGTTAATCTCCTTAAACTTTTGCAAAATAAAAATATTTTCTTTGATGTTTTACTGATTAGTTATATTGCCAATAGCATTAAAATATCCTGTATAAAAGCTAATTACAATATAAGCAATGTAGAGGGCTACAGCCAAATAAACCACTATTGGAACGGCTGCAAGTATTGCCTTAAAAGCTTTATCTGCTTCAAATTCATAATATTCTGCTACTTTATGTAGCATTTTATCTATATCTCCGGTTTGTTCTCCAATTGCAAAAGCTTGCACAAAAGCTTCAGGAAAGACATTTGCTGCTTGAAGTCCCTCAGTAATAGTTCTGCCTTCATCTAAGGCTACAGCTATGATTTTGCTACGATTTTCTAAATAGCTGTTAGACATAGATTTAATAGCTAATTTGATACCTCGTCGCAGGTCAATACCAGAAGAAAATAAAACAGCTAAACTACGACCAAAACGCGCTAAGGCTAATTTTTTAAGATTTGTTCCTATTATTGGAATTTGTAAAATTACATAATCTAATGTATCAGGCCCATAAACCTTAAAAGCATAATAACCTGTATAAATAGCAGTTATTGGTATTGCAAGAGTAAAAAGTTTTTTTGTTACAATTGATACATAGGCAGAAAGACCATCTGTAAACCAAGCAACTATAGGAGGCAAAAAGATTGCCGCTCCTAGTAGAAAAGTTGGGTAAGCCATAGCAAATAGAAAAATTTTAATATCTTTATATTGGCGTTCATAAAGTTGTGAAAGATCCAATAGGGTTTGATCCAAACGGCCTTGAGATTCACCTACTTCAATAATTGCTAAATCAAATTCTGGAAAAAGTGTTGGACTTTGAGCAAGACCTTCTGTAAACGTACTACCATTAAGAATATAGCTTTTAGCTCGATCTAAGCTTTGACGAAGTTTGGTATTACTTATATTCATTGATGCTAAGCTTAATGATTCTATAATAGGTAGGCCAGCACGATAGCTTTGAGCCATTTTTTCATAAAATGTTGCAATTTCTTTAGTTTTATTAAACCACATAATTAATTTACTTTAAGTTAGATTTTTACTACTTAGTTTGGATTATAAAACTCTTAATGGCTAAATAAGTTGCAGAAAACTACACTCTATGCTTAAAAGACTTACTAAAGCAACTCGATTAGACCAAAGTTTTTTTGATACTTAATTTCTGTTTTAGGCTGTAATTTAATTTTATGCAGATTGCAAAAATAATAGGTTCTAATTCTCATATTGAATACATTGCGCGTGTGCTAGACACTTTAGACGTTGCCAATCCTCCAAAGACAAATGATTATATTTTTGGTCAATTTGTTAAGGTGGAAATAGAAAATCTTTCTATTATTGGTGTAATTGCTAACACACAATTAATTAATCCTGATTATGGTAGTTTTGCACCAAGACTTTCTTCTGAGTCTGCAAATTTATTATTTGCGCCTGATTATCTTCATCAACAAGGCGTAATCATCAATATTTTGCTTCTAGGTTATTTAGAAAAT
>Ga0268299_1003495_pt1 | contig 14316 bp, 4 predicted proteins | sample NOBtaG_FD_193484 | JGI IMG/M metagenome (GOLD analysis project Ga0268299, IMG submission 193484) | Activated sludge microbial communities from bioreactor in Nijmegen, Gelderland, Netherland - NOB reactor | ecosystem: Engineered > Bioreactor > Aerobic > Activated sludge | place: Netherlands...
GGAGCAGCCTGCAAAATATCTGCAATCAACGGTGCGCCGCTGGTCAGATGCTCAAAATTATCCATCACCAGCAAAAGCTGCTTTTCGCGCAAAAAATTCAGAATCTGGTCACGCGGCGGCTCGGCCCCAAAAAATGAGAAGCGCAGCGCTTCGGCGAGTGCCGGGATCATCAGATCAGGCGAATCGTGAGGGGCAAGCGGCACAAAATAGACACCATTCACGAAGTTATCAAGCAGGTGGCTCGCGGCTTCCAGTGAAAGGCGCGTTTTTCCAATCCCCCCCGGCCCCAGAAGCGTCAATAAGCGCGTTTCCGGTGCCTGGATCAGTTTTGTAATTTCTGCCAGTTCTTCGCCTCTGCCGACAAAAGGCGTATTCTGAACCGGGAGATTGTGACGCGGAATTTCCAGATCAGTGACCGACGACGAGGTTGTGAAACGGGCGGTATTGGTTGGGCGGATAATCTGTCCCGTGATCGGTGTCCCCCGCAGGATGCCTTCAAGCTCTGCGCCAACCTGCCTCACACTCGAAATCCGCAAATTTCGATCTTTTTCCAGCATCCGGTAAACCAGATCGACCAGAGCAGGTGGGCATTCTGGGCGCAGCGATTCCAGATCAAGCGGCGGCTGAGTCAGCACGGCAGTCACAATTTTAGCAATCGTATCGCCATTAAACGGGCGCTTTCCAGCCAGCATCTCAAACAGCATCACGCCAAATGACCAAATATCCGAGCGCGCATCGACATCATCCCCGTCAAAGGCTTCCGGCGACATATAATCTGGTGTACCGATCACCGAACCAACCTGCGTGACACGTTCTTTGGCACCAATGCGGGCAACGCCAAAATCGCTCAGGCGCGGTGTACCGTCGTGGGCGATCATGACATTTGCGGGTTTTATATCGCGGTGAATGATGTGCAGGCGGTGGGCGCGCGTCAGGGCATCCGCTAAATCCAGCGCAATTTCGAGTACACGATTAATCGGCAGCATCTCATGCTTTTGAAGGAGATCACTCAACGAGCCGCCGCTGACATACTCCATCACAATATACCGCTTGCCGTCCTCCTCCACTGTCGCCAGAACTTTGACGATGCCAGGGTGATTCAGTTCGCGCAGCGCCTCGGCCTCACGCGTGAATCGCACGATCAGGTCAGGGTTATTGTTGGCCGCTTCGACCTTCAGCAGCTTAACCGCAACCGGTTCGCCGCTCTGGGTGTCGCTGGCGCGATAAACCGTCCCCATCCCGCCGACGCCAACCACGTCAAGCAAGCGATAGCGTTCGCCAATAATTTGCGGCACTGTTTTCATGATGTAGCCCTAAAAAACTGAATTTTTGTTTATTATACCCATGATCGTCACACAACCGTAACGGCTCATGGGAGGAAAATAGCAGAGGTTAAAATTCAGCCGAAATGTCGCTAATATATTTGGGTAATGCTCTGAAACACTGACTGGCTGAAACGCTAATCGCTATCCTCAAGCATGAGACACGACAAACGCATTAAAATGTTCCATCAAGCGGCGGGTGTGGCGTCCGGGTGGGCCGATCACCGTGTCGTCAATCTGCCGCACCGGGCAAATCTGCTTGTTCGAGGATGTTATAAAAATCTCATCGGCGCTCAGCAGTTCTTCAGCACTCAGATTGCGAATTTGCACATCGTATAAATCTGACGCCAGTTCCAGAACAACCTCGCGCGTAATGCCGCAAAGAATGCCTTCGCTGGGCGTAACCAGAACATCGCCAAAAAACGCGAACAAATTGGTCGTCGTGCCTTCCAGCGCATTGCCCGTGCGATCAATGTAAATGGCATCAATTGCGCCCTTTGCTCTTGCTTTTTGCAGCGCCACAATCGCCGGGATGTAATTTAACGTTTTCGCTTCCGGGATATAGCGCTCCGCACGCTCCGTAATGACCTTCACGCCATCGCTGAACCATGCCTCCGGCGGTGGCAAAAATGGTGTGACCATAACCACCAACCGAGAATCGCCGCGTGGAATGATATTGTCACTGCTATCACCCCCTGTAACAATGATTCGCACATTCGATTCGGCATGGGAGTTGCGGCTCAGGGTTTCCAGAACAATGCTGCTGATTTCATCCAACGGGCGCGGCAGTTCCAGCCCGATCAACCCAGCAGAGCGTTGAAGGCGCGCCATGTGTGCTTCCAGGTGAAAGGGTTTGCCGCCATAGGTACGGAAATAATCAAAAACGCCATACCCGCGCAGCACCGCCAAATCGGTTGCCGGAATCTGAGCGTCGCTGTCGGATACGAATTGACCGTCAATGTAATGTGTGTTGGTCATTAATCCAGCTCAATGAGTTCATTTTTTCGTTGCGGAGTCGGGACATCGCTCACGAGCGGCAGCCGAAAGCCAAAGGTGCTGCCTTTTCCGTAAACGCTTTTGAATATCATATCGCCATTATGTCGCTCAATGATATTTTTGACCAGATGCAGTCCCAGTCCAGTACCGTCAATATCGCGCGTTTCTTCCGTCCGGGCGCGATAAAAAGGCTGAAATAAATGTTCCTGCAATTCTTCTGGAATCCCAAAGCCATGATCTTCAACCTCGACCCTGGCAAACCCGGCACCATCAATCAGGCGGACGATCACCTGACCACCGTCTGGCGTGTATTTGATAGCATTGCTGACCAGATTGTCCGCCGCCTCTTTCAGTTGGGGCGCGTCCCCCGGCACGATGACCGAGCCATCCGGTAAATGCAGCTTGTAGTCCTGCGACTTGATCTGCGCCAGCTCCTGGTGGTCGTGATAAGACTTGTCGATAATTTCGCGCAGATTGGCAATCGACTGAATCGCGCTGGATTGCATGGCTTCAATCCGCTGCAACGAGAGAATATCGGTGATAATTTTGTGCATCCGGTGCGCCGATTTTTCAATTACTTTGGCATACTCTTGCTGCCTGGGAGCGAGCGTACCATCTCCCAGCAGGGAAGCAAAACCAAGAATCGCGCTGAGGGGGTTTCGCAAGTCGTGCGCAGCGATGCGAATCATATCGGTCTTGAGCTGCTCAAGGCCGCTTACCCGCGCATATAAATCCTTTAGCTCCGTCAACTGCTGCTGCGAAACCTGGTAAAGCTGCGAGTTATCAATAGCAGCGGCAAAACGTCCGGTCAGGATTTTCAAAAAGTCAAAAACTTCTTCGGTGAAATAAGCGGGGCGCGGTGTCTCCAGATTCAGGACGCCGACGCTGCGCTCCTGGGATACCAAGGGGATACAAATCTGAGCGCGCGTCGTGGCGATGAGCGGAACATAGTTGGGATCGGAAAGCACATCGCTGACTAACTCGGCCTGCATGGTTTTTAGCGCACGTGCGATAATACCATCAGCGGTCTTGGGGTATACGTTCATATAATCGGCTGGATAATTGCCAATTACTTTTCCATCATAAATCGTATCCAGGTCAACCAGCATTACGGCTCCAGCATTTGCACGGCTGAAACGCACCGCCGCATCCAGCGCCATTTCCATCACATATGATACATCCAACTTATGCGTCAGCTCAGCATCCACACGCTGGAGGATGGTCAATTTTTCCAGTTGTTTTTTTAATTCATCTTCGTTAGTTAGATTGCCTGTCATAGGTCATAACCTGTAATAAGGGCGGCTTATTTCAAAATAGCACAAAACACTTTCAGACGAAACTTGTACCATTATTTTACAATAATTCCCACTCAACCAATATTAATGGACTTTATATAGCTCTATGACGCGCGCGGGTGTATAGTTTCGGCAGCATCCATGCTTGAACGAGGAATCAGCGTATGAAACTGCTCCCTTTTATTATGGTTATCCTGGCTGTCATGTCCTATTTTGCCGGTAAACGCAAAACAAATCCGGCTAAGAGCAGCACCCAACCTTCAGAAGCACCTGTGCTAAACCCAGCCGAGGCGAAAAGCGCTCTGCGGCATCCCGATTGGCATATGCGCGAGGCCGCTGTGCGCGCGCTGGGACGCTCGAATGATGTCGATGCCCTCAGTGATCTGGCGGCTGCATTAAACGATGATGACGACGATGTTCGTGAGGCAGCCCGCGAAATGCTTGAGAAGTTCGGCGCGGCGGCTGTTTCCGTGCTGCTTGACGCGCTCCACAGCATCAAATTTGAGGCACGTGCGCTGTCTGCAAAAGCATTAGGGAGCATCGGGGATCGCAGCGCAGTGCCGGGGTTGATCGAAGCACTGACCGATAAAAGCATGTGGGTACGCCTCCCTGCCGCCGAATCGTTGGGGATCATCGCCGACCAGCAAGCCGTGCCGGGGCTGATCGCAGCATTGAGCGACGATGAGGTGGAAGTTCAACGCGCTGCCGCCGATGCACTGCGGCGAATTGGTACACCCGAAGCACAAAAAGCGCTGAGATTACATACTCATACATAACCTTTACATTTTTTGATACAAATCACATTACACTAAAATAGAAATTATCAACCATCGGCTGCTCGGTGGGGGGCGGCGAAGGGATTCACATGATGCGTAATTATTCCGCTTTTTTTATTTTGATTATCGCGCTGTTTTCACTTGTTTTGATGCCGATGAGCAGCGTCCAGGCGGCAACCCTGATCGTGAGTGCTGGCGGCACCCAGACGGATAGCGCTAATGGCGATGCGGTCTGTTCGCTGATTGACGCGATTCAGGTTGCCAACGGATCGGCGACAGATTCCGACTGCGGCGTGGGCGATGCTGGCCCAGATACCATTTTGCTGGCTGGCGGAACCACTTATAACATCGTTATCAGCAATAACAACACGGACGGCGATAACGGTCTCCCCTCGATTACCACCCCCATCACGATTGAAGGTAACGGCGCAGTCATTAGCCGCAGCGGTGTCAGCAATTACCGCTTATTCCACACCGCAGCGGGCGGCGACCTGACCATCAATGATGTCGAAATCAGCGGCGGTCAGAGCGCGAGTCCCGGCGGCGGCGTTTTCAACCAGGGGTCGCTCACGATCAACCGGAGCACGTTTGTTGGCAACAGCAGCACCGGAAACGGCGGCGGCATTCTTGTCAACAGCGGAAATGTGACGATCACCAACAGCACGATTTCCAGCAATTCGGCTGCCAGCGGCGGCGGCATTTATGTTAACGGTGGCACAGTCAACCTCAACGCCGTTACGATTGCCAACAATGGTGGCGGTATCGTGCGCGCTGGTGGAACGGTTAATGTTCAGAGCACACTGCTGGATAATAATGGAACGAATTGCAGCGGCACTATTGGCAACAGCGGCAGTAATTTGTCGAGCGACGCGACCTGCTCAGGCTTCACCTCCTCTGGGTCAATCAATCTAGGCGGTCTGAATCTGAATGCGCCGGGTCTGACCTCAACCCATTTACCGGGGGCTGGCAGTTCGGCTATCGATACCGCAAGCTCGTGTTCGACAAGCTCCGACCAGCGCGGCGTGGGACGGCCCGCCGGGACAAATTGTGATATTGGCTCTGTCGAAGTTGGATCCCCAGGCTTTACGATAGACGAAGGGGATGGGGTGAATGTTGATGAGGAAGGGCCGACCAGCGATTCATACGTCGTGACGGTCAATACACCGCCAACCTCCACCGTTGACTTCACAATTACCACCGATACGCAGTGCGAAATAACGTCGCAGAATCCAGTTCCAGTCAGCCCTTCTACGGTGGGCTTCACCGTCAACGTGAGTGCTATTGACGATGATCTGGCTGAATCTTCACCGCATTCCTGCACGATCAACCATACAGCCACCAGCGCCGACCCGCTTTATAACAACGTTACGATTGCTGATGTCACCGTCAATGTCACCGATAACGACATCCCGGATGTGATTGTTGATCCAGTAGCCATCGACATTAATGAAGATGGAACCACCGCCACTTATTCGATCTCTCTGGCAACCCAGCCAACATCGGATGTCAATTTTGTCGTTGACCCGGACAGCCAGTGTAATGTGGATACGCTTGCGCCCAGTTTTAATGATACAAACTGGAATATACCGCAGCAGATTGTCGTTACCGCCGTTAACGATCTGGTTGACGAAGGTATTCATCAATGTATCATCACGCACAGCACCAGCAGCGCTGATTCGAATTATGACGGAATCACGGTTGAGGATGTCACCGCGACCATTACCGATAATGATACGGCGGGCGTTGACGTTGATCCGACGACCATCACGCTCACCGAAGGCGGCGCTTCACAGACCTACGAGCTGTCACTCGATACCGAACCCGCCGATATTGTCACCATCAACTTTTTAACGCCGTCCGGCGAATGTACGATTCTGTCCGACAATCCGTTGGAAATTTCTCAGGGCGATACCGGGCCATTTACCGTTGAGGTCGAGGCGGTGGATGACAGCGAAGTCGATACAGATAACTGCGTCATCAGCCATGTCGCGACCAGCCCCGACGGGCCATATGATGGAATTTCCATACCCGACGTGACGGCGACGATTAACGACAACGATTCACCGGGGCTGGCTTATAACCCCAACCCACGATCCGTTACCGAAGGTGGCCCCAGTCAGGATTACGATATTTTCCTCAACACCGTGCCTTCCGCCGACGTGATTATCAATATCGCGACGGACGCGCAGTGTGCGATAACCGCAGGAAACCCGGCAACGATTTCGAATGGCACACTCGGCCCCGCCACCGTGACTATTACGGCTGTCGATGATGGCGCGATGGAAGCTTCGCCCCATGCTTGTGTGGTGACTCATACAGTGAGCAGCGGCGACATCAATTACGACGGCATCATCGACACCAGTTTTACGGTGGATGTTACTGACAACGACTCAGCCAGCATCAGCATCAATGATGTGGCGGTGGCGGAAACAAACGCAGGCCAAACAACCGCAACTTTTGCCGTGACGCTGAACACCGCTAGTTTGCAAACAGTCACAGTTGATTGGGCGACAGCCGACAGCACGGCTACTGTCGCCGACAACGACTATGCTGCTAACAGCGGAACAGTGACATTTGCTCCGGGCGTTACCAGCCAGCCCGTCGTCATAACGGTAAACGGTGACACCGCCTTTGAAGGAAACGATGCCTTTTTCGTAAACCTGACTAACGCCACCAACGCGACGATCTCCGATCCGCAAGGCGTTGGCACAATCACAAACGATGATTCCCAGCCGGAAATCAACATTGACACCCCACTCGCGCTTGGAGAGGGCGATTCTGGCACAACCCCGCTGAATTTCACCGTCAGCCTGACCAATGCCAGCAGTCAGACGATTACGGTCACGTGGCAAACCGCCGATAATACGGCAGCAGCAGGCAGCGACTACAGCGCAGGTGGCCCAACCGTTCTAACTTTCGCCCCAGGCGGATCGTTAACGCAGACCGTCGCGGTACCGATTATCGGCGATACGATTGATGAACCCGACGAAACATTTTTTGTCAATCTGAGCGGGGCGACAAACACAACCATTGATGTTGGGCAAGGTGTTGGTACGATCACTGACGACGATCCGCAGCCAACCATCAGCATCAACAGCCCGCCGGGAGTGCTTGAAGGTGATTCAGGTACAACACCTGTGAACTTCACGGTCTCGTTGAGTAACGCCAGCAGCCAAACGATCACGGTCAACTGGACAACCGCCGATGGCAGCGCCACCACCGCCGACAGTGATTACAACGGAGTTGCATCACCCACCATAATCACGTTTAATCCCGGCGACCTGACACAACCCATTTCAGTAGACATCATCGGCGATTCAACGCCTGAATCGGACGAAACGTTTGTCGTCAATCTGGCGACGCCCTCCAATGCAAGCATCGGCACAGGCCAGGGTACAGGCACAATTCTCGATGATGACACCGTACCTTTGCCAACTCTCAGCATTGATGACCCGCCAGCGGTAGTTGAAGGTACGGGCGGGTCAGTCAGCATCAGCTTTACGGTCACACTTTCGGCGACCAGCGCGCAAACCGTGACGGTTGATTGGACAACCGCCGACAATACGGCAGTCGCAGGCAGCGACTATACTGCTGTCACGACCCCGCAGACCTTGACCTTTGCGCCGGGTGATCTGACACAAACCGCAACCGTTCAACTAAATACAGACTCTCTGGACGAAGCTAACGAAACATTTTTCGTCAATCTGGCGACACCTGTCAATGCCACGATTCTCGATGGGCAAGGAATCGGCACCATCACCGACGATGACGCGCCGCCAACCGTGAGCATTGACAGCCCACTCGCCGTGACTGAGGGAACTCCAATCACGTTTACGGCGACGCTCTCCACTGCCAGCGGTCAAACGGTAACGGTCAACTGGACAACCGCCGACAATACCGCTGTTGGCGGCAGCGATTACACCGCCGTGACCACCCCGCAGACGGTGACGTTTGCGCCAGGAGTTGTAACCCAAACGCTCACCGCTGTAGCGACTACTGACGATGTTATTGATGAACTCGATGAAACATTTTTCGTCAATCTGGCCTCGCCGACGAACGCCACGATTAATGTTGGGCAGGGAACAGGCACGATCACGGACAATGACGCCGCGCCGGGAATCACGATCAACGATCCAAACATGGCGGAAGGCGACAGTGGAACAGCGAATCTGGCATTTACCGTTACGCTATCCAACCCCAGCAGCCAGACGGTGACGGTCAGTTGGACAACCGCCGATGGCACTGCAATGACAGCCGACAGCGATTATGTCGGCATCGCCTCGCCAACCGTGCTGACCTTTGCCCCCGGCGTCACGACTCAACCACTGAATGTCGTCATCAACGGCGATACCGCCATAGAACCAGACGAAGATTTCACCGTCAATCTGGCCTCACCGACGAATGCAACCATCACCGATGCGACGGGTGTTGGCACAATTTTGAACGACGATGCGCTGCCTACCCTGAGCATTGGCCCAGCAACCGTTACCGAGGGTAATTCAGGGCAGGTCGCCGCGATATTCAGTGTCTCGCTTTCGGCGGCGATTCCGCAGGTCGTGACGGTCAATTGGGCAACCAACGATGGCAGCGCTATCACCGCCGACAACGATTACGCGCCCGCCAGCGGCACCGTCACCTTCCCCGCCAATGACACCACGCCGCAAACCATCACGGTGCAGGTCAACGGCGATCTGACGGTTGAGCCGGACGAGACGTTTACTGTCGATCTGAACACCCCGAACAACGCCACGATTCTGGTCGGCCAGGGCATTGGCACGATCACAAACGACGACGCCCCGCTGCCTACGCTGAGCATCAGTGACGCGACGGTCACAGAAGGCAATTCGGGGCAGGTTGCTGCGACCTTTAATGTGACGCTCTCCGCAGCAACAACGCAGGTTGTCACCGTCAATTGGGCGACAGCCGACAACACAGCAGCCGTCGTCGATAACGATTATGCTGCTGCCAGCGGAACGGTCACTTTCCCGGCTAACAGCACAACTCCACAAACCATCACGATACAGGTCAATGGCGATTTGAACGTTGAGCCAACCGAAACATTCAACGTCACCTTGAATACTCCGGACAATGCGACGATTGCGGACGGGACAGCTACGGGAACGATCACCAATGACGATGTGGCGATAACCCTTTCCATCGGCGATGTGACCGTCACGGAAGGCAATTCGGGACAGGTGGCAGCGATCTTCAATGTGACCCTTTCAGCCGCCACGCCTCAGATTGTGACCGTCAACTGGGCGACAGCGAATAATACGGCAACCATCGCCAATAACGATTATGCTGCCGCCAGCGGCACGCTCACCTTCCCCGCCAACAGTACAGCGGCACAAACCATCACCGTACAGGTCAATGGTGACACCGCCGTTGAGCCAAGCGAAACCTTCTTCGTCAACCTCAGCGGCGCGGCAAGCGCTACGATTCTCGATAGTCAGGGTGTAGGAACAATCGTCAATGACGATGGCGCTATACTGCCGAGTCTCCGCATTAGTAATGGGTCAGCCGCAGAAGGCAACTCTGGTCAAACGCAAATTACGTTCAGCGTCTCGATTTCAGCCGCCACCGCGCAGGTTGTTACCGTCAACTGGGCAACTGGTGATGGCTCAGCGAGAGTGTCGAACAGCGATTATGCAGCAGGCAGCGGCAGCGTCACCTTCCCCGCCAACACCACGGCTGCCCAAACGATCACGGTGCAGGTCAACGGCGATACGGCGGTTGAGAGTGATGAAACCTTCAGCGTCACCCTCAGTAATGCCACCAACGCAACCCTTGCCGATGCACAGGGCGTTGGCACCATCCTCAACGATGACGGCACAACAGGTCCACCGACGCTCCGAATAGGCGACATAAGCGCGGCTGAGGGCAACAGTGGCACCACCAGTTTCAATTTCACGATCATCCGTACCGGAAGCCTTGCGGGTACAAGCACCGTGACCGCAGCAACGGCGGACGGTACTGCGACTATCGGAAATCTAGATTATGTACCTACCGCACAAACCATTCAGTTCCCAGCAGGGGCAAATCAGCGAACCTTTACGGTGGTGGTGATCGGCGATTCAACCACCGAGCCGAATGAGACGTTCCTGGTCAACCTGGGCAATGTCAGCAATGGCACCACCATCAGCGATAATCAGGCTACCGGCACGATTATCAACGACGACGGCACAACCCCCGGAACAACACCGACTGCAACACCGATCCCAGCCGTGCCGCCCGCCCCGTTGTGCGCCGACTTAAACGGCACGACGAATCCGATTATCCGCGCCCAAGTTCCAGCGGGTACAGTTACCAACGGCAATGTTTTCTGCCGTGTGCTGGCACAAAGTGGTCAATTTGTCGCGGGTTCGCCGCCGGAAACTGTAGGCAATGCCCAGGTGTTGAGTCTCGGCGTGGTTCATGCGGTGGATGTCTACGCGCTCTCTGGTGGGTCACCCATCATCGCATTCAATAATCCGGTCACAGTGTGCTTGCAGGGTACAGGAAGCATGGTCTACCTGGACGCTACCCAAGCCCCACGCCCGCCCGTGATTTTGACAGGCGCTACCAGCGATGGCACATACACCTGCGTCAATATCCCGAATGCCGGGACGGTGGTTCTGGTGCAATCTGGCGGCAATTTACCGGGCGTAAGTAGCGGCGGTGGTGGCTCCGGCGGGCCAAGCCAAGACCTTTCCGGCTGCGTCGTGACGCCATTGATGCGGCTGAATCTGCGCTCTGTGCCAGGGCTGGATGGTCGCGTCCTGGGGATCGTTCCTGAAGGGATCGCGCTCGGCTCGTCGGAACGGACTCGGCGCTGGTTCCGTGTCTCGTTTGAGGGGCGTACAGGCTGGATTTTCGCCGCCTATGTCTCCAACAACGGGGTGTGCGGGGAGTAAGCACGTCAAGGAGTATCACCTTTACGCTTCAATAAAGAACGACTGCGATTTGTGAGTCGCTATATGCTGTATACCTGTGAAGCGCATATGGGAATGTCGTTTGCGTTAATGTGGGATATACTGGGGTGTATACAACACAACACTTGGAGTTGTCTACATGCCCATCTCCAAATCCCCGCGCAAACGCTCGAATCGCGCTGATGTGATGGTCAGCAGCACGAGTAAAGACTTGCAAGCGCATCGTAAAGCCGCAGTGGATGCTATTTGGCGGCGCGGTATGTATTCGCTGGCGATGGAAAAGGATACTGCCGAGAACGCTGACGCAGTAGCCTATTCGCTTAAACTTGTTGACGATGCAGAAGTCTATATCGGCATTTTTGCTCACCGCTATGGCTATATTCCTGAAGATTCAGTGCTGAATCCCAATCAAATCTCCGTGACCGAAATGGAATACCGCCGCGCACTTGAACGGCGTATTCCAACGTTAATTTTTATCATTGCCGATGACTATCCAGTCAAGCCTAGTGATATGGAGAAAGGCAAGGGCGCGAATAGACTCAAGAAGTTCAAAACGGAGTTGAAGAAAAATCACGTTGTTGGTTTTTTCGCGTCGCCGGAAGATTTGAGCAGCAAAATTTTCCAGGGTTTGACGAAGCTCAAGGAAGATGGCGTGATTGAATACGAGCCGGAAGATGAACCCGACGCGCCTACTGCTTTACCGCACCCGCCTGAGCTTTACATCCCTCACCCATACATCCTGACGCAGACCTTTTTCGGGCGACGCGAAGAACTCAAAAATTTGGACGATTGGGCTGAATCTACTGATACGACGCTGATCGTCGAGGCGATTGGTGGCATTGGCAAAAGCGCGCTAACGTGGGAATGGTTCAATACCCGATCTAAAGGTCACTTCGACGCGATGCTGTGGTGGAGTTTTTACGAGAGCGACTCCGCGATGAGCAACTTCACGCGACATGCGCTGGCCTATCTCACCGAGAAACCGATAGACGATTTTAATAACACATCACAGAATGAGCGCGAGCGTATGCTGCTCAAGTTGTTGAGTGAGCGCCGCTGCCTACTGGTACTGGATGGCATCGAACGAATCCTTATCGCCTATCATCGGATGGACGCTCCACAAATTTCGGATGAACAGGTCGAAGAACCCGCTGCAAAAACACCCGCCAACCCGTCCGAACTCCGTGCCTGCGCCGACCCACGCCACACGGCATTTTTGCAAAAATTGGTATCCTGTGTAGGGGTGAAAATCCTCATCAGCACACGCTTGGTTCCCGCTGATCTGGAAAACAAGGCTGGGAGGTTGTTACCAGGAGTGCGCCGCTATCATCTCAATGGCCTACACCCGGACGACGCGCTGGCATTGATGCTCCACCTGGGAATCGAAGGTGATGCCGCAAATCTCAAAAGATTTATGGCGCAGTTCGACAACCACAGCCTGCTATTGGGCGTGATCGCAGGGCGAATCAATGATTATTATCCGGCGCGCGGTAACTTCGACACATGGCACACGAACGAAGGAAAAAATCTGCGCTTGGTTGATCTTGACCTCAAGCAGAGGCGCACCACGATTTTACAATACGCGCTGGATGGGCTGAAGCCAGAACTGCGCAAGCTGTTGGGGCAGGCGGCGGCCTTTCGTTACTCCCTGGATTACGACACGTTGAGCGCACTCAATCCCTACCTCCTACCGAAGCCAAAGAAAGTCAGTGAGCCTGATACAAGTATAATAGACTATGTTCTCACGGAGCTAAACGAAGCGACAACTGATGAAGATAAAGCACGCTGGCAAAAGCTGCTAGAAGACCATCAGGCCAGTTATGACGAGCGTTTATCGGCTTACCAAACCTACCAGCAAGCATCTAATGCCTATACCAAATCCGCCGATTATAAAAACGGTCTTGATTTATTCCACGCCGGGCTGCGCGAACTGGAAGATCGAGGGCTTCTGCAATGGGATCGCGCTGACAACCGATATGATCTGCACCCAGTCGTGCGCGCAACCGCCTTCGAGAATTTGCAGGGCGACGAGCGAACCGGCGCATTCGAGGTCATCCGCAGCCATTTTGAGGGTATTCCTCCAACCTCAGAAGATCAGGTACACGAACTCGCCGATTTACATCGCGATTTTGAGATTTATTACGCGCTGGTCGGTGCAGGCTTACTGGATCGCGCGTCGGAATTCTACGGTGCAAGATTCAAAGATGTTCTGGATTTCCAACTCGCGGCTTACCCGACTATCGTCGAATTGATGATGCCGCTATTTCCGAACGGCACCGATAAGCTGCCTGACCTATCGTCAACAGCTGCACAAAGCTATCGCTTAACTACCCTGACAAATGCGCTCAGTCAATTAGGTCGAAATAGTGAAGCTGTGATATTAGGTGGTCTGGATCTTAAGCTCAACTTGGAGCGCCGGGATGCTAGTGATTTGTGTAGCGCCGTAGAAAACTACGCAATCTTGCTCCGAAATGACAATCAATTGGCAGCGTCGCTGTCAGCGCGAGAACTAGCACACAGCCTATCACAAGTGACAGGCGACGAAAATAGGCTAACAATGGCACATCTACGATTGCTAAGGTTATATGGTGACATCGGTCAGTGGGCGCAGGCCGAAGCCTTCTACAAGGCATTTGGTGAAAAACCGCCGCGATATAAAACAACATTCTGGCAGTCCGACGCCGAGCTTCATTACGCGGAAACGCTGATTCAGCGAGGGTTGAATGCAGCCGCCGCATTGGATAAGGCTTGGGAACTGTCGGCAAAAGCGGGGTATGGATCGGCTTTGTGCCGCATTGAGGGCTTGAGGGGCGAGGTCGCACTAGGCCAGAATCAGCTTGACAGGGCGCTGGAACACTTTCAGAACGCAGTTACGATGGTGCGCAAACAGGGTTCGGATGGACTGGCAGCGTATCTAGGCGATGCTGCTCGCACGTTGGTAAAGCAGTGGAAAAGTGACGAAGCGCGAGAAACTATCGGCGAGGCACTGGCACAACACTACAAAAGCCAATTCGCT
>Ga0268299_1003496_pt1 | contig 14315 bp, 15 predicted proteins | sample NOBtaG_FD_193484 | JGI IMG/M metagenome (GOLD analysis project Ga0268299, IMG submission 193484) | Activated sludge microbial communities from bioreactor in Nijmegen, Gelderland, Netherland - NOB reactor | ecosystem: Engineered > Bioreactor > Aerobic > Activated sludge | place: Netherlands...
TGCGATGTCCTCGGCGTGGGTGACGGCCAACAGCACGGCGACGGCCAGCACGACCCCCACCGCGACGGCCCCGAGGGTCGGGAGCGACCGGCCCCACAGCGCGGCGGTGAGCCCCAGACCGGCCACCGGCGCCACATCGGGGAGGCGCCGCCGGACCGCCTGGAACCAGGGCCGACCGGCCAGCGACGCAGGCCGCCGGCCGGCGGCGGGGTCGTGGTCGGGAGCGGGAGTCTGGTCGCGCGGTAGCGACGGGCTCGGGCCTGCCATGCTGCAGTCTTGTCCTTTTCTGGACTCGATCAAACGTTGTTCCGGACCCCGTGCCGGGTCAACGGCGGGCCAGCTGGGCATCGAGCACCCGGGCGAAAGCGGCGGCGCCCTCGGCCGGACGAGCCGTTGGGGCCGGGGGGCGACGGAGCTCGGCCGGGCGGTCGGTCAGGTCGATGGCGGCACCGGGGCGGGCCGCCGGCTGCTGCACCCATCGTCCGGTCCGGCGGCCCACGGCTCCGCCGGCCGGGGCCGAGGGCGAAGCGGCGGGGGTGTCGGTGGCGATCGGGGCGGGCGGGCAGAGCATCGCCTCGGCCCGAGCCTCGTCGTCTGCGGCCACGGGCCGCCGGCTGGGGCGCTCGGGGGCGGTGGCGAGGAGCAGATCGGCGGCGGCCCGGAGGGCGACGAACGCCTCGTCGGTGCCGTGGGCGTCGGGGTGGACGATCTTGGCCCGGGCCCGGAAGGCGCGGCGGATCTCGTCTCTCGTCGCTCCCTGCGTGATGCCGAGCACGGCCGCAGCCGTCCGTCCGTCCATGGTCCCGTCCTCCGTGACGGTCTTCTTGCTGTCGTCGATCCTCCGACGCCACGGCGATCCTTCGCCGCACGCTCCGTATCGGCACCCGCCCGGCCCAGGCTTGAGCCCGTCTCTTGACCGGGAACGGGCGGGGTGGGACCGTTTGACCCATGCGATCCCCCTTCGCCCATCAGGCCGAGGTCGACCTGGCACCCGGCGGCGACCCCGCCGCCCTGGGCGGCGCCATCTCGGTGGAGGTGTGCGGCTCGTGGAACCACCCCGGCCTCTGCCCGCTGGCCCCCCACCACACCGAGCTGGAGACCGAAGGCGATCGGGTGCGGATCCGGGTGCTGTTCGCCACCGAGCCCGACCATGAAGCCGAGGTCCGCCGCCGGATCGCCGCCGCCCTGGCCACCGGCACCCAGACGGGGCCCGACGGTCACACCACCACCTGGCAGCTGGTGAGCGAGCAGGCCAGCGAGATCCACACCAACGAGGTGATGCAGGCCTTCCGCCTCACAACCTCCCCCCGCTGAGCCTCGAGCCGCCTGGGATCAAGTCGCCTCACCGGCCGGTCGATACCCCCCGGGTAGATCGGCGCCCCGTCGCGGGGCGGGCACCCAGGCACCCACCTTGACCAACCGACGGGAAGGACGCAGAGAGACGCTGGCGGTGATGGCCGCCGTGGTCGTCGCGTTCGTCGTGCTGGCGGTGGCGGTGTGGCAGGCCAGCGAAGCACTGGAGGAACGGCGGGTGGCGGCCGAGGCCGTGGACCTCCAGCTCGCCGCGCTCAGCGTCGCCTCAGCCGACGCCCTCAACCAGATCGGCCAGCCCGTCCCGGTGGAGGAGCTGGTGGCGTCGATGAACCGCCTGGGCGGCGACCGCTCGCTGGCGCTCCACGCCCTGTCGGCCGGCGAGCGGGCCGAGGCCGAAGACCTGCTCGACAAGATCAGCCGATCGGGCTCGGCCCTGATCGAGTCGGCCGACAGCGACCGGGCCGATACCGACTACCACCGCACCCCGGCCGAACGCGATTACCACCGCCTGACCCGCCTCCTGTCCGAGGCCGCCAGCCGGGCCGAGCTCCGGGCCTCCAGAGCCGAGCATCGCCGTGGCGTGAGCCTCGTGTTGCTCGCCGCCTCGCTCCTGGTCACCGGCTGGGTGGTGGTGTGGGCCCGGTCCCAGGCGGCCCGACGCCAAGCCGAGGGCGAGGTGGAGCTGCGGGCCGGCCGGCGCCTGGAGCGCCTCCTCAACGACTCGCCCGACATCCTGCTGGTGGTCGACCGGGGCGGCCGGATCACCTACCGCTCGGCTTCCGCCGATCGACTTCTTCCGCCCGGCCCGTGCTCGAAGGACGACCTCCGCCAGCTCCTGGCCGAGGACGACCGGCAGGCGCTCGACGAGCACCTGGCCCAGACCTACTCCGGCAGCCCGTCCCGGGCCTTCCAGCTCGTGGACCAGCAGGACGGCCAGGGCTGGTTCGAGCTCCGCGTCTCCGACCTCACCGGCGAACACCTGGTCAACGGGTTCCTGGTGACGCTTCGGGACGTGACCAACGAGGTCAACCTCCGCCACGACCTCTTCGCCCAGGCCAACACCGACGTCCTCACCGGCCTGCCCAACCGCCGGGTGCTCGACCGCGTGCTCGACGACGCCGCCATCGGCCTGATGCGGGGTCAGGGCTCAGTGGCCCTGGTGTCGCTCGACCTCGACGGGTTCAAAGACGTCAACGACACCCTGGGCCACGCCGCCGGTGACGAGCTGCTGACCCAGGTTGCGGAGCGCCTGGCGCGGGTCACCCGGTCCGAGGACGTGCTGTTGCGGCTGGGAGGTGACGAGTTCGCCGCCGTGGTGACCGGCCTGCGCGACGAGGGCCAGGCCGTACGGGTGGCCGAGCGCTACCTCGAGGTGCTGAGCCAGCCCGTACGCCTGCGGTCCCGGCTGGAGCAGCTCCGCACCAGCATCGGGGTGGCCATGGCCACGGAGCCGGAGCGGGTGCGGAGCCTCGTGACCGAGGCCGACCTGGCCATGTACGTGGCCAAGCGGGCCGGCGGCTCCCGGATCCGGGTGTTCGAGCCGGCCATGGAGGACGAGACGGTGGCGGCCAGCCGGATCAGCCGGGCGCTGCGGATTGCCAACTTCGACAGCGAGTTCAGCCTCGTGTTCCAACCGATCGTGACGGTGGACGGGCACCGCCTGATCGGCCTGGAAGCCCTGCTCCGGTGGGACAGCCCCCGGTTGGGTCGGGTGCCGCCCGACCAGTTCATCCCCCTGGCCGAGCGGTCGGGTGACATCTGCGCCATCGGCGACTGGGTGCTGGAACACGTCTGCAGCCAGATCGAGGACTGGGAGAACGCCGGCTGCCTCGCCCCCCATCTCACGGTCTCGTGCAACGTGTCACCCCGCCAGCTGGCCCAGGCCGACTTCGTGCCCCGGGTGTTGGCGACCGCCGCCAGCCGTTCGGTGGCGCCCAGCCGGCTCGTGGTCGAGATCACGGAGTCGGCCGTGCTCGACGGAACCGGTGTGGCAGTGGAGCGGCTCCAGGAGCTGCGGGCGGCCGGGGTGCGGATCTCGATCGACGACTTCGGGTCGGGCTACTCCAACCTGGGCCAGTTGCTGCGGGTGCCGTTCGACGTGTTGAAGATCGACCGCTCGCTGCTGCTGCGCCTGTCGGAGATGCGGACCGCCGCCGGCGGCGACATGCAGGCGCCGTGCGCCATCATGGAGGCCATCGTGTCGATCGCCTCGGTGTTCGATGCCCCGGTGGTGTGTGAGGGCGTTGAGACCGATGCCCAACGGGAGTCGCTGGCGGCATCGGGCGTCACCCACGTGCAGGGGTACCTGACCGGCAAGCCGGCGACGGCAGACGACGTCGCCGGGCTGTTGCGCAGCGCCGTCGCCCAGACGCCGCAGCTGATGCCGGTCGAGGAGGAGCTGGTTGCGATCCTGGCCAACGGGGCCGGGCCGGGCGACCTGCGATAGGAGCTGCTGCCTGACTCAGGAAACTACTGGGCGCCGATGTCGACCTGGTAGGCCTCGTAGATGAGGTCGGCCCCCCGCTGACGGTGGCGCATGAGGGCTGTCATGAGGTCCAGCGCCTGGTTCCGCACGTCGTGCCCGTGCTCGACCACGTCGTCGTCGGCGATCGAGGCCAGGGTGCGCTGCAAGCGTTCCACCGCCTCCCGGAGCGGGCCGTGGTCCCGGGCCAGCCGCTCGGCCCGGCAGGCCAGGCGGGGGTCGTCGTGCACCACCTGCTGGAGGAAGCCGTCGGGGGCCTCGGTTTGGCGTATGTGGTCCTGGAGGCGTTGGGCGGCGTGATCCACCGCCATCGCCACCCGTAGACGCCAGTGGGCGGCATCCCCGATCGGGGTCGTGAGGGCGTCCTCCAACCCGACCAGGGCCTCGTGCAACGTCTCGCGTCGCACGCGTACCGCTTCGAGGTGAGCCTGCTGTGCCATCGCATCCTCCCCTGTGGTGCCTCTGCACGTAGGTCGCTGCCCGCGCCTCGTTTTCGCGATGGTACGACGCCGTGAGCAGTCATGCCCAGGGACTGATGGCCCTGGACGATCAAGGTTGGCTCAGCCAGCTGTGGAACCGATGGCCTGACGACCTGGAATGGTGCTAGACAGTTGGGGTGGGCAGGCGTCACACGGAGGTCCCACCGATGACTACCGATCCGGTGTTGGTGAAGCGCCCCTGGCCGTTCCACGCCTGCCCCTCGTGCCAGTGCTCCGACTTCGCCGCCGAGGGCCAGTCGGCCACCGTGGTCTTCACCTGCCTGGGATGCGGCGCCCGGTGGCGTTACACGCTGGGGTACCTCCACCGGCTCGACCCCGACGAGGCCACCGAGCTGCTGGGCCAAGCCTGAGCACGTTCTCCGCGGTTGGGACCTCGGGCCCTCTTCGATCGGCCCGATCGGGGGTAGGACCGGGGCATGAGACGACGCGATGCACCGCCCGCCACGGTGGGCGACCTCATGACCGAAGACCTGCTGGCCATCCTGCCCGACGACCGGGTGGGCCGGGCCCGGGACGTGATGCTGTCGGTCGGGGTCCACGCCGTGCTGGTGATGGACGGCAACGAGGTGCTGGGCATCGTCACCAGCACCGACCTGATCGACAACTGGCCCGATGACGAGCCGATCGCCACGGTGATGACGGCGGCACCCGCCACCATCAGCGTGGAGGCCACCGTGCGGGAGGCGGCCGAGAGCATGATCTCGTCCCGCACCCACCACCTGCTGGTGGAGGACGGCCACGAGGTCATCGGGATCCTGTCGAGCTTCGATCTGCTCGATGCGCTGACGGTGGCCGGGGACTGACGGCTCCCGCCTGGGACCGGGCGGAAGGGCGGAACTACGCTCGGCCCATGCCAGTGGAGATGATCGGGTGGATCGCGCCCCAGGTGTCGTCGGAGATCATCCGCCCCCAGGGACCGGTGTTCGACCCGGCCGTGATCGCCGAGACGGCCCGCATCCACGAGGAGGCCGACTTCGACCGGGTGCTGATCGGGTACTTCTCCAACGCTCCCGACGGCTTCCTCGTCGGGGCCCACGCCGCCGCCCACACCAGCCGCCTGGCCTTCCTCCTGGCCCACCGGCCGGGGTTCGTGGCCCCCACGGTGGCGGCCCGCAAGATGGCCACGCTCGACCAGCTCACCGGGGGCCGGCTGGCCGTGCACCTGATCTCGGGCGGCAACGACGACGACCAGGCCCGCGACGGCGACTTCGCCGACCACGCCGCCCGCTATCGCCGCACGTCGGAGTACGTGGAGGTGATGCGCCGCACCTGGACGGAGCGGTCGGCCTTCGACCACGACGGCGAGTTCTACCAGGTCCGGGGCCAGCGCTCGGCCATCCGCTGCGTGCAGGAGCCCCACATCCCGGTGTACGGGGGAGGCGGGTCCGACGAGGCGGTCGCCGCCCTGGCCCCCCACGTCGACATCTTCATGCTGTGGGGCGAGCCGCTGGCCGAGACGGCGGCCTTCATGGAGCGGGTACGGGCCGCGGCTGCGCCCTCGGGCCGCCGGCCCGAGTTCAGCGTGTCGACCCGCCCAATCCTGGGGGCCACCACGGCCGAGGCGTGGGAGCGGGCCCACGACATCGTCGACCAGATCAACTCGACGCACGATCGGCGGCCGCCCCCCGACCCCACCAACCGGGGCTCCCAGCGGCTGCTGGCCCTGGCCGAGCGGGCCGAGGTGTTCGACACCTGCCTCTACACCGCCCCCGCCGCCGCCTCCGGGGCGCCGGGCAACTCGACGGCCCTGGTCGGCACGCCCGACGAGGTGGCCGAGGCCCTCGTCGCCTACTACGACCTCGGCGTCCGCACCCTGCTGATCCGGGGCTACGACCCACTGCCCGACGCCGTGGCCTACGGCGAGGAGCTGATCCCCCGCGTCCGCCGCCTGGTCGCCCAGCGCGACGATTAACCCCCGTAGGGGGTGGGGATGGCCTGGAGCTCCTGGATCAGGTCGGGCGGTACGGCGGTGGGACTGATGGTGGGGGTGGTGAGGCCGACGGCGTCGCTCAGGCCGCCGAACCGCTCGGTGATCGCCCCGGCCAGCTCGTCGAAGCGGCCGACGGCGGCGAACAGCCGCACCACGTCGTCGCTGACCCGGCTCGCCATCTGGTCCCAGCCGCCGGTGCGGCTCAGGTGGAGCAGCTCGTGGCCGAGGTCGTCGAGCCCGTGCTCGGCCAGCACCGGCCAGTAGGCCTTGGTGGAGCCGTAGAACCCGACCCGGGTGCGGACCCATTCGAGCGATCGGGCCACCTCGGCGTCCGTGGCGCCGGTGGCCACGAACCCGCCGCCCACCACCTCGAACCGCTCCCGGGTGCGGCCGGTGCGGGCCATACCCTCGGCCAGGCGGGACAGTACCTGGTTGGCCAGGTAGTCCCGGGTGCAGAACGGGTGGAGCGACACCCCGTCGCACGCCTCGCCGGCCAGGCGCAGCATGTGGGGGCCCACGGCCGAGATCCGGATCGGCGGGACCGGGCCCTCCAGCGGCGCCGGGGTGAAGTTCGGGGTCATCAGGTTGAGGTTGTAGTGCTCGCTCTCGTAGTTCAGTGGCTCGCCCGTGGCCCACGTGTGCCAGATGGCCCGCACCGCCCCCACGTAGCTCCGCATGCGGGGCACCGGTGCCGTCCAGGTGGTGCCGAACCGGCGCTCGTTGTGGGCCTTGACCTGGGAGCCGAGGCCGAGCACGAACCGGCCCCCGGAGGCGGCCTGGAGGTCCCACCCCACGTTGGCCGTCATCATCGGGCTGCGGGGGAAGGCGATGGCCACGCCGGTGGCGAGCTGGATCCGGCTGGAGTGGACGGCGGCCACGGCCAACGGCAGGAACGGGTCGTGCGCGTTCTCGGCCACCGACACGCCGTCGTAGCCGGCGGCTTCCAGCGCGGCGATCCGCTCCGGGACCTTGGTGAGGCTGTCGTTGGGCAGGCCGACGACGACCCGCATCAGGCGGTCACCCCGCCGTCGACCGGCACGTGGGCGCCTGTCATGTACGACGCCTCGTCGGAGGCCAGGAACAGCGCGACCCGGGCGATCTCGATCGGCTCCCCCACCCGGCGCATGGGGGTGGCCCGAACGATGCGGTCGGTGGCCGTGGGATCGTCGGAGGCGACCATCGGGGTGTCGATCACGCCGGGGTGGATCGAGTTGACCCGGATGTTGTCCCGGGCCAGCTCCAGGGCGGCGCACGCCGTCATACCGGTCACGGCGTACTTGGTGGCGGCGTAGGCGAAGGAGTACTTGGTGGCCCGGAGGCCGGCGCCGGAGGAGATGTTCACGATCGAGCCGCCGCCCCGGGCCCGCATGGGCTCGATGGCGGCCCGGATGCCGAGGAACACGCCCACCTGGTTGACGGCCACCACCCGCTCGTAGTCGGCCAGCGTGTGGCGGGCGATGGTGGCGTTGTGGAGGATGCCGGCGTTGTTGACCAGGATGTCGAGCCCGCCGAAGCGCTCTTCGGCCAGGTTGGTCACCGCCTCCCAGTCCTCCTCCCGGCTCACGTCATGGCGGAAGAACACGGCCGAGTCGCCCAGGCTGTCGGCCACGGCCTGGCCGGCGTCCACCAGCACGTCGGACACGATGACCTTGGCCCCCTCGGCGGCGAACAGCCGCACCTCGGCTTCCCCCTGGCCGCGGGATCCCCCGGTCACGATCGCCACCTTGCCGTCGAGCCGTCCCATGTCGTTCCCCCTGTTGGCGGGCTGCTGTGTCGCCGGCCAACCTAGTGCAGGCGATCCCCCCACCCCAGCTGGGGGTCGGGCGGTCCGGTGCCTCAGTCGCCCGCGGCCAGGAGCTCCAGGGTGCGGCGGGCCGTCTCGGCGGTCACCCCGGCCGGCTGGACCCGGAGCTGGAGGCGGGTGACGCCGGCCGCTTCGTAGGCGGCGAGCTGCTCCCGGGCCTGCGCCACGGTGCCGATGACGGCCAGCTCGCCCACGATGGGCGAGCCGAGGCGGATGTCGTCGGGGGTGACCGGGGTGCCGTCGGGATGACGGGCGGTGCCGATGCGGGTGTAGAGGCGGAGGAGGTCGAGGGCGGGGCCGGCTGCCGGCTCCACGTCGGCCTCCCGCTCCACCACCACGGCCAGGCGGTTGACCAGCACCTGGCCCCGGGGGCGGCCGGCGGCGTCGCAGCACTGGTGGTAGCGCTCCACGAGGGGGACGATCTGGTGGCTCAGCTGGTAGTTGGTGCCGCCGAACCAGCCGTCGCCCAGCTCGGCGGCCCGGCGCAGGGCCCGGCCGGCCGTGCCGCCCACGATCACGGGCGGCCCGCCGGGCCGGGTGGGCCGGGGCCGCAGGTCGGGGCCGAGGCCGCCCACCAGGTCGCCGCTGAAGTGCTCGCCCGACCACGCCGCCTTGAGGGCCTGGACGGTCTGGTCGAGCCGGTCGGCCAGGCGGTCGGGTGACACCCCGAAGCGGGCCCAGGTGGGGCGGGTTCCCGCCGGCCACGCCGAGGGTCAAGCGGCCGCCGCAGAGCTGGTCGAGCACGGCGACGTCGTAGGCCAGGCGGAGGGGGTCCCACGCCGGGAGCAGGATCACGCCGGTGCCGAGCGCCATGCCGGAGGCGGCGGCGGCCGGGGCCAGAGCGGCCAGCGCCACGAAGGGCGACGGCAGGTGGAAGTAGTCGCCGTCGGTTGGGTGCTGCTCCCCGGTCGACAGCATCGAGTAGCCGAGCCGGCCGGCATGGACGGTGAGCTCGGCCAGGCGGGCGAACCTCGCGTCGAGCGGCTCGGGGTCGTGGCCCAGGTCGAGGGTGATGCCGAGGTCCATGTCAGTCCTTGCCGGGGGTGCCCGTCGCCGGCGTGAGGGTCACCGGCAGCTCGTCGATGGTGAGGAAGGCGCCGAAGGTGGTGGGGGTGAACGTCGGCTCCCGATCGGGATGGCCCAGGCGCAGGTCGTAGGCCAGCAACTGCTCGACGAGGACGTGAAGCTCCACCTCGGCCAGGAAGGCGCCGACGCAGCGGTGGATGCCGGCGCCGTAGGCCAGGTGGCGGCCGGCGTCTCGATCGGTGGCGTGCCGGTCGAGGTCGAACTCGTCGGGGCCGCCGGGCCAGCGCTCGGGGTCGCGGTTGGCCGACCCGAACAGCAGCATCACCTTGTCCCCGGCCGGGATGGTGACGCCGTGATGCTCGACGTCCCGGGTGAGGGTGCGTACGAAGTTCTGCACCGGGGACCGGTGGCGGAGGCTCTCGTCGACGGCCCGGGGGATCAGATGGGGCTCGGCCCGCAGCCGCTGTTGCAGGGCGGGATCGAGCCCGAGCTGGTAGGCCAGGTTGGTGGCGGCGATCAGCGTGGTCTCGTGCCCGGCGATGACCGCTCCCACCAGGAACGACAGCATCCCGATCGGGGGCAGGTCCTGCTGCACGAGCAGGGTGGTGAAGTCGTCCCGGGGGTGCTCCCGGCGGTCGTCGATCTGGGCCCGCAGGAGGTCCATCAGCGTCAGCTCGGGGCGCTCGCCGGCGCCCTCGGCCGGCCGGTGGATGCGGGCCAGCTCGGCCACGGTGAGGTCGCGGAGCTGGGCCGTGACCTCGGGGTCGAAGCCGAGCAGGATGGCCAGGGCCTCGATCGGCACCGGGGCCGCCACGTGGGCGATGAAGTCGGCCGGTTCTCCGGCGGCGGTGGCGTGGGCCAGGGCGGCCAGGCGGGCGGCGGCGTTGGCCCGGATGTCGCCCTCGATGGCCCGGACCCGGGGTCGGCTCAGCAGCTCGGCGTAGAGCTTGCGGTAGACGGTGTGCTCCGGCGGGTCCTGCTCCAGCGCCACCTGGCGGGCCCGCCGGCCGGCCGGCGGCGGGGCCAACACCCCTTCGGCCGAGGAGTAGGTGCGCCAGTCCTCGGCCGCGGCCGCCACCTCGTCGAAGCGGGACAGGATCCAGAACCCGCCCGACGCCTCCGACCGGGCCACCGGGCAGTCCCGCAGCTCGGCGTAGCGCTGATAGCGCTCGGCGTCGCCCAGGATCTGGTGATGGTCGAAGGCGCTGGGGTCGAAGTGGGGGCAGTCCGGGTCCACCGGCCCGACGCTAGTTAGATCGACATACCGCCGTCGACCGCCAGCTCGGCCCCGGTGGTGAAGCTCGACGCCGGCGAGGCCAGCCACAGGACGGCCTGGGCGATCTCGTCGGGCTGGCCCACCCGGCGCATCGGCGTGGTCTTGACCAGCACGTCGTTCATGCCCTCGGGGTTGCCGTCGTTCATCGGGGTGTCGATCACGCCGGGGAACACGCAGTTGACCCGGATGTTGAACCGGGCGAGCTCGAGCGCGGCCGACTGGGTCATGCCCCGCACGGCCCACTTGGTGGCGGTGTAGGCGAACAGGCCGTTGGTGCCCTGCAGGCCGGCCACCGACGAGATGTTGATGATCGACCCGGCCCCGGCGGCCCGCATGGGGGCCACCACGGCGTGCATGCCGAGGAAGACGCCGAGCTGGTTGACCCGGTAGATCCGGTCGAAGGTGTCCTGATCGGTGTCGATCAGCTTCAGCGGAGCGACGATGGCGGCGTTGTTGACCAGGATGTCCACCCGGCCGAAGGCGTCGGTGGCGGCGGCCACGACCTCGTTCCAGCCCTCGGCCGACGAGACGTCGTGGGCCACGAAGCGGGCGGCGTCGCCGATGCTGGCCGCCGTCGCCTGGCCCTGGTCGGCCAGGATGTCGGTCAGCACCACCTTGGCCCCGTTGGCGGCGAGCAGGCGGGCCTCGGCCTCGCCCTGGCCCCGGGCGGCACCGGTGACGATGGCCACCTTGCCTTCAAGTGACCGGCCTTCCAATGCGTTCGACATCAGCGTTCCTCCTGGGGGATGACGGCCAGGCGGCCGGTGACGGTGCGGGCTTCGAGCTCGGCCAGGGCGGCCGGCACGTCGCTCAGGGGCACGGTGCGCACATCGGTGCGGATGCGGCCGGTGCGGTGCAACTCGAGCAGGTCGGCGTGGGCGTCCTCCACCACCGGGCGGCGGCGGATGGCGTACTCGGCCCAGGCCATCCCGAGCACGCCGTAGTTCTTCACCAGCACGTGGTTGCCGGGGTAGGCGGGGATGGTGCCGGAGGCGAACCCGATGACCACGAGACGGCCCTCGAAGCCCATGAGGCGGCGGGTCACGTCGCCCAGCGGGCCGCCCACCGGGTCGAACGCCACCTCCACGCCCTGGCCGCCGGTGGCCGCCATCGTCGCTTCATACAACGCTGCCGCCGGATCCGGCCCGGTGGAGTCGACCACCACCTCGGCCCCCAGCGCCGTGCAGTGGGCCAGCTTCTCGGGGCCGCCGGCGGTGGCGATCACCCGGGCCCCCTTGGCCACGGCGAGTTGCACGGCGGCGGCGCCGACGCCGCTGGAGGCCCCGAGCACCAGCGCCCACTGGCCGGCCTGGAGCTGGCCCCGGTGGAAAAGCCCGACGTGGGCGGTCTGGAACGTCGAGTAGAGGACGGTGGCGTCGGCCGCGTCGAGATCGTCGGGGATGGGGAGCAGGGTCGGTGCCTTGAGCAGGGCGTGGGTGGCGTAGCCGCCGTGGCGGAGGTCGGCCAGGCCTGCCACCCGGGCACCCACCGCCACGCCGACCCCGGGGCCGGCGGCCACCACGATCCCGCAGCTCTCGGTGCCGGGGGTGAGGGGCACGCCGGGGCGGTCTTGATAGATGCCCTGGCACACGAGGATGTCGGCGAAGTTGACGTTGGTCGCCTCCACCCGCACCAGCACCCGCTCGGGCCCGGGCTCGGGGGTGGGGATCTCCTCCAGGCGCAGCGAGTCCCGGGGGTGGCCCAGCTCGTTGACCCGCCAGGCCGTGATCATGGCGGGCACCGTGCCTGTCGGTGTGGCGGCGGGCGTGCTCATGCGAACCGGGCGATCTCGGCGTCGGTGAGGCCCCACTCCCGCAGGGCGTCGGCCCCGCCCTCGCCCGGGTAGGGGCTGCGGCGCACCACCTCGGAGGGGGTTCGGCTGAAACGGGGGGCGGGGGCCGGCTGGCTGGTGCCGTCGACGTCCACGAACGAGCCCCGGGCCTGGAGGTGGGGATGGTTCGGGGCCTCGGTGAGGTCGAGGACGGGCTGCACGCAGTCGTCGTCGTCACCGAACAGGGCCACCCACTCGTCGCGGGTGCGGGTGGCGATGAGGTCGGCCATCCAGGCCCGGTAGGCGGGCCAGTTGGCGGTGTCGTTGGGGTCGCCCAGGTCGGACGGCGGTGTGGCTCCGGCCTTGGCCAGGAACTGGCGGAGGAACTTGGCCTGGATGATGGCGAGCGAGACGAAGCGGTCGTCGGCGCAGCGATAGACGGCGTAGCGCCAGTCTCCCCCGTCGATCAGGTTGCTCTGGCGCTGGTGCTTCCACGTGCCGCCCTGGAGGTTGCCGTAGACGTAGGCCATGAGCGAGAGGGCACCGTCGACGATGGCGGCATCGACCACCTGGCCCTTCCCCGACCGGGACGCCTCCCACAGGGCCGACACCATGCCCAGGGCGAGGTACATGCCACCGCCGCCGAAGTCGCCAGCCAGGATCAGCGGGGGCACCGGAGGGCGGTCGGCCTCGCCGATGGCCCACAGGGCGCCGGTGAGGGAGATGAAGTTCAGGTCGAACCCGGCCCGGGTGGTGAGCGGGCCGGCCTGGCCGTAGCCGGTCATGCGGCCGTAGACGAGCTTGGGGTTCACGGCCAGGCAGTCGTCGGGGCCGAGGCCGAGCCGTTCGGCCACCCCGGGGCGGAAGCCCTCGATCACGCCGTCGGCCCGGCTGATCAGGTCGAGCACGGCGTCGCGGCCTTCGGGGGTCTTGAGGTCGGCCCGCACCGAGCGGCGGTTGCGGTAGAGGAAGCGGTAGGGGTGGTCGGGGTAGCCGAGGTCGGGTTCCTCGGTGCGGTCGACGAGGATGACGTCGGCCCCCATGTCGGACAGGAGCATCCCGGCGAAGGGGCCGGGCCCGATGCAGAACAGCTCGACGATCTTCACGCCGGAGAGTGGTCCCATAGGGGCTCCCTTCTAGTGGTCCATGCCGAACAGCGCCAGCACGTCGGGGTGGCCGGTGCCGGCGGTGACGCCGCCGTCGACCAGCAGGTTGGCCCCGTTGACGAAGCTGGCCTCCTCGGCGGCGAGGAAGGCCACGGCGGCCGCGATCTCCACCGGTTGGCCGTAGCGGCGGAGCGGGATGGCCTGCTCGAAGGCGGCCCGGGCCGTGGGGTTGGTGGTGGTCATCGTGGTGAGGGGGGTCTCGACGGCGCCGGGGGACACGGCGTTGACCCGGATGCCCTCGGGGCCGAACTCGAGGGCCAGGGCCCGGGTGAAGTTCACGAGGCCGGCCTTGGCCGCGTTGTAGGCGGCGAAGCCGCGGTCGGCGGCCACCGAGTCGAGCGAGGCGACGTTGACGATGGCGGCGGTTCTCGCGTGGGCGCTGCCCGGCGCCGGCTCGGGGTGGGCGGCCAGCGTGGCCCTCAGGTGGGGGATGGCGAGCTGGCAGCTGTCGAAGGCCGAGTCGAGGTTGAGCGCGATCGTGCGCCGCCAGTGCTCGGGCTTCATCTTGAGGGTGGGGCCGACGACGACGTTGCCGGCGTTGTTGACCACCACGTCGAGCCGGCCGTGACGCTCGACGGCACCGGTGTGGAGGGCGTCGAGGTCGTCCCGCTGCATGACGTCGGCGGCCACGAACTCGGCGGTGTTGGTCGCGGCGGGGTCGAGCGTGGCCAGGGCCTCGGCGCCGACGTCGGGCCGGCGACCACAGAACACCACCGTGGCCCCCTCGGCATGGAGGCGCTGGACGATGGCCAGGCCGATGCCCGTGGTGCCGCCGGTGACCACGGCCACCCGGCCCTCGAACCGCCGGCTCATGCCTCTACTGCGGCCAGGGCGTCGTTGAGGGCGGTGTGGAAGTGGATGAGTGGGGGCTCGATGCGGCCGTAGACGACCTCGGGGACGGCCCCCGAGGCCAGGGCGGCCTGGATGCGCTCCATGGTGGGGAAGTCCTCGGTGCCGGTGACCTTGAGCAGGAGGTCGAGGTTCTTGGTCCAGTAGCGCTGGGCCTTCTCGGTGGCCGGGGGCTCGGGGGCGAACAGCGAGGTGTG
>Ga0268299_1003497_pt1 | contig 14304 bp, 16 predicted proteins | sample NOBtaG_FD_193484 | JGI IMG/M metagenome (GOLD analysis project Ga0268299, IMG submission 193484) | Activated sludge microbial communities from bioreactor in Nijmegen, Gelderland, Netherland - NOB reactor | ecosystem: Engineered > Bioreactor > Aerobic > Activated sludge | place: Netherlands...
ATTGCTGAGAGATCGATCCGATCCGCGCCCTGCGTGAAGTCGCGGATCAGCTCCAGCGACTGCACGTTGGCGCCCGACACGCCGCCGACGGCGCCGTTCGCGACCAGCGCGACATCGGCGCTCGAGCCGTAGACGAAGCTATCGGCGCCCGCACCGCCGATGAGAATGTCGCGGCCCGAACCGCCGATCAGCGTGGATGATTTGCCGCAAATGCGCGTTCTCGGCTTCAAGCGCGCGCAAGCGCGCCGCCCGCGCTGCCGCCAGCGCCGCGCCGCGGCGCGATGGCGCCATCGCTCCGCACCGCTCCGCGCGCGGCGCTCTGCTCGTGCTTGTGTCATATGCCATCGGGGTCTCCTCGCGAGAGCACCCTAGTCGGCGCAGGTCACGCCCCGCTGACGCACACATAACGACGCTGTTAGATCGCGATATTTTGGGTCACCAGAGCGCACGCTTCGCCCCCGATGCGCGAGTCCGTTGCTTCGCGGAAACTCGAGACGCGTTTTCCACGCCGCTAGCGCAGAACGTGTCCCCGCCCCTTCACCGTGTGTATCAGCTTCCGCTCGTAGGGATCGTCGATCTTCTTGCGCAAGCGCGCCACGTTGACCTCGATCACGTTGCTGTCGCTTTCTAAGTTCATTTGCCAGACTTGTTCGGAAATGAACGAGCGCGACAGCACCCCGCCCTGGTGCCTTACGAGAAGCTCCAGCAGCTGGAACTCCTTCACACACAGCTCCACCGGGCCCTCGGTGCGCTGGGCTGAGAGGCGCGACGGTTCAACCTTCAGGTCGGCCACACTATAAGTAGGCGCCGCCTTCCCGGTCTTGCGCCGGAGCAGCACCCGCACACGCGCAAGCAGCTCGTCGAATGAAAACGGTTTGACGAGATAATCGTCGGCGCCGAGCGACAAGCCGCGAACGCGATCATCGACCGACTCTCGCGCCGACAGGATCAGCGCGGGCGTATCGCGGTCCCGCTCGCGGAAGCCGGCCAAAATCATCCAGCCATCCAGCGTCGGCAGCATCACATCGAGGATCAGCAGATCGTATTGCGTGTTGACGGCCATTTGCAGCCCGTCGAGCCCGTCGGTGCAGACTTCCACGACGAATCCCACCTCGTTGAGACCGCGTTGCAATAGCTTCGCCGTCTACTCGTGGTCTTCGATCACCAGAACGCGCACGTCCGTCCCCATCTTAGCGCGGGACATCAGAGGCGCAGCGCGCATTCCAGTTCGCCTGCTTTCTCCTGGCGAGCGAGAGTTTCTTCACACCGCGCTGGAAGCCCGGACGGGAAACTAGAAGGCGAGGCGATAGCCCAGACCGATTTCGGTGAGCACGAGCTTGGGCGCGGAAGCATCCTCTTCAATCTTGCTGCGCAGCTGACTGACGAGAACGCGAAGAAATTGCGGATCGACTTCCTCTTCCCGCGATGCGCCCCATACTGCGGCGATGATCTGTTGGCGCGTGACCACCCGGCCGGCATGGCGGGCAAGGACGCGCAGCAGCTCGTATTCGCGCACGGTGAGCTTCACGTCATCGCCGCAGAGCGTCACGCGCCGCGCCGCGAAATCGATCTCCAGGCCCTGCACGGACACCCGCGCCCCGGTGTCGAAGCGGCGATCGCGCCCGCGCTGCACCGCGCGCAGCCGCGCCAACAATTCTCCGACGGAAAACGGCTTGCTGACGTAATCATCGGCGCCGATATCGAGCGCCTCGACCTTTTGCAGTTCATTGTCGCGCGCCGAGAGCACGATGATCGGCACATCGCTCCAGCTCCGGATCCGCTCGATCACCGCCGTGCCGTCCATATCCGGCAAGCCAAGATCGAGCAGAACGACACCTGCCCCCTCTGTCGCGATGCGCTGCAACGCGTCCTGGCCATTCTCGGCCACTGTCACGTTGTAGCCGCCGGCAATCAGCGCCGGGCGCAACGCCCGCACCAGCTGCGGCTCGTCATCGACGAGGAGGACGTCCGTCTGAGTCATGGCGCCGCTGGCAATGTGAGCTGCACGTCGAGCCCAGCGCCGTCTTCGCCGGCGCGCGCCACGATCGAACCCGACATCGCCGCCATCAGGCCACGTGCGATCGACAGGCCAAGCCCGCTGCTCTGGCGGCGAATGTCATTGTTCGATGCGCAATAGAAGCGCTCGAAGATCGCATCGAGTTCCGCAGGAGGCACGCCCCTGCCCCGGTCCGACACTGTAAACGCCACGGCGTCGCCCTCGCGCGCGCCGCGCACGACGATGGGCGCATGCGGACAAAACCGGAGGGCGTTCTCGACCACGTTCGAAAGCGCGTGCTCGAAGAGCAGCGGATCGCCGCAGGCCCTCAGTGCGGCTGGCATCTCGATCCGCACGCGCCCCTCCGGGCCGCCGGCACGCCATGCAATGGCGTCAGCCGTCGCGCGCGCATCAAACGGTGCGATCTCGGCGCGCAGGACGCCCGCCTCCAGCCGGGTGATACGCAAGAGCTTGGCGACGAACCGATTGAGGCGCTCGGTTTCCTCCTCGATGGTGCGGCAGAGATCTCGCCGCGTTCCAGCGTCAAACTGCGTGTCGAATGTGCGCAGACTGCTAGCGGAGGTGAGGATCGCGGACAGCGGCGTGCGAAAGTCATGCGAGATCGACGACAGCAGCGCCGCCTGCAATTGCTCCGTCTGCGCGATCGATTCCAGTTTGGCGCGATTGGCCGCCGCGCGGCTGCGTGCGACGGCCGCGGACGCAAGATCGCACATCAGATCCACGGCGCTGGCGAGATCGCTCTCTTCATCCGCGTTCAAGTGCCCGGTCGTGCGCCAATAGAGCGGCTCAATATGGTCCCGATCTGCCTGGAGCCGTCCGACATGCCACGCCGAAGCATCCGCCGGCGTATCCCAACTTGCCGGCGCGCCGACGAGCGCGTCCACATGGGCGCGCAGAACGGCGCGAATCTCTGTCTCGTCTTCCGCTTCCGACATCGCGCGGCTCGCCAGAAAGAGCGCCTTGTTGCGCGCGGCAAGCAGCGCACTGCGCCGGCCCGCATCGCGCATCCGCCCGGCGAGGCTGCCCGTCAGCAACGCGGCCGTCATGAACAGCGTCAGCGTGATGATTTGGTCTGTTGAATCGACGCGCGCTTGCAGATCTGGCTGCGCGAGCATCAGCCGATAGACGACGAAAGAGAATACAGCGGCAAAAAGCGCTGGGCGCGCGCCGAGCCACGTCGCTGTCATCACCACGCCCATCAGCAAGATGATGGCAATGCGAATGAGTTGCGCCGTTACCAGCAGCCACTGCGCAAACGCCGCGCCAGCCAGAACGAGCACTACAGCGACCGCGTAACGCCAAAGGCCCCGTTCACCATCGACAAGCCAAAGCGGCAATTCAAATCGCGACGGCGCGTTTACGCGCGACTCGCTCCGGCTGTTCATCGAGGTCCCCATAATGCCCGCATAATTGGCGCATCATGAAAGCACGGCAATGGTGCACCACACGGAAAGCGCAGCCAGGCGGGATGCGCCGGGGGCACATTGGGCGCGTTTACACTGCTGGATCGCGGCGCGCCTTTCGACGGCCGCACGCCAGAAACACTTCCCCTCGGAGGCGCAGAGAGCGCAGTGGTTTCGCTTGCCGAAACGCTCGCAATGCGCGGTCACGACGTCACTGTCTTGAACAATTGCGCCGCGCCGCTTGATCATCGCGGCGTGCGTTGGCGGCCTTTAACGCGCAGGGCGCGGGCGGAAGGTTTTGTTATCGCCAATCGCGATCCACGCCTCGTTTGGCGCGCGAAGGACAAGCGGCGCGCCGCACTCTGGCTACACAACGACGCTGGCTATCTGCGGAAGATGCGTTACGCGCTGCCGCTCGCGCTCGCACGCCCGCAGATCGTGTTCTTGAGCCACTACCATTTGCAAACGTGGCCGTTCCCGCTGCGGTTCGCGCCGCTGCACGTGATCCCGCTCGGCGTCGATAACCTCTTCCGTAGGAGCGGCTGCCCAAAGCCGCCGCCGCCGCGCGCTGTGTTCGCGTCGAACCCCGAGCGCGGCTTGACTTCGCTCCTCGACATTTGGGCGCGGCACATCCATCCGACGCTCCCCGAAGCGGAGCTGCACCTTTACACGCGCGCCGACTTTTATGGCCTGCAAAGCAAGTCGTCCGCGCGCAACGAGCCAGTGATAGCGCAAGCCGCATCGCTGAAGGACATGAACGTCATTCTGCACGACATGGTGCCGCGCGCGGTGCTCGCCTCGTCGTATGATTCCATGCGCGCGATGCTGTACTGGGGCGACCACGAGCACGCGGAAACCTTTTGTTTAAGCGTCGCCGAGGCCCAGGCGGCTGCGGTGCCCTGCGTTGCGCGGCCAGTCGGCGCGCTCTCCGAGCGCGTTGCACACGGCAAGTCTGGCTACCTCGCGCGTGACGAGAAAGCGTTCGCGGAAGCGGCGATCTCGTTGCTGCGCGATGGCGACGCCTGGAGCACATGCCGCAATCAGGCCAGTCAGCGCGCGCCCGCGACGTGGGATGAAGCGGCCGCACGCTTCGAAGCGTTGCATGGCTGATCTGCGCGTCGGCCTGGTGATTGGCGGCAGCGGGCTCAAACACTGGCAAAGCGAGATCGCAGCCGCGATCGCCAGCATCAAAGGCGTGCACCTCGCCGGCCTGATCGAGACCGATCCTGGCCAGCGCGACTATCTCTTGCCACACAATGGCGCCGCGGCGCGCCACGCGGCTTCAAGCTTGCCGCACATCGCGCGCAACGCGCGATGGCCGGCGCTCGACATCGTGGTCAACCTCACCGCCGCGCCGCTCGGCGCGCGCGCTGAACAAGTGTGGCGCCTCTCATTCGAAGACGACGCGGCGCCGGGACTCATCGAAGTGCGGCGCGCGGCGGCGACGACAAACGTGGCGCTGCTTGAAGAGAATGGCGCGCACCGTTCGCTCGGGCGCGTGCGCTACAAGACGGCGCGCAATCATCGCCGCAACGCGGACACGGCGCTGCGCGAAGCGCGAACCGTCATCGCGCGCGCCCTGCAAGCGCGCGTCGCGCCGGGCGACGCGTTTGACCGGCTGATCGCGCAGCCGCTCGATCCTTACGCGCCGACCCACATTGGGCCGCTCGCGCGTTTGTCGGAACGCATCGCAAAGCGGCTTACCCGCGCCGATTGGACCATCGGCGTTTCCGAGCAGGGGCCGAACGACGTGCTGCGCGCCCGAACACTCGCGCCGGTCACCTGGCTCCGCGGGCTTCCATCGGACCGCTTCTTCGCCGACCCCTTCATCGCCCGCGCCGATGGCGACGGCCTCGTGATCCTCGTTGAAGACGGTTCGCCGTCTCCGCCCTTCAAGGGACGCATCGCGGAGATACGCGTGCGCGCCGATGGCGAAGTCACCAACGTCCGTCCGGCGATCGACCTGCCGACGCACCTCTCGTTTCCGTTTCTCTTCACGCACGAGGGACGGCGCTATTGCCTGCCGGAAAATCACGAGAGCGGCAGCCTGCACCTTTATGCAGACGAGGACGGGAAATGGTCGCGGATCGCCACGCTGATCGAAGATCTGCCGATCGTCGATCCAGTTCTCTTTCATGATGGCCGCACATGGCGCCTGTTCTGCGGACGGCGCGATCACGACGACATCACGCATCTCTATCTCTTCAGCGCCAGTGACCTCGCTGGCCCCTGGAAGGCGCACCCGCTCAATCCGATCAAGTCAGACGTTTGCGGCGCGCGTCCCGCGGGCGCATTGTTCGTGTCCGGCGGCGATCTCTTTCGCCCAGCACAAGACTGCAGCACGCGCTATGGCGGCGCGCTGGTCATCCATCGCGTTCTGCGTTTGACGGACACCGACTACGCGGAGGAGCCCGTGCGCCGCATACGCCCGGATTTCCTCGGACCGAACTTCCTTGGGATTCACACGCTGAATTTTGGCGACGGTTACCTGACCGTCGACGGCCTGCTACGGCGGCCGCGCTGGTGAGCGCGCCCGCATGCATGCCCGGAAGTGGTGGTGGTGCCGCCTAGGTGACTCGAACACCTGACCTACGCATTACGAATGCGCCGCTCTACCGGCTGAGCTAAGGCGGCCTGCCCGGTTCGGGAGGGCGCTTCTCTACTCGGGGTCGCGCGGCGGGGCAAGCGCGCCCGCCTTACGCCCCTTCCAGAGCCTCAAATCGCGCGAAAAGCGCCTGCCCGGCCTCCTGGCCGCGGGCGGCGCGGAACTGGGCCTCAAGGTCCGTGCGGCTGCGGGCGCGGGAAAGCTCGCGCTCCTCACGGCCGTGCCAATCGACCATCCTGGCCCACACCGGATCGATGAAGTCCGCGCCCTTCACGACCGCGCCCTCGCCCGTCCTGAAGCCGAACGTGCGCAGCTCCGAGACGACGACCTGCAGATAGCCGACATGAATCTGCTCGTCCTCGCGGACGCGCTCGACCATCTGCGCGGCGCGCTCGGCGCCGGCGCGCTTGTCAGGGAAATTGTCTGGGTCGCGCAGCAGCGCGCAACAATGCGCGAAAAACGCTTCGGCGCGCACTTCGATCATCAGCACGTTCATCAGGAACTTGAAGAACTGCTCGTAGGGCTCCGGGATCTGCGGCATCTCGCGGCCTTCGACCGGGCGAGAGATGCTCGCGGGCGGTGTGGGCGGCGGATACGCGTCCTTCCCGAACACTTCATCGCGCGCGGCGAACCACATGAAGTCATGCGCGCCCGGCCCGCCGGGCTTTGCCGGATCGCCACCTTCGTCGACGCCGTGCGCGTACAAGAGGCCCTTGTTGAGATGACCGGTCGCGGTGTCCGCCAAATCGTCGACGACGATCTTCTGCACGTCGGGCGCGGTCATCGTGGCGAGCGCCGCGCCGCGCGCTTCGATGATTCCAGTGGTGGTGAGCGAGGTCCAAAACGTTTTGCCAAAGCCTTCCGCGAGCAGCAGCTTCTGTTGCGCGAGCGAGGGATAGTTACCGTGCTTCAAAAGCGCAGTCGTCGCGTCGATTAACTGGCCGCCGCGCGCTTCCAGCGCTTGGCCCCACGCACGGACAGCGGGCCAGCGCTCCTGCGTGCGGGGCGAGGCATAAGTCCCATCGGCCAGAAAGCCGCCGTGCAAAAGATACCCGGCCGCCTCGTGCGGGCGCGCATAGGCGTGATCGCGGATGAGCTCTTCGCGGCTGTAACGAAGCTTGCCGGCCATGCGGGCCTCCCTATTTTTCGTCAGTCTAGGCCCGCGCGCACCGCAAGCGAAAGCGGCCTTCCTTTCACAAGCGGGCGCGCGTAGCCGTCAGCGCGATGCAAGACGCCCCTCCCGCAACGGAAGCGCTGACGCCGCTCGCCGTCGATCTCGACGGGACGCTGATCCACGGCGACGTGTTCACGGCGGCGATGCTGCGCTTTGTGAGCGCCAACCCATTGCGCGCGCCGATCCTGCTGTTCTGGCTCGCGCACGGGCGCGCTTACGCCAAAGCGCGCCTCGAGCAGATCACGCCAACAGACCCAACCGCGCTGCGCTACGATGCGCGCGTGCTCGCCTGGCTGCGCGAGGAGCGGGCGCGCGGGCGCACCATCGCGCTTGCAACCGCCGCCGACCAAGTCACGGCGCGTGCGGTGGCTGCGCATGTCGGCTTGTTCGACGCGGTCTTTGCATCGGACGGCAAGATAAACATGAAGTCGCGCCGCAAGGCCGAGCGCCTTACGGCCGCGTTTCCGGATGGCTTTGTCTATGCCGGCAACGAGACGGCGGATTTGAAGGTTTGGGCGGCGGCGAAACGCGCTGTCGTGGTCAACGCGCCGGCCTACCTCGCCGCCGCCGCCGCGCGCCGTTTCGATGTAGAGCGGGTGTTCGAGCCGGAGGGCGCCCGGTTTGCGCCCCGCCCCCGTTCCGGCTAGAGGGAACGCCCTTCCGCACCCGTAGCTCAGCTGGATAGAGCGCTGCCCTCCGAAGGCAGAGGTCATAGGTTCGAATCCTATCGGGTGCGCCATAGGGCGGCAGCATCATGACCAACACCGCCACGCGCCCGCTGGCTCTCGTCACCGGCGCTTCGCCAAGCATCGGCCGCGGGGCGGCGCCCATCCCGCTTCCCCGCGCCGTCTACGTCGCCACATGCGCGCACCTCGTCGCGCTCTCGCAAGTATTGCACGCGGAACTCAGCCCGCACGGCGTCCAGGTACAGGCGCTCTGCCCCGGCGTGGTCGCCACGGAATTTCACGAGCGCCAAGGGATGGACCTCAGCGCCGTGCCGCGCATGACGCTGGAGGACGTCGTTGCAGCAAGCCTGCGCGGCCTCAAGCTTGGCGAAGTGATCTGTGCGCCCGGCGTTGAGAACGAGGGGCTGCTGGCGAGCCTTGTGAGCGCGCAAGTCGGCGCGCTCGGCGGCCAGTCGCCGAAGCTCGCCACACGGTACGGCGCTTAGTGCGTAAAGTGCGTTCCTTCGCCATCGCGTTTGCCCTGCTCGCGCTCGCCGCCTGCGCGCCGCGCAACGATGGGCCGGCGCTGTGGCGCATTGCGGATGCGGACAGTGAGATCTGGCTGTTCGGCACGGTGCATGTGCTGCCGCGCGACGTGGACTGGCGCAGCGCGCGCGTCGCGCGCGCGTTTGCCCGCGCCGAGACGATCGTGTTCGAGACCGATGTGGATTCCGATGGGCGCGCGGCGTTCGATGCACTGGTGCGCGCCGAGGGCCGGCTTCCCTCGGGCGAGTCCTTGAACGCGCGCCTTGCGCAACAAGATCGTGAGCGGCTGGCGCGGATCGCGGGGCGCCTTGGGCTCAACATGGCCGCGCTCGATCAGCTGCGGCCGTGGCTGGCGGCGCTGCAGGTTTCGCTCGCGTTCGCGCAGGCGGCCGGCGGCGATCCCGCAGCGGGCGTTGAAAGCGTGCTGAAGCCGGAAGCGGAAGCCGCGCGCAAGACGCTGCGCTACCTGGAGCAGCCAGAAGACCAGATTCGCGCGCTCTCCACCCTCTCCCCGGAAGCGGAGCTGCGTTTCCTTTCCGCCACCCTGCGCCAGATAGAAGACGATGCGGGCGCGATCGGCGAGATCGACGCGGTGTGGGCACGCGGCGATGTGGCGGCGCTTGCGCCGCTGCTGCACGAGCAATTGAGTGAAGCTGGGCCCGAGGTCAGCGCCGCCATCATCACCGATCGCAACACGCGATGGACCGAAGAGATCGCCGGGATGCTCGCCGGCGAAGGGCGCGTGTTCGTCGCGGTCGGCGCAGCGCACCTCGTCGGCGATGACAGCGTGGTCGCGCAATTGCGCGCACGCGGGATCGCGGTGGAAGGCCCCTAAAGCTAGTTCGTTGGCGGCGGGGCGACGCGGCCGCGCAGATTGCTCACCACATCGCGCGCATCGAAAGCGCTTGGATTATCCGCCGGCTTTGGGCCGCGGAACATCGCGATCTCAGCCACCGCTTCGTAGCGCGTGATCTCCCGCACGCGCGCGGGCGAGTCCCAGAAGCCGGTCCGATAGAACGGGTCGTAGTAAGGCCGCCAGCCATAGCGCGGGTGGAAATAGTAATAGACGGGGCGGAACGCCGGATAGAACGGGTCGGCCTCACGGTAACGCTGCACGTCCGCATCCGTCGCGCGATTAGCGACGACGAAGTGATCGAAGCCGCGCTCGATCGTCGTTTCCGCCGCGCGGAGCAGCAGGTAGGTCTCCACCGTCTCGCGCCCCGTCAGGGAATTGCCACGGAACGAGAGCCGCACACGGTTCTGCTCGATCGGCGTCTCCGCAAAGCCGTAACCGCCCGGCCGTGCGGAGGGTTGGTAAGGCGTTGCGCCTCCCGACGCGCAGGACGCGACGAGCATGAGGGCGGCGGCGGCGATAAGGCGGCGTAACATGGCGAACTCCGGCGCGGTCCCAACGCCGCGGTAGTGTGCGCCGTTCCGCGCACAAGCGCGAGCGCCTCACGCGGCGTTGATACGCAGTTAGTGCAGCGCCGGATCGGAGGGCGGCTCGATCGCCCAGGGTACAACGATTGGCTGCGCGCCCGGCCAAGCCACGTTCACCGAATGGATGACGGCGTGAATCTCGCGCGTCCAGAACTGGAGGAAGGCATGCGCGCGCGGAAATTTCGGCGCGAGGTCCATCGTTTGCCAGATGAATTGCTGCAGCAGGCTCGGATGGTCCGGCATGTAGTACATGATCTCGAGCGTCGTGGGCCGGAAGCCCTGAAGGGAAAGAGCGAAGTCGCTATCCGTTCGGCCCGCCATATCGTCTCCCACGTTCGAATCCGTAGGCCAACGACGATCATGCGGATTCGGTTGCTTCGCAAGCGCCTGTATTCAGCTAGCAAATCAGAGCGCCTGCTGCTTGCACAGTGCGCTCACATTCGCATCAGAATGAACGCGGCGGTGATGAGAAAGAGCGCGCCGACGATGGCGGAGAACGCGCGCTGCGCGTTTGGCTGGCGCAGCTTGTCAGCCAGCGCGCCGGCGCCGAGCCCGTAGGCGCTCATCGCGATCACATCCATGCCGATGGCGATCACGCCGAACGCAAAGAGCTGCGGGCCAAGCGGCGCCGCGGGATCGAGAAACGGCGGCAAAATCGCGGTGAAGAAGAGCAGCGCTTTGGGGTTGGCGAGCTGCACGGCCATGCCATCGCGAAACGCAGCGCCCGGCCGCGCCGGCTTGCCGTCATCGAGGTGGCTTGCGCCGCCGCGCCACGCGCCCCAGAGCGCTTGCGCGCCGAGCCAGGCGACATACGTCCCACCAAGGATCGCCAACCAGCGAAACGCGCCGGGATAGGCCGTCATCAGCGCGTGCAGCCCGAAGGCCGCCCCGAAAAACCACACAAGCGTGCCGACATTCATCCCCGCCACGCCTTCGAGCGCGGCGCGTGGGCCGCGCCGGACGCCCGTGGCGATCGCGAAGATGTTCGCGGGGCCGGGCGTGAACGCGACGACCGCCATCACGGGCAGGAAGAGCGCAAGGCGCTCTAGAGAAATCGGCAGCACGGGAAGCTCGTTCGGCGACGTGGTTAAGAGACAAGCGGATCGGCGGAGCTAGCGGCGCTGTCGGGACGTCTCTTTTCGGTGCGAACGCGTCATAACGAGGCAGCCATAGCGCAAGCCGGAGCGCGCGCGCTAGAGCCGCTCGCGCTCCTTGGCGCGCTCCAGGCGCGTGGAGGCGTAGCGGCACGCCGCCCAGCCAAGCGCGATCGGCGGGCCGCCGGCGAGCAACGCAAACAGCGGCGAAATCCCGTCAGGCGAAAGCGAAAGCGCGGCCAAGATCAGCGTCGTTGGAAAGCCGATCGCCAGCAAGATCAGCCCGGCCATAGCAATCAGGCGCGCTTCCGCGCGCAGGTTCTGCGCCTCGTTGCCGGCGCGCCGTGGGGGCGAGGCGTGAGCCATCGCCCCCGGACATGCACGCCCCGTGCGCGTTAACCGTGCGCGGCCTTAGAAGCCGTTCGCCATAACGCCGTTCACGGCGCCCCATGCGGCCGCCACGATCAGCGCGAACGTCGCCAAAAACTGGATCAAAAAACCCGCTGAGCGCCGCTTGGGATCGGACGCATAGCCCACCATGTAGAGGATCCGACCGACGATCCACAGCACGCCGAGGGCAGCGGCAAGCCGATCGCCAAATGCGAAAGCGGCAAGCCACATGCTCGGTAGAAACAACGGCAGCCATTCGAGCGTATTCTGGTGGATGCGGAAGTGGCGTTCGAATTCCGGGTGGCCCGTCGTGGCCGGGGCCTCCACCTTAAAGCGGCCCCGCGCGGCGCCGACCTGCAAACCCATCCAGAAGTACAAGAGCAGCGCGGCAAGTGTGACCAGCGCCACAGCGGCGTGTGATTCAAGCATTAAGACCTCCCCCGCCGCATCGTTCAGCACGGCTTCAGATGAGCTTTGCCACGAAACGGCGTCCTCGCGAAGGGAACGCGAGGCGCATCCAATCCCCTCGCGGACGCATCAAGAAGACAATCGCGTCTTCTTCGATCAATGTTCACGTCAAGGCGGAACCGTAGAGGGATTTGGAGCGTCGATCCGGGGAAGGGTTACACGAGCCATGTCGTTTGCGGATTTGCTGTCGGCCGATGAGAGTGAGTTGGCAGAGCATTACGCCTCGCCGGCGGAACATCTCGCTGACGGATGGGTTCATGCAATCGGCATTGTCTTAGGCGCGATCGGCGGCGGCGTTCTCTTTACGCTCGCGCTCGCCAATGGCGGCCTCTCCATCGCTTCTTCCGTCGCGCTCTACGCGCTTTGCATCATCCTGATGCTGGCGTGCTCAGCGGTCTACAATCTCACGCGCCCCTCGCCCGCACGCCGCGTGCTGCGGCGTTTAGACGAAGCCGCGATCTTTCTGATGATCGCGGGCTCGTACACGCCGTTCGTCATTAAGCTGCTGCCCGATGCGCAAGAGCCATTCGCCGTAACGGCGGTGTGGGCGATGGCGCTTGCTGGCGCGGCCGGAAAAGTGCTGCGCCCTGAGCTGAGCGACAAGTTCTGGTGCTTCGTCTATCTCGGCTATGCGTGGCTTTCGGTGCTGCTCGTCGGCCCGACGGCGATGGCCTTGCCGCTGATCTCGCTGATGCTGCTCGCGGTTGGCGGCGTGATCTACAGCGCCGGCGTTGCGATCTACCTCAACCACGCGATCCCGTACCGCCGGGCGATCTGGCACGGCATGGTCGTCGTCGCCGCCGCGACGCACTACGCGGCCGTGTTCACCGGCGTCGTGCTGCCGCCTGCCTAAACCTTTCTGGGCGGCACGACGTCCTTGAACATGTCGAAGCTCTTCCACGCGGGCTCGACCGGCGGCGCGCCAGCGAGCGGCGCATACTGCGAAGGTTCGCCCGTCGTTGAATCGGGAATGTAGCGCGGGCAATTCGGGAAGATGTGTTCGGGCGTGACGCGCACGACCGCTTGTGCGCCCGGAATCTCCGCGATCAGCGGATCATCGAGCGCAACGACCGCGCGCCCGTTCACACGTAAGCGCTTGGGCGCATCGTTCATCGCGATGAACAAGAGCCCGATGTTCGGGTTCGCCGTGATGTTGCCGAGGCTCTTGAACATGCCGTTGCCGTCATAGTCTGGAAACACCAGCAGGTCCGGCGCGAGCACGCGCACGAAGCCGGGCCGCCCGCCCTTGAACGAGCAATCGGGCCGGCCCTCGCCATCAGCCGTCGCCAAGAAAAAGAACGGCAGGCTCTCGATGAAGGCCTTATCGCCATCGTTGAATTCGGTGCGGTGCAGCTTTTCTTCGAGCCGGTCCGCCAGCGCGGTAGAGCCGAACGCGGCCTGCAGCGCGCGATTGCCAGCGTGATACATGGTGGACGCCATCTGATCGCTCCCGTGACGGCAACTTAGCACGCTTTGGGGCCGGCGACGCGCGTGGTATGACGCCCGCGTCACAAAAAACGATAGGGCGAACGTCATGACCGAGAAGCCGCTGCCGGGCCTTTTGGCGCTGACCCAGTTCAACGACGATTTCCGCAAGGACCCCTACGAGGTGCTCGACGATCTGCGCGAGCGCGCGCCCGTGCATCTCGACGCGATAACGAAGTCCTTCCTGCTCACGCGCTACGCCGACGTGCGCAAGATGCTGAGCGACCGCACGCTCTGGCGCGACCCGATGGTCGCCGAGCCGGGCTCGGGCCTGTTGCGCCGCTTTGACCAAGGCGTCGATGAGAGCCTGCCGCGCTCGGAAACCTCCAGCATCCTCACGCTCGACGATCCCGATCACGCCCGCATCCGTGGCCCGCTCACGCAAGCGTTCTACGCCCGCGTCGCGAAATTCCGGCCCGACGTGGAGCGCATCTGTGACCGCTGGCTCGACAAGCTCGAAGGCAAGAAGACATTCGACCTGATGCCGGAGTATGCGATCCCGATTCCGATCGACACGATCGCGGCGATCCTCGGCGTCGATCGCACGCGGCTCGATGAATTCCGCGATTGGTCGGAAGGGCTGATTCAGGGTCTCAACCCGCTGCGCAGCGAAGATCAGACCAAGCATATGGAGCGCTCACAGGAAGCGCTCACGGAATACTTCCTCGCGACGATGGCCGAGCGCCGCACTGCGCCGCGCGACGATCTCATCACCGACATGGTGCAGCTGCAGGCGAACGGCGCGAACATTTCCGACGCCGAGCTGCGCATCAATCTCACCGCGCTCCTCGTCGGCGGCAATCTCACGACGACCGACCTCATCGGCAACGCCGTGCGCCTCTTCCTTCTCAACCCCGGCGAGCTCGCAAAGCTGAAAGCCGATCCCTCGCTCATCAACGGCGCGGTCGAAGAAGTGCTGCGCGTCGAAGGACCCGTGGACATCACCGGCCGCGTCGCCAACCGCGACATGGAGATCGGCGGCTGCCCCGTGCACAAGACGGCGAGCCTCTCCTTCTC
>Ga0268299_1003498_pt1 | contig 14302 bp, 12 predicted proteins | sample NOBtaG_FD_193484 | JGI IMG/M metagenome (GOLD analysis project Ga0268299, IMG submission 193484) | Activated sludge microbial communities from bioreactor in Nijmegen, Gelderland, Netherland - NOB reactor | ecosystem: Engineered > Bioreactor > Aerobic > Activated sludge | place: Netherlands...
GAATTGGTTACGGCCAGCCAGGAAATGCCTCCTGGTTCACGCTTGGTTGCCACTGGCGCAGCCCCAATGTCCAGTCGTGTAGCCAATTCCTTCACGCTTGCTCTGGTTCTCGTGAAAAGTGAGTTCTCTGAGAAAAATGCCGCAGGACTAGAATATCTGCGGGTTTGGGCTCAAGAAAGCTTTCAAAAGGATCCGTCATTCTTGCGGCCTGTCACTCTGAATGTCCCTGTGGAAGTTCAACACAGTATCATCGACTCTTTTCTGTACAACCTTTTTGCTGGACCTGTGTACCTTTTGCAGGAACAGATAATGGACTTCCTTGCTCACAGAATTGATGATTTCCATCATAGCCGCGCCTATCTCAGCTTTATCAGCGACTACTACGAAGTGTTCGGCATGGACCAGGAATCCGCTTCATTGCTGGCTCGCTACCAATCCGAACGGGCAAAGTCAGCAGTCAATGTGATTCTTTGCGCAGGCTTCTGGCTTTCGGTCACAATCGGCGGGGCTGTTTCAATTTTTACCGCCAAGCCGGGCGCTCGCACATCGAGAGGGCAGTGGCTTCTTGCTTATGGTTGGTTGCTCGCCTCGATCCTGTATCTGATACTTGCCTGGATGGAAAACCAGGTAGCGGTAATGGCTTCGTCCATCATTTGCGGCGCGGTCGGTCTGTACTTGTTCAAGCCGTTTAAAATTCAAATCAGCGAAGAAAGCGCGCTCAACCTCAAACTTGTTTCTCTCAGCCCGCAGTTCATCGCCATCTTCGCCTGGATTTCCATTTCACTGGTGGCAATTCGACTTATCACCTGGGTGAAAACAGGCACGCTGTTTGCGCCTGATCCGCTGACGTTGTTGGCGTCTAGCTGGTCTGGAGATTTCCTCCACGATCCGGTGCACGCGAAGAAGAACATAACCAGATTCGTAGGCTCGCTATGGCTGCTTTACGGTCTCTGGACCGCATATTACGTTAGTTATGATCCGAAGACTTCAGCCGAGGTTGAGCGAACTCTTGATTCGCTTCAGCCTATCAACAAATAGTTCTGGACAAAAAAGAAACGCCGATCAAGTTGTAGCGCGCTGGTTTGCAAGCTCCTGGATTTGGGTTCTACTGAGCTTGCGATGCAGAACTTCGGCATAGGAAAGGCCGGATGGGTGAGCGCGATTTTCGGCAGCCGCAGCCAAAACCATGCGAACTTTGCTTAAAGCGTCAGCCACATAGCTCTGCGCGTAACTTCCTTTAGTGAAACCTTCGAGGCTAGCCCACGTTTTTAAAAGGTCACCAATAACGCCAGCGTCCGCAGAGCCGTTCATAATTTTGCCTAGAGCCGCATAACAGTCCTGATGTGCTGAATTAACGCGGCTTTGTTGCTCAGCAGGCGAAATTTTCTCAGCCTGCAATAATGCCTCGGCTAGTTTGGGCGCATCGACCCAGCGGGAAAGACCGGCTAGCTGTTCGGCAGATGGATGTCGCGGGTCGAGCGCGCGAAGAACACCCTGAGCGAATTGGCTGTCGAATCCGTGCGCTCCTTTGGAGTCCAGATCAGTTGTGAGCGGACGACCGAAAGCATCAACAGGCTGACCTGTGCTGTCAGTCAGACAGCAGTTGCCGAGCATTGCCACGTCCTTGCTCGTGACCAGACTTCTGTAATCTGGAGCTGCGCCGAAAAAATACTCGCTAACAGGAGCAGATTCCTCAGTCGGGCTGGTGAACGCCGAGCCCTCGGATTTGTCGCTGCCCAAACCCGTGACACGGTGTGTGTCGTCTGGCGATGGTTGGATTTGACCTTGGTGGTGGCTCACAAGGCAAGCTCCAGAAGGGGTTCAGGCTGCCCGAAGCACTTTCGTGCCGGTTGAGTTTTTAGATCCCTAGTAATGAAATTAGTATCCACAGGAGCAACAGTCGTGTCAATTCGTATTTCTACGTACACGATTTAGCAAATGCCCAATCTAATGTTCAACGCCTGCCAAACGGACTTTAATCGAACGGCACCATCGCCAGTACCAAAATAGCGGATTATCACTTTTATCCAGCGTCACTTGTAGAAGGGCCTCGATTTTGCGCATGAGTCGATAAGTTCGGCTGCTATGCCTTAGAATATCGCCTATGCCCTTGTGTCGGAACTGGTATACGAGACGCACTTAAAATGCGCTGCCCGTAAGGGATTGAGGGTCCGAGTCCCTCCAAGGGCAAACTTCTTTGATGCAAAGAACTGAGACAAAACGGGGTTTTGGCAGTTTTTTGCGCAGATCTCAAGAGCCTGTCCGGAAGATCCTGACGGCAAGTTTCTTACAATTTGGGAAACCGCAGTCTGAACTATTCTTCGCTGCTTGTGTGCGCGTATTTAGTCCAGGGCTCAGCCGTCGCGCCGCCTTCATTGCACTTAGTGCAGGAATTCGGCAAGGCTACATCAATGGGAATTTGCAGTGCGGCGTATAGTCTTTCTCCCCATCGCTCTTCCGCTGCGATGACACCATTGCCGGTGCCTTTTGCAAACACGGCAGCAGCCACTGGTTTGCCTCCCATTTGCTCAGCGAATGCAGGCAAACGTTCTCCAACGCAGCGGCCATGCTGAGCTACGGAGTTGAAAACCAAAACTCTGTCGCCATTGTTGATGTTTCCTTCAACAATTTTTTCGCCAAACCAGCCGGTGGGAAGATACTGCCAGAATGCAGCTTTTTTCTTGCGACGTTTGACAAGCTCTTGTACTATGCGCACCGCCGATGGTTGCGCCGGTCCGAACACGACTTCAAATCCGATGTTGTTGTCGTCAATCCATTGCTCGATATCATCGACAATCCAGCCGACATATTCGGCATTCTCAGTGATCGGTTCAAGGATGAACAAAGCATCCATGTGATTGCCGACACGATTGCCGTCTGTTTCCGGAAATTGATAGTGTCCACCAGTGACGTGCACACCTGGCAGTGCAATCAGCTCGTTGAGCTGATCTGCAGGGAAAGTGTCCGATGCGAATTGAATGCTTTTTGCTTTTGATTTGGTTTTCACGGCTGTTTTACTTGATTGTCGCATATTCTTTGCTGCCAACCTTGACCTTGTTTTCCAGTGTTCCTAGACCCGAGACTTCCATTGAGACAACGTCTCCATCCTTGAGCCAGCCGTATTTGGCAGGCGCTAATTCCGCACCGGTTTGCGGATCGGTTTTAGCCATAAATTCGGCGATGCAGCCATTGCCGACCGTTCCCGATCCAAGTACGTAACCCTCGTGCACGGCGATGTTTTGCGCGCCAAGCCAGGCTATCAGTCGTGGAAAGCTCCAAGCCTGTTTTTTGCCTGATGTCGGATGAGTGTGATAGAGGCTGTTGTAATTCGAACGCGTACGTTCTTCGCCATTGATGCGCAGTATCATTTCAGCATCAAGCACGCCGTTTTCGTCCATCTTCATCTCTTTTGCCTGAACCAGTTTCGGTCCGAAACTCTTGCCGATGATGAATTTGCTGTTGGTCGGACCAAGCCCGTCCATGTCTTTCTTTTGAACATCACGTGCCGACCAATCATTGCAGATAGTCAAGTAGCAGTGATCTTTGAAAAATGAGAGTGCTTCTTGTTCGTTGGTTATCAAAGCGGATTTGCCGACAAAGCAAGCGACTTCGAACTCATAATCGGGCGCTTTGACGAAATCCGGAATGGACACCACTTCTCCCGGGCCGAACATCTTTTCCGGCGCCAGATCGAGGCTGTAATAAGCCGCATGGTCGTACCAGCCCGGCCAAATCGAGGCTCCGCGTTTGTCCCTGATCTGCTTGACGTGTGTTTCAAAGCCCAGAAAATCGATAAAAGTGCGCGGCTCAGCAATATCTGTACCGAACAATTTCACTTTCGGGACGCTTCTTTCAAAGAGCATTCTGTCAACCCCACAAGTGGCAGCACACAGGCTGTTGCCCGTGTGAAGCGACTATTATGGCATGACTTAACGCGCTGATGACGTTTTTCATCGATGCTGTTATAAATGTCGGCTTAGCGTCCCGTTAAAGGTGTCGTCTCTCATGCAGCATACTGAAGCTTTCGAGAAATTGGTCTCAGAGATTAAATCGCAAGTGCGGGAAATCAGCACACGCGAAGTACTGGAAAAACTTGATCGCAAGGAATCCTTTCGCTTCGTTGACGTGCGAGAAGATCATGAATGGCTGGCTGGACATGCACGCAATGCTGAGCATATCGGACGCGGAATCATTGAGCGTGATATCGAGAAGCTGATACCGGACTATGCCGAGCAGATTGTTCTTTATTGCGGTGGCGGCTATCGTTCCGCTTTGGCTGCAGTGAACATTCAAAAAATGGGCTATACCAATGTTCTTTCAATGGCCGGCGGGATCCGAAAATGGAGAGAGGAAAATTTGCCTGAGGAAAAACCGCCTGAGGGGGCTGTTCCTTATACGGCGCCTTACGCCAAATGAAAACTTTCAAGCAACTTCCAATCCTGTTCACAGCATCGTTTTTTTATTGTATTTCGGCTGCATATGCAAAGCCTATCGAAGATGTATTCAACGAGATGTTGGCTCTTCGCGAGACGGAGCCGGCCGGTTTCTGGGCCATGGTCGCTTGCATCGCTTTGCTCTTCGGCCTGGCGTTTGGTCTGATGCTCATAACCATGGGATATTACGTCAGGCACTGGGCTAAGAAGAAATGACGGACTATTTTTGGGTAGCCAAGCGTTGCCATTGTGAGTGATACCACAGATAATGGCATCGTCTGCTGGACATTCAACAAAATACTAGAAAGAGATTTACATGAGCAGCGAGCCGCTTTCAAATTCACAAAGCAATCCGCTAGACCTGAGCGGCCTTGAGGATTTGCTTGAAAGGGCGCAATTGGAAGTAGTCACTTCGGCACCGGATATGGAGGCGCAAGCGACTGGGGCAACCGGTGGAGTTTCGGAAGAAACAAATGCTGCCGATGAAGATTCGGAAGCTAAGCTGATTTTGAGTTTGCTGTCGCATTTGATGCAAGTCAACGAGCTCGTAGTCGAAACGAATCGCCGGCTCAATCTGGCTACTTCGAGACTGGGGACGTTGGACGAGATGCTCAACGCTCAAAGCGTATGGCTGGAACGCCTGCCTACTCTGGAAGTGAAAGCAGCGCAATTGGAAGAAGTTCAGTTGCAGCTCGACCTCGCCATCACCGAAAACGAATGGCTGAAGAAGAGCTGGGTCAACAAATTCTTTTCTGTTCTGAAAGATAAAGCCTAAGGACGAAGTCCGCCACATTGACGAAACAGGCCTCTCTTTGAGGCCTGTTTTGTTTTTCCGGCAATGCGGTATGATCTCCCGCTTGGGGGACTAGCCATGAAGAAGAGACTAATTCTGACGGCTTTTGCTGCATCCTGCCTGTTCTTTTCGTCTGGAACAGTCGATGGCAAGGTGCTGAAAGCAGAGATCAATCACAGTGACATCGCCGACCCGGTAGAGTCCAAGCTGTTGCCTGGCGAATTATTCGATGTGGCGAACTTGCCGCCCGGTTCATCCGGCGAAGCAAATAACTGGTATAAAATTCCCAAATGGCTGGCCGGCACCTGGCACAAAGAGAGTCAGACCAATTCTTATTTGTACAACTACCTGACCAGGCAGGAAGACTCTACTCCTCGCACCGTAGTCGCTAAAGGCAACGGAATCTGGGGCACTCAGACCGATGCAAAAGGCGAAATCTGGGAATTCAACCCTGCTCCTTACGTAGATACCGTTGATGGTGGCACTGACACAATTGTTCAATTGATTCGATCGAGCGAGCCGGTCGAGGTGACCGCTGAGAAGTTTGTGAAGAACACATTAGACACTCAGTTGCGTGTCGACAAAGCAACCCGCCGCATCAAGACAGTTCAGACTGCAGAACAGATTTCCACATACACCATGGATGCATCCGGTGTTCTGAAACGTGAAACATCCTCAAAGGTATTCGGGCATGACGGCAAGCCGTTGATGTTGGCGCGCTCCATTGCGTATGAGAACAAGATCGCTGACTATCAGCCAAGAGACACTATCAATGGAAAGGATGTGAAAGCACTATTCCAGGAATACTTAGAACAAAACAAGCCAATCGATTAAACAGCGAGGTCAAACGTGCAGATTCTCAAAGTAGTCTCCCTGTCTTTTCTGATCTCGATGTTTCTCATGCCGGTTTGTCAATCATCCGGTGAGAGCAAAATAGCTGCACGCTTGACTCCTGCCAACGATTCTTTTCGTTTGCCCAGAAGCGTGACGCCCGAAAACTACGACCTTTTCATTGATCCTGATCTGGACAAAGGATTGTTCAAAGGCAGTGAAAACATAACCATCAATGTAGCTCAGACTGTAGATCGGGTTTATTTGAACTCTCATGGGCTGACCATTGAGAGCGCAGAAATTCGACCTGCTGATGGAAAATCGGCGAAGCCCGCGGCAAATATAACCGTTGCCAAAAGTGAGCAAGTGGTTACATTTTTGCTTTCCAACTCCATTGAAGCCGGCAAATACAAGCTTCAAGTAAAATTTTCCGGTCGCATGAATGAAAAGCTGTGCGGTTTTTACAAGGTCAAAACGCGTAATAGCGAGGGAAAGACTATAAGTCTGGGCGCCACCCAAATGGAGCCGACGGATGCCCGCAGAATGTTTCCCTGCTTTGATGAGCCTGATTTCAAAGCCACCTTCAAACTGAAAGTTACTGTTGATCCCGGCGATACTGCGATTTCGAATGCTGCGGTGGCAAAAGAAGAAAAGCTGTCCGGCTCGGCAAAGCGGAGTATCGAATTTGCACCGACTCCCAAAATGTCAACGTATCTTGTGACGCTATTGGTCGGGCCATTTGCCTCCACGCCTCCTGTTGTCGCCGGATCTGTTCCGATTCGAGTGTGGGCAGTAAAAGGCTCTGAAAAACTGGGCATTTTTGCGCGCAATACCGCTGCAAAAATGATGCCTTATTTCATCAATTATTTTGCGCAGCCATATCCGGGCACCAAGCTTGATTTTATTGCCGTGCCGGAATTCGAAGCCGGCGCAATGGAAAATCTTGGAGCCATAACCTTTCGCGAAGAGCTTTTGCTCCTGGAAGACAAACATTCATCAGTGCAGGCGCAGCAGCGAGCCTCAAGCGTGATTGCTCATGAAATGGCGCATTTGTGGTTTGGCGATCTCGTCACCATGAAGTGGTGGGACGACCTCTGGTTGAATGAAGCATTTGCCACATGGATGTCGGTCAAGGCTGACGACTATGTTCATCCGGAGTGGCAGTCCTGGGAGTTCTTCACACTGGACCGACTGAACGCCATGGAAGTCGATGAGCTGCGTTCGACTCGCGCAATTCATGCGGAAGTGAAAAATCCCATGGAAGCAGTCGAAATGTTCGACAGCATCACCTACAGCAAAGGCGCTTCTATTCTCAGGATGCTCGAGACTTATCTGGGAGAAAAGGTTTTTCAGTCGGGCGTCCAGCATTACATGCGCGAACATAAGTTTTCCAACGCCACCACCGGTGATCTCTGGAATTCACTGCAAGCAGCCTCTCAAAAGCCGGTTTCCGACATCATGTATGCCTGGGTTCACCAGCCCGGATATCCCGTTGTCGAGGCAATTCGCAAAGAAAATGAAACCGGAGTGTGGCTGGGGCAAACACGCTTTGTCATCGACTCGGCAGCTCGCGCAAAAGCGGAAGTCGCAAACGCACTTTGGGCGATACCAATTTGCTGGCGTATTTTGAGCGGGGAGCAAAACGACAAGAGTAAGTTGACTTTCTTGCTGTCCTCGAGAAACGCTCCAATGGTGGATTTGCGTCCGGACAAAGCTCCGCTGTTGAACGCGAAAGCAGCCGGCTATTATCGCGTCAATTATCCATCTGCGTGGCTAAGAGCGATTGTGAATTCTGGATTGGATAAACTGAATGTAAGCGAGCGCATCACACTTCTGTCCGATCAGTGGACGCTCACATACGCCGGATTATCCGCGCCGGCAAACTTTGTTCAACTTTTCAATGAATACGATGCGCAGATGGACCCGCAAATCATTGAGCAGCGCGCGCAACTTTTGCAGACGTTATATGGATTGATTGACGCCAAAACATATCCTGATTTTGAGCGCTATGTGCGTGAGCGAATGAGCGGTGCCGCCTTGAAATTCGGATGGACGGCAGATGCTAAAGAAAGTGATGTGATGCGCTCTGCTCGTGCCGAAGTGCTCTTGACCATGGGCACGATTGGTCAGGATTCTGCCACCATTGCGGAAGCTCGCAAGCAGTTCAACATCTATTTGGCAGACCAGAAGAAAGTCGATGCCGACTTGCTCGACACGATTTTCAAAATCGTTGCCTTCAACGGAGACGAGAAGATTTATCAGAAGATTGACGGTCTCTGGAGATCGGCAAAAACACCCGAGGATCGGGTCCGCAGCATAATGTCATTGCCTTATTTCAGAAAGCCGGAACTGATCGATCGCACGCTCAAGTTTTGCCTTAGCAATGAGATTCGTTTGCAGGACGCTCCGCGTCTTATGGATGTAGTGCTGTCGACACCGCATGGCCGGCGGCCTGGATTCAAATTTGTAAAAGAGAATTTCTCAGTGATTAAAAAGCGTTTTCCGGTTCATTCGCTGCCTCATGTGGTCGGTTCCCTGGAATCATTGAATACGTCCGAAGAGGAGAAAGAATTGACTCAATTCGTCGCTGTTACTCCAATTCCAGCCGGTCGCAAGCGGATTCAGCAAGCACTGGAAAATGTTCACAATAGAGTTGTTTTTCGCAGCCGTTCTCTTTCTGAATTGGATAAGTTGTTGTCCGCTCAATAAGCGGCATGGGAATCCGAGGAATAAATTGCGTCTGGGGTGAATTTTAAAATGAAGACTAAAATGAGTTTTTTGATTGGAACGCTATCAGTTGCTTTGACTCTATCCGCGTGCTCGCGCAGTTACACTGGCGCAGACGGCAGTTCGGTGACTGTATCCGGTGACGGGACAAAAATTTCCGTCAAGAGTGGAGACGGTTCAACGACAGTCAATGGCAGCACCGCGCAAGATTATCCTTCCGATTTTCCTGTTCCTCAATATCCTGGTTCCAAGATTTCCACCAATATGGCCGTATCTTCTACAGCAGCCAATGCTGGCGGCACCAGCGGGCAGAAGATAATAATGTTGAATACCACCGACGGGTCGGCTCAGGTTGTGCAGTTTTACAAGGAAAAATTGAAGGCAGATGGGTGGACAATCGATACCACTGTCGATCAACCCGGTGTTTCCGGTTATATAGGCGCTTCAAAAGGTTCATCCAAGCTGAATGTGGCGGTTATACCAGGCACGCCTGACACCTGTATCTCGCTCACGCTGCAATAAAGAATGGACGAGATCAGAACATGTTTTCAGATTCCCGAACAGCAGCTTCCTGCCGGTCAGCTCTTGCGTGCCGCTTACGTGCAAACGTTTAAAAATCGCAACGCATTGATCGGCTGGTTCTTTCCCTGGAGTGTTGTTTGGTGCGCCGGATTCGGAATTTTAGACTGCTCGGCGTACTATTCGTTTTTATGCAAAGATCACGGGGTTGAACAGGTAACCGCTTACCTGGTTTGTGCTGGGCTGATCGGACTGCTGGTCCAATTTCTCGCCGGTTGGCATATCGCGAAGCGCTGTTTTGCACTTTCTATGCACCTTTTGGATTCAAGAATAGAACTGGATGTAGCACTCGTAAAAGCGGAGTCAGAAAAACATTCAATCTTTCGTGGTGCTTTTATACCAATCCTCTTCGAGGCGTTACTTGGTGTAGTCGTTTTCATTGCTCAGTTTCTATATAACGCATTTTATGACCCTAAAGGTCCTCTTTACACGCCTATTCCTCTGACTATTGCGGGCCTTCAGTTCATCTACTATTTTCTTTGGGTGCCGCATATGACTGCGTATGCAGTAATGGGAATAATTTTTGCGGAGGAGATTAGGAAGAAATACACCTTCGCGGAGTTCATCGACGATTGCGCCGGCTCGTTTCAACCTTCATTTTTCTACCACTTCAAATTTTTAGCCGGCATCACTTTCGCTGTAATTGCCTTTGTGTTTCCTCTCTTGGTTGCTATGCTCTTAGACAAGGTTTATCCTTTCTCGATGCGTTCAGAAGTCGTAAATATGATTGTTTGGCAAGGACTGACGGCACCCCTGGCGGCTTTCTTCTTTGGTCTGTTAACGGTTGCAGGCACGTTTCAAGTTATACAGAGACGCAATCGCTAGTTAGAGAAGGCAACTCATTAGCGATCGTTGGGATCGTCTTTCTTCATTCCCAAAATCTCGCGAGCTTCTGCAAGTTTCAACTTTGCATTCAAAATGGTGCGATCTAGGTTCAGTTAATTGAAACATGCGCTTCCTGCCGAATACGACAAGGACGGCAACCTGCCGCCCTTAATGATTTATCGTCAGCCACCGCCGCCGCCGCCACCGCCACCGGTGCTGCACCCGCCGCTCCATGGCCCGGCGGCGTTACTTCCTCCAGTGGACAATCGAGCAAATATATTTCCTTGTCCTGCGTATGTTCGATTTGCGGCATACTTCGCGACTTGGTTATAGCCTACGGCGGCCAAATATTTCAGTTGCGCATCCTTTGAGTAGTTATAAACGACCTGATAGTGTTGCGCAGCCACCTGAGTCTGGTTCATGTTGTGAAAACAGAGGGCCATGTAGTAGTGCGTCTTGTCCCGACAATAGCCATTACGGTCGAGGCGATCGAAGATATCTAATGCGTCCTTATACTTCTTCTCGTTGACTGCAAGTTTTACTGCTTCATAGAATTCCGGCGGCATAGGGATTTCTTTCTTAGCCGCTTTTGCCTTTTTGCCTTTGGCAAAAGCGTCCGGTCCAACCGGCGATAAAGCCTGACAGCCCAATGCAACAAGCAAAATTGCTGAAACGACGGAAATGCGCTTAAGACTCATATCTGCTGGAGACCTATACCGAGGTTCGATGCGACACCTATCTATCATATAAGCACAGGTAGGTGACCAACGGCTACCCCAAATTTAGCCGAAGACCATAAAGCGTTACCGGCGCGGGCAATCCGGTTTTACTCCAATATTGCCAGCATTTCCAAAGTCAGGCTGTTCCAGCTCATGAACTGTGGCGCAAAGAGCGGTTCCTTCGTGTCCGCGTGGTAGTTCTCGAAAAGAGTGTTGTGCGAGTCGAGTCCAGAGGCCAATGTGGAGACGACGCGTTCAGCGATCTTTTGAGCTTCCGCAGTCATCTTTTCTCTCAGCAAGGCGCGCACTACGAGGGCATTGGGCAAGACCCACATCGGTCCCTGCCAATTCGAACATATGACGCGCCCGTAAAGTCCACGTTTGGCATTGTTGTACAGGGGTTCCGAGGCGGCAACACTGGAGATGCCCGCAGTCCTGAAGAAATGATCGCTGGACATGATGTTCTTTTCTATGACCAGGTGCATGCGCTCTGCATTTGTGGTTCCCATTATCACCGGGCAAAGACCAGTCCATGCGCGCAATTTGCAGTGTTGCTTGGTCTTCGGGTCGTAATTGAAGTACATCGCCGCTTCCTGAGACCAGAGCAACTCGTCGATTTTCCCGCAAAGGGCAGATGCTTTTGCTTCATAAGCTGCGGCCATTTTTTCGTTGCCAGCCAGGCGGCACAGCTTGACCATTGAGCTAAACTCAGCCACCAGGTATGCGTTCAGATCAGCAGCCAGCAGGCGTCCGTCCGGGAAATTGGCAATATCCTCATTCTCGCCTTTGGCCGCCTCAAGCGGATAGAGCAGAGCCAGATTATCGTCAACGCCCGATTCGAGGACATTTCGCCAGGAGTACAAGCCGCTCTCGTGCTTGTTGCCGTCGAAGTATTTGAGAAAACAATCAAGACCTTCAAGATGACGATTGTCTATTTCCGTTTTCGTTTTTGCATTTTCAATTGCAAACAGAAGAGTTTGTGCAAGAAAGGGCTTGCACTGATCGCCGTTGTCCCAAATGCGGCTCGGCGAGACGGTTCTTGGCACATGTCCGTTGCCCTCCTGCAAACTGAGGAAATTGGCCACGACATCGGCCGCCAGTCCTTCTATTCCTGCTTTAATAGATGCCTGTGCAAAAAAGCACGCATCCCAATCATACATTTGCAAATAATGTCCGGTCGTTGAGCGATCGGACACTTCACTTTGGTCGTCGGCACCGGCTACCACGTCGTAAGACGGCGTCACGAAGCGGTGTTTGAGCATGCCACTCGGTTCGTGCACGCAGCTTTTCGCCTTTTGAAGGAAAAAATCCTTCAACGTCTTCACTTGTGCAGATGTCGAAGCTGTGCGCATTTCGTTCTCCTTTTGCAGGCGCTTTTGCCGTCCGCTCTAACCGGTGCTTTGCAGACCCAGAGCCACACCATTGATGCTCATCAGCACATAATCCAGCAATTTTTGTCTGTCAGCGTTGGCTTCCTGTCCGTCCGCTGCTTGTTCCTGCTCAGTGCCGAAAGCTCTTGCTTTTTTCAAGAAGTGAACCTGCAAATAACTGAGCGGGTCGACATATGGATTGCGCAGCTCAATAGACTTTCTTAGATAGAGCGTCTTATCCAGAAGTTCCGCCTGTTGAGAAATTGAAAGCACGGCTTGTCTGGTCCAACTGAACTCTTCTTCAATTCGCTTGAAATATTCGTCCTTCAGCTTTGCAGACTGGACAAGATTGTCGGCATAGTAGCGGGCAATCTCCAGATCGGCTACCGCCAATGCTGTTTCGATTTTTTTGACCAGTCCTGTGAAAAACGGCCAGTCCGAATACATCTCTCTCATCGTCTCCAGCGCCGCCGAATCCCCGCCGGTCACTTCCTTGAAGGCTGAGCCGAAACCGTACCAGCCCGGCAGCATAAAGCGGCTTTGCGTCCAGGCGAAAACCCACGGGATGGCGCGTAAGTCATCAATTGATTGACTGCCGGATTTGCGTCGAGCCGGTCGCGAACCCATTCTCAATTCGCCGATTTCAGGCAGAGGGGTTGTTTGATTGAAAAAATCGATGAAATCTTTTGAGCCATGAACGAGGTTTCTGTATACAGTGAACGACTTCGATGAAAGCGCTTCCAGAATCGGCGCTCGCTGCTTGATGACGGCCTCATATTCTTCGCTCGGGCTGGCGATGCTCGCTTCGATGACAGCGGCGGCAAGTCTGTCGAAGTTGCGAACGGCAATATCATTCATCGCGTATTTGGCGGCAATTACTTCTCCCTGCTCGGTAATTTTGATGCGATTCTCGACGGTGCCTACCGGTTGCGCAAGAATGGCTCTATGAGTGGGTCCGCCGCCGCGACCGATGGTGCCTCCGCGCCCGTGGAATAAGCGCAATTGAATTCCTTCTTTGCGTGCCAGTTCGACAAGTGCTCTTTGAGCTTTGTACAACTCCCAATTGGCGGCCACTATGCCGCCGTTCTTGCCGGAATCAGAATAGCCAATCATCACTTCCTGCAAGTTTCCGCGCTGGACAATGTAATTCTTGTAGGCATCGATTTGCAAGAGGGCTTGAAACAGTTTTGGTGCGTTCTGCAAATCCTCGATCGTTTCGAAAAGCGGCACCACGCTAATGGTGCGGTCACTTTTGCCCGGCGAATAAATTCCTGCCTCTTTCGCGAACAGAAGAACCGCAAGCAAGTCGCTTTTATTTTGCGTCATGCTGACGATATAGGTGTCGATTGCCTTTATGCCGAATTTGTCCTGCAAAGCCGCCATGGTGCGGAAGACTTCGATTGTCTGATTCGTGGACTCGGAAAATTTCGGTTGCGCCGGAATGAGCGGGCGTGGATTTTCAATTTCGCGCGCCAGAAAAGCGGTTTTATCAGCTTCGCTCAACTGCCTGTAACCGCCCTCGATCAATTTCAAGTTTTTGCTGATCTCGTCCAGTGCTTCCAGATGTCTTTCTGAATGTTGGCGAATATCCAGCTTAGCCAGGTGGAACCCGAAGATATCGTTGGCATAAAGCATTTTTTTAAGGCTGGTCAAACTGGCGATGCAGCCTTGTTTTTCCAGAGCGTTATAAACGATTTCCAGGTCGTGGCGAAACTCCAGACTATCGGCATAGGCGCCCGGCTGTTCTTCAGAATTGAGTGCGCGCCGCAGTTTTTCCTGCATGAAGAGCAGTTTCTGACGTATTTCCTCCAGGCGATAACGATCGCGATATTTTTCGTCTAATTCGGGAAAGAGCAAACGATCTTTTTCAAGCGACTTGTAAAACTCATCTGTCATATCCAGCCAATTATGCGAATGGCTAAGGTCGTTGAAGAGCCCTTCCATTTCTTTCATGTGATGCTTCAAAACCAGCGAGCGCTGATAGTGCAGGGTCTTAACAGTGACGTCCGGAGTGACAAACGGGTT
>Ga0268299_1003499_pt1 | contig 14295 bp, 15 predicted proteins | sample NOBtaG_FD_193484 | JGI IMG/M metagenome (GOLD analysis project Ga0268299, IMG submission 193484) | Activated sludge microbial communities from bioreactor in Nijmegen, Gelderland, Netherland - NOB reactor | ecosystem: Engineered > Bioreactor > Aerobic > Activated sludge | place: Netherlands...
AGGGTGGTGAATTTCTCCATGGGACCTTCCGATCAGGCCGCGGGCAACCGGCGCACGTCCGTCAGGACGCCGGTGACGGCCGAGGCGGCCACGGTTGCCGGACTGGCCAGGTGCGACCGGGTGCGGGGCCCCTGGCGATTCTCGAAATTGCGGTTCGTGCTGGTCACCACGCGCTCTTCGAGGCTGAAGCTCTCGCCACCGGCATAGAAGCACATGGAGCAGCCGGATTCCCGCCACTCGAAGCCGGCGGCGCGGAAGACCTGGTCGAGGCCCTCGGCTTCCGCGGCCTTCTTGACCAGGCTCGAGCCCGGCACGCAGATCGCCTTGACCCCGGGCGCCACGTGCCGCCCGCGGAGGACGCCGGCTGCCTCGCGCAGGTCGCTGATCCGGCTGTTGGTGCAGGAGCCGATGAACGCAGCGCCGACCGGCAGGCCCGCGAGCGGCGTTCCCGGCGCAAGCCCCATGTACTGCAGCGCCCGCTCGGCCGACTGCCGCCGGTCCGGATCGGACTCCGCGGCCGGGTCCGGCACCACGTCGTCGATGCCGCCGCCCTGGGCAGGGCTGGTGCCCCAGGTGACCTGGGGGGCGAGCCCGTCGCAGTCGATCAGCAGTTCCCTGTCGAAGGTCGCGTCCGCGTCCGACGGGAGGGTGCGCCAGTGGGCCACGGCCTGGTCCCACTGGCCTGCGTCCGGCGCGAAGGGCCGGCCGCGCACGTACTCGAAGGTCAGGTCGTCGGGGGCCACGATGCCGGTCCAGGCGCCGAATTCGACCGCCATGTTGCACAGGGTGAGGCGCGCCTCGACGGGTAGCGCGCGGATGACGCTGCCCGCGAACTCGATGGCGTAACCCGCGCCGCCGGAGGCGCCGTAGCGACCGATGAGGTGCAGGATCAGGTCCTTGGCGTAGACCCGGCTGGCCAGGCGGCCTTCGAACCGGACCCGCATCCGCTTCGGCTTGCGCACGGCCAGCGTCTTGGTCGCCAGCGCATGCTCGCCCTCGGTCGAGCCGATGCCCCAGGCCAGGGCGCCCAGGCCGCCGAGCGTGCAGGTGTGGCTGTCCGGGCAGACCAGCGTGACCCCGGGGAGGGCGATGCCCTGCTCGGGGGACACCACGTGGACGATGCCCTGGCGGTCGTCGCCCAGGTCGAAGAGGTGGATCCCGGCGGCCCGGGCCGACGCCCGCGTACTGGTGATGAACTCGCGACCGCCGGGCATGCGGGTGTCGTCGGTGCGGCCCGGGGTCGTGTCCACGATGTGATCCATCGTGCAGAACACCTGCTCGGGGTTCCTGACCGCCCGGCCGGCAGCCTCCAGTCCCCGCAGGGCGACACTGCCCGTCCTCTCGTGGAGGAAGACCCGGTCGATGTAGAGCAGGCTCAAGCCGTCTCCCAGGTCGGCGACGGTGTGACCGTCCCAGAGCTTGTCGATGATCGTGCGGCCCGTCGTGCGATCCATGGTGCTCCGTGCGCTGCCTGGTGGAATCCCCGCGTGGTGCTGTGGGGCGTCACGCTGGAATGTGCTGGATTTGGGAGGCGTCCTGCCCTGAAAATGCGGGCGCGATGATAGCAGTTCAAGAACACCGGGAGCGGCCGCCCGCGGTTCCGCCGCGCTGGCGGGTGGCGGGAGCCGTCTGGGGCGTCAGCGGCATCGCGGTCGTGCTCGTGTACGCGGCCCTGAGCCTCGGCAGCCACGCCGTGGCGGCCGTCGCCGCGGGCCTCGGGCCCCTCGAATGGCTGGTGCTGGGGGGCAACGTGGCCTTCATGGCCTGGGCCGAAGGCTACCGGGGTTTCCAGCAGCGCTTTTCGCCCCGGGTGGCCGCCCGCGCCCTCAATCTCTACGAGCAGCCCACGACGGTGCGCCTGGTCCTCGCGCCGCTCTTCTGCGTCGGCTACTTCGGCGCCACGCCGCGGCTCCAGCGCATGGTGTGGCTCGGGACCGGGCTGATCCTGCTCGCCGTCTGGCTGTTCAGCCGCCTGGACCAGCCCTGGCGGGGCATACTGGACGCCGGGGTGATGGTGGGGCTCCTGTGGGGCACATTGTCGCTGCTCTGGGCGGGCTGGGCGACGTTTCGCGGGCGACGCGCCATCGTCGCGGCCGAAGTCCCTGCGGCGGCGGGTCTATAATCCCGGGATGCTGTCCCACGTCGACGAGTCCAACCAGCCCACGATGGTGGACGTCAGCGGCAAGGCCGTCACCCGCCGGACGGCGGTGGCCGAGGCCCGCGTCATCCTGCCGCCCCCCGTGCGCGCCGCCTTCGTGGACGGTGACATCCGCACCGCCAAGGGCCCGGTGTTCCAGACGGCGATCATCGCTGGCACGATGGCTGCCAAGCGCACCCACGAACTGATCCCGTTCTGCCACCCCATCGGCCTGGATTCCTGCCGCATCGAGATCGCGCTGGACGATGCCGGCGACGTGCGGATCCGCTGCACGACGCGGGTCGAGCACCGCACGGGTGTGGAAATGGAGGCGCTCACCGGAGCGTCGGTGGCCGCGCTCACGATCTACGACATGTGCAAGGCCCTCTCCCACGAGATCGTCATTGCCGACGTGAGGCTGCTGGCCAAGACGGGGGGCAAGGGCGATTTCGCGGCACCCGGTTCGCGTTCCGACGTCCAGCGGTGATCCGCATGGCCAACCGTCCGCTTCGCCCGCTGCTCCGGGGCCTCGTCCTGGCCGGCGGGCAGAGCCGGCGCATGGGCAGCGACAAGGCCTCGCTGCAGGTCTCCGGCCGCACGCTGCTTGACCGCAGCGTGGCCCTCGTCCAGCCATTCGTCACCTCGGTGCACGTGGCGATCAGGCCCGATCAGGCCGCCGATCAGCTGCGCCGGCGTTTCGACGTCCTCCTGGACGTGCCAGGTCATGAAGGCCCGGTTGCTGCCCTGGTCGCCGCGTCGCTGCACGACCCTGACTCGGCCTGGCTGGTCCTGGCGTGCGACATGCCCGCCGTCGAGGCCGCCGCGCTCGAGGCGCTGGTCCTCGCCCGCGATCCGGGCCGGGGCGGGACCGCATGGCGGTCCGCCGACCGCGGCCTTCCCGAGCCGTTGTGCGCCATCTGGGAACCCGCTACGCTCGCTCGCCTCGCCGCAGTGGCCAGGGAGTCAGGCGACGCTCCCGTGAGCCCGCGGGCGCTGCTCGCCGCGGCGGATCCCCTGCTGCTTGATGCGGCCCGGCCTGCGGTGCTTGACAGCGTCAACACGCCGGCCGACCTGCACCGCTACCTGGAACACATTCATGGCAACGAGCCGTAAGAAGCCTGCCCGCAAGCCGTCCCGCGACGACGCGGAAGCCGCCGTCCGTACCCTGCTCGCCTTCATCGGCGAGGATCCGCAGCGGAGCGGCCTCAAGCGGACTCCCGCCCGCTTCCTGGGGGCCTACGAGGACTGGTTCGCCGGCTACCGGGTCGACCCCTACGAGCTGCTGGGCTCTTCCTTCCAGCAGGTCGAGCACTACGACCGGCTCGTGGTCCTCGCGAACGTGGCGTTCGAGTCCCACTGCGAGCACCACGTTGCCCCGGTCATCGGGCGGGCCCACGTGGCCTACCTGCCGGACCGGCGTCTCGCGGGCATCAGCAAGCTCGTCCGGGTCGTCGAGGCCTTCACCCGCCGCCTGATCGTGCAGGAGAAGGTCACGGCGGCCATTGCCCGCTGCATCCAGCAGGTGCTGGAGCCGCGCGGCGTGGCGGTGGTGATCGAGGCCCAGCACCACTGCCTGACCACCCGTGGCGTCCACCGGGAAGACGTCTGGATGACGACGAGCGAGATGCTGGGCGCATTCAAGGACGACGATCGCATCCGCGCCGAGTTCCTCGGCGCGATCGACCGGACCGGCCGCTGACGCCGCGATGACGAAGCTCGTGTTCTCCTGCGCCGCCGACGTCAAGGCCTACGAGGGCCGGGAGATCGGCGTTTCCGACTGGATCCTCGTGGACCAGGACCGCATCAACCGCTTTGCCGACGCCACGGACGACCACCAGTGGATCCACGTGGACGTCGAGCGCGCCAGGCGCGAACTTCCCATCGGCACGACCATCGCCCACGGCTACCTGCTGGTCTCGCTGATGCCGCGGCTGCTCGACACCTTCGTCGAGTTCCAGGGCCTGAAGCGCGTGATCAACTACGGTCTCAACGAAGTCCGCTTCAAGAACATGGTGCCGTCCGGCAAGCGGGTGCGCATGCGCACGGAGCTCAAGTCCGCCCGCCAGCGCGCCGGGGGGCTGCAGGTGATCCTGGAGAACACCATCGAGATCGAGGGCGAGACCAAGCCCGCCTGCACCGCCGAAACGCTGGTGCTGTACTTCTTCGAGAACTGAGTGGTTAGGAGTGCCCTGAGGCAGGACCTTTTCCGGCGAAGCATCGCGTCCGCGCGTCGGCGAGCCGGAAAAGGTCCTGCCTCAGGGCGCTCCTAACCACGCAAGGTGGTGAGCAGTGCGGCGTGCAGTCCGGGCGTCGCAGCCACGAGCATGTCGGTGCTGCCGGCATGGAAATTCAGGAAGCCGTCGAACGGCCGCCCGTCCAGCCCCGACGCGGTACCGCCGGCCTCGGTCACGATGAAGGCCATCGCCCCCCAGTCCAGCAGGTCCGCGCTCTCCGAGGCGTAAGCGGCCAGCCGTCCCGTGAACAGGTCATTGAGGTTGTCGAAGCCCCGTTCCGGGTCGTAGTCGTCGACGATGTCGAAAGCCTCCCATTGCCGACGCAGGCGGGTGAGCGCAGCCGGCGCCTGGTAGGTGAGGCATACCCTGCTGCCGTCCGCCGTGGCCAGGGGCGCCAGGTCCGCAAGGCGGCGGGCGTGACGATCGCCGGTGAACGCGCCGCGACCCCGGACGGCCAGGTAGAAGCGCTCCCGCACGGGCATGTAGCTGATCGCCGCGAGGAGCCTGCCCCGGTGAGTGATGGACAGGATGATGTCCCACCCCGGGCGCTGGCTCTGGTAGAGGAAGGTGCCGTTGATCGGGTCCAGCCACACCACGGTCGGGGCGTCCGCCGGGAAATACCGTGAGTTCCGCGACTGTTCCTGCTCCTCGCCATAGAAGCCCGCGGCGGGGAAGCGGGCGAGGGTGGCGACCTCGATGAAGGTCTGGACGCTCTGGTCGGCATCCGTGATCGCCTGCACCCAGGGATTCCGGCCGGGCTTCGCGGGTGGGCCGGAGATGCGCGGCTGGATCCCGCGGGCGAAGTCGCCGGCCGTCACCAGGACGGGCAGGTAGAACTCGACCATGTCGGCGATGGCCGGTTCCATTCGTTCAGGGGGCTGGATTCGATGCCGCTGTTCAGCGGGCGAGGTTGGCCTGGAGCGAACCGAGGAAGTCGCGCACGCGACTGGCATTGGTACCCATGTCGCCCCGGCCGACCCGGGACTTGGAGCGTACGTCCACCCGGGTCTGATCCCGGCCCGGCTGGATGCGGATCACGACATCGTCCTTGAAGCGCACCCAGCCGGTCTCGGCGGTGGCCTCGATGCGGCCCTCGGCCTCGTTGGCATCCACGAGGGTCCAGCCGTTCTCGATGACGAGATCGCGGGCCGCGGCAAAGACCACGTTGGCGGGTCGGGACACGTAGAGGGGCTGGAGGTCCGGGAAGGCCTGCTTCTGGGCGGCGGCGGCCTCGGGTCCCGAGTACTCCGGGGGATTCTGGGCGTCCACCGCCCGGAGGGGTACCACGGCGACGAATGCCGGCGGGTTGTCCGTGTCGGTCGTGATGTCGTGGATGCCGGGTGTACCCCGGGCCTGGCCCATGACCATGCCGTTGTTGGCCGTCACTGCCAGCGCGACGAGGAGTGCGAGCCACGTGGCCGGCGCAGAGGCCGTGCCCGCCGTGCCGCCGCTGCGGAGGAGGCCAAGGCCCGCGGTGACGAGCGCCACCACCAGCAGCAGGCTGCCAAGCGCATAGGCCCCCATGCTCTGGAGTGGCGAGAGGAACCCGGCCCGGGCGGCAAGTCCCGACAGGGCGACGAGGATGCCACCGATCAGCGCCGTCCAGATGCCGATGCCCGACAGGCGGGAGCCCTTGCGAGGCGTTGACTGGAGTGCGTCTTTCATGTGCTCTCCCTCCGTTGCCGAAACCTTAGCACAGCGCGGGTAGAATTCGCGCGTGGCATACGGACTCAACGACCTCCTCGCTCTGTTCGCGCTCGAGTCCATCGAAGAGAACATCTTCCGTGGCCAGAGCCACGACATCGGCACGCCCCAGGTCTTCGGTGGGCAGGTTCTCGGGCAGGCCCTCGCCGCCGCGAGCCGGACGGTGGCTGGTCGTCCGGCAAATTCCCTGCATGCGTACTTCCTGAAGCGCGGTGACGTGCAGGCGCCGATCCTCTACGAGGTGGATCGTGCGCGGGACGGCGGGAGCTTTTCCAATCGCCGGGTGGTTGCCACCCAGCACGGCGAGCAGATCTTCAACATGGCGGCGTCCTTCCACGTTGCGGAGTCGGGGCTCGAACACCAGGTGGCGATGCCCCACGTGCCCGGGCCGGGCGAGCTCAGGGACCTGGAGACGGTCGCCCGCGAGTTCCAGGGCCCGCTGCCGGCCCGCCTGCAGCGGTTCCTGGCCCGGGAGCGCCCCGTCCACGTGCGTCCGGTGGATCCCCGGCCGTTCCTTGCGGGCGAGCCCGGGGCCCCGGTGAAGCACCTCTGGGTGAAGACCGCCGGGCCCATGCCGCCGGAACCCGTGCTGCACCAGGCCCTGCTCGCCTACGTTTCCGACTACGAGCTCATCGGTACGGCGACCCTGCCCCACGGGTTCCACGCCACCCGGGAGGGCCTGCAGGTCGCAAGCCTCGACCACGCGATGTGGTTCCATCGGCCCGCGCGAGTCGACGAGTGGCTGCTGTTTGCGCTCGACAGTCCCGCGGCCGCCGGTGGCCGCGGACTGGCCCGTGGCTACGTCTTCACCGAGGACGGCAGGCTGGTTGCCACGCTGGCGCAGGAAGGCCTGATGCGGGTCCGTCGCTCCTAGGTGACGGGTTGCAACGCCTTCTGGTAGAGCCGGGCGCGCTCGACGTAGCGCCCGGCGCTGCCGGCCATGCGCTCGAGCTCCTCCGGCGTCAACGGCCGGATGGCCCGCGCCGGGGAGCCGACGATCAGCATCCCGTCGGCAAACTCCTTGCCCTCAGTGACCAGGGCGTTGGCCCCGACGAGGCAGTTCCGGCCGATGCGGGCGTCATTGAGGATGGAGGCTCCCATGCCGATGAGGGCGCCGTCGCCGATGCGGCAGCCGTGCAGGATGACCCCGTGGCCGACGGTCACGCGCTCGCCCACGATCAGGGGCGATCCCGGGTCCGAGTGCAGCACCGAGTTGTCCTGTACGTTGCTCCACCGCCCGACGCGGAGGCGCTCCACGTCGCCCCGGAGCACGGCTCCGAACCAGACGCTGGCCTCGTCGCCCAGATGCACGTCGCCGACCACCACGGCATTGGGCGCCACGTACGCGCCCCGGCCCAGGGTCGGCTGGAGTCCGTCGAGGGCGTAGATCACCGGGTACCTGCCCCGGAGTTCGCCTTGCTGGTGCCCTGGCGGGCCACCGCCTCGGCGGCCTTCCGCACCGTCTCCGGATCGCCGACGTAATCCCGGGACAGGGGCTTCAGGCCGGCGTCGAAGGTGTACACCAGCGGGATCCCCGTGGGGATGTTGAAATCCAGGATGTCCTGCTCGGACATGCCGTCCAGCATCTTCACGATCGCCCGCAGGCTGTTGCCGTGGGCGGCGAGCAGGACGTCCTCGCCGCGCAGCAGGCGCGGCGCCACGTCGTCCTGCCAGAAGGGCAGCACGCGGGCGAGCGTGTCCTTGAGCGACTCGGTGCCTGGCAGGCCCGGGATGCAGGCGTAGCGGGGGTCGTTGGCCGGATGGCGCGGGTCGGTTGGCTCGAGGGGTGGCGGCGGGATATCGTAGCTGCGTCGCCAGATCTTCACCTGGGCCTCGCCGTGTTTCGCGGCGGTCTCGGCCTTGTCCAGTCCCTGCAGGCCGCCGTAGTGCCGCTCGTTCAGCCGCCAGGTGCGTTCGACCGGGATCCACATGAGGTCCATTTCGTCGAGCACGAGCCACAGCGTGCGGATTGCCCGCTTCAGGACCGAGGTGTAGGCGATGTCGAACCGGTAGCCGAGGGCCTTCAGCTGCCGGCCGGCGTCCCTGGCCTCGTTGCGTCCCTGGTCCGTGAGGTCAACGTCGGTCCAGCCCGTGAACCGGTTGTCGAGGTTCCACGTGCTCTGTCCGTGCCGGCAGAGCACCAGCTTGCCCGTCATTGCGAAAGCTCCAGGGGGCGTTGAAAGCGGCATTTTAGACCGGAGATTGGGGTCAGACTGGTATTTCCTTCGGACCTGTCCCCGGCCCACAGGGAATACCAGTCTGACCCCAATTCTGCGGGAGGGGATCGCGCCCAAAGGCGCTCCTACTGCAAATGCCCGGCGGCGAGGTACTCCAGCGACTGCATTTCGAGCAGCCGGCTGCGGGTGCGCTCGAATTCCCGCTGCAGGCGGGAGCCGGCATAGACGCGGCTGATCGGCTCGGCTGCGGAGACGATGAGGTTCACCCGGCGATCGTAGAACTCGTCCACCAGCGCGACGAAGCGGCGCGCCGCGTTTTCCCTGTTCTCGTCCAGGCGGGGGACGCCGGAGACGATCACGGTCTGGAAGTCCCGGGCGATCTGGATGTAGTCCTCCGGGCCGCGCGGCCCGTCGCAGAGTGCTTCGAAATCGAACCACACGACGCCTTCCGCCAGGCGGCGGGCCGGAATGCGCCTGCCCAGGATTTCGAGGCGGGTGTTGCTGGTCCCCCGGTCCGGGGCGATCTCCCGGAAGTAGCGCTCCAGGTTGCGGTCGGCCGCCTCATCGAGCGGCGAGTGCCAGATCTCGGCGGCCTCCAGCACCCGCAGCCGGTAGTCCACCAGTCCGTCCACGTGGACCACCTCCGTGTTCTGCACGATGAGGTCGATGGCCGGCAGGAAGCGCTGGCGCTGCAGCCCGCCACGGTACAGGTCCGTGGGCGCACTGTTCGACGTCGCCACCAGTGTCACGCCCTGTTCGAGCAGGCATTCGATGAAACGGCCGAGCAGCATGGCGTCGGCGATGTCGGAGACGAAGAATTCGTCGAAGCAGATCACGCGGGCCTCGCGGGCGAAGCGCGCCGCGATGATCGCGAGAGGGTCAGGCGTGTCCCGGAGCCCGGCCAGCTCCGTGTGCACGCGGCTCATGATGCGGTGGAAGTGGTAGCGTCGCTTGTCGTCGAACGGCAGCGACTCGAAGAAGAGGTCCATCACCAGGGTCTTGCCGCGGCCGACGCCGCCCCAGAGGTAGGCGCCCTTCACCGGCGCTGGCGCCGCGGGTGCCGGCAGGAAGCGCCGGAGGAGGGCCGGGATGCGCCGGCGGGCCGGGCGCTCCGCCAGCTGCCGGCCGACCCGGTCGAGCACCCCGATCGCACGGCGCTGCGCCGGATCCTCGCTGAGCCCGAGCTCGGCCACGGCCAACTGGTACCGGGAGAAGAGATCCATGGAGGGACGCGTGGCGTGGCGAGTGACGGGCGCCCAATCTACCGGTTTCCGGGGGCGGCGCGGTAGACTGCCCGCCGCATGTCCGCGCGGGAAAGCATGGAGTTCGACGTGGTGATCGTGGGCGCGGGCCCCTGCGGTCTGGCGGCTGCGTGCCGCCTGCTCCAGCTGGCCGCAGCCGCCGGGCGCGAGGTGACGGTCTGCGTCGTGGAGAAGGGCGCCGAGATCGGCGCGCACATCATCTCCGGCGCGGTCCTCGAGCCCGGGGCGCTGACGGAGCTCTTCCCGGACTGGCGCGAGCGCGGTGCGCCCGTCGCCACCGCGGTGACGGGGGATCAGCTCCTCTGGTTGCGCAACGACGCCGCCAGCATGGCCGTACCGGAGTTCCTCGTCCCGCGGCCGTTGCGCAATCACGGCAACTACATCATCAGCCTTGGCCGGCTCTGCCAGTGGCTGGGCCAGCAGGCCGAGGCGCTGGGCGCGAACCTTTTCCCGGGCTTTGCGGCCGCCCGGGTGCTCTACGAGGACGGCCGGGTCGCGGGCGTGATCACCGGCGACCTGGGCCGTGGCGCGGACGGAGCCGAGAAGCCGGGCTTCCAGCCGGGCTACGAACTGCGCGGCAGGTACACCCTCTTCGCCGAGGGTTGCCGGGGACACCTGGGCAAGGAGCTGATGGACCTGTACCGGCTCCGGGAACACTGCGATCCCCAGCACTACGGCATCGGCCTCAAGGAAGTCTGGACGATCGATCCGGCGAAGCACCGGGAAGGCCTTGTCGTGCACACCCTGGGCTGGCCGCTCGACGGCGGGACGGAGGGCGGCGGATTCCTCTACCACGCCGCCGGCAACCAGGTTTACCTGGGCATCATCGTCGCGCTCAACTACGCCAACCCACACCTGAATCCGTTCGAGGAGTTCCAGCGCTGGAAGCAGCACCCGGCCATCCGGCAGGTCCTGGAGGGCGGACAGCGGGTGAGCTACGGCGCCCGGGCCGTGAACAAGGGCGGCCTGCAGTCGCTGCCGAAACTGGCATTCCCCGGGGGGCTCCTCGCCGGCTGCGACGCGGGGTTCCTCAACGGCGCCAAGATCAAGGGTTCGCACACCGCGCTGAAGACCGGGATGCTCGCGGCCGAAGCCGTCTTCGCGGCGCTGGGGCAGGGCGATGCCGCACCGGCGGTGCTCGACACCTTCGAGGCCTCCGTGCGCGACTCCTGGGTCTGGCGCGAACTCGAGGCGGGCCGGAACTTCGGGCCCGCCCAGAAGAAGTTCGGGTTACTGCTGGGCGGCGCCTTCATCTGGCTGGACCAGAACCTGTTCCGCGGCCGGCTGCCCTTCACGCTCCACAGCACGGAGCCGGACCACCTGGCGCTCCGTGCCGCCGCCGGGAGCCCGCGCATCGCCTACCCGAAGCCGGATGGGCGCATCAGTTTCGACCGGTTGTCATCCGTCTTCCTGTCCAGCACGAACCACGAGGAGGACCAGCCCTGCCACCTGCAGCTGCTGGATCCCGCGGTGCCGGTCGCCAGCAACCTGCCTTTGTTCGACGAGCCCGCCCAGCGCTACTGCCCCGCCGGGGTGTACGAGGTGGTGAAGCAGGCCGACGGCACGCCGTGCTTCCAGATCAATGCGCAGAACTGCGTTCACTGCAAGACCTGCGACATCAAGGACCCGGCGGCGAACATCCGCTGGGTGACGCCGGAGGGCGGCGGCGGGCCCAACTACTCGGGCATGTAGAAGTGGCGTAGGAGCGCCTTCAGGCGCGATCTCCTCCGGCTTGCCGACGCGCGGACGCGATGCTTCGCCGGAGGAGATCGCGCCTGAAGGCGCTCCTACGGCGCTGCTACAGGAGCTCGATGGCGGTTGCGATCGCCTCGCCGCCGCCGATGCAGGCGCTCGCGACGCCGCGCCTGCCGCCGCGCTGGTGCAGCGCGTGGATGAGCGTCACCAGCAGCCTGGCGCCGGTGGCGCCGATCGGGTGGCCGAGGGCGCAGGCGCCGCCGTGGACGTTCACGCGGTCGTGGCGCAGGCCGAGGTCCTTCATCGCTGCCATCGTGACGCAGGCGAAGGCCTCGTTCACCTCATAGAGGTCCACCTGGTTGGCCTGCCAGCCGCAGGCGCCCAGGAGCTTCCGGATCGCGGGTGCGGGCGCCGTGGTGAACCACTCCGGCTCCTGCGCGTGACTGGCCTGACCGGCGATCCGCGCGAGCGGCTTCAAACCGCGGCGACTGGCTTCGGCTGCGCTCATCAGGAGCAGCGCGGCTGCGCCATCTGAAATCGACGACGACGTGGCCGCCGTCACGGTGCCGTCCTTCGCGAACGCGGGCCGCATCGTCGGGATGCGTTGCACATCACACCGACCGGGCTCCTCGTCGCTCGCCACCTCGGTTTCCCCGGACCGGTTCTTCACCGTCACGGCCGCGATCTCGTCCCTGAAACGGCCGGCCGCCGCGGCGCCCCGCGCCCGCTCGACGGACTCGATCGCGAAAGCATCCTGCTCGGCGCGTGAGAACCCGTATTTCCGGGCCGTGGCCTCGGCGAAGTAACCCATCATCTGGCCGTCATAGGGGTTCTGCAGGCCGTCGTAGAACATGTGGTCGAGCACCTCCTGGTGGCCCATGCGGTAGCCGGACCGGGCCTTGGGCAGGAGGTAGGGCGCGTTGCTCATCGACTCCATCCCGCCGGCCAGGACCAGCGAGGTACCGCCCGCCCGGATGAGGTCCGTACCCTGGTGCACCGACTTCATGCCGGAGCCACAGACCTTGTTGATCGTCGTGGCGGGGACGGACACCGGCAGGCCGGCGGCCAGGCTGGCCTGCCGCCCCGGCGCCTGGCCGATGCCGGCCTGGAGCACGGACCCGACGAGGACTTCGCTGATGTCCCCCGGCGGCACGCGGACGTCCGCAAGGCAGGCGCTGGCGGCAGCGCCAAAGAGCTGGGGAGCCGGGACGGCCGAGAGCGCGCCCTGGAAGGCGCCAATGGCGGTACGGCGCGCGGCGACGATGACGACGGCTTCACTCGACAAGGAGGCTCTCCCGGGGGCACCTGGCCAAAAAGTGGGCCGGATTATGCGGTGCAAAAAGCCGGCCGCCAAGCCAGCCCCCGCGGGCGGTCAGGAGGCGCGGGTCAGATCCGGCTCGTCCAGGTCCGTGAGGATGCTGCGCCGCGCCTCGTCCAGCAGGTCTGTCACGGTCGCCGCGGCGGAGGGTTGCAGCGCCGGCCTGACGATCACCTCGAGCCGCCCGGGCCGGGGTATCGCGCGGGAGGCCGGCAGCATGCTGCGGCTGCCCCGGATCACGACGGGAACCACGGGCACCTGGCCCCGGGCCGCCGCCGCGAAGGCGCCATTGTGGAACCGGCGCAGGCCCGGTTCCGCCGTGAAGGTGCCCTCCGGGAAGAAGGCCAGGGATTCCTGCGCCCGGGCCTTCTGCAGGATTCGCCGCGCGTCAGCAGCGCTCTTGTGCGCATCCTTGCGTTCCACGAATTCGGACCCGATGCGGCGGAGGAGGAAGTGGGCCAGCGGCACGCGCGTCATCTCCCGCTTGATCACGAAGCCGAAGCGGGGCGGGAGGGCCGCCGTCAGGATCGGCCCGTCCAGGTAGCTCGCGTGGTTCGCGACGATAATGCACGGTTCAGCCGGGATGTGACTCAATCCACGAACCAGCAACCGCGTTCCGGTAAGACGAAAGACGCTCGCGGCACCGCGGCGGGCGATGCGCCGGCGGGTCTTGAGACCCGGCGCCACGGCCACCAGGGCCAGCGTCAGCAGGGACATGGCCAGGAAGACGGCCGTGGCGTAGACCCCGAAAAGACCGTGCCAGAGACGGCGGAACAGGTTGCGCATCCGGTCGTTTAGTTAAATCCTAAGTTTATGTAATTCATCATAATTTGTGAGTGTGGTCACGTCGGCAAAAAGCTGCCGCACCCATACTCGCCTCTCGTCAAAGGCACCGGACTGAAGTAGTAATGTCACCAGCGTCCGTCAACCGCGTCACGAGCAGCTCCACCGCGACATCGTCCGAGGGAATCATCGACAAGTTTCTCGATGCCATCTGGATGGAGCGGGGCCTCTCGACCAATACGCTGGGTGCGTATCGGGCCGACCTGCTGGCCCTGCAGCGCTGGCTCGCCCAGCGCGACACCAGCCTGATGTACGCCACCCGGGCCGACCTGCTGGCCTTCATCGCCAACCGTGCAAAGGAAGGCGCCAAGCCCCGTTCCACGGCCCGCCAGCTCTCGAGCTTCCGGCGCTTCTACCGCTTCCTGCTTCGCGAGGGCGTGATCCAGGAAGACCCGACCGTCAAGATCGAAATGCCGAAGATCGGCCGCTCGCTGCCGAAGTCTCTCACGGAAATCGAGGTGGAGTCCCTGCTGGCGGCGCCGGAAATCACCGACCCGCTCGGTCACCGGGATCGCGCCATGCTCGAGGTCCTGTACGCCACGGGCCTGCGCGTCTCCGAGCTCATCAACCTGAAGCAGAATCAGGTCAACCTCAACCAGGGCGTGCTCCGGATCCGCGGCAAGGGCGACCGGGAGCGGCTCATCCCGCTCGGCGAGGAATCCCAGCGCTGGGTCCGGGAGTTCATGACCGGACCGCGCGTCGAGATCCTCCTGGAGCGCCAGAGCGAGTACCTGTTTCCCACCCGCCGCGGGGATCGCATGACGCGGCAGGCCTTCTGGCACATCATCAAGCGCTACGCGAAGAAGGCCGACATCACGGGCAAGCTCTCGCCCCACACGCTGCGCCACGCCTTCGCCACGCACCTGCTCAACAACGGAGCCGACCTCCGGGTCGTGCAGATGCTGCTGGGCCACAGCGACCTCTC
>Ga0268299_1003500_pt1 | contig 14295 bp, 8 predicted proteins | sample NOBtaG_FD_193484 | JGI IMG/M metagenome (GOLD analysis project Ga0268299, IMG submission 193484) | Activated sludge microbial communities from bioreactor in Nijmegen, Gelderland, Netherland - NOB reactor | ecosystem: Engineered > Bioreactor > Aerobic > Activated sludge | place: Netherlands...
GAGAGAGCAACCGGCTCCGTCGGGGTCACCGCGCCATAAAGACCCGGCCCGCCGCCGCTGTCAACCTCGAGGCGATTCGCGGTTGACTTCCGGCCTGGGGCTCTGCGAGGGTCGGACGACTTCTCGGAACTCGTCACACGCATGATCAGGGGGAGGTGCCGCGTGACTGTACCCAAACTCGTTGGTGCGAGCCGATTCGGCCTCGTCGCCGGAATTCTGCTGTTGCCGTCGCTCGTCGGAGCGGCGGCCGTGACCGTGCGCGAGCCCGCCTACGGGTTGCCGCACATCTACGCCGACACCGACGCCGAGCTGGCGCGCGAGAATGGACGCCAGGTGGCGCGCGATCGGCTCGGCCAGATGATCCTGGTGGCGCGCGTGGCGCGCGGGACCCTCTACCAGGTGTTCGGGCTGCTCAACCCGGGCATCCTCAACGACGACATCGAGGCGCGCCAGACGGCCTACACCTCGTCCGAGCTGAACGACATGTTCGCCAAGCTGCCGCCCAACGAGCAACTGCTGGTGAGCGAGTACTGCAAGGGTGTCAACGACACCATCGAGGAGGTCTTCGCCGGCAGTCTGCCGAAGCCGATCGAAGTGTCGGTGCTGGAGGGCTTCGCCCTCGGACACGACTTGTTCGGCAACGCCACCAACATCTCCGACCAGGTCGACCCGGGCTATCTCGCGCCCGGCGGCGCCGATCCGGCGCGGCCCAACGGGGGCTTCCAGTTCACGCCCGAGCTGGCGGTGGCGATCGCGATCCTGCAGGTTCGCAACTTCGGACTCGGCGGGTTCGACGAGCCGACGCTGCTGTCGCAACTGCAGTCCCTCCAGGGCGTCCACGGCGCCAGCACCGGGGCGGAGATCTGGAATGACCTCAACTTCCTGGTCGATCCGCTGGCCCCGGTCAGCGTGCCCGACCCGACCACTCCCGGCTTCGGTGGACCGTTGGCGCAGGGCCGCCGGCTGACGCAGGTGGCGAGCGTGGCGCAGACCTTCCCGCGGCGCGACTATGCCGCCGCGATGGCGGAGATCCAGCAGCGCAAGCAGCAGCGGGCCGAATTCGCCGCACGCCTCGGCGCATGGCCGATGCTGGGCAGCTACGCCTGGATCATCGGCGGCGGCAAGTCGGCGTCCGGCTGGCCCTGGATCGGCGGCTTCCCGCAGACCGGTATCCAGACCCCCTCGATCATGCACTTCGTCGAGAACGTCAGCGCCGAGGGCACCAGCAACCGCATCGACGCGGTCGGCATGGAGTTCGTCGGCGCGCCGCTGATCCTCATCGGCCACACGAGCAAGGTGGCGTACACCACCACCACCGCCCAGCTCCGCATCGTCGACACGTTCCTCGAGCGAGTCGTGAACGAGAGCAACGACAACGTCCGCTACGACGACGAAGGTACACCGGCGCCGCTGAGCCAGCGCACCGAGACCTTCCGCGGCGGCGCGGTGCCGGACGCGACCCGTGTGTTCTGGCGCAGCCACGCGCGCGGCGGCAACGGCGGATCGCGCGCGATCATCGACTTCCAAGCCGATCGGGAGGCAGCGGTCACCAGCGCCACCGCGACGACGCTGGTGTCGACCGGCTTCGATGCCGGCTACGCCGGCGGACACGTCCTCATCGTCGGCGGCCCCGGCGCGGGACAGATCCGCCCGATCACCGCCGCCAACGCCACGACCCTCACCGTCAGCCCCGCCTGGACCGTCACGCCGACCAACGCCTCGAGCTTCGCCGCCGTGCGCCCGGCCAACACGATCATCGCGGTCAGCGTCGATTCGCCGGTGTGGCTGGAGGAGACCACCGCCGTTCTCGGCTTCGGCAAGTTCCAGCGCGCCGAGAGCGTCCTGGACATCCGCGCGGCCGTTCGCCTCATCCCGAGCACCCACAACTTCTTCTCCGCCGACAACCAGGCATTCAACGGGATCGGCACGGCCAGCGGCAACGGCAACACCGGTTACCAGTCGTCCGGCTTCTCGCGCCGCCGGCAGGGCGCGCTCGACGCGCGGCTGCCGCTCGACGGCAGCGCCGCGAATCCGCTGATCGTCTACAGCGGCACCGTCGCGAGCGCCACGGCGACCTCGGTGACCGCCACCAGCGGCGTCTTCGGCGTTGCCGATCTTTCGCCGCCGGGGGTGAACTACCGCTACCTCAATCCGACGCAGCAGGGCACCGAGTACGTGCTCGCGATCACCACCGGCACCGGCGCCAAGCAGACCCGTCGCATCGCCTCCAACACCAGCAGTTCCGCCACGGTCGAGAGCGAGTGGGGCGTGGTGCCGGGCGCGGGAGACACCTTCGAGGTCTACGAGATCGTCGCCATGCCGGAGGCCGTGAATCCGGCCGAGGGCTACACCGGCAACTGGAACAACAAGGCCGCGACCGCCGATGAAGGCGAGAACTTCGGCCGGCAGTTCCGCCACATCTTCATCCTCGAGCGGCTGCAGAACGAGAACGCCTGGGACCGCGCCATGCAGCGGCAGTTGAACGAGGACGTCGCCGGTCTCGACGGGCGGGGCGACTACGGTCGCTATCTCATCCCGCGCCTGCGCCAGGCGGTGACCGCGGTCGGCAATGGCGGCAACCCGAACGTCGACATCGTGCTGGCGGCCCTCGAGGCGCACCAGGCGGCGCCGTACTTCGGACGGTTCTTCATCGATCCCGTCACCGATACCACCTCGGAAGGGGCGCTGACGTTCCTCAACAACCTGGTCAACCAACTCGCGGTCAACATCTACGGCAACGAGTTCACCGGCGCCGTGTCGGTGCCGACGGGCTCGCGCGCCCTCAACATCGTGCAGCATGCGATCGATTCGGCGGCGGGGGACGTCGTCGGCAGCTACGATCAGGCTTACACCGGTGACTACTTCAACGGAGTGGGCTGGCAGACGGTGGTGCGCGACACCCTTTCCGGCCTCGCCGGCAGCATCCCGGCCGACGGGGTGCGCGGAGTGAGCAACTACCGGCACCCGCTGCGGGATGCCTTCCTGGCCCTCAACCTCCTCGACTCCGCGGCCGCGCTGCAGTTCGAGCCGACCCTCGCCGGCAACCGCGGCACCTACGAGCAGATCGTCGAGGTGGCACCGGCGGTCAAGGGCGAGTTCATCTTCCCGCTCGGACAGAGCGGCTTCATCTCGGGGTCGCTCGGCGGCGTCACCGGCATCGACCCGAACTTCACCACGCTGCACCCGCTCTGGCGCGACTGGCGCTTCGCTCCGATGCTGCGCATCGCGGCTGACCTCGCCGGCGGCGGCGACGGCGACAGCGACGACGACAACGTGATCGATGGGTACGAGCGCTGGTACTTCGGCAACCTGGGTCGCTCCGGCAAGGAGGACCCGGAGAAGGACAAGGCGAAGCTGGTCGACGAGTATCTCGCCGGAACCGACCCCACTCTCGCCGACAGCGACGGCGACGGCATCCCGGACGGGCGCGATCGCAAGGGGCAGGACCGCCTGCGCTCCGGCTTCGTGAAGCTGAACGCCAAGATCAAGTTCGGCAGCTCTCCCGGGACCGACAAGCTCGTCTTCGTCGCCAAACTGGGGGCCGGCGGCACCGAGTTCGATCCGGCGACGCGTGCGATCGCGCTCACCCTGAGCGACGACGACCAGATCTTCACGGTCACCATCCCGGCCGGCACCCTGGTCGCCAATCCCACCGGCAAGCGCTTCACCTACGTCGACCCGAGCGGCAGTCTCGGCGGCGTCACCAAGGCGATCTTCGTGAAGGGAAAGGTCGGCGGTCTGGCGACGCTCAAGATCCTCGCCGGGCCCATGAGCCTGTCGAATGCGGATCCGTTCCCGCACGACATCGACACCTCGCTCGACTTCGGCGCGCAGTCGATCGACGACCGCCGCCTCTTCAACACGATCAACAACGGCCTCAAGTCGACGAACTGACCGCGGCCCTGAGGTGACCCGGGTGGGGCGACGCTCCGACGCGCCAGCGCGTGCGGGGCGTCGCCCACGTCCCGGCGGCGCAGGGGCCGAGACAGTACGGGGCCTGGCGTTTCTGCTGGCCTTGCTTGCCGTCGTTCCATACGCCGGCTCCGTGGCCAACGAACTGGTGTGGGACGACCGCCTTCACCTGCTCGCCAATCCCCGCACCGCGGGCGCGCAAGCCGCGCTGCGATTCTTCGGCGAGCCCGAGGGCCTCTACCATCGGCCGCTGGTCTTCCTATCCTTCGGCGTCGAGAACTCTCTCTGGCCCGCCTGGGCGGTCGGCTTCCATCTGACCAACCTGGCGCTCCACGCGCTCAACGCCGTTCTCCTCTTTACGGTCGCGCGCCGCAGCGGCGTCGAGGCGCTGATCGCCTTCGGCGCGGCCGCGTTCTTCGCGGTGCATCCGCTCCAGAGCGAGGCTGTGGCGTACGTGTCCGGGCGCACCGACCTTCTGGTTACGACTGCCGCTCTCTCCGTCGCCGGCCTGGCGCTGCGCACCGACGCTCCTGTCTGGTGGCGGAGCCTGTTGGTGGCGGTCGCGACCGCGGTCGCCGTCCTGAGCAAGGAGAGCGGCTACGCTCTCGTACCGCTGGTCGCCCTCCTCGCCTGGCGCCACGAGCGCGACTGGCGGCGGGCGCTCGCGCTGACGCTGCCCGCCGCCATCGTCGCGGCGGCTGGCGTGCTGATGCGGCCGGCGCCCCTGCCGACCTGGCCGCCGTTCCGGCCGCTGCAGGCGCTCGCCGCTGTCGGCCGCACGGCGCTCGAGTATGTCGAGCTCCTCGTCTGGCCGGTCGGCCTGCAGGTGGACCGGATCGTGCCCGCGCCGGGCGGCGGCGAAGTGCTGGCCTGTGCAGCGATCGCCCTCCTGCTCGCGGGGGGAGCCCTCGCTCTGGCGGCCCGCGCGGGGCCGGTGGGCGACTGGGCCGTCTGGAGCGTGGCCCTCTACCTCCCCGTCGCGAATCTCGTTCCGCTCTATCCCGACATCGTCGGGACCGCTCTGTTCGTGCCCGAGCACAATCTCTACGCGCCGATGGCCGGCATCGCCGTCCTGCTCGGGCTCGCGCTCCGCACTGCGGCCTCGCACCTATCGGCCGGAGGCGTTCGCGTCCTGCGGATCGCGGCCGCGCTGGTGCTCGTCGCCCTCGCGCTGCGCACGGCGGTGCGGGTGCGCGACTGGCGCGACGAGCGCGAGCTCTTCGGCAGTGCCGCAGCCGCCGGCTCCCGGTCGCCGCGGATCTGGTACAACTATGGCAACGCGCTCATGGCGTCGGAGGAGACGCGCGCCGCCGCGATCGACGCCTACCGCGTCGGACTGCAACTGGCGCCCAACGATGCGTTGCTCTGGTTGAACCTCGGCGTCGCCTTGCACCGGAGCGGAGAGTACGCGGAGGCGCGGCGCGCCTACGAACGCTCTCTCGCTATCGCCCCGAGCCCGCTCGCCGCCCGCAACCTCGCCGCCTTGCCCTGATCTGGAGTGCGGCGTGAAGCGCCGCTCTGGATTCTCTCGCCGACGTGTCAGAGCGGCGCTTCACGCCGCATTCCAGACGCTTTGCGGCGCGGTGACCGCCACACTCCAGATCAGATCTCGCCGAGGTGCTCGGACAGCACTGCGCTCGCCTCGGCGTGACCGAGGATGCGGGTCAGGCGATGGGCGATCCGCCAACCCTCGTCGGTGCGTTCCAGCAGCCAGCGGTTCGTGCTGACGCGGTACACGCCGAAGCCGTCGCCCTGGCGCAGATAGACGCGCGAGTACCCGAGCGCGGTGGCACGGTCGCCTGCGACCCGCACCACGGCCGGGCCGATCTGGTGCGCGCAGGAGCCGACCATCGCCTGGTGACGCTCGCTGCGCACCATGTCCTCGACGTCGCCGTGGCCGCGCATCAGCCGCACGTCGGCGTCGTAGATGCCGTCCGCTTGGAACACGGCCGCCGTTGCGCCCGCATCGCCGACGTCAACCGCCAGCCCGTAGCGCACGATCAAGCGGTGGATCGCGAGCTCGTCCTCGATGGCCCGCAGACGCCGCTCGAGGGATTCGACTTTCGCTTCCAGTTCGGTCATGTGGGTCACCTTTCGAGGGATGGGAGCGTGGCCGAGCGCAGACGCAGACTGAACCGCGAAGTGTTCATCACCTTCGAACTCGGCCGCTACGCGGCGATGGTGGCGATGCTGCTGGTCTTCTTCTTCAGCATTCCATTCACCACCGAGGGCACGGTGGTCAACCTGGCGCTCAACGTCGTGATGGTGCTGACGCTGATCGCCACGATTCACGCCACCTGGCCGAGCCGTGCCGGGCTGCTGGTCACCGTCGCCCTGGCCTCCGTGATGCTCCTGCCCGTCATCCGCCTGGGCGAACAGGTCGGCCCGATCGAGCTCGCGGCCCACACGGCGGCCTTCTGCCTGATGCTGATCGTGGTGATGACCATCCTCGGGCACGTGTTGACGGTGGAGCGCGTCACCCTCGACATCCTGCTGGGCGCGGCCTCCGTGTACCTGTTCGTCGGGGTGCTGTGGGGCGCGATCTTCGCCCTTCTCGAGTACCTCTTCCCCGGGTCCTTCCTCCTGCCGCGCGACGTCGTCGGCTCCGGGCCGACGACCCTGCTGCCGCTGCGCCGCGACACCGCGATCCTGTACTTCAGCTTCGAGACGCTGACGACGCTCGGCTACGGCGACATCGTGCCGCTCACGCCGCCGGCGCGCTTTCTCGCGATCCTGGAAGCGCTGGTCGGCCAGCTCTACCTCGCGGTGCTGGTCGGGCGACTGGTGAGTCTACAGATCATGCACCGGACGCCCGGCGGCTGAGCCGCCGAGGCTCAGGCGGTGGCGTGCGCCGGCTCGCTGTCGTCGACCAGGAACGACTCGATCTCCTCGATGCGGCGGGCGGCGTCGCGGTAGCCGATGTCGATCAGGGCGCGGGTGTAGGCCTTGTCGAACAGGAGGTAGCTCATCAGGTCGGCGCTCTGGGCGTTGGGCGTGCCGAGCCCGTCGAGCAGGAAGCGCACCGGCCTCGGCATGCGGTCCGCGAAGGTCGCCGCGACTATCGCGAGATCCTCGGACGGGTTCACCACCAGCGGCGCGATGATGCGCATGGGCTCGCTCACCTCCGTTTGGCGCTCGCCGTGAGCGGCGATCAGCTCGTTCATGCGCAGCAGGTGATCGATGTCGGTGTCGAGATGGTCGAGGAAGATGGCGTTGAGGAAGACGCCGCAGATCTGCGACAGCGGCGGCTTCTGCCGCGCGGCGGGGTCGGCCTCCTCGGCCGCCTGCCGCAGCTCGGCGCGCGACAGCGCGTCGGCCGAGCTCTGGCAGCGGATGCCGACGGCGAACAGACGGCTCGCGCCCAGCCGGATCGCCGGACTGAGAGGCGTCACCATGCGCAGCCCGCCGTCGCCGAAGTAGCAATCGCCCGAGTCGGAGCCGATGAAGACCGGTTGGAAAATGATCGGGATGGCAGCCGAGGCGAGGACGTGAGAGAGGGTCAGGTCGACCGGTAGGCAGACGCGCCGGCTCTTGTTCCAGAGGGGATGCCCCGCGCGTCCCTGGATGAAGGTGAACGACTTGCCCGAGTGGTAGCTGGTGGCCGAGATCGCCACGGCGTAGAGGTGGCCCTTGCGGATCGCGCTGGCGATGCCGGCCAGCGGCAGGTGGCGCTCGAGCAGCTCGCGCAGAGGGGTGGCGTCGAGCAGCGACTGCGTCCCGCCCCCGCCGATCATGCCGCCGAGGGAGAGGTCGCGCAGCCAGCGCAGTCCGCCCAGGCCGAGCGACAGGGGATCGCTGCGGAACACCTGCTGCACCTCCAACTCGCCCCACAGCTCGGCGAGTTGGTCGGTGCCCTCGCGAAAGGTGCTACTGGTGGCCGCGATCATCGAGCCGTTGATGGCCCCCGCCGACGCACCCGCGACGATGGCGAACGGAGAAGGGCCGCGCCGCAGGGCGCGGATCTCACCGATGCGCTTGAGGACGCCGGCCTGATAGGCGCCTCGGGCGCCGCCGGCCGTCAGAACCAGTCCGTTCATAGAAGCTCACCCTCCCGGCGAGCAATCGCGATGCCTCCGCTATCGGTGGCTGAAGAGCAGTGGGGCGCGACCTGGCGGCGGGCTCGCTGCCTCTTGCGGAGGCAACTCGGCTCACCAGCTGGACACGCCCTAGGCGGAGTCGCCTCCCAGGCTGAGGCGAAACGTCGGCGGGGGCTCGATCTCGGCGGGGGCGACCTCGGGCAGCGGCGCCGCGCCGCTCCGGCGACTGTCCACCTGCTGGAGCTTGATTCGCAGATTGTTGGCGCTGTCGGCGTTGGCCAGCGCCTCCTTCATGTGGATCCGACCGTCGGCGTAGAGCTTGAGCAGGGCTTCGTCGAACGTCTGGCAGCCCTCGTTGGCACCGCGCTCCATCGCCTCCTTGATCACGTCGACCTCGCCCTTGCGGACCAACTCCTTGACCCAGGGCGTGTCGAGCAGGATCTCGAGGGCGGCGACGCGCTTGCCGTCGACCCCGGGGATCAAGCGCTGCGACAGCACGGCCCGGAGGTTGAGCGAGAGCTGGAGGTAGATCTCCGCGTGCCGCTCGCCGGGGAAGAAGTTCATCACCCGCTGCAACGTCTGGTTCGCATTCGAGGAGTGCAGCGTACCGAGGCAGAGGTGGCCGGTCTCGGCGAAGGTGATGGCGGCCTCCATCGTCTCGAGATCGCGGATCTCGCCGATCAGGATCACGTCGGGGGCCTGGCGCAGTGTGTTCTTCAGCGCGGCGCTGAAGGACATCGTATCGCTGCCCACCTCGCGCTGGGTGACGCAGCAGCCCTTGTTGGGGTGCACGAACTCGACCGGGTCCTCGATGGTGATGATGTGGCCCTTGGTCTTTTGGTTGCGGTGGTCGATCATCGCCGCCAGCGTGGTCGACTTGCCCGATCCGGTGGCGCCGGTGACCAGGATCAGCCCCCGCTTGGTCATGATGATGTCCTCGAGGATGGCGGGCAGGCGCATCTGGGCGAGGCTGGGGATGACGGTCTTGATCTGGCGGATCACCATGCCGACGGATCCCCGCTGCTGCAGGACGTTGACGCGGAAGCGTCCGATGTCGTCGAAGCTGACTCCCAGGTTCATCTCCTTGGTCGCCTGGAAGTCGTGTTGCTCGGCCGGGTTCATCAACGCATAGGCGAGGGCCTGGGTGTCCTCGGGAGCGAGGAGCGTGCTGCCGACCGGTTGGTTGACGCCCTCGACGCGCAGCAGCGGCGGGTTGTCGACCAGGATGTAGAGGTCGGAAGCGTTGGCCTCGACCATGCGCTTCAGCAGTTCCCGGATCTCCATATCCAAGTCTCCTTTTCTTCCGTGGGTGTTGCGCGCATCGATCGTTGCGCCCGACCTGAGCAATGGCCGTGCCGTCGAAGTGGCAACGCCGACGCGCCCTCCGAGAGACGGAATCCGTCACCGGCTGTTCCCACTCTGCGACGATCGCGCGACACAGTGACGAAACACGCCGGCCGGTGACTTGGGGCGGCCGCCGCCGTGGCCTCGGGCGACACTTTGTGGAAGCAAGGGGGGCCATGCACAAGCTGTTGATTGCCAATCGGGGCGAGATCGCGCTGCGGATCGCACGCGCCGCCGAGGACCTGGGGATCGCGACCGCGGCGGTCTACTCGCGCGACGACGCCGCCTCCGCTCACGTGCGACGGGTGGGCGAGGCGATTGCGCTCGCGCGCGACGGGGCGGCGGCCTACCTCGACGTCGAGGGGATCGTCGCGGCGGCCGAGCGTAGCGCATGCGATGCCGTCCATCCCGGCTACGGCTTTCTGAGCGAGAGCTCGCGGCTGGTCCGCGCGGTCGAGGCTTCGGGCCGGATCTTCGTCGGCCCGACGGCCGAGACCCTCGAGATCCTGGGCGACAAGAGTCGGGCCCGGGAGCTGGCCTCTACCTGTGGCGTGCCGGTGCCCCGAGGCAGCCAGGGCGCGGTGGACGCGGCCGGCGCGGCGGCCTTCCTCGCCGACCTCGGCGCCGCGGGCGCGATGATGATCAAGGCGGTGGCCGGGGGTGGCGGGCGCGGAATGCGGTTGGTTCGCCGCTCCGAGGAGGTCGCCGAGGCCTGGGAGCGCTGCCGCTCCGAAGCTCGCCAGGCGTTCGGGGACGGCGCCGTCTACTGCGAGGAGTACGTCGCCGGTGCGCGCCACGTCGAGGTGCAGGTGCTGGGCGACGGCTCGGGGCGGGTGGTGCCGCTCGGCGAGCGGGAGTGCAGCGTCCAGCGACGGCATCAGAAGCTGATCGAGTTGGCTCCCTGCCCGAGCCTGCGCCCGGAGATACGGCAGCATCTGACGGAGGCCGCGGTCCGCCTGGCGCAGGCGGTGCGGTTGCGCAATGCAGCCACCTTCGAGTTCCTGGTGCGCGATGCCGACTTCGCCTTCATCGAGGCCAACCCGCGGCTACAGGTCGAGCACACGGTGACGGAGGAGGTTCTCGCCCTCGACCTGGTCGAACTCCAACTCCGGCTCGCGGCCGGGAGGTCGCTCGCCGATCTCGGTCTCGACCCGGCGTCGCCGCCGCAGCCGCGCGGCCACGCCATCCAGATCCGGATCAACACCGAGACGATGGCGAGCGATGGATCGGCGCGCCCGGCCGGCGGGACGCTGACCGCCTTCGAGCCGCCGCTCGGACCGGGAGTGCGGGTGGATACCTGTGCGCACGTCGGTTGGCGTACCAACCCGGGCTTCGACTCGCTCCTGGCCAAGGTGGTGGCGCATTCGACCGCCGCCGATTTCGGCGAGACGGTGCGGCGGGCGCGGCGCGCCCTGGCCGAGCTCCGGATCGAAGGCGTCTCGACCAACCTCGGCTTCGCCCGCGCCGTCGTCGCACACGGCGACTTCGCCGCCAACCGCATCGACACCGAGTTCGTCGACCGCCACCTCGCCGAGCTGGTGCCGGCGGCGACCAGCGCGGCCCCGGCGGAAGCCGGGGCCGCGACGCGCTCGGGCGCGCGGGTGGACGCAGGCGATCCGCTCGCGGTTCTGGCCTACGGCAAGGACCCCTCGGTGGCGACCACGGCCGCAGGTGCGGACACGCCGGTCGCCCGGCGGATCGAGATGGACGCCGGCGGTTTGGAGGACGCCGTCCTGGTCGAAGCAGCCATGCCGGGGACGATCGTCAGCGTCGAGGTGTGCGAGGGCGAGGGGGTGCGCCGCGGCCAGGCGCTGCTGGTGATGAGCGCGATGAAGATGGAGCACGTGGTGGAGGCTCCGGCGAGCGGAGTGGTGCAGCGGCTGGTGGTGGCGGCCGGCGACACCGTCGCCGAGGGGAGCGCGCTGCTGCTGATCGAGGAGCGCGACGTCGCTCTGGCCGAGTCCGAGGAGGTGCTCGATGCCGACCCGGCCCACGTGCGCGCGGATCTGATGGAGGTGCACCGCCGCCACGAGTTGCTGCGGGACGGCGCGCGGCCGGAGGCGGTGGGGCGGCGGCGGAAGACGGGCCAGCGCACGGCGCGCGAGAACATCGACGATCTGTGCGATCCCGAGAGCTTCGTCGAGTACGGTGGCCTGGCGATCGCCGCACAGCGGCAGCGGCGAACGGTCGAGGATCTGATCGAGCGTACCCCGGCGGACGGTCTGGTGGCCGGCGTCGGGCGGGTCAATGGCGATCTCTTCGGCGAGCAGCGCTCCCGCTGCGTGGTGATGTCGTACGACTACACCGTCCTCGCCGGCACGCAGGGTTTCCTCAACCACCGCAAGAAGGACCGGATGTTCGAGCTGGCCGAACGGCTACGGCTCCCGGTCGTCTTCTTCACCGAGGGCGGCGGCGGGCGGCCGGGCGACACCGATGCCCCGGGCGTCGCCAGTCTCGACTGCATGGCCTTCCATCTGTTCGGCAGGCTGAGCGGGCTCGTGCCGTTGGTCGGGATCAACTCGGGGCGGTGCTTCGCCGGCAACGCCGCACTGCTGGGATGCTGCGACGCCATCATCGCCACCGCCAACTCCAACATCGGCATGGGAGGCCCGGCGATGATCGAAGGCGGCGGCCTCGGGGTGTTCCGGCCGGAGGAGGTCGGCCCGATGGCGGCGCAGGTGCCCAACGGCGTGGTCGACGTCGCCGTGGCGGACGAGGCCGAGGCGGTGCGCGTCGCGCGCCGCTACCTCTCGTACTTCCAAGGGGCGACGCCGCGCTGGCAGTACGGCGACCCGCGCCGGCTGCGGAGCGTCGTTCCAGAGAACCGACTGCGGGTCTACGAGATGAGGTCGGTGATCGAGGCGCTGGCCGACCAGGACTCGGTGCTGGAACTCCGGCGCGACTTCGGCCTCGGCATGATCACGGCGTTCATCCGCGTCGAGGGGCGACCGTTGGGCGTGATCGCGAACAATCCGCGCCACCTCGCCGGCGCGATCGACAGCCCCGCGGCGGACAAGGCGGCGCGCTTCATGCAGCTCTGCGACGCCTTCGACATCCCGATCCTGTTCCTGTGCGACACCCCCGGAATGATGGTCGGCCCGGAGGTGGAGAAGACCGCGCTGGTGCGCCACTGCTCGCGCATGTTCGTGGTCGGCGCCAATCTCGACGTGCCGTTCTTCACCATCGTCGTGCGCAAGTCGTACGGCCTGGGGGCGCAGGCGATGGGAGGCGGCAGCCACAAGGCACCCCTCTTCACGGTCTCCTGGCCGACGGGTGAGTTCGGCGGCATGGGACTCGAGGGGGCGGTGAAGCTCGGCTTCCGCAAGGAGCTGGCAGCGATCGCCGACCCGGAGGAGCGCCGGCGCGCCTTCGCGCACATGGTCGCGCGCGCCTACGAGCACGGCAAGGCGCTCAACACCGCCACCCACTTCGAGATCGACGACGTCATCGATCCCGCCGACTCGCGCCGCTGGATCGTCGGCCTGCTCGACAGCGTACCGCCCCCGCCGCCGCGGACCCACAAGAAGCGCCCCTGCGTCGACACCTGGTAATCTGGAGATACTCTCTTCCCTGTCAAGCGCTGGCTGTCTGCGGTAGGGCTCGAAACTTTGCACCGTCGAAGTCGGTGTTGGTCTTGAGCATGCCGTAGATGGAGTGAAGGAGCTTGCGCATGACGGCGACGATGGCCTGCATGCGGGTCTTGCCGGCGTCGAGGAGCTGCTCATAGAAGGCGCGGACGTTCGGCTGGTGCTGACTGGCGACTAGGGCGGGCATGTAGAGAGCCCTTCGGACGTGGGCGTTGCCCTTCTTGGAGATGCGAGGGGTCTTGTGGACGGAGGTGCCGGAGTCGACGATGCGGACGTCGAGGCCGCAGTGAGCGACCCACTGGCGGGCGCTCATGTCGGGGGGCAGGACGAGGAGTTCGCCGAGGAGCTGAATCGCGGAGGTGTCGGCGATGCCGCAAGCGGAGACCAGTCGGGCGTGCGCCTGCTCGAGATCGGGCGTCTTGCGGATGAGTTCGAGGGCGCTTTGCTCGAGCGCCTCGATCCGCTGCCTGAGGTACTTGATGTGCAGGGTGAGATCCTTGCGCACCTCCTCCGAGGAGATCTCGCAAGCGTCCGTGGCGTGGAGCCGGTTGAGCTCGCGAGTCTTCTCGGCTGTCAGGGCAGCGATGCGCCGGCTGAGGTCGCGCAGGAGGCGCCGCCCCGGCGCCGGTGGCTCCCAGGGGCGGAACTCCATGCGGGCGCAAAACTCCCGTAATGCCAAGGCCATCGTGGCATCCGTGCTCGAGCGCTGCATCTGCGCGTCGGCGAACTTCCGCGCTGCCTGGGGGTTGAGCACCATCACCTCGACGCCCTTGGCCTCATGCAGCGCCAGAGAGACGTCGAGGCTGTAGATCCCTGTGGACTCCAGCACCACGCGCACCTGGTGCCCTCGCTTCGTCAACCAGCGGATGAGCTTGCGATGTCCATCGGCCGTGTTGTCGAACTTCGCCTTCCGAGCATGCCGACTCCCGGCGTCGCGCAGCGCGACATCCAGGATGCTGCGGCTGACGTCGATTCCTGTGTACCAAAGACTGTGCATCTCCTCTCTCCTTTCGCTAGGATGCACTCGGGTCCCCCGACCCTGAACCATCGCCTACCGTACTTGTGAATGCAGGCTCACGGGCGGTGAAAACGCTCTCGGGCTTCAGATACTCCACGGCATAGACGAAGAGGGCGGGGGACCTATCTCCAGAACGAGCTCTTGGCTCCTGTGCGGAACGGTCTCCCCGAGTGCTGCACTCTCCCTTCCTCATCGCCGCGCCTCGAGCCATCCCGCCCCGCCCGCGACGACCTCCACAAGCTGGCGACACTGCCTGCCTCAGGCGACGCTCCCCCCTCCCCGCAGGCCCGCCGTAGGGGGCCGCACCCCCGCCCCCCTCGCTCCGGCGAGCCAGCTTGTGAAGATCGTCGCTGCACCAACCCAACATACAAGTGCGGCGGTCACCGCCGCTCTGGAT
>Ga0268299_1003501_pt1 | contig 14292 bp, 11 predicted proteins | sample NOBtaG_FD_193484 | JGI IMG/M metagenome (GOLD analysis project Ga0268299, IMG submission 193484) | Activated sludge microbial communities from bioreactor in Nijmegen, Gelderland, Netherland - NOB reactor | ecosystem: Engineered > Bioreactor > Aerobic > Activated sludge | place: Netherlands...
ATCCGGGTCCTGACGCAGGATGGACCGCAGCGCGGCCGGGAACGTGAGCCCGGCCTTCTCGTTCACCTGCACCTGCACGATGCCCTGCAGGCGATACTCGACCGGGTCCTCGACCGTGACGATGTTCACGCCACGTCCCTGCACCGCGCGCAGCATCGAGTAGAGCGTGGTGGTCTTGCCGGACCCGGTGGGCCCGGTGACGAGCACGATACCCTCGCGCGCCTGGAGCAGGTCCTGGATCCGGGTCATCTCGTCCGGCAGCAGGCCGAGCGAGTCCAACGAGAGGATGGTCGCGCGCTGGTCGAGGATGCGGATGACGACCTTCTCGCCCTGCGACGCCGGCAGCGTCGAGACGCGGAGGTCCACGCGGTTGCCGCTGACGGCCACGCGTGCGCGACCGTCCTGCGGGCGCAGGCGGTCCGCGATGTCGAGCTGCGCCATGATCTTGATGCGCGAGACCAGCGGCACGCCGGCCGGCTTGGGCAGCACCATCACCTGCCGGAGCACGCCGTCGATGCGGTAGCGCACCGCCACGCCGCTCTCCTCCGGCTCCAGGTGGATGTCCGAGGCCCGCGACTGGATGCCCTCGGCGAGGATGCGGTCCACCAGCTGGATGACCGGGCGCTCACCCGCCCGCGCGGCCCCGAGGTCGAGTTCGCTCTCGTCGACCGTGTCGCCGATGTTCTCGACGTCGTACGTGCCCTGCACGCTGTCGAGGATCTTCTCGAAGACGTTCTCGGGGCGGTACACCTCGTCGATGCGGTCGAGGATGCGCCGGGGGGCCCCGATGGACATGCGCACCGTGCGCCCGAGCGCGAACGCGAGCGTGCGCTCGCAGTCGAGGTCGAGCGGGTCGGAGGTCGCGATGTCGAGGACGGAGTCCGAGATCGAGAGCGGCAGCACGCGATACTTCCGGGCGAGCGCCTCCGGCACCAGCTCCTTGGCCTGCTGGCTCACCGTGTTCACGTCCGCGACCTTCATGCGGAACCGCTTGGCCACGGCCGCCACGACCGCGTCGTCGGTCACGAAGGACCGACGCACCACTTCCTCCCAGAGCGACTCCACCGGCTGCGCGCGGACCTGCTCGATCTGATCGAGGGTCAACAACCCCTCGAGCGTCGCGAGCAGCCACTCGTCCCGTGCCGGTTTAGCCGAACTCCCCATGCGCAGCCTCGTGCGGTCGGACAGCGATCCTGTACCCTGCAATCTACCGCTCAAATATCTACCGGCCAGCAGCTTACGTGCGACCCGCGCCCGTCCGTGCCGCGCCTAGAACACCCGCCACAGCGCGGTCGACACGTCCACTCCGAACATCCAGCCGCCACGCGCCGACCCGCGGCGCGCCCCCGACTCCAACCCGCGCGCCACGTCGATCCGCAGGAGGTCGAACAGCGAGACGAGTGCCACTCCCACCGACGGCGACACCTGTCCCCGCTGTCCGGCGTCCCCCACCCACACGCCGTGCAGGTACGGCGCCAGCACCACCGAAGTCGGCACGCGACCGAAGCGTCCGAAGTCGAGCGTCAGCGCTCCGACGGGGTGCTGGTACTCCACTCGCTGCGACCATCCGATCCGACCGGACAGGCTGTGGAAGCCGTAGGCCGGCCCCGTGACGGGACCACCGAAGTAGACGCGTAGCTGCGAGGGAACGTCATCCCCGCGTGAGAGCCCCGCCGCGACGGTGCGGACCACCACGGCACCCGTGCCCGCGGGCATGCGCGCGGCGACGTCGACACTCGCGCGCAGCAGCGCGGCCTGACGCGTGCTCCCCGCGGGTTCGAACGCGGCTCCAACGAGATGAACCGTGGCCTGCCACTGCGGTCCGCTGGGGTCGCCGCCCGGACCGCGGGACCACTCCAGCCCGGCCTTCCAGAGCGCTCCGGGGTCCGCGGCGAGCACAGGTTCGTACCGCCCGGACGTCGGGGTCGCCCGGACGGCGAGCGCAGCGTGCCGCTCGCGGCCGGCCGAGACGACCCAACGCGCGCTCGACCCCTGCGGCCAGCCGAGCCGCAGCGACCCGCCGCGCACCTCGTAGGGGTCCGTGAGGTCGGTGCCGAACTCTTGGGCGGCGATCGAGTTCCGGAGCCCGCTGGCCTCGGCCGCGTCACCGGCTTCGGCGAAGTCGACGCGACCCTCGATCGAGAGTTCGACACCGCGGGTGGAGCGCCAATGGACGAGGCCGCGTCCCTTGAGGCGTGAGTCCGCTGTGCCATAGCGCCCCGCCACAGTGCTGGTGATGCGACTGCCGACACTCTGCGTGAGGCCGGCCCCGACCGCGAGCCCCTCCACGCGATTCACCCGCACCAGGTCGCTCACGGCGCGCGCCGAGGGCACGGTGTTGCGGGCGCGGGCGAGGGCGCTGGCGCGGACCAAGGCGCGCGCCTCCTCCTGCACGCGGCGCACCTCCTCGGCGTCGAGGGCGCGGACCTCCTCCGGCAGGTTGCCGAGGATGGATCCCTCGAACGGGAACGCGCGCTGCTCGGCGCGCGGCGCCTCCTGGATCTCGGGTCCGACGAAGGTGCGCGGGGGCAACCCGGCGTTGACCTTGGTGCAGCAGACCTCCCAGCGGCCGCGGATGATCCCGCGCGCCGGGAAGTCCATCCAGGTCGCCGAGCGGCGGATCTCGATCTCCTGGCGGCGCGGCAACCAGAATCGCCCGTCCACGAGCCCGTTCTCGAGGATCACCGAGACGTCCTCCAGCTGGCGGTCCTTGAGGGCGGCCCGGGTGAACGAGAACGTCATGCGCACCACGCTCGCCGTGGCGCGGTCGAGGTAGACGGCCCCCACGGCCGCCGGGATCGACGCGTCCTTGGGCCGCACGGACACCATGACCACCTCGAGGGTGCGGTCGCTGGTGCGGATGGTGAGCGAGTCGCTGATGCGGTACTCGTAGGTCTCGAGCCCGGCGAGCGAGAGGGGGTGCGGGACGTCCTCGACCTCGTCACCGTCGCCGAGGCGGATGATGGCGGGGAAGTTGTTCTGGACGATCCCGAGGTGGTCGCGGTGGTAGTTGATGTCGGTGGGCAGCACGAGCGTGTCGCGGCGCCCGATGATGCGTTGCTTGCTCCGGTCCGGCGCGCCCCAATAGACTTCGAGCATCAGCTCGTCGGATTTCACCACGACCGGCGGCAGGCGGAACCCCTCACCGAGTTGGGCGAGGAAGGTGAGGTAGCCGTGCGCCTGCGCGGTGTAGTCCGTGAGGCCCGTGTCGGCGAGTTGCACCTGGCGACGCGCGATCGCGGAGCGCACGAGCGTGACGGTGCCGGCATCGTTCCAGGTCGCTTGCGCCGCGACGGCACGCGGCACCGCAGCAGCGCAGATCGCGCCGCCGAGGGACAGGGCCGCGAGCAGGACTCTCAGGGGACGCATCGGTGGCAATTTCGCGGATGGGCGCGGCACTCACAACCAGAATGACGCGATGAGGTTCGACGCGTTCCGCGCGCGGACCCGCGCGCACGCCCTCGTGCCGGTGTGGCGCGATTGCCTGCTCGATACCGAGACACCCGTCTCGGCGTTCCACAAACTCCGGCAGGGGCCGTTCGCGTTCCTGCTGGAGTCCGCGCCGGCGGGCAGTGAGACCTGGGCCCGGTACACGTTCTTCGGCACGGCACCTCGCGCGGCGTGGCGCCTGACCGAGGGGACCGTCGAGGACTGGTCCGCCGCCGCCGGCTGGCACGGCGCGCGGCGCGTGGACGATCCGTTCGCGGACCTGCACGCGATCCTCGCGCAGCATCCGCCGGTGGATGCCCCGGAACTCGGGGCGTTCTGGGGCGGCGCCGTGGGCTTCTTCACCTACGATGCGGTGCGTTACATCGAACGCTTGCCGCAGGCGCCGCCGCGGCTCGCGGCGATGCCCGACGCCTGCGTGCTGCTCACGGGCACGGTGGTCATCCTCGACACCCTCCTCGCCCAGGCACGCGTGGTGACCAGTGTGATCGGTCCCGACCCTGCGGACGAGGCCGCCTGCCGGCGGGTGTGGGAGGAGGCCCAGGAGGAGATCGAGGCGACCATCGCGCGGCTGCGCTCCGGTCCCGCGCTCCCGCCGCTGACGCTCGACCCGGCGGCGCCGGCGGCGACGGGCGCGTCGAGCATCGGTCGCGACGCCTTCCTCACCAAGGTGGACCGGATCAAGGAGTACATCCTCGCCGGCGACGTCTTCCAGGCGCTGCTCGCGCGGCGCATCCGGATCCCGCGCGACTTCGACGCCACGGCGCTGTACCGGGCGATCCGCGTGCTGAATCCGTCGCCGTACATGTTCCATCTCCTGCTCGACGGCGTGGAGCTGGTGGGGAGCTCCCCCGAGCTGCTCGTGCGCGTGGCGGACGGCAACGTGGTCGTCCGGCCCATCGCCGGAACGCGGCCACGCGGGGCGACGCCGGAGCACGACGCGGCGCTGCGGGAGGAGCTGCTCGCCGATGCCAAGGAGCGCGCCGAACACGTGATGCTGGTGGACCTGGGGCGCAACGACGTCGGTCGCGTGGCGACGTACGGCAGCGTGCGGGTCACCGACTACATGTCGGTGGAGCGCTACTCGCACGTGCATCACCTCGTGAGCCAGGTGGAAGGGCGGCTGCGCGACGACGGGTCGGCGCTCGAGACGTTCCGGGCGGTGTTCCCGGCGGGCACGATGACGGGCGCGCCCAAGGTGCGTGCGATGGAGATCATCGACGAGCTGGAGCCGGAGCGCCGGGGACCCTACGCCGGCGCGGTGGGCTACATCGGCTGGGGTGACCGGCGGATGGATCTCGCGATCACGATCCGCACCTGCGTGTTGACCGGCGACGAGGCCTGGGTGCAGGCGGGCGCCGGCATCGTGGCGGACTCGGTGGGTGCCGCGGAGTGGACGGAGACGGAGAACAAGGCCCGCGCGATGTTGACCGCGATCGGACGGGTGCGCGCGGCGGGCGGGCCGCGGTAGTCGCACTCCCCTTCCCGCCACGGCATATTTCCGGGATGCACTTCCGCCTCATCGGTGTCGGGAACACGTTCACGTTCGAGCTCTCGGGGAGCAGCCCGCTGAGCGTGGGACGCGCCGTCACCAACGACTGCGCGATCGTGGATCCGACGATCTCGCGCAAGCACGCCGAGTTGAAGGTCACGCCCGGCGGCGTCGAGGTCATCGACCAGGGATCGAGCAACGGCACGTTCGTCAACGGCGTGCAGATCGAGCACTCGCTGATCGTGCCGGGCGACGAGGTGACGTTCGGGAAGGTGGTGTTCCGGCTCGAGCAGGTCGCGCCGGCGCGTCCGGCCGCCGCGGCCGCCGCCCCGCCCCGCGCCGCCGCGACGATCGTCCGCCAGATCCCCAAGACGGGCGAGTCGCTCGCGCTCCAAGGCGTCGCGAAGATGGGCGAGTCGCTCGCGTCGGTGGGCGACGCGGGCGAGAAGGACCGCCGGCGGCTGGCGATCCTGCTCGAGGTCTCCAAGGGCCTCACGCGCTCGGCGGACATCGAGGCGCTGCTGCAGAAGATCGCGGAGTACGCCTTCCAGGTGCTCGAGGCGGACCGCTGCGCGATCCAGCTGACGGACGACTTCGGCATCCTGCACCCGAAGATCTCGCGCGACCGGCGCGGCGAGCGCGCCTCCAGCGACATCCCGCAGTCCATCGCGCGCACCGCGGTCGACGACAAGGTGGCGGTGCTCTCGGACGACGCCGGCGAGGACCAGCGCTTCACCGGCCAGTCGGTGATGCTGCAGAAGGTGCGCTCCGCGATGTGTGTGCCGCTGATCGGCAGCGAGGACCGCGTGCTGGGCGTGCTGTACGTGGACAACTTCTCGCTCAAGCGGTTCGGCGAGAGCGACCTCGACTTCCTCATCGCGTTCTCGGGCATCGCGGCGGTGGCGATCGAGAACGGCCAGCTGGCGGAACGGATCCGGAAGGAGGCGCTCGCCCGCAGCAACTTCGAGCGATTCTTCACCCCGCACCTCGCGGCGCGCATCGCGTCGAGCCCCGACGCCGTCAAACTCGGCGGCGACAAGCGAAAGGTCGCGATCCTCTTCTCCGACATCCGCGGCTTCACCGCGCTGTCGGAGACGATGAATCCCGACACCATGGCGCGGCTGCTGACCGAGTACTTCACCGAGATGGTCGAATGTGTGTTCCGTCACGGCGGCACGCTCGACAAGTTCATCGGCGACGCCGTGATGGCGCAGTGGGGCGCGCCGATCGGCGAGCGGGACGACTGCGACCGCGCGATGCAGGCGGCGCTGGACATGATGGAGGAGCTCGACCGGCTGAACGCGCGCTGGCGCAGCGAGGGCCGCCCGACACTCGAGATCGGCATCGGCATCAACGTCGGCGACGTGTTCGCCGGCAACATCGGCAGCGACCGCCGCCTCGAGTACACCGTCATCGGGGATCCGGTGAACGTGTCGAGCCGCCTCTGCGGGGCGGCCGGTCCGGGCGAGATCCTGATCTCCGACCCGTTCCGCCGCGAACTCGGCTCGCCACCCGTGCTCGAGCCGCTGCCACCGATGGAGCTCAAGGGGAAGAGCCAGGCGCTGCCGGTCTTCCGCGTCAAGCGGTGACGCGCTCCGCCGTCGTCGCGCCCGCGGGGTACGAACGCTTCACCGTGGGCCGCGCGACGGTGGTCGCCCGTGAGGCGGCGGTCGCCGGGCTGCGGGAGGCGCTGCGCGGCTCGCCATCGCTGCATGCGTGGGCGGCGACGGTCCCCGGCGCCACGCCGTTCCAAGGCCGCGCCACCGCCTGGGGCGTGCGGCTGCCGGGGGCGTCCATCGACGTCGTGGTGCGGCACGCGCAGCGCGGCGGATTCCTGGCCGGCTTGCGCGGCGACCGCTTCGTGTGGCCGGGTCGTGCACCCTGGGAACTCGAGGCCTCGCTCCGGTTGCAGGATGCCGGCGTCCGCACCGCGGACGTGGTCGCGTACGCGCTCTACGAGGCCGGCCCGGGCGTCTGCCGCTGCGACGTGGTCACCAAGCGCCTGCCCCATGGCGCGGACTTCCCGCACACCTGGGCCGAGGCCGCCGCGACCGAGCGCGAGGGCTTGATCACGGCGGTCGCGAGCCTGCTGCGCGACCTGCGCGCCGCCGGCGCGCGGCACGCGGACCTCAACGCGAAGAACCTCCACATCACCCGCGAGGGGGGGCGCTGGCAGGCCTGGGTGCTCGACGTGGACCGCGTGGAGTTCCTCTCTCCGAACGACCCGTCGGTGGGCGCGCAGAACCTCGTCCGGCTGGAACGGTCGCTGCGCAAGTGGCGCGACCGCCGCGCGCTGGCGATGGACGACGCCATGCTGGCGCGGCTCGCGGCGGCCGCCGAGGACCGCCCGTGAGTCGGGTCCCGCTGGACCGCGTGTGCATCGTCATGATGTCGGCCGTCGGCGACGCCGTGCACGTGCTGCCGGTGCTCACGGCGCTCAAGCGGCATCATCCGGCGATGCACGTCACCTGGGTGCTGCAACCCGGGCCCGCGACGCTCGTGCGTGGCCATCACTGCGTGGACGAGATCCTCCTGTTCGACCGCCGCCAGGGCCTCGGGGGCTTCCTCGACATCCGGCGGCAGCTGGCGGGCCGGCGCTTCGACCTCGTCATCAACCTGCAGGTGTACTTCAAGGCCGGCCTCATCACCGGCTTCACCAACGCGCCGGTGAAGCTCGGGTTCGACCGCGCCCGCGCCCGCGACGCGAACTGGCTGTTCACGACCCATCGCATCCCGCCGCATGCGATGCAGCACGTGCAGGACCAGTACTTCGAGTTCTGCGACTGGCTCGGCGTCGCGCACGATCCCGTCGTGTGGGATCTCGGGCCCTGGAACGACTCCGAACGCGCCTGGCAGCGCGACTTCATGGCGCGCTTCGATCGTCCCATCGCCCCGATCGTCGTCGCCACGAGCAAGCCGCAGAAGGACTGGCTGCCCGAGCGCTGGGCGCAGGTCTGCGATGCGCTGTACCACGACTTCGGCCTGCAGCCGGTCTTGGTGGGTGCCCGCTCGCCGCGCGAGGTGCACGCCGAGTCGGTGATCCTCGCGCAGGCCAAGACCAAGCCGTTCAGTGCCCTCGGCCAGGGTGGCCTGCGCGGACTCGTCGGCATCATCGACGCCGCTGCCCTCGTGCTCTCGCCGGACACCGGCCCGCTGCACATGACCGTGGCGCTCGACCGCCCGGTGGTGAGCCTGATCGGCTACTCCAACCCCAAACGCGTGGGCCCCTACCGCAAGTCGGGCGCGCTGATGATCGACGCCTACGGCGAGCCGGGTGAGGACTACCCCATCAGCATGGAGAACCGGCTCGACCGCATGCCGCGCATCACCGTGCAGATGGTACTCGAGAGGGTGGAACGCTGGCGCCGCGGGTCCTGACGGCGGCGCCGCGTGCGCCCTCCCCGCGACTCACTTGGCCATCAGCGGCCTGAGCAGTTCGGCCGTCATCGCGCCGCTGTGCGACTTGGAGGCCTCGCGGACGGACGCCACCTCGGCAGCCGTCACCGCGCTCGCCGCGTTGCCCCAGGAGGTGCGGATGTACGTCACGACCTGCGCGACCTCCTCGTCGCTCATCGTGATCCCGATGCCGTAGGCGGGCATCAGGCTGTTGAACGCCTCGCCCTTCACCGTGATCGGGCCCTGCAGCCCGTGGATGACCACGCGGATCGGCACGCCGGCATCCGATGCGAGCACGTACTCCGAGCCGGCGAGCGCCGGGTACACACCCGTGGCGCCAAGCCCGTTGGCCTGGTGGCAGCTGACGCAGCGCTGCGCGTAGATGCGTTCGCCCGCGGCCGGTTGCGCGGCCGGTTGCGCGGCGGCGGGCGGCGCACTGGCCGAGCTCGCCGCGGCGTCGGCAGCGGGCTGCTCGCCACCGCAGGCGACGGCGAGCGTCAGGAAGGCGGCGATGCGGACCTGGCGGCGGATCGACGTGCGGGTCATGGCTGGACTCCGTGAGTGATGCGGGCGCGTCGCCCGGCGGGTGGGTGGATCAGAAATCGCGCCGCAGGAACCGGCGCCGGGCGAACAGGTAGGGCACGACCGCCCAGAGCATGAGTGCCGCGATCGCGAGCACGGGCCCGAGGGCCGTACCGAACGCGCGACGGAACAACGCGCCCGTGTAGCCCAGCAAGGCCGCCGCGTCGAGTGCGGTGAGGACGAGCACACGCGCCACGTCGACCGGGTTGCCGAGCATGAGGCCGAGCAGGGGCCGCTCGAGCGGCCAGTCCCCGAACGCGGAGACGAGGGCGAGGACCGCCGCATCGTATCCGATGGTGAGCACGAACCAGGCGCCGAGCGCGACCGCCATGCCGCGCAGCCGGTCGTCCGTGCGGAGCGCGATGGCCATGGCGATGCCGGCGAAGGCCGCGGTGAGCAGCACCCCGGCGCAGGCGAGGTACCACAGCGCCCGCCACGGGGCATCACTCGACGCCGCGTGCAGCGCGAGCGGGACCCCGAGGCCCACCACGAACGCGGCCGCCAGTGGCAGGGCAAGACCGAGGTACAGGCCCGCGAACACCGCCCGTCGCGGCAGCGGCTGCGCCAGCAGCAGCTCGACGAACTCCCGCGACGCGTACACGTGCATGGTCCCGAACACCAGCGCGACCAGCGGCACGAGGAGCAGCGTGGCATTGAGCAGGCTCAGGAGCACCTGGTTCCCGGTGCCGCCGAAGAAGAACAGCGACTCGGCGATGGCACCGAGCACGATCGCGTACGCGAGCAGCCAGCGGTTGCGAGCGAGGTCGCGCACGCCGGCGCGCAGCACGAGGACCAGCGCGTTCATGCGGGCCTCGCGTCCCGCCCGGCGCCCATGGCACCGGGGCCGGTCGTCGCCAATCGCAATCCGCCCAGGAGCGCCGCGATGGCGGGTTCGAGCCGGCGCATGCCGGTCTGTTCGAGCAGCAGCGACACCGGGCCGGCGAAGCGCAGGCGTCCGTCGGTGAGGAACGCCACGTCGTCCGCGAGCTCCTCGAGTTCGCTCAGGATGTGTGAGGTGATGAGCACCGTCCGGCCGGCCTCCCGAGCGTGGCGCACGGCCTGCTTGAACACCCCGGCAGCGATCGGATCGAGGCCTGCCGTGGGTTCGTCGAGGATCAACACGTCCGGCTGGAAGAGGAACGCGCAGGCCAGGCTGACCTTCTGCCGCCAGCCACCGGACAGCGTCCCCACCGGTGTCGCCCACTCGGCGCGCAGGCCGAAGTCGTCCATGAGCGACTCATCGAGCGTCGCCGTCGGCCGCAGGGCCCGGAGCATCGCAACGATCTCGCCGATGGCGAGGTTCTCAGGGAAGCGCGGGGACTGCGGCGCATAGCCGATGCGGGCGCGGTACGCGCCGTCCTCGTCCGTCGGCGCTCCCGCGAGCAGGATGCGGCCGGCATCGGCGCGTGCGAGGCCGAGGAGGAGTTTGATGAGCGTGGTCTTGCCGGAGCCGTTGGGTCCCACCAACCCGGTCACGCGACCGGGAACGAGCCCGAGCGAGACGCCGTCCAGTACCGCGCGCGCCCCGTAGGCTTTGCGGAGTCCGTCGAAGGAGATCATCGCGGGGCCCGCATGAGTGGACGGGGGTCGGCCAGGGCGGGCGTCAGCACCGGGAACACCCGCTCGGCGCCATCGAGCACGGCGCTCACCGGCGCCCGCAGGAGGATCAGCGCTTCGGGGTGCTTCTCGACCACCAGCGCGAAGAGCCGCACGGGGCGATGCGGCACGTCGCCCGCACCGTCGCGGTCGAGGTCGTAGCCCCGGTACGCATCCCACCAGTTGCCGTCGAAGCTGCTGCGCAGCGTCCGGCTGTTGGTGGCGACGTCGAACCCGTTCCCGCGGAACAGGTTGCCGACGAAGCGACTGTCCTCCGCGTCCGCCATCAGGCGCACGGCCCAGCCGTTCTCGACGAAATCGTTGTCGGCGATCGCGAGTCGCGAGGCTCCCTCGAGGTAGAGACCGGTGGAGTTGCCCGCGAAGCGATTGCCCGTGAGGGCGCCGTCCGTGATCTCCTTGAGCAGGAGCCCGTAGGCCGCACTGCCCTTGGCATCGAGGAACCCGTTGCCGACCATGGTCACGCCCTTGCTGTACATCACGGCCACACCGGCACCGTTCGCGCGGAACGTGTTGCGCTCGTAGCGGCAGGAGTCGGAGAACATGAAGTGCAGGCCGTAGCGGCGATTGCCCTCGCTGCGATTGCCGCGGGCCTCCGAGCCGCGCGAGAACTCGAAGTAGATGCCGTCGCGCTGGCCGCGGATCCGGTTGTCGAGGACCCGCGTGTGCGGCGAGTACCACAGGTGGATGCCGTTCCCGTTGCTGGTCTCGTCGCGCGAGGCGCCGATGATCTCGTTGCCACGCACCTCGCAGCCGGACGACTTCTGCAGGTAGATCGCGAAGAGCGCGTCGCGGAACCGGTTCTCCAGGATGCGGCAGCGCGCCGATTCGATCACCCGCAGCGCGGCGCGGTCCTGCATATGACTCACCCCCGTGTTCACGAAGTGGAGCCCGCGCACCGTCACGTCATCGGCGCGGACGACGAGCAACTCGCGCTGCCCCTCCCCGTCGAGGGTCGGCCAACCCTCGCCGATGATGCTCAGTCCCGGCGTGCGCACCTCGACCGTCGGCCCGCGATACGTCCCCGCCGCGATGCGGATGGTGCTGCCGGGCGCGGCCGCCGCCACCGCCTCCGCCAGGCCCGCGTACACCACCACGCCCCGCCTCGCGCCGGCGGACGCCGCCGCTGGCGCCATCACCGTGACCTGCGCGTGCGCTTGCGCGTGCGCGGCGAGCGGCGCTGCGCCGAGCGCCAGCAGCACGACAAGGAGCCGGGCGCCGCGCACTGCGGGGCGCCCGTCGGTGCAGACGCCGCCGCACCCCTCAGTGCGCACCGTGCCCTCCCGCGCCGTGCCCGGCGATCCCGGCGCTATCGCGCCGCACGGCCTCCCAGCTGGCCAGCGTCCCGCCGAGTCGTTGCTGCGCGGTGCTGGCCGCGTGCGGCGAGGCGAAGGCGACGATGCGGCCCATCGGCGAGTGCAACGTGGCGTCCACGAGGTAGCCCGCGTCGGCGGCGGGCACCCACCGGCCCTTGTCGGCCGCGTCGGCGACGTACACCGCGCGGGTCGTCGACACGTCGCTGCCGCCGAGATATCCGACGAGGCACTCCACGCTGTCGAAGACCACGACCTTGCCCGTGCCGGTGACCACCTGCGTGGCGAACCTCGCGTCGCTGACTTCCATGCGACAGTAGCCGCACTGGTCTTCGCGCTCGACCACCGCACGCGGCCCGGGGGCGGCGCAGGCGGCGGCGAGCAGCCACAGCGACACCACCCGCGCGTTCACGCCGCCTCCCGGCGCGTGCGCGCCGTCTGGACGATGGCGACGGCGACCAACAGCGCCGCCACGCCCATGGCCAGGCCGCCGGTGGACGGCCAGGAGTTCGCGCGGAAGTTGAGCAGCTGCTTCGAACCGATCACCGGCGGTGAGTACGTCATGCCGGGGATCTTGATGATCGCGTGATCGCGGTCGATGTCGTGCCCGTAGTCGTAGCCCCAACGCCAGTAGTCCCAGAGGCCGGCGGCGAGCAGCAGTCCGAGCGCGGCGCCCCAGAGGTACAGCAGCAGGCGTCTCCGCGCCGCGGCCACGAGCAGCCCGCCCGCCATCAGGCCGGCGAGGATCCACGGCATCCAGCGCAGCTCCGGGATCGCCTCCGGCACGATGGCCTTCATGCCGATGTAGTGATTGAGTCCGTTGATGCTGTGGAGGTCGTTCGGCTTGACGCCCTCGACACCGTCGATGCGGATGAGCATCCCGAGGCCCTCCGGGTACTGCGGCGCGACGAGGTCGACGCGCCACAGCGGGAAGACGTAGGCGGTGCCGAGGAGCGCGACCGCCGCAAGCACGAGCCAGCGAGCCCGGGATGTCATCGCACGGTCCTCTAGTTGGAGCCGCTTCGCGCGGCCGACTTGGACGTGTTCGCCTTCAGCGCCACGCTGCTGCCCGAGGGCGACACGCGGACGTATCCCTGCATCTCCTGGTGCAGCGCCGAGCAGAAGTCGGTGCAGTACATCGGATAGACCCCGGCCTTCGTCGGCGTCCACCGCAACGTCCGGGTCTCGCCCGGCATGATGAGCAGCTCGGCGTTGGTGGCACCGAGGATGGCGAAGCCGTGGGGGACGTCCCAGTCCTGCTCGAGGTTGGTGACGTGGAAGAGCACCGTGTCACCGACCTGGACGCCCTCGATGTTGTCCGGCGCGAAGTGCGAGCGCGTGGCGGTCATGCGGACGTGCACGACGTTGCCGCGGCGCTCGAGCCCGACCTCCCGCTCCGCGCGGGCGACGTGCGGGTGCCGGTTCTCGGCCAGCGAGTAGAACTTCACCTGCCGTTCCTTGATGAGCTTGGCGTCCAGCGCGTTGGCGTAGTGCGGCTCGCCCTGCGTGGGGAAGTCGAGCAGGAGCTGCATCTTCTCGCCGGAGATGTCGTAGAGCTGCGCCGAGTGCGTGAGCTCCGGCCCCGTGGGGAGGTAGCGGTCCTTGGTGATCTTGTTCATCGCCAGCGCGTACTTGCCGAACGGCTTGGCCGTCGCGCCGCCGGGGATCATGAGGTGGCCCACCGAGTAGTAGGTCGGCGCGCGATCCACGACCTCCCAGGTCCCGAGCTTCCACTTCACGATCTCGCTCGAGATGAACATCGAGGTGTAGGCGTAGCCCTTGCCGTCGAACTCGGTGTGCAGCGGCCCGAGGCCCGGCTCCTTCACTTCGCCCGCGAGGGTGGACTCGTACTTGAGCACCGGGATGCCCTCGAGGTCGCCCTCGAACGCCTTGTCCTTGATGGCCTGCAGCATCTTCTTCGTCGAGTGCACCGGGATCACCGTGGCCAGCTTGCCACCGGCGACCACGAACTCGCCCGTCGGATCGACGTCGGCCCCGTGCGGCGACTTGGGCGTCGGCAGGAAGTACATGACCCCCGGGCAGTCTGCCGGCAGGATCTGCATGACGGAGGTCTTGCGCTCCGACCGCGCCACCCGGCTGAACTCGTCAAGGTAGTTGTGCCGGTAGTCGACGCTGGCCCGGCGGCCCTTGCCCTGCTGCATGCAGGCCTCGGCGGCACGGAAGTTCACGGCCGCGATGTAGTCCTTGTCGGCCTGCGACGCGTTGACCTCGAGCAGCGTGTTCGCCTGCTCGGAGTTGTAGGAGGTGAAGAACATCCAGCCGGCCGAGGGGCCCTTGCCGGCGCGCGCGAGGTCGTAGTTGAACCCGGGCACGACGAGCTGGAAGGCGATGTCCATCTTGCCCGGCTGGTCGGCGGTGATGAAGGAGATCTGGCCCTTGAAGTGCTTCTTGTACTCCTCGATCGGCACGTCGCGGTTGGGCACCGGG
>Ga0268299_1003502_pt1 | contig 14291 bp, 10 predicted proteins | sample NOBtaG_FD_193484 | JGI IMG/M metagenome (GOLD analysis project Ga0268299, IMG submission 193484) | Activated sludge microbial communities from bioreactor in Nijmegen, Gelderland, Netherland - NOB reactor | ecosystem: Engineered > Bioreactor > Aerobic > Activated sludge | place: Netherlands...
CAGGTGGAGATCCTCAATCGCTCCAAGCAAGGACGCCTGTATTGGTTGCACCTGGACATCCAGCCGCTCGCCGACGCGGAGGGTCGCGTGATCGGCTTCATTTCGGTACAGACGGACGTGACGACGCAGACGCTGGAGCGGGAGCGGCTGGCCACGCTGCTGCGGGCCCTGCCCGCCGGCGTGGTGCAACAGGACGCCTCGGGCCGCATTGCGGAAGCCAACCCCGAGGCCTGCCGCATCCTCGGCCTGACCAAGGAGCAGCTACTGCGTCGAGAGTCGCTGGACCCGCGCTGGCGCACCGTGCATGAGGACGGCTCCCCGTTCCCAGGCGAGGAGCACCCGGCGATGCAGGCGCTCCGGCAGCGCGGCCCGGTTCGCGGCGTCGCCATGGGCGTGGCCCTGCCCAGCGGTGAGCGCCGCTGGCTGCGGGTCAACGCCGAACCGCTGTTCGATGCGCGCGGCGAGGCGGTCAGCGTGGTATCCAGCTTCGTCGACATCACCGAGGCCAGCTCGCAGCGGCGGCTGCTCGCGCTGACGGTCGAAGCCGCCGGCCTGGGCACCTGGGACTGGAATGTCTCGGTCGGCGAAGTGCGGTTCAACGAGCGGTGGTGGCAGATGCTCGGGTATCCCCCCCGGCGCCAGGCCGGCGCTCTCTCGACCTGGGAAGCGCTGGTGCATCCCGACGACCTGCCGCTCGCGCAAAGAGCATTGCAACGGCACTTCGCCGATCCCATGGAGCCCTACCGCTGCGAGTTCCGCATGCGGCGGGCTACCGGCGAGTGGGCGTGGATCATGGCCGCTGGTGCTGCCATCGAGCGCCAGCCGGATGGTTCGCCCAGTCGCGTGGCCGGGATCCATCTGGACATCACGCAGCGCAAGACGCTGGAGCAACGGCTGTCCGACGCCGCCCTGACCGATGCGCTCACGGGCTTGCCCAACCGGCCGGCGTTGCAAGCGCTCCTGGCCAAGTGCGCGGCACGAGCCCGCCGCGACGACCAGTACCGCTACGCCGTCCTGTTCATGGATTTCGATCGATTCAAGCAGGTCAACGACAGCCTGGGCCACGAGGCCGGCGACGATCTGCTGCGGCAGATCGCGCAGCGACTGCGCGCCACGCTGCGGCCAGGTGACGACCTCGCCCGGCTGAACAGCGACGCGCACACCGCGGCCCGGCTGGGCGGGGACGAGTTCGTTGCCTTGCTGGAACCGCTGCGGCGGGTCGAGGACGCCGCCGTCGTGGCGCAGCGGCTGCTCGATGCCTTGGCGGTGCCCTACCAGGTCGCGGGTCAAGAGGTGTTCAGCACCGTGAGCATCGGCATTGTCACCAGCGCGCGCGAAGATCGCGAGCCCGACGCGATGCTTAGAGATGCCGACACCGCGATGTACGAGGCCAAACGGCGTGGCCGGGCGCGCTATGTGATGTTCAGCACCGATATGCACGAGCGTGTGCGCCGCGCCATGGACCTGGAGGTCGAGCTGCGGCGCGCGCTTCGAACGCCCGGCGAGGTGTTCGTGGTCTATCAACCCATCGTCGACCTCGCCACCGGCTTGGTACGTGGGGTGGAGGCCCTGGCTCGCTGGAACCATCCGACCCGCGGTCTCGTACCGCCCGCGGAGTTCATCCCGTTGGCAGAGGAGACCGGTCTGATCGCCGAGCTGGGTGAGCTCGTGCTGTCTACGGCCTGCAGCGACACCGTGGCGCGGCAACGGCGCTTGGGAGCGCTGGCGCCGGCCGCCGTGTCGGTGAACCTCAGCCGAGCACAGATCCGAAAGGGGGGCTTGCCGGCGCGCGTGGCGGAAGCGCTGGCGCGGACGGGTTTGCCTGCGGCGGCACTGCGGCTCGAGATCACCGAATCGCTGGCCATGCAGGACTCCCAGATGGTGACGACCCTGCACGAGTTGCGTGCGCTCGGCGTCAGCCTGGCGCTGGACGACTTCGGCACGAGGTACTCGTCGCTGGCCTCGCTGGACCAGCTGCCCATCGATGCGGTGAAGATCGATCGCGGCTTCGTGCAGCGCATGGTGGGCGACCGGTACCAGACCGCGCTGATCGAGGCCACGCTGAAGGTGGCGGCGTCGCTCGGCCTGGAGGTCGTGGCCGAGGGTGTCGAGACCGACACCCAGGCCGCCGCGCTGCGCCAGGCCGGCTGCAAGCTGGCGCAGGGCTGGCTTTATGGCCGGCCCATGAGCGCGGGAGACATCGCGCTTCGTCTGGGCCAGGACCATGGGCACCTGCACAGCGCCGGCATGGCCGACGGGGCAGGCGATTCTGGCTGAGCGATCAGCGCTCGGGCCGCAGCACGAGCGCCAGGCTGACCGGGGCAGAAGTCGAGAGGAAGCTGAGTCCCACGATCTCGCGCAAGGCCTCCACACCGGGTTTCAGGTCGTACTGCGCCGCATCCACGACGATGGGCGCCCGCGTCCAGGCCTGGATCGACCCGTCGGACTGCCGGGTCCAGCGCAGTTGCGCAAGCACCGGCCGAGTCTGGTTCGCCAGCGTCAAGCTGCCCTGCAGGTCGAGGTCGCGTGCCGTGCCCGCGGGCAGTGAGCTCATCAAGGTCGGGTCCAACTGGGCCGAGAAGCTGGCCTGCGGAATGGCCTTCACATTGAACAGCATCGTCCGGACCCGCTCATCCCGAATCTCGATGCCGGTGCTGACGCTGGTCAGGTCGATGTCGAGCGTGATCCGTCCGCCGGGGTTGATGTTGCCGGCGAAGCGCGTGAATCGATTCGACTCGGTCACACCGCCTGCGCCCGGCACGCCGGACTTGGTGGTCACGAACCGCACTTCCGACTGGCCTGATTCGACGCGATAGGCCGTGCCGCTTGTCGTGGCGGCGGCGGACGATCCAGGCATCTGCTGGCACGCCACCAGCAGAACGGCAGCGGGTAGTGCTGTCCACAGCATCAGGTTGTTGCGTCGCATGGCTTTCCTCCAAATGAGCCCCACACCGCGTGGCGCATCGGCGCATTGCGCGTGCCGACGCTGAAGCGAAGCTGAGGGCGATTGCGGGGCCTGCGGTTCAGAGGTGTGCTCAGGCCGGCCGGCTCAGTCCTGCTTCAGCTTGAGTCCCGATGCTCCGCCGGTCTTCACATCGGGCGCGGGTTGTCGCGCCAACCACCCCTCATGAAACGCGACGCCTTTGTGGCCGTGCTGTGCACCGCCGCTGCGATTGGAAGTGCCCGGGCCGAACCGCTGCTCACCGTCGATGCAGCGCAGCGCCAGGCGCTCGGCATCCAGACGTCGGCCGCTCAAGCCGGTACGGCGTCGGCGATGCCCTATCCCGCACGCGTGGTGCTGCCGAGCCAGATGCAACGCATCGTTGCGGCGCCGTTGCCGGGCCTCGTCGCGGAACTGAAGGTCGACGAAGGGGCACGGGTGCGCCGTGGCGATGTCGTCGCCGTGGTCCTCAGCCAGCAGGCCGGCGAACTCGCGCGTGAACGCCACACCGCCGAGAGCCAGGCGCAGCTGGCGGACGCGGCGCAAAGCCGCGACGAGGCGCTGTTCTCGGAAGGCCTGATCTCCAAGACCCGCCTCGAATCGAGCCAGGCCGCGGCACGCCAGGCCGGCTTCCTGCGCGACGAGCGCCGACAGGCGCTCGCGCGTTCGAACGCCGCGTCGAGCGACGGCGTGATGGTGTTGCGAGCCCCGACCGATGGCGTGATCCTGGAGCGCATGGTGGCCGTCGGTCAGCGGGTCGAAGGCTCGACCTCGCTGGTGAAGATCGGTCGCCTCGAGGAAGTCTGGCTGGATCTGCAGGTGCCGGCGCCCCAGGTCAAGGCGGTGGCGGAGGGGGACAAGGTCACGGTCGAGGGTGTGCCCCGACCGGGCCAGGTGCTGTCCATCGGCAGCGCAGTGGACGCGGCGACGCAGACGGTGCTGGTGCGAGCCCGCTTCGCCTGGCATCCCGACCTTCGGATCGGGCAAGCGGTCGTCGCATCGATCCACCGGCGCGCGGCCGACGGCGCGCAGTCGATTCCCCAGGGGGCGCTCACCTACGACGCGGGCAAGGCGCTGGTCTTCGTGACCGCAGGCCGCGACCGCTATCGCGCCGCCGAGGTGACCGTGCAGAACCGGTCGGGGGACAGCGCCGTCGTCGGTGGATTGCCGCCCGGCTCGCAGGTCGTGGTCTCGGGCGTGGCGTCGCTGAAGGCGATGCTGGCGTCGACCAAACCTTGAGCGCCCGGGACCCATCGAATGCTGGACGCTGTCGTTTCCTTTTGCCTGCGCCAGCGCCTGCTGGTGCTGATCGTCACGGCCTTGCTGGCAGTGGCCGGCGTGTGGGCCTACCTGGGGCTGCCGATCGACGCCTTCCCCGACGTGTCCACCACGCAGGTGAAGCTGATCCTGAAAGCCCCGGGCATGACGCCCGAGGAGGTGGAGGCCCGCATCACCGCGCCCGTCGAGCAGGAACTGCTGGGCATCCCGCACCAGCGCGTGCTGCGCAGCATCTCCAAGTACGCGCTGGCCGACATCACGCTCGACTTCGACGACGGGACCGACGTGTATTGGGCACGCCAGCAAGTGGCCGAGCGCCTGGCCGGCGTGATGACTTCGCTGCCCGCAGGCACGGGCGGCGGGCTGGCACCGATCACCACGCCCTTGGGCGAGATGTTCATGTTCACCCTCGAAGGGCCGCAGTCGCTCGACGAGCGGCGGCGCGTGCTCGACTGGATCGTGCGGCCGGCGCTGCGCACCTTGCCCGGCGTGGCCGATGTCAACAGCCTGGGCGGTCGGGTCGGGACCTACGAGGTGGTGCCCGACCTGCAGGCCATGAGCGCGCGTGGCGTCGCGCTGGCGCAGCTCGAGCAGAGCCTGGTGGGATCGAACCGCAACGACGGCGCCGGGCGGCTGGGCAGCGGCGAAGAAGCCTTGATCGTGCGCGCCGAGGGCGCGATCCGCACGCTCGATGACGTGCGCGCCACGGTGGTGAAGGCGGCCGAGGGGCGTGTGGTGCGCATCGGCGACGTGGCGCAGGTGCGGCACGGTGAACTGACGCGCTACGGCGCCGTCACCCGCGACGGCCGCGGCGAAACCGTGCAAGGTCTGGTGCTGGGCCTGCGCGGGGCCAACGCACGCGACGTGGTCGGTCGCGTGAAGGCGCGCCTGGCTGAGCTCGAGCCTGCCTTGCCGGCGGGGATGAGCATCGTTCCGTTCTACGACCGCGGCAGCCTGGTGGACCGTGCGGTGTCCACCGTGGGCAAGGCCCTGCTGGAGGCGGTCGTGCTGGTCTGCCTGCTGTTGCTCGCCTTCCTGGGCAATGTGCGTGCCGCTGTCGTGGTGGCGGTGATGTTGCCGCTGTCTGCGCTGGGCACCTTCCTGTTGATGCGGCAGTTCGGCCTGACCGCCAACCTGATGAGCCTGGGCGGCCTGGCCATCGCCATCGGCATGCTGGTGGACGGCGCGGTGGTGGTGGTCGAGAACATCGAGTCCGCCCTCGCAGGCCCGCACGCCGCGCGCCTGCCCAAGCTGCACCTGATCTGGCGCGCGACGCGCGAGGTGGCCGCGCCGGTTGTGTCGGGCATGACCGTCATCGTCATCGTGTTCCTGCCGCTGCTGAGCCTGGAGGGCCTGGAGGGCAAGCTGTTTGCGCCCGTGGCGCTGACGATCGTGTTCGCGCTGGTGGTGTCGCTGCTGCTGTCGCTGACGCTGGTGCCTGTGCTGGCGTCGTGGCTGTTGCGCACGGGCGCCGCACACGAGCCCTGGCTGGTGCGCAAGCTCGACGGCATCTACGCGCGGGTGCTGCCGGCAGCGATGCGACGCGAGCGCCTGTTGATGGGCATCGCCGCGGCCCTGCTCGTCGGCGCGGGCGTGCTGTTCGTGTCAGTCGGCAAGTCCTTCATGCCGACCCTGGACGAAGGCGACCTGATCATGCAGCTGGAAAAGCTGCCCTCGATCGGCCTGGACGGTACCGTCAGTCTGGACCTGAAGGTGCAGCAAGCGGTGCTGCGCGACGTGCCCGAGGTCGATCACATCGTCGCCCGCAGCGGTGCCGACGAGTTGGGCCTCGACCCGATGGGGCTGAACCAGACCGACAGCTTCCTGGTGCTCAAGCCGCGTGCGAGCTGGCGCCAACCCGACAAGGAGTGGCTGACCGAGCAGCTCCGCACCGTGATGCAGCGCTTCCCGGGCGTGGAGCCGAGCTTCACGCAGCCCATCGACATGCGCGTCTCGGAGATGCTGACCGGCGTGCGCGGCGACGTGGCGATCAAGATCTACGGCCCGGAACTCGGCGACCTGTCGCGGCTGGCGGGCGAGATCGAATCGGTGGTGGGCGCGGTGCAGGGCGCGAGCGACACGTTGACGATCCGCAACGACGGCGTGCAGTACCTGCAGGTGCGCATCGACCGCCTTGCTGCCGGGCGCTTCGGGCTGGACGCCGAGCGTATCCAGGCCGACCTGCGCCGCTGGGTCGAAGGCCAGCCGGTCGGCATCGTCCACGAGGCCGGTCGGCGCACGCCGCTGGTGATCCGCGGCAGCGAGGCACTGCGCCAGTCACCGGCCGACTTCGAGGCCCTGCGCATCGCCACCGGCGACGGCAGCACCAGCGTGCCGCTGACGGAGGTGGCGCGGCTCGACCACGTGGAAGGGCCGGTCAAGGTCGATCGCGAGCAGGCGCAGCGCTACGTGGTGGTGCAGAGCAACGTCAGGGGTCGCGACCTGGTCGGCTTCGTCGCCGAGGCACGTGCCGCCGTGGCGGCCAAGGTCAAGCTGCCGCCGGGCTACAGCATCGTCTGGGGCGGCCAGTTCGAGAACCAGCAGCGCGCCGCCCAGCGCCTGACCCTGGTGGTGCCGGTGGCGCTAGGGCTGATCTTCTTCATCCTGTTTTCCACCTTCGGCTCGGTGCGTCAGGCCGCGCTGGTGATGGCGAACGTGCCGTTGGCGATGGTGGGTGGCATCGCCGCGATGGCCGCGGCGGGCGAGTACCTGTCGGTGCCGGCCTCGGTGGGCTTCATCGCGCTGCTGGGCATCGCGGTGCTCAACGGCGTGGTGATGGTCAGCCACTTCAACCAGTTGCTGGCGCAGGGCATGCCTTTGGCCCGGGCCGTGGTCGATGGAGCGCGGCGGCGCCGGCGTCCGGTGCTGATGACGGCCACGATCACCGGCTGCGGCCTGGTGCCCTTGCTGTTCGCCACCGGCCCGGGTTCCGAGATCCAGCGCCCGCTGGCCATCGTCGTCATCGGTGGGCTGGTCTCCTCGACCTTGCTGACCTTGCTGCTGCTGCCGCTGCTGTTCGCGCGCTTCGGCGTCCCACCGCTCGCCGCGGACCCTGCGTCGCCTTCGCCGGCGACATCGACCCCATGAACGAATCGACTTTGGTGGAACTGCACCTGCTGGTCCCCGAGACCTCGGAACACCGCGTAACCGACAGGCTGCTGATGCATCCCGAGTGGCAGCTGGAGTTCAGCGTGCACGGTGTGGCGGCGCACGGCCCCCTGGTCCGGCTGGCCGGCAGCGAGGAGCGCGTGCAGGGGCGTGCCAGCCGGCGCGAGATCAAGCTGGTCATCGAGCGCGCCCGCCTGCCGCTGCTGCTGGGGGAACTGCGGTCGCTGACTCGCGGCATGGATGGCGGATGGTGGGTGATGCCGATCGAGCAGATCGGCTCGTTCGATTCGGTGGCGGGGGAACACGCTTGAAGTGCAAACCACACCCTGCACGGATAAACACATACGGGCGACGCCTGGCGCATTCGCTGGCCTCGGCCTGCGCCTGGGCATGCGCTGCGGCAGCAGCCTCGCCGGCCAGCGAGCTGGGCGTGCCGGACCGCTACGATGCGGCGAGCATGCTCGAGCGACAGCCGGGCTACCAAGCGGCCCTGCAGCGCGTGGAGGCGGAGCGCTCGGTTCGACGGCAGTTGCGGCAAGGCGCTGGCGAGTGGACCGTGTCGAGCGAGTTGGCCCGCGTGCGGTCGAGCGGCGCCGCGCCCGGCGATTCGAAGGATTGGAGCTTGGCGCTTGAACGCCCGGTTCGGTGGCCGGGCAAGTCAGAAGTGCAGGCTCGGGCGGGCGAAGCGCGTGTGGCCTTGTCGCAGGCGCAGCTTGCGCTGGCCTGGCGCACGGCGGTGCGCCAGTTCGTCGCCGATCTCTTGGCCTGGCGTCGCGCCGACGCGAGCGCGGCGCTGTGGGTGGTGCAGCGCGACGCCTTGGGCCTGCAGCGCGACGCCGTGGCGCGCCGCCAGCGCCTGGGCGATGCCGCGCGCCTGGAGCAGGAGCAGGCGAACGTGGCCTGGGAGCAGGCCCGTGCCCAGGCCGACCAGACTGCGGCGCTGGCCGCCGCGGCCAAGGCGCAATTGATGCGGCGCTACCCCGGGCTGGATCTCATGCCCGCGGGCGCCGGGGACACGGCCGGCCCGATCTCGACCGTGGACGCCGAGATTTGGCGGGAGGACGCCCGCCGCCGCAGTACGGAAATCGGTCTGGCTGTGGCCGAGGCTGCGGTGCTCGCGGCGCAGGCCGAGGTCGAGCGGGCTGAGCGCCGCCCGGATCCGACGGTGGGTGTTCGCTACGGACGCGCGGCCTACGGGCAGGAACAGACCGTCGCGCTGACGTTCAGCGTTCCCTTCGGCGGCGACTACCGTCGGGCCGGCGCCGATGCGGCCGCAGCTCGCGCCACGGAAGCGGCCTTGCTGCTCGCCGAGGTCGAGTCGCGCTGGGCCGCAGAGGCCGAGCGTCGGTGGCTCGAAGCGCGAGCCTTGTCCGCCATGGTGGCACGGCAGCGCGAGAACGCCGACCGGCTGGAAGCCATCGCGGTGCGCTTGGCGCGCGGCTACGAGCTGGGCGAGGGCAGCTTGAATGACGTACTGATCGTGCGCCGCGCCGCAGGCGAACAGCGTCTGGCGGCCACGTCGGCCGGCATTGACGAGTTGCAGATGCGAGCGCAAATGCTGGTGGACATCGACGCGCTCTGGGCGCCACCGGAAAGGCCCGCACCGAAGCGCCCCTGACTGCCCCTGTTCAAAGCCGCAACTCGACCGCGAACCCAGACTCGCTCGCCGGCAGGCAAAGGCGGCCTCCATGGGCGCGGGCGACGCGATCAGCCAGCATCAGGCCCAGCCCGGTGACGCCCTGGTAGCGCTGGGTGTCGATGGCCGCTTGCAGGGCGGCCCGCCGCTCGTGTGCGACCCCCGGACCATCGTCGCGGACGACCAGGCCCGCACCGTCGATCCCTTCGACCCAGACCTGGGCAGCGCCGTGGCGCTGGGCGTTGTCGAACAGATTGGCAAGCGCCGCGGCGAGCAGGTCCGGGTCGGCCTGCACCCGCAGGCCCTCGGCCACGGTCGTGCGCAGGCGCGGGGCAGGCAAGCGCTGCGCAAGATCGCCGACGTCCACCTCGACCGGGTTCAGCTCCGCGCCGCTGCGGAACAGGCCGAGCAAGGCGGCGACCACGCCCTGCAGGCGCGCGGCCGCCTCGCGCGCACGCTGCACGCGCTCGTGCCAGGGCGGCGGGCAATCGCGCAGCGTGACGGCCAGTTGCGCGTCGATGCCGGCAAGGGGTGTCCGCAAGGCATGGGCCGCGTGCGCCGAGAAGGCTTGCTCGTTGGCCAACCGCGATGCGAGGCGCGCGGTCGCGCGGGCCATCGCACGATGTACCGGCAGCAACTCGCTGCGCTCGGCGGCACCGAGCGCGTCGGCCTGCAGCGCGCCGGGCGCATCGACGTCCCAGGCCTCCAGGCGGCGCGACAAGGTCTGCAAGGGTTCCATCTCGCCGCGCAGGCGTGCGCGCAGCCAGACATGGCCCAGCAGACCGACGGCCAGCGCGGCCAGTACCGCGCCGAGAGCCACGTCGCTGCGGGCCTCGCGCCGCTCGCTGCGCGTCTGGGCCACGTAGAGCATGGTCCCACTGGTGCCGAGCGATCGGCCGTGCACATGCCATTCGGCGGTGTCCGAGAAACCCGGCTTCGGCGCGCCGTGCCAGGCCGCGGCCGGTGCTCGGTGCGACCGCATGAGGATGCCGCCGTCGGAGGCGATCACCTGCCAGGCGAAGCGCTCGACGGCGCCGCCGTTGCTGGCGGGTACCACCCCACCCTCGGCGGGGGCCGTGTTCGCAACTGGCGCCAGCACAGCCAGGAGCTCTCCTGACGATTGCAGGGCATCGTCGAGCAACTCGTCCACCTCATGCGTGGCGGCCAACCAGATGGCCGCGCCGACCGCCAGGCCCCACACCACGGACCAGGCGGTCAGCGCATTGGCCAGGCGCGCGCGGGTCGAAGGCAGACGTGGCTCTTCCGCCGACGTCGGCGAAGCGGCCTCCGCGGCCGGCTTCATGCGTCGCCTCCGATCCGGTAGCCGAGGCCGCGCACGGTCTCGATCAGGTCGCGCCCGAGCTTGCGGCGCAGGGCGGACACATGCACCTCCAGCGCGTTGCTGGACAGCTCCGTCTCGAAACCGAGCACCAGCCGTTCGAGGTCGGTCCTGGGCACGATGCGGCCGATGCGCAGCAGCAGCGCCTCGAGCACCGCCCACTCGCGCGCGGTGAGTTCGACGCGCGCGCCGTCCACTCGCACCGCACGCGCGGGCAGATCGACTTCGACGCCACCGAGCCGGCGCAGACCCTGACCATCCTGGGCCAGGCGCCGGCCGACCGCCCGCAGGCGCGCCGCCAGTTCTTCTGGCGCGAAAGGCTTCACCAGGTAGTCGTCGGCACCGCTGTCGAGCCCTTCGACCCGCTGCGTCAGCAGGTCACGCGCGGTCAGCATCAGCGCCGGGGTGGTGTCGCCGCGGATGCGTTGCGCGCGCAGCCACTCCAGCCCCGACCCGTCGGGCAGCTGCCAGTCCACGAGCAGCGCGTCGTAGGGTTCACCGGCCAAGGCTCGTGTCTGGGCCAGCGTCTTGCACCAGTCGACCACATGGCCTTCGGCCCGGAGGTAGTCGCGCAAGGCGTCGCCGAGGATGTGATCGTCTTCGAGGAGCAGCAAGCGCATGGGCGGCTTCCATTTCGGTCGCGCGGCGTGGCGAGGCTCAACCCTAACACCCGGCCGTATCCGGGGGGGCGCGACCTTCAGGGTCGCTTCAGACGTGATCCCGATGCTCGCGCCACACCCGGGACGGAGGTTGCCATGTTCCCATTCACACCCAGCCGGTCGCGCGTCCTGCCGATCGTCTGTGCGGCCGCTGCGCTGATGAGCTTTGCTGGCGGCGCATGGACGCAGGATGTCGGCGCGGCGATGCCGCCGGCCGCACCCGCTCGTCCGGTACTGGCGCCGTCCCTCGGGGTGTGGCCAGAAGGGCCGACCGGCAAGGCCCGAGCCGGCGCTTTCCAGACCACGGCCGACGACTATGGATTGCGTGTGGTTGAACTGCCGCTGGAAGGACCCCCCGGGCCTAAGCGCCGCGCCCACCATGCCCTGAGCTTCAGGACCCCTGCGGTGTCGCGAATGCTCGACAACCTGGGGCTCGAAGGGGCCGACTGCTTCACGCGGCTGCGGCTGCCGTCGCGCTTGCGGCAATCCTCCGCGGGTGTCGAGTTCACGGTGCAGGCGCAGGTCGCACTCAATTGCCGCTTCTGACGCCTTCGTGTGGCCCAGGTGCGTGGGCGGGCCGTGCTTCAGCCTGGCTTCATGCCGGCGCGGCGCAATGCGATGCCATGCAAAGCCCGCCTGCCTCCACCACGTTCTCGATGCGTCGGCGCTCGGGTTCTCGACTCAGCCGCTGGCTCGGCCCTCAGATCGACGCGACGGTCGAGCAACTGGTGCTCGTGGTCAGTCTGTTCTGGCTGCTGTCGGCCAACCGGCCGTTTCTGTCAGCGACTCTGAAGGACCGCGACTTCTCCGACGCGTCCACCTGGGGCTTCGGCGTGGCGATGGTGGTGCTGGTGTTGGCGCTGCACGTGCTGATGCTCGGACTCGTCTGCAACCGCTGGACCGTCAAGCCGTTGCTCGCGCTGCTGACGGTGGCCACGGCGGCGGCGAGCTACTACATGGGTTCGTTCGGTGTGTACCTCGACCCCTCCATGCTGCGTAACGTGCTGCGAACCGACGTCGTCGAGGCAGCCGAACTGCTGAACGCGAACATGGTGCTGCATCTGGCGCTCTACGCGGGCCTGCCGCTCGTCCTGCTGACGCGAGTGCGGGTCGTGCGCTCTCCATTCTGGCGAGCCTTCGGCCGTCGAACCGTACTGCTCCTGGCTGCACTATCCATCGTTGTGCTGGCGATCCTGGCGGTGTACCAGCCTTTCTCGTCGCTGATGCGCAACCACAAGGAAGTGCGCTACCTGATCACGCCGGCGAACTACCTTTGGTCCGCGGGTGCCGTGCTGGCGAGCGATGCGCGAGGCGCGAAGGCCAGCCGCCAACCGATCGGGCTTGACACCGCCGCCGGCCCGTCCTGGGCGAACCGGAAGCGCCCGCTGGTGCTGGTGATGGTGGTCGGCGAGACCGCCCGCGCCGCCAACTGGGGTTTGTCGGGCTATGCGCGCCAGACCACGCCGCGGCTGGCGATGCTGCCGGTGGTCAACTTCGCGCAGGTTCGGTCCTGCGGCACCAACACCGAGGTGTCGCTGCCCTGTATGTTCGCGCCGGTGGGGCGCCGCAACTACGACGAAGATCGCATCCGCGGCCAGGAGTCGCTGCTGCATGTCGCCGCGCGCGCCGGCACGGTGGTGCATTGGCGCGACAACCAGTCCGGGTGCAAGGGCGTGTGCGACGGGCTGCCTGCGGAGACGGTCAGCGCGGTGACCGCGCCCGGCCTTTGCCAGGACGGCCGTTGTCTGGACGAGGCCCTGGTGCGTGATCTGGACGATCGACTGCGCGGCTTCCGGGGCCAAGGCGGAACGCCCGGCACCCACCTTATCGTGCTGCACATGCTGGGCAATCACGGCCCGTCCTACTTCCGGCGTTACCCCCCGACGTTCGCGCGCTTCCAACCCGAATGTCGCGACGACGATCTGCGCAAGTGCCAGGTGCAGGAGATCGTCAACAGCTACGACAACGCGCTGCTCTACACCGACCAGGTGCTGGCGACGACGATCGGGCGGCTGCAGGCGCATGCAGATCAGGTCGATTCGGCGATGATCTTCGTCTCGGATCACGGCGAGTCGCTGGGCGAGAAGGGCCTCTTCCTGCATGGCATTCCCTATCCGATCGCGCCGGACGAACAGACACGCGTGCCGATGCTGTTCTGGGCGAGCGACGGCTTCGAGGCCGCTGCGGGTCTGGACGCGGGTTGCCTGTTGCCCGAGCTGCGGCGGCAGGCAGCGAAGCCGCAGGCGCATGACGCACTGTTCCACACCGTGCTTGGCCTGATGGACATACGGACCTCGCTGCGCGAGCCCTCACTCGACCTGGTGAGCACCTGCCGAGGCGCGCCATGAGCGCCGAGGCCGAGCGACCGAAGCTCTGGTCGGTCACAGTCGCGGCCCTGTTGGTGTTGATTGCCTGGGAGGTCTGCGGACTCGACCTGGTCGCGAGCCGGCTCTTCGTCGATGAAAGCGGGTTCGTCTGGCGCGACCACTGGCTGGCGCAGCGCGTGCTGCATGACGGCGGCCGCTGGGTTGCTGGTGCGGTGCTGGCGTCGCTGCTGGCACGTGTCGTCTGGCCGGGTCGCGCGGGTCCGTCGCGCCGCGAGCGGAGCTACTGGCTGTTGGTCACCCTGGCGTGCTTCCTGCTCGTGCCAGCGCTGAAGCGGCTGTCGGACACCAGCTGCCCGTGGAGCTTGGCCGAGTTCGGAGGCGCCTTGCCTTATGTGGCGCATTGGCGGCTGGGGGTGACCGACGGTGGTCCCGGTCATTGCTTCCCCTCGGGCCATGCGGTCGCAGCCTTTGGTCTGTTGCCGCAGTACTTCCTGTGGCGAGCGAGGGATGGCCGGCGCGCGCGCGCGTGGCTGGCAGCCGTCGCTCTGCTCGGCCTGCTGTTCGGAGGGGCGCAGCTGGTGCGCGGCGCGCACTTCGTCAGCCACACGCTGTGGTCCGCCTGGTTGTGCTGGACGCTGGCGCTTGTGGCCGCGCAATGGGCGCCAGGTGGCGTTCCGACCGATCTCACGAGCAGCGGGACGCAAGCGCTGCCGTGGCCGGCCCGGCGAATCGACCAGTTGGCGGTTGCCCGAGTCGCTGCGAGCCAGCCGCCCGGGCGTGAGCACGAGCCACAACGGCATGGGCATGCCCATGTGCCCGACGCGCACCACGCACACCGACACTGAGCAGTCGAGCGCTGGACGCGGCGCCTTCAGTGTAAGCGTTCCGCGAACGACACCCTTGCGCCGTCGATGACGGCGTGTTGAAGGATGGTTCTACGCGGCGGCGGCGAGCGCCGCGTTTGGCACGGCGATGTCGGTGGCAGGCCGCCAGTTGTGCGGCA
>Ga0268299_1003503_pt1 | contig 14286 bp, 13 predicted proteins | sample NOBtaG_FD_193484 | JGI IMG/M metagenome (GOLD analysis project Ga0268299, IMG submission 193484) | Activated sludge microbial communities from bioreactor in Nijmegen, Gelderland, Netherland - NOB reactor | ecosystem: Engineered > Bioreactor > Aerobic > Activated sludge | place: Netherlands...
GCGACGACGGCGGCCGCCTGCGCGGCTTGACTGCAGTAGACCGTCGTCCACTTGCCGCCGTCGCGCAGGTCCCCCGCCGACCAGTCACTGGAGAAGTGGAGCGCGCCGGGCTGCGCCGCCGACGGGGCGACCGGGGCCGGACGCGTCGCGCGGGCCACCACGCAGACCGGCACCGCCGCGCGCACGTACGTCGCCGGCGAGACGCGGATCGTCGTGCAGCCCACCGCGCGCGCGGTGACCAGGCCCGTGCGCGAGACGCCGGCGATCGCTGCGTGCGCGCTCGAGTAGCTCGGGGTGAGCGGGGCGGCGCTCCGCGTGATGACCGCGCCGATCCGCGCCGTGTCGCCGACCTGCAGCGTGAGGGAGTCCGGCACCGGGCGGACGTGCTGGGCGGCGGACGGCGGCGCCACGGCCGAGAGGAGGACGACGAGCAACAGGGCGAGCGGCGAACGCAACGAGCGCATCAGAGGACTCCAGGAAGTGGGGTGTGGGGGGAACGTGCGGGGAGCGCGCGCGCGACCGCCGCGCGCACCGGCGCCAGCGGCAGCCAGTCCTTGCCCTGCGGATCGGGCTTCCGGCCGCGCGGCCATGCGACCTCGTCGTGCCCGACGATCCGCCACACGTCGTCCGGACCGAAGCCGTGCGCGGCCAGCCGCGCCGCGAGCGCATCGACGAGGAGCTCGACCTGCAGCGCGGTGGGCTTCGTGGGCGGCGCGCCGGCGAGCGCGAAGTTCTCGCTCGCGGAGTTGCCCGCGCGCGTCCAGGTGAACCGCGGATCGTGGCGGCGGCTCACGCCGAGCGAGTAGCTCGCGCGCGCCCAGTCGACCGGATAGGCGACTTCCCCCAAGGGGCCGATCAGCATGTGGTACGACGCGTAGATCGGCTTGCCCTGGTACTCGCGGCGACTGATCCAGTCGAGCGTGGCCGCGAAGGACCCGCCGGTCCAGTGCACGCCGAACGCCTCCAGCGCGACACCCGGTGTGCGCGCCGTGTGGTGCGGGCTCGTCCGCGCATCAGTGGCCGGCCGCACGCTGATCCTCGTCGCGCTCGTCGACGTCGAACGTCTCCGCGAGCTGCGTGAGCACCTTCGAGTCGTTGAGCACCTTGGCCTTGCCGAGGCTGTAGACCCCGGTGAGCCACGCAACGAGCACGAAGGTCAGGAAGGCGAAGGCGAGCCCGAGCTGCACGGTCTCGCTCGCGGGGTTCGTCGCGCGCAGCACGCGCACGAAGACCGCGAGGCACCCGCCCGCGCCGATGAGCGAGACCAGGCAGGCGATCAGCCAGCCGGGGTTGAAGTCGCCGTCCTTCTCGTGGAGCAGACTGCCCCGTCGCCGCGGCCGGTCAGCCATCGTGGCCTCCGTGGCTGCGCGGCGCCCCGATGCCCTCGCGCGCCAGGGTCAGGGTGAGTTCGCCGAGCGCCGCCCGCAGGGCGGCCAGTTCGCGATCGAGCTTCTCGCTCGCTTGCTGGCGTTCGGTGCGATACTCGTCCAGCCGGCGGTGTGCCGCGTTGGACTTGGAGCGCACGTCCGCGTAGCCGACGCCGGAGAAGAACACCGCCGTGATGAACCCGACCGTGAGCACTTCGGCCGAGAAGCCATCGCCGGCGGCGGCCGTCAGCGTGAACCACATGAGGGCGAGGGCAAAGACGAGCTCGACGAGGCCTCGGCGGCGCTGCGCGGTCATACCGTGAACTCCTGCGGAGGGTAGGTGTAGGGCACGCCGGCGATCATCGCCGTCACCGTGCAGCGGACGACCGCCCCCGGGCACAGCCCGAGCGCGACGGCGACCGGGAACGCCCCGGGCGCGACGCCCGTGTCGGACGCCACCGCGACGCCGGAGCCGCCGATGATCACCTCGGCCAGCCAATCGAGCGTCTCGGTGCCCGGCATGTTCACGGCGGTGTAGTCGAGGGCGAAGCCGCCGCCACCGTCACACGGGGTCGTCACCGAGCCGATGCTCACTCCCGTCATCGCCGGTTCCGCGGGCGGCAGGTAGACCCGGCGCTGCACCACCACCGGGTGCTCCTTCACATCGCCCGGCACATCGCCGCGGGCGCGGACCGTGATCGTCTTGTCGTGACCCGTCGCCGCCGCGCGCGCGATCGTGAGCACGCCCGGCGCAATCGGCGTCGCGATCGCGCTGCCGTCGATGGCGTACTCGAGTTGCGGCCCGCCGTTGATGCCGAGGTAGTAGTTCGTCGCGTCCGCCGTGTGCTCGACCTCCAGCCACGCCTGCATCGTCGGGAGCGGCGGCACCGTGGGCGCTGCCGGCGGCGGCGCGAGCTCGGCCGCGAGGAGCCGTGCGGCATTCGGCGGCACGCGGTCGAATGCGCCGCGCAGCGTCTCCGGGCGATCGAGGTCGCCACTCACGCCGAGCAGACGCGCCGCGCGCGTGATCCCGAGCGTCGGCAGGCGCAGCGTCACGCGGCGTCCCGGCACCGCCTCGCGCTGGCTGTAGGCCACCGCGTCCAGCCCGAAGAGGTCCGTGAAGGTCGTCTCGAACCGCACCAGTGGCCGCGCCCGCGCGAGCAGCACGTCGTGCGCCTGGGTGACCATCGGCAACGCGTCCGAGTGCGCGAACCACTGCACGCCGCCCTCGGCCGCCGCCGGCAGGCTCTCGCGATGGACGAGCATCGCGATGTCCACGTAGAGCGTACACGCCGGATTCGCCGCGCCGGCGGGCCGGGCCACCCCGAGCTGCAGCTGGGCGGGCCCGATCGCCTCGACCGACTGGTTGACGAGCACCGCATCGTACCACTGCTCGAGCGCCGGCTTGAGCGCGTCGGCGATCTTGGCCGTCGTGTCGAGCGGATGGATCCGCACAACACTCTCGGGGCCGAGTGGCGCCCGGGTCCCGTCCGGCTGGACCGCGTACAGCGTCACCAGCACCGGGACGTTCCCCGTGAAGCGCGTGAACCGCAGCGCGACCGCCGCCGACACCTGCTCGGCCCCCGGCACCGGATGCACCGGGATGAGCGGCGAGAACACCTCCGCCGACGCGCCCGCCGCGAAGTCGAGGCGCCAGCTGCGGCCACCGTGGCGGGTGTAGAGCGGATCCGTCGTGCGCGTGCGGGTGACCGTCCCGACGATCGCGCCGATGGTCCAGCCATCGGGCGGATCCCCCGCCCCGCCGGCCCACGCCGCGAGATCCGCATTCGGGACGCGATTCGTGGCGCCGCTGCAGTGGACCTCGATCGTCGCCACCTTCCGGCGCGTCGCCGCGAGCGCCGCCGGATCCACAAGCTCGACCACGCGCTCACCCAGCCCCCGCTGGACGAGCTCGAGCACGTCGGTCGCGCCGAAGCCGGGCCCCGTGAGCACGTCCACCTGCAGCTCGTCGTTCGCGACCGTCGACGCCTGGATCCACATCGGCGTCCCGACCGGCCGGTAGCAGCGGACACCGGTCAGGTCGGCCTGTGTCACCGTGAGCTGCTGCCCCGCATAGCGCGCCGCGAGCGTGCACGTGCGGGTGCCGCTGTCGTAGGCGATCACGGTCGCCGGGACCAGGGCGCCGCCCGCCGGGAACCACAGCCAGTCGCCGGCCGCCGGATTCGCGGACGGCGCGGAGTCGAGCACGAAGGTGCCAGCCACGTGGGCGAGGTCCCCCGTGGGCAGGACCGCCACCAGCTGCGAGCGCTCGACCGCCCAGTCGCGGAAGGCGTGCGCGGCCGGCAGCCAGGCGCCGGCGTCGGCGAGGTCGCGCGTCCGGATGCGCGGCGGACCGGTCAGCGTGCTGGTCACCTCCGCCGGCGAGTACTTCGCCGGGGTGGCAAAGGCGCGTCGCGTGCCGGTGCCCAGCTCATTCCGGCGAAAGCTCACCCGCTCCCCGACCGCCAGCCCGGAGGCGAGGTCCGTCGTCGCGAGCTGCACGCGCATCGGGCTCGCCGTCGTGTCGAGGATCGCGAACGAGCGGCCGGTCGCCTCGCGGAAGAGCCGCTGGCCGTTGAACTGATCGTCCACCGCGATGATGACGGCCGCGCTGCCGCCCAGCGCGCGCAGAGTGCACCAGCCGGTCCCGCCGTCGATTGCCTGGATCTCGCACTGGAACTCGCGCAGGTCGACCCCGTCGCGCGCGAATGGCACGACGACGGTCGCCTGCTCGATCGCGTCCTCGTCGTAGACCACGTCCCGCGCCGCCCCATCGGAGGACAGCTCGAGGGGCGCGAGCGCCCCCGCGACCTGCGTCACGAGCTCCAGGCGATACTCGCTCAGGTCGTCGGCCAGCAGGAACTGGCACTCGGCCACGACGCCCTGCGCCGCGAGGGCGTCGACGACGGCGTCGAGGATCGCGCGTGGGGTGGCCGCTGCCACGTCGATCGAGACCGGCGCCGTCGGCGTGACGGTGCCCACGTCGACCCAGGTGTAGCCCAGCGCATGCAGGCGATCGCGCAGCCGCGTGAGGATCGCGGTCGGGGATTCGCTCGTCGCGCGAAAGCCCCAGGTGGCGAGGCCGCCGCGGCCGATCTCCCGGGCCAGGTCGAGATCGAGCAGCATGTCCTCCAGCGGCACGCAGCCGATCGCGTACACCCCCGCCTCCCGGCGCACCTGCCGCCGACGCGTCATCACCCGCCACTCCTCGACCCGGGCCACCTCGGAGCCGTCCGCCTGCGGCACGTAGCGCGTGAGGCGCACCACGCCGGCCTGCGGCGCCAGCGCGGCCAGTGCGTGATAGGTCGCGAGCACGTCGAAGCTGAGGGACGATCGCCCGGCCTCGAGGTAGCGCGCCCGCTGGACGTTGGTCGCGGCGGTGCCGGCATCGCGCTCCACGAGGAACGCGATCCGCGTGCCCCCCGCGGCGACCGTGTCGGTCCAGAGATCGAGGCGGTAGCCGCGGCGCATCAGCCGACCTCGCAGAGGTCACGGCATTCCGTGAGCGACGGGTACCCCTCCGCGACGAGGGCGGCATGCACGCCGATCGCGCCCGCCAGTGGGCCGCGAGACCCGACGTAGAAGCGGCCCACGTAGAACGCGTTCAGGAAGGCCTGCGCCGCCGAGGCGGCGCCCACGACCTCGGCGCCCCCGTTGAGCGCCTGGGACAACCGCAGCGCCCCCGTCTCGAAGACCTCGAGGCGGAGCTCGACCATGTCCCCGAACGCCGGCGACGGCAGCACCGTCGCCGTGCTCACGTCGCTGAACTGGCGGTGGATGGCGTGGTAGGTGTTCGCCCCGCCGTTCAGCAGGAAGATCGACGCGTTGTCGCCGCTGCCGAGCCCGCACACGCCGTGGTTCGCGCCGTCCAACCCCGTGCCGAGTTCGACGAAGCGGAGGTAGAGCGTGCACGGCTTGAGCGGCAATGCGGTCGGGAAGTACAGCGTGTCCGTCACGCGGCTCTGCGGCGTCGTGCTCGGGACGATGATCGGCGAGGTCGGCCAGCCGCGCGCCTCGAGCTGCGCGTTGCTCGCGATGAGGTTGTCGCCGCCGGTGTGCACGCCGCCGCTGAAGCCGACGTACCCGCGGATGGAGTCGCCCGACGTGATCCCGCTGCGGGCAGCCATCAGGAGCCGATACCATCCGCTCGCGCCCAAGCGCTGGACCGCGACCCCGCTCGCGCCGGTGGTGTATGCGACCGTCCCGGTGCCATAGTCGAACGTGACGAAGACCAGGTCCGTCGCGGTGGTCTCGTTGCGGATCCCGAATGCCGCCGGCGTGGTCGCGCTGGAGCCGCGGGTGATGTCGACTGAGAACGCCGCGGCCGTCGCGGCCACCACGCGCGTCTGCGCGAGGACCGTGGCACCGGTCGCCGACGCGGTGAGCCGCGCGGCCGACGGGCGCCCATCCGGGCCCGGCAGGTCCTCGGTGACCGTAAGGTTTGTGGTCCCCCACGCGCCGGACGTGAACTTCTGCGAGAGGTGGAGCAGGTTCGTCGAGGCCCCCTCGAGGAGGAGCACCGGTACGAAGCGCGCGCCATCGTAGCAATGCACGATGCGGCCGCGGTCCTCCGAGGCCCAGCCGCGGCGCCCGCGCTGGTCGACGACGCCGAACGTCATCCCCTCGGCGCGGTCCATCACGGCCGCGATCGTCCGCCCGTAGCTGAGCGCCGTGATCGTCTCGGCGCCGAGGACGGAGTGCGCCCGGAAGAGGAGCGGCACATTCGTCACGCGCTGCCGGGCGCTGGAGAGGAGGATCATGCGGCCCTCACAGCTCGAACCGCCGGCGATAGGTGAGCACACCCGTCGCCCCGTCGCCGGTCACCGCGAGGCGCATCTGCGGATAGCGCCCGGACGCGGGGGCGCCATCGAGCGGCGACAGCGCGAAGAAAGACCCGGCCAGCACGAGCGCCTCCGCATCACTCCAGACCCCCGACGTGCGGCGGCGCACCCGCGGGACCTCGCCTTCCGTCGAGAGCACAACGATGGCGTCGCCCCCCAAGTCGATGTCGAGCTGCACGGAGGACACCGGGTTCCCCGCGGCGTCCTCGTAGTGGACCGTGGGATCCGCCACCCCGATGCCCGGCACGGCCGCGAGCTCCAGCGTCCACGGCACCGGCAGGTCGCCGATCGGGCACGACGTGGCGGTCGTCCCGAGCACCAGGACGGTGGGCGCGACCTCGCGCCAGGCGGGCTCCGCGGCCCAGAACCGCAGCTCGATCCGCCCGTCGCGCTGCTCGGCGAGCATCGACGGCGCCTCGAGCCCGGCGATCGCAGCGTCCGTCCGCTCCACCAGGATCTCGCGATCCAACGCGTCCACACAACGCAGGGAGACCAGGCCTCGATTCGCGAGCGCGAGAATGGCGCGGATCGCCTCCAGCGTCGCGAGCCGATCCGCGCCCCGCACGTGCCCGGCGACCATGATCGTGCGCGCGGCGGCCCGCGGCGCGAAGCCGGCGGGCAGCTCGCCGGCCACACCCGGCAGCTCGATCGACGAGCGGATCAACGTCAGGCCGCTGCGGCGCCCGGGCGCGGTCGGCTCCGGCTGGAAGCCGAGCGCGGCGAGCGAGACGCCGTTCAGATACCAACTGGGCGCGCGCATCAGCCGCGCACCACGCGGAGGTCCCCGGCGGCCTGCTTCGCCCGCACGAGACCGCGGAAGAGCGCATCGCCCGCGGCGCGCTCGAGGCCCGTGCCGATCGCGCTGAGCACGTCGTCGCGCGTCGCGCCGGCCGCCTCCACCTGGACGACGATCGCGCCGGCGCCGATGGCGACGTGCATCGCGGCACCACTGGCGCCGAGGGCGCTCGCCGCGCCCAGCGGCGGCACCGGAATCGCGCCGCCCGCGCGCTGCACGAGCACATCCAGCCGCGCGAGCATCGCCGCGCGCGCCGCCGCGGCCTCCTGCCCCTGGAACACGAGGGTCCGGTTGTAGTCTTCGAGACGCGCGCCGGCCGCCGCCGTCAGGCCACTGTACCCACTGACGCCACCGACCACGCTGCCCGTCCCCGCCTCCGCGACCGCATCGTCGAGTTCGCGCAGGCTCTCCACCAGATCGAGCAGCGCTTGGAGCAGCTCGTCGCCGGTGAGGCCGCCCAGGGCGTCGGCGCCGAGCGTCGCGCCGCCCGCGCGCATGACCTCGAAGAGCGCCTGCGCATTCCGGCGCGCCTGCGCCCGGCCCTCCGCGGTGGTGAGATCGAGACCCGCCGTCACGCCGTCCAACGCGGTGCTGCGGCCGCGGAGCGCGCCCTGGCGGATCCGGAGTCGCTCCGCCGGATCCGCGATGCCGAAGAGCGCGATCTCGGCCTCGGCTTGGCGCCGCTGTGACTCGAGGTCCGTGCCGAACTCGCCGAGCTTGCCGATCGTGTCGTCGATCGCGCGCGCCAGCTGACGGAACGATTCCACGTTCTCGTTGAGCGTGATGCCGTAGGCGGCCGCGAGCTTGTCCAGCGCCGCGAGGTCCAGCCCTGCGGCGGCCGCTGCACTGCGCGCCGGCGCCATCCCCGGCGTCCGCCGAGCGAATGCGCTGAGGCGACCGGACAGGCCCGCGACGTCGCTCCCCGCGACGTCGAGTCCGCCGAGGAGCCCCACCCGTGCGGTCCACTCCCGGATCGCCTTGGTGTTCTCGCGCAGCTCTGCAGCAGCCTGCTGCTGCGCCGGGCTCGATCCGAAGAGGGAGGACAGCGCGCCGAGCACTGGCAGCGCCGCTGCGACGATGCTCCGGGCGCCGCCCGATTCGATCGCCTTTGCGAGCGCGGGCAGATTCCCCGCGACCTGCGCGATCGCGCGCAGCATCGTGACGGCGTGCCCACTCGCCCCGCCGAGGTTCTGCGCGAGCTGGAGCGCGCCATCCGCTGCCTGCTGTACCTCGCGCGCGTAGTCGGCCATGTCGCGCGTGGTCGACTTGGAGCCCTCGGCACCGTCGCCCGCGTCCGCAACGCCCTTGAGCAGCTCCTTGCGCTTCGCCAGCAAGCGGTTGACCTCCGCCTGCAGCTTCGTGTAGTCCTCCGTCCCTTCCGTCAGACCGAGCAGGTGCTCCTCGGCACCCGCGATGACGGTGTCGATCATCCAGAAATCGGAGATCGTGGGCTGCAACCCTTCGGCGGAGGCGCGCTCGAGGACGACAAAGGCCTGCGCGAATCGCTCCAGTTGCGCGGCCGCCGCCACGGCCTGATCTCGCGCCGCCGTGAGCTGGTCCACGAGCGCGAGATTTCCGCTGGCATCCACGCCGTCGGTGGCGAGCTGCATCGCCGCGGAGATCTCGGCGTCGAACTCGGCCGCGACCCGCGCCGACGACGTGCTCAGCGTCTTCGCGATGAGGCGCTGCGCACGTTCGGCGACGCGCTCGGATTCGCTCGCCAGCTGCTTCAACCCCGCCGCGCGCTCGCGCTCCGCCTCCGTCGCCTCCTTCGTGGCCACCTTGTTCCCTTCAGTCACTGCCTTGAGCGCGGCCTCCTGCTGCGACGAGGCCTGGGCACGCGGGACCATGAGCTCGAGCTCGTGCCCCATCTCCCGATAGGCGCGCGTCAGTTCGTCGATCTGCTCGGTAAGCTCACGTTCGCGGAGCACGTCGGCGGTCATCGACGCACCTGAGCCGGTCTGTGACATGCGGAGCCGCGGCGCGAGAGCGGCCCGCTCGGTGCGAAGCCGCGCGAGATCCTCTCCGATGGTGAGGCGGCCGCGCCCGCGGATGCCCGCCCGGCGTGCGTCGGCGTCCGACGTTGCGAAGATGGTGTCGAGTCCTTGCTTGAACGGGTCGCCGGCCACGAGGCGCGCGATCGCACGCTGCTGCCCGGCGGCGTCCAGCTCCGCGAAGCGATTGAGCGTCTCCGTCGTGCGCCGCTCGAGCTCAGCCAACTCCTCCCGCGTGCGCGAGAACATCCCCACGACGGCCAGCGTGGTGATGCCGATCGCGCCCAGGAACGCCCCTTGCGGTCCGAAGAAGAGCGCGGCCTGCGAGCCTTGGGCAATGAGCTGCTTCATCGCCTCACCGGACGCCTTGCCGGTCCGCGCGATCGTCTCGATCGCGCTCGCGGCCCCGCGCGCCGCGCCGGCGAACTTGTTGCCCATCAGCTCGGCGCTGGCCGCCGTGTCCTTGTTGGTCGCCTTCACCTTTCCGGCGAAGCCTGTGACGTCCTTCTCTCCGGTGCGCAGCTGCGCCCGCAGCTTGTCGAGGTTCGCGTCCACCTCGAGGAGCAGCGCCTTCACCAGTTGCTGGTTCATGCGCCCCGCCTGCCGACGCGCTGGTGCGCGGCGACGGCCGCGGCTTGCGCTTGGTGATAGAGGCCCCGCAGCGAGCGCGCGCACATCAGGGTCGCCGTCGGGATCCCCTGCTCATGGGCCACCGCGGCGAGCACGTCGGCGACACTTCGTGGCGCGGCGCCGGTGTCCGTCGAGGGGAACTGCCGCACCAGGAGCTCGAGATCGAGCTGGTTGACCTGCACGTGCGCCTCGAGGATCCGGAAGACGTCCCGCGGCCGCAGGGCGTGGTAGCGCGCGGGGATCGGCGGATCCGGCGCCGTCTCTTCGAACGGGAGATCGATGCCGTCCGTCGCGACCCAGACCCACAGCTGCAGCAGGCGCGATTGCAGGAGGGGGCCCCATACCGCCGCGTGCGTTGCCTCCGGCGCCGGCATCTCCCCGGCGAGGAGTGCCGCCACGGCGGGCCCGATCGCCTGCAGCTCCGCGTCCAGCGCGCGGAGCACGAAGAGCGCGCGGGCCGATTTCGGGTGAACGTGCAGGACGTCGCCGGACTCGAGCGTCACCGGCAGCGGCCGATCCATCGCCGCATCGTCGCTCACGTCCAGCGCACTGCGGCCGCTGGGCGCATGCGCTGCAACCGCGCGCGCCGAGAGCCAGCCGTAGTAGGTCAGCCAGTCGAGTGCCGTGAGTCCCGGCTGCACCGCGCCGCCCGGGCGATGCGCGTCGAGATCACCCTCGGTCGCGCCCAGCGTGACGACGACCCGCTCCAGATCCGCGACCGCATTGCGGAGGACCTGGAGCGGGAGGTCGGCAGCCGGCGCGGTCGTCGACACGCGCCTCAGTACATCAGCTGGGAGACGAGCTGGTTGCGGAAGGCGAGCGACACGCTCGCGAGGTCCGCCTTGCCCATCGCCATCTCGAGTTGCTCGAGCCCGTTGTCGCAGTCGGAGCCGAGGAAGAGCGCCGCCTTGGTGTCTTTCCGGACGGCGCTCACGTACCAGCCCACGGGCGCATCCGTGCCGACCAGGTTGCCCGGCCGCAGCGAACTGCCGCTGATCGCGCTCGCGGGGAGCGCCAGCCGGAGCCGCAGGTTCTCGAGCGTGCGGGCCGTCGGCTGCACGTCGAGCGTGAAGAGCGCCCCGCCCGGCCGGACGCCGGCCTGCACGCGCGCGTTGTCGAACCGGATCGGCCGCACACTCCCGCCGGTTCGGAACTGCGTCGTGCCTTCCTTGAGCCCCGAGAAGGGCGTCTGCGTCAGCTCCTTGACCGTGCTGCCCGCCGGGAAGGTGTAGGCTGCCCGCGTGCGGACCGTCATCTCCAGCGACGCCAACGCGTGGGCCCAGAGCACCTGCTGCTTGCCGCCGCCCTCGACCAAGTACCACTTCCCGGCGGCGACCCCGGTCGCCGCGGCGAGGTCGAACGTGTTCTCGTCCTTGACGGTCTCCGCGATCAGCGTCGTGGAGAGCCCGCTGCCGTTGACCGTGAAGAGCCCGGCCTCGAGGAGCGTCTCGAGCTGCGCGGCCTTCTTCGCCTGCAGGGTGTAGTCGATCAGGCAGCCGAGCGCGGCGGAGCGGTGGTGGCCGTAGTTGGCCGCGTGGAAGCGCGCGGGCAGGCTCGTCGCCCGCCCCTGGCCGAAGGCGATCGTCAGCTGCGTGTAGTCGGGCGAGCAGGCGTCGAACTCGTGGCGCAGGAAGCTGCCATCGGCCAGCAGCTCCGACAGCACGAGCGCGCTGTCCTCGCGCCCGAACTCCGTGCCGTCCGTGTGGACCTGCGTCGGATCCGCCGCCGAGCCCGCGCCGAGCACACGGGCGAGCGGCATGCCGGTGAGCAGGGCCCAGTACGTGGGATGCCAGCCCTGCAGGTCGAACTGCGGCTGGAACATCAGGTGGCCCACGAGCCGCCCGGTGGGGTTGCGGGCGGTGTCGGTCTCGATGTCCGAGACATCGGCGGCGCTGGCATCGCGGACGTTGATGACCGACCCCAGGTCGTAAGCGATTGCCTCGCGCACGGTCTCCCCGGTCAGGTGCGCCCGCTTGAGCCCGGGCGCATCGAGCGTCACGTCGGCGCCGGACGGAGCGCCGTCCTGGATGACGAGCTCCGCGTCCTCCTCCGAGCCGACCAGGACCGGATCGTTGTCGTGGAACCCCGTCGCGGAGGTGAGGGTGAGCGTCGTCGCATTGGCGGCGGCATTCGCCGCCAGCGTCGTCGTCGCGCCCGACGGCTTCGGTCGGATGAGGACGGCGCCGGCGACGATGTCGGAGAGCTTGTGGCGGAGCGGCGTGAGCATGACTTACTCCTCGGCGGCGGTCGCCGCAGGGTCGGGGATGGCGGTCGGCTGCGCCACCGCCGACAGGTCGGCCGCCTCGGCCTCGCCCGCCGCGATCAGCTCCGCGGCGCGCGCGGCGGGCACGGTCCAGACGGACTCGGCGTCGTACCGAGTCGGATCCGTGGGGGTCGGGCCGCGCGCGACCAGGAATCGCACCCGGCGATCGGGCACCCGAGGGGCAGGCGTGTCGGACATGGAGCGCTCCGGAGACAGTGAGGAGAGTGACGTCATGCGGTGATGCCCTCGGCCCACCGATCCGTGACGTGGAGATCGCACTTGAGGGCCCCACCGAGGAGATCGGTACCGCCGACGCGGAGATTGATGGGCACCACGCGCGGCGGCACGTGCACGCCGACCACTTGCACATCGCGCAGGACGCGGTCGGCATGGGCCACGTCCTCGAGCCAGTGGCCGATGGAACGCCGGACCACGCGCAACAGCGCCGAGAGGCTCGCGTTCTCCTGGTGCAGCTCGCGCGCGAGCCGCCGCGGGAAGAACGCCAGCACGTCCACCCCGATCCGGGTGTCGTCGGCCATCACGTCGGGGGCGGACGGCGCGGAGTACTCGCCGACGTCGTCGGACCGGCGGACCAGCAGGAGGGGCCCCTGCTCGTAGGCCTCCGCGGGGATGCTCGCGCCAGGCAGGTACGGCACCTCGAACTCCGAGACGACCGCGATCGGCTCGATCGGGAGATCTGTGGGGGCCAGCGGCACCGTGGTGCGCAGCGCATTCACGCCGAAGGTGCCGTCGCGCAGATGCTCCGTGCAGAGCGTGCAGACTTCGTAGATCATCGGCCGCCCCCGAGCTGACAGGCCACGAGCTGGCCGTCCTGGATCGGATCGATCTGGTGGACCCGGAAGACCCGGCCGCCGGCCGCCGTGCTCGCGCCAAGGCCGCCGAGCGTGAGCTGCGCGTTCTGCGCCAGCCCCGTGAGCGTGTCCGCGACGAGGAACAGCAGCGGCACGACGGACTGGACCTGCAGCCCCGCAAGCGACGCCACCTCGCCGGTCTCGTCGTAGAGGCCGCGCGCCGTCGCCGCCCCGAGCTGCACCGGGTGGGTGAGCTCGGCGACGGTGAACATCTCGAGCAGCGCGGCGCGGACACTCACGGTCAGCCGGTACCCGCGTCAGCGGCCTTGCGCGCTTCATCCGAGGCGAGCCGGAGCGCCTCGAGCACCTCCGCGCGCGCGCCACCCTCGCGGCGATACTCGAGGGCCGTGACTTCGGCGAGGTCCGCCGGGCTCCGCAGCTCCAGCGCGAAGTCGGCCGCCCTCTTCACGTTCGTCGCGCGCAGGAACTTGGTGCCGACGTCGGAGAGCGCGGAGACGGTGCGGTCCTCAGCCGCCGCGACGACGGTCGGCGCGGACGGTGGGATGCGCGCCGCACCGAGCCCGATGAGTCGCTCCGCCTCGTCCGGCGGGAGCTGCTGCAGAGAGCCTGGCGGCAGGAACGCGCGGCCGCTCTGAAGTGCGTCCACGAGCAGAACGGTCACGAGCGCTGTGACCGCAGGGAGTGCCTTGGTAGCCATGGGCGAGTGGGATGACGTGGGCGGCGCCTGCAGCGCCGCCCACTCGTGAGGAGGGGAGGGTCAGATCACCGTGGCGCGCAGCGCGCCGTTCGGACGGAACGGCACCACCAGCGGCGCCGACTGGAGCAGCAGCCACGTGATGGCCGGGTCCTCGTCGGTCCACGTTTTGGTGAAGTACCGCGCGGACTTGTAGCCGGCCTTCGGGTCCTCGATGACGCCGTAGCACCGCGCGCCCTCGAGGGCCCTCGAGCCCATGAGCACCGTGCCGTCCGGCAGCAGCTTCTGCGTCGAGCCAGCGTCGTCGACGTAGGTCTGCTGGTACATCCAGAACTCGAAGGTGCCGATGGTGCCGATGTAGCGGGCGTCCTCGTTCGCGCCCATCGGGCCCATCTCCGCCTGCGACTTGCTGGCGCGCTGGAAGCCGAAGAGCGTCTCGGCCTCGCCGCGCGCGATGATGCGCTCCCGGAACCGGCGCCACGCGATCGGATCGAGCACGACGGTCTGGGCGTTGCCACCGTCGTTGTCCATGACGAGGGCGCTCCAGAGCTCGAGGTCCTCCATCGGATTCGAGTCGGCGTGCGCGATCGACCAGCGGTCGTTGCTGGTCAGGGTCACCGACAGCGCGCCGGCACGCCCGAAGTCGACGACCACCGCATCGTAGCCATCGCCGGTCACCGTGACACGGCCGGAGCGCAGCGCCTCCGCCGCCATCACCTCTTCGCGCATGGTCAGCATCTTGAGCTGATCCTCGAGCGAGGCGCCGAGCAGCGCGTCCAGACGCTGCTGCGGCGAGAGCTCGCCGCCGATCCGCTCGCCCGCGACGCGCTTGAGCGGTGCGCCCGGATCCCAGCGACGCTTGTCCTTC
>Ga0268299_1003504_pt1 | contig 14279 bp, 14 predicted proteins | sample NOBtaG_FD_193484 | JGI IMG/M metagenome (GOLD analysis project Ga0268299, IMG submission 193484) | Activated sludge microbial communities from bioreactor in Nijmegen, Gelderland, Netherland - NOB reactor | ecosystem: Engineered > Bioreactor > Aerobic > Activated sludge | place: Netherlands...
GTAAAAAATTCATAGGTCAATTTGAGGTAAGATGTCCCCTCTGCCATCAAAACAGTGTCAACAAGATTTTTGAAGCCCCCTTGCCGATAGTGAGCAGATTGATGAATTCTATTTAAACGATTTCCGGTTGGTGCCTTGCCAAATGCTTTCATGGTAAGAATTACTTACTGGTTAGTCGGGATGGGCGCCAAAATATTGTACCGCTATCTCAGCAACGAAATCAATAGATCGGGGAACAAGCCAGTGATCATTGTAATGCCTATGAGTAAAGCTGCAAATGAATTTTCTGAACCGGAAAGATTGATGATTGTTCCCGCTGGCTCTTTTAAAAACATGGCAATCATGATACGGAAATAGTAATACACACCTATGAGTGATGTAACAACAGCCACGATTACGAATCCGGTAAAACCATGTTCAATTGCCAGGGCAAAGACCAGGTATTTTCCGAAGAAACCCGGAAGCGGAGGAATTCCTGCTAATGACAGCAGTGCAATGGCCATTGTAATCGATAAGAAAGGATTCCGTTTATATAAACCATTAAAGCTTTCAATTGAAACACTTTTATTTTCGCGCTCCACAATGATTAGAATGGCAAAAGCAATAAGGGAGGACACAGCGTATGCCACTAAGTAATAGAAAACAACTGGCGATGAAGCGATGGGATCGGCCAAAAAACCCAGCAGGATGTATCCCACATGACCAACGCTTGAATAGGCCAGCAGACGTTTCACATCAACCTGATAAACCGCGGTGATGTTTGCTACCAGTAAAGTAAGCACACACACAACCTGGATCATCAGGAGCCACGAAGATTCAATGTGCCCGAACGCAAATGAAAAGATTTTATAAAAAGCTCCAACGGCAGCAATCTTCACCACGGTAGACATAAAAGCGGTGATGGAGGTTGGTGATCCACTGTACACATCTGGCGCCCAAAAGTGAAACGGCACTGCTGAAATTTTAAAGGCTAACCCAATGAACATAAGAATAATGCCCGCATAAAAGAAAGTAGGCATACCTTCTTTGTGGATTTGAATAAAATCAGAGATGATGTCTAACTGAAAAGATCCGGTAGCACCGTAAACCAGCGCAATACCCAGTAACAGGAATCCAGTTGCGAACGAACCCATTAAAAAATACTTGAAGGATGCTTCGTTAGAAAACAGACTTCCCTTCCTGCTTCCTGCCAAAGTGTAGAGGGCAATGGAGAGAATTTCGATGCCCAGGAAAAGCATAGCCATATTATTAAAGGCCACCATCACGGCAGCACCTGCTATGGCAAAAAGAACCAATGCTGATTTGTCTGTTTGGTGTTGGTCTTTAAAATATTCACCGCACATCCATAGCCAGGCAACCGAAACAACAGAGATGAGCGCAATAAAGGCAAGAGAAAACTTATCGAACACCACCATGTTGCTGAAATAGGCAGCGTTAGTGCCCCAATCAAAAACAACCAGTATAGCCGCAGCCGCTAATCCAATTATCAAAAAGGCAGTCAGCCGTTTTCTCATGTTAAGGATTTCAGCTATTAACGCAGCGATACCTAAACCACAAATGACGTATAACGAATTCATAATTACTTCAGTGATGTGATTGAATCAGAAAACAGGGTCAACAAGTTATTGACAGCCGATTCTGAAATACTGAGAACCGGATCAGGATAAATTCCTAACAATATGATCAACGCTACTATGGGGTACAATACCCGCTTTTCGTGCTGAGTCAGGTCGGCAAAAGTTTTAGTCAGGCTATTTGTTTCTCCCGACATAGATTTTTGGAAGGTACGTAGCATGTAAACAGCACCTAAAATCATCGTCAGGCCTGCTACACTGCCAACAATAAGTTTGTATTGAATAAGAGAGTTGATCAATAAGAATTCACCCACAAATCCGCTTGTTAATGGCAAGGCCACGCTTCCGAGCATGACCACTGTAAAAATGGTGGCAAAAACAGGTGCTGCGTTTTTGATTCCCCCCAACTCGGAAAGTGCATGGGTTTTCGTTCGCTGGAAAATAATATCCACGATATAAAACAATGCAAACACAATTATTCCATGGCTGATCATTTGAACCATGGCACCCTGCATACCGATTTTATTCAGGGTTAGAAGTCCGGCAGAAATCAATCCAACGTGCGCGATAGATGAATAAGCGATTAATCGTTTTATATCTTTCTGAACGATAGCTATGCACGAAGCATAGATGATTCCGATTACCGAGAGTATGATAGCAGTATAGCCCCACTCCTGTACCCCGGCTGGCACCAGTGGTACAAGCCATCGGATCAGCCCGTAAATACCCATCTTTAGCATAATACCTGAAAGCAACATCGTGCCTTGTGCAGGTGCTGTTGTGTAGGTATCGGGTTGCCAGGTATGGAATGGAAACACCGGCATCTTAATAGCGAAGGCAACAAACATTGCCCAGAAAATCCACCCTTGTTCAATAACCGGTAATGCTCTTCCTGCTTCATACAAAGCCTGGATATCAAATGAATGTGATCCGGGAGTTTTGAAATACAAGTACACCAATGCCACCAGCATGAATAAACTTCCGGCAAGGGTATAAACAAAAAATTTGAAAGTTATTTGCCCGCGATTTTCTCCACCCCAAATCAGGCAAATAAAATAGATGGGGATAAGGGCCAGTTCCCAGAAAATGTAGAACAACAAACCATCCATTGAAACAAATACGCCAACAAGGGCCATTTGCATCATTAGTATGAGTCCGTAAAAAATTGAAGGTCGTTTATAGTCCGTTGCGAATGATGAATAAATGATAAATGGAACAAGAATGGTAGTTAGCAAGACCAACAATAAACTGATGCCATCAATGCCGACCGACAGATTCAACCCCAACGATGCAATCCATGGGGTATTGAATGAAAATTGAAGTGCAGCGTAATTCTTATCGAATTGAAATGCGACAACCAAAGAAACCACCAACTCAATGATGGATGCCGCAAGCGCCCATTGTTTTGCTTGTTGCGGACGGGCCAGCAAGAGCAAAAGTGATGAAGCCAGGGGAAAAAATATCAGTAATAGTGTCAGCATATTTCTATATCTGCCCTGTCGGCAGGAAGATTAAATAAGAACCGTTAATGTTAACAACACAATAATGCCAATAACCATGGCGAAAATGTAAAATCCAATACTTCCGCTTTGCAACAGCCTGAACGTTTTACTGCCCTCTTCTACCGAGCCCCCTAATCCGTTTACAATTCTGTCGATACCCAACTTTTCAATAAAAATGTCAAAGGCGTGTGAGAGCCAATACAGTGGCTTAACAATGATGGTTTGATAAATCTCATCGATAAAATATTTTTTGTATATCGTTTTGTGCACAACTCCCAAATGAGCGTCTTCGGGAGCAGGTATTGTTTGCTTACTTACATAAATAGCATAAGCCACGCCAATCATCACAAACGTTAATACAACTATAGTTCCCATCAGGGCATATTCTGTTGCGTGATCCAGGTGATGATGTTCGATCAGTGATGCCGATTCAGCGAATACAGGCGATAAAAATTCACTGAGCCAATGAGACCCACCTAACGCTTCAGGAACTCCCATAAAACCTCCGGCAAAAGAGAGAATTGCTAACGCAATTAATGGAATGGTGATACTGTAAGGTGATTCATGAATGTGCGACATGGCATATTCTCCTGCCCTGGGTGCCCCATAAAATGTGAGGAACAACAAACGAAACATATAAAATGAAGTAAGTAATGACGCAAAAGCGGCCAATCCCCAAACCAGGTAACTATGTTCAAATGCACTTGCCAGGATTTCATCCTTTGAAAAGAATCCTGCAAAAGGTGGAATGCCGGAGATGGCCAGTACACCAATTAAAAAGGTTAAGAAAGTAATTGGTAAATGTTTTCTCAATCCACCCATCTTTCTAATATCCTGTTCGTGGTGCAGTGCATGGATGACACTTCCAGCTCCTAAGAAAAGCAATGCTTTAAAGAAAGCGTGTGTTGCCATGTGGAAGATGCCCGTGGCGTAAGCTCCAAGTCCGAGGGCGACAAACATTAACCCAAGCTGGCTTACGGTTGAATAAGCCAGCACTTTCTTAATATCATTTTGTGCGATGGCAATTGTAGCCGCGAATAAAGCCGTGATTAATCCTGTATACAAAACAAGGTCTAACGCTACGGGAGAGAGACTATATAACACATTGTTGCGTGCTACCATGTAAATGCCGGCTGTCACCATGGTTGCTGCGTGTATTAATGCCGATACCGGTGTTGGGCCGGCCATCGCATCGGGCAGCCAGGTGTACAATGGAATTTGTGCACTCTTACCCATGGCACCTATAAAGAGGAGTACCGTAATGAGCGTAATCACGGATGAATCAGCGGAAGTAGCTTTTGCGAATACATCAACGTACTGCAGACTTCCAAAATTGACAAAGATGAGCACGACCCCAATAATCAATCCAAGATCGCCAATACGATTCATGATGAATGCCTTATTGGCTGCATCGTTATAGTCTTGATTTTTAAACCAGAAACCGATCAGCAGGTAAGAACACAATCCAACTCCTTCCCATCCTACAAACATGAGCAGGTAGTTTGAACCCATTACCAGCAGCAGCATGAAGAATACGAACAGATTCAGGTAGGAAAAGAACCGGTTATATCCTTCATCGCCATGCATGTAGCCAATCGAATATACATGAATAAGGAATCCAACGCCCGTAATGATCAGTAACATTAAAGATGAAAGCGGATCGACCAGAAAACTAAAACTTGCAGAAAATCCGCCAGCGCTAATCCAGTTGAACAGCGTAACCTCTAATTGTGTTCCTTCCGGTGAAGTGAGAAGTATTATAAACAGTGCAAGTGCAATAACGAAAGAAGCAAACACTGAACCGCACGCAATCACAGAAGTAACGCCCGGAACAAACCGCTTCACATTAAGCGAAACAAGCAGGAACCCAATGAGGGGTATTATTGGAACGAGCGCTATAAGAAGCTTGATGTCTACCATTTTAAACGATTCAAAACATTAATGTCGGTTGTTTGTGTATTGCGGTACATCACAATTAAAATGGCTAATCCTACTGCAACTTCGGCTGCCGCTACCGCCATGATAAAGAAAACAAATACCTGCCCTGCGGCATCATTCAAATAAGTAGAGAATGCAACCATTACCAGGTTGACAGCATTCAGCATCAATTCAATACACATGAAAATAATAATGGCATTTCTTCGGAAGAGTACGCCCAGCACCCCAATGGTAAAAAGCGCAGCCGCCAGCCATAAATAGTAATCGATCGGAATCATTTCATGTGAATTTTATTATCATCAGGTTTTTCAGCTTTTCCAAGCATAACCGCTCCTACCATTGCTGCCAATAATAAAATGGAGGCTATCTCGAATGGTAATAGGAAATCTGTAAACAATACCTGACCTAAATTTTTTACATAGCCAATATCCGATGGTGCCTGTTGTACCAGCATGTCCGTTCCTTTTAAAGAGCCAACCAGTACAACCATTAGCAATCCTGCGCAAATGGCTGCTGCAATTTTTAACAGGTTGCTCTTGTGTGGTTCTGATTCCTTGTTGAGATTTAACAGCATAATCACATATAGGAATAGTACCATAATGGCCCCGGCATAAACAATCACATGTACAACAGCCAGAAACTGCGCATTGAGTAAAACATAATGACCGGCAATTGAAAAGAATGTAACAATGAGGTAGAGTACACTATGCACCGGGCTCCTGGAAAGCACCACAAGCAGGGCTGAGAGGACAGCTACAAAGGAAAGAAAGTAGAACAGGTTTAGGGTCACTGGTAATTATTTGTTATGACTTAATTGTTTTAGTTGTTTAAATTCCCTTACTGCACTGGTCTGTCTTTTTGAAACATCTATGCGGGCATCTACGCGCTCAACCAGTTTATCCTTGCCAAACACAAATTCTTCCCGGCCATAATCAGTTTCAAGAATTCGATCGGTAAGAAAAATGGCTTCCTTCGGACAAGCTTCTTCACACAATCCGCAGAAAATGCACCGCAGCATGTTGATTTCATAAGTAGAGGCATATTTCTCCTCGCGATATAAATGTTCCTCACCTTTTTTTCTTTCGGCTGCCACCATTGTAATGGCTTCAGCAGGGCAAGCTACTGCGCACAAACCACAGGCAGTGCAACGTTCTGCGCCTTTATCATCGCGCTTTAACACGTGCTGTCCCCTCCAAACCGCGCTTACCTCTCGTTCCTTTTCAGGATAGCGCACGGTTGGGGCTTTCTTGAAAAGGTGCTTGAAGGTAATGGCAAGGCCGCCCAGAATTGCCGGGAGATAAATACGCTCCAGAAAATTCATTTCCTTCTTAACAACAACTTTCGATCGGTTCGTTAGCATTCTTTGTTATCAGTTAATCGTTAACCGTTTATCTATGTTAGTATCTTTATTAAGCCTGTTACAAAAATATTCAAGATCGCAAGCGGAATCAATATCTTCCAACCCAAGTGCATTAGCTGATCGTAGCGGAATCGTGGGATTGTCCAGCGAATCCACATGAAAAAGAAAATGAAGAATACAATCTTAAGGAAGAGCGCGCCAGTGCCAATAATTGTAATGGTGTTAGGCTCCAGCCCAAGATTATTCATGAACGGGAAATTGTATCCGCCAAAGTAAAGGGTGGAAATCACGGCTGACGAAACAAACATGTTGATGTACTCGGCAAACAGGTAGAAACCGAGTTTCATACTGCTGTATTCGGTGTGGTATCCGCCCACCAGTTCTGTTTCACATTCTGGTAAGTCAAAGGGTGTTCTGTTACATTCTGCGAAAGCGCAGATCAGGAAAATCAAAAAACCCAGCGGCTGGTATATAACATTCCAGAAATTCCAGGCGTTGCCTTCTCCCCCGGCTTGCATGGCACTAATTTCACCAAGACTCAGTGTTCCTGTGGTGAGTACAAAAGCAATAATCGATAAGCCCATGGCTATCTCGTAGCTGATCATCTGTGCAGAAGCACGAATAGCGCCCAACAACGAAAATTTATTGTTGGATGCCCAGCCACCGATCATGATACCGTACACACCGATTGAAACAACCCCAAACACATAGAGTATTCCGATGTTGAGATCAGCGATCTGAAGAGAATAACTTTCACCATTAATGGTAAGGGTTCCTCCCCAGGGTATGATCACCCCTGCCATCAGGGCAGTCATCATGGCGATACACGGACCGAGAATGAATAAGAATTTATTGGAAACATTTGGAATGATCTCTTCCTTCATGATGAACTTTAATCCATCGGCTAATGGTTGGAGAATACCAAAGGGGCCGGCACGATCAGGCCCGATGCGGTCTTGCAGGAATGCGGCTACTTTTCGTTCGGCATAGGTCGAATAGGCAGCTACCAGCAGGGTGATCAAAAAGATCACTACTACCAGAATAAGTTTATATATGAGAAAAGAAGAAATCATGCGTTCAGTGAATTGTTATTTTGTTCGAGTTGCTTCCCCTTCTCAAATTCAATCTGCCTGTTAACTTCTTTCTGCAGCTTCACCAGGTCGGTACGCTCGTAGTGATTCTGGCCAATAACAGAATGACGCTCGATGTGACGAGGCCCTTCAATTACCCAATCGGTCATATTTTTATGATCATACCGGCATTCGTTGCAAATAAATTCAGCAACTTCACCATACTTATCTTTACGTGCCGATACGCGCAAAACTTCTTCGCCTTTCGTCCAAAGAATCACTTTACCACAGCACTTTTTGCAATTGCGATGTGCATCAAGCGGTTTTGTAAACCACACCCTGCTTTTGAAACGGAAAGTTCGATCAGTTAAAGCGCCCACCGGGCAAACATCAATCATGTTTCCGGAGAAGTCGTTGTCAATTGCCTTTTCAATGTAAGTACTGATTTCAGAATGGTCACCTCTATTCAAAACACCATGAACACGATTGTCGGTTAGTTGGTTGGCAACCATCGTGCATCGATAACACAAGATACAGCGTGTCATGTGCAGTTTAATTTTGTCGCCAATATCAATCTTTTCAAAGGTCCTTCTTTCTTCAATTGACCGTGTATTGGCGGCACCATGTTCATACGACAGGTCTTGTAAGTCACACTCACCGGCCTGATCGCAAATGGGGCAATCCAAAGGATGGTTCAATAACAAGAACTCGACAACTCCTTTTCGTGCCTCTAATACTTCTTGTGATGTTATATTTTGTACAACCATCCCGTCCATAACAGGAGTTCGGCACGAGGCCACCAGCTTGGGCATGGGGCGAGGGTCTTTGGCAGAACCTTGCGCAACTTTCACTAAACATACCCGGCACTTACCACCGCTATCTTTTAAAGATGTGTAGTAACACATGGCCGGTGGAACGACAGAACCACCGATTTGCCGTGCTGCATTCAAAATTGTGGTTCCATCCGGAACTTCAATCTCTACACCATCTATTGTTACTTTCGCCATCTTTTAATTCAAAAAATTCAACCCCTAAAATTACCTGTGGTTTATGTCCGCACAAACCACCATTAGTCCCGGTCTGTGCTGACACAGCCCGGGGATTTCTAAAAACTTATACTACCGCCATATTCTTTTCAGAAACGAACGGCTCAATCTCAAAATGCTTCGGGTTCTTCACTTTCTCAGGATACTTCACGTGATACTCAAACTCTTCACGGAAATGCCGGATCGCGCTGGCTACCGGCCAGGCGGCTGCATCGCCCAAGGGGCAAATTGTGTTCCCTTCAATTTTCTTTGCCACATCAACTAATAAATCGATGTCACTCATTTTACCATGACCGTGTTCGATGCGGTGCAATACTTTTTCCATCCAACCGGTTCCTTCACGGCACGGACTGCACTGTCCGCATGATTCGTGGCGGTAAAAACGCGTGAATGTCAAAAGATTGCGAACGATACAGGTTGTTTCATCCATCACAATGAAACCTCCTGATCCCAGCATGGTGCCTGTGGCAAAACCCCCATCGGCCAATGATTCATAGGTCATCAACCTTGGTGCTCCTTTGGCTGTTTTTAAAATTAAATCTGCAGGCAGGATTGGCACGGATGACCCCCCGGCCACTACGGCTTTTAGTTTTCTTCCTTTCCAAATTCCGCCACAATATTCATCCGAGTAAATGAATTCTTCGACAGGCAAACCCAGTTCGATTTCGTAAACGCCTGGTTTATTGATGTGCCCGCTGGCCGAGATCAGTTTCGTACCGGCACTCTTGCCAATACCAACATCGTTGTATTTGTCGGCCGTAATGTTGATGATGGTGGGCACCGATGCGATGGACTCAACATTGTTTACCACGGTGGGGCATGCGTACAATCCGGCTATTGCAGGAAATGGCGGTTTAATCCTCGGATTGCCGCGCTTTCCTTCCAGCGATTCGAGTAGGGCGGTTTCTTCACCGCAGATGTAAGCACCTGCACCCGGCTGAACGTATAAATCGAGAGAGTAATCGGTTCCTAAAATGTTCTTTCCCAAGAATCCGGCCGCGTAGGCTTCATCAATGGCTTTTTCGAGAATGCGCAGCACATACATGTACTCACCCCTGATGTAGATATAAGCAGTTTTTGCTCCAAGTGTATAACTGGATACAATCATCCCCTCAATGAGAAGATGTGGTATCTTTTCCATTAAATATCTGTCTTTGAAAGTACCGGGCTCGCTTTCGTCTGCATTACATACGAGGTAGCGTGGCTTATCTGATTTTTTATCGAGGAAACTCCATTTCAACCCGGTTGGAAAACCGGCACCGCCACGGCCGCGCAAATCTGAAAACTTTACCTCTTCCAGTATCTGATCGGTGGTCATGGTTTTCAACGCCTTCTCAACAGACGCATAACCGCCTTTCTCACGATAGACTTTAAGCGTTTCTATCCCGGGAACGTTAACGTGTTCTAATAAAAATTTCTTTCCCATTCTATTTCGTTGATGGTTTATCGTTAATAGTTAATCGTAGTTGAATTCACGATTTACGGATAACGATTAACGCATATATGAACTTCTTTTATTCTCAGCCTTCAATTTATCTAACAAGGCATCAACTTTTTCATTTGTAAGATCCTCATGGTAATCGGCACCACATTGTAACATGGGGGCAGTTCCGCAAGAGCCTAAGCATTCGACAGCTTTGAGAGTAAACATGCCATCAGCGGTTGTCTCTCCTACCTTAATGCCCAATTTGTTTTCAAGATGTTCAATAATGTCATCTGATCCGCGCAACCAGCATGGTCCCGTCTGGCACACTTCCAGTAAACACTTGCCAACTGGCTCGAGGTTGTACATCGAATAGAAGGAGGCCACTTCATACACCTCAATTGGTTTGATGCTGAGCAACGAAGCCACATAATCCATTACCGGTGTGCTTAGCCATCCGTCAAATTCGGCTTGTGCCAAATGCAATACCGGTAGCAGGGCCGACTTCTGCCTTCCTTCCGGGTAACGCTTGATGATTTTACTCACCAGCGCCAGCGTTTCGTTTGAAAATTTTACGTCCACTCGTTATTCGTTATTTATTAATCGCCTTGGTTAATTTTTAACCCCTTACGCGTCTAACTCACCGGCAATTACATTCATACTACTCATCGTCAAAATCGCATCCGACAACATCGATCCCTTGATCATCTCCGGATATGCCTGATAATAAATAAAACAAGGCCTGCGCATATGCAAACGAAAAGGTGTTCTGCCACCATCGCTGATCAAATAAAATCCAAGCTCACCATTTCCGCCTTCAACACAATGGTAGACTTCTCCTTTCGGAATGTCCGTTTCTCCCATCACAATCTTAAAGTGATAAATCAATGCCTCCATATTATTATAGACTTCTTCCTTTGGAGGCAGGTAGAAGTCAGGAACTTTGGCATGGAAGGGGCCTTCGGGCATTTTTTCAATAGCCTGCCGAATGATGCTGAGACTTTGCCACATTTCTTCCTGGCGTACCATGAATCGATCATACACATCGCCATTCTTTCCAACCGGAATAACGAATTCAAAATCTTCATATGATGAATATGGTTTTGCCACGCGCACATCATAATCCACCCCGGCTGCCCTGAGGTTTACACCTGAAAAACTATAATTCAGGGCACGCTCGGCAGTAATTCCACCGCAGCCAATAGTTCTGTCCATGAAAATCCTGTTTCTATTTAACAGGTCCTCAAATTCTTTCAATACGAGGGGAAACTCCTTTAAGAAGCGATGTATTTTTTCCCAGGTTTTAGGTGACCATTCACGCTCGAAACCACCAATGCGCCCAATGTTTGATGTTAGCCGGGCACCGCAAATCTCTTCATAGATTTCGTATACCAATTCGCGTTGCTGAAACATGTAAACGAATCCGGTTAACGCACCCGTATCCACTCCAATTACGGCATTGCAAACCAGGTGGTCGGTAATCCGTGCAAGTTCCATGATGATGACGCGCAGGTATTGAACGCGTTTTGGTATTTCAACGCCCAGTAATTTTTCTACCGTCATGTGCCACCCAAAATTGTTAATAGGCGCTGAACAATAGTTCATACGATCGGTAATCGGAGTTATTTGATAGAAGGGCCTTCGTTCGGCAAGTTTTTCAAATGCACGGTGGATGTAACCAATAGTTGGTGTTGCCTCTACGATAATTTCACCATCCATTTTCAACACGTTTTGGAAAATACCATGTGTTGCTGGGTGTGTAGGCCCGAGATTCAGATAGGTATATTGCTTCTCTCGCGGCTGGTAAAATTGGTCGGTGGCGGGTTGTTTTACTTCCATCTCTTATCGTCCAAACATCAAATCATTTTTATCTTCGCGTACCTGGTCTTCCAGCGGATATTCTTTGCGTAAAGGGAAGATGATCATGTCTTCCACATTTAAAATTCGCTTCAGGTTAGGATGGCCTTCGAAAAGCACACCAAAAAAATCGTACGTTTCACGCTCCATCCAGTTGGCAGCTGCAAATAAACCGGTAAGGGTGGGCACTGTCGGGTTCTCAATGGGCAGATAGATTTTTAACCGGATACGAAGATTGGTGACCAAGTTATGCAATTGGTATACCATGCCGATCTGGTTTTGATCGGGATAATGAACTGCAAACAGGGTTGTTAAGTATTGAAATTTCGTATCGGGATGATGATAGAGATGCGTGATGACCTCGATGATTTTTTCTTGCTTAAGTGTGATGGTCAGAAAATCATAAAGCATTTCAGTTCGAAGAATTTCTCCCTCAAATTTTGCCTGAATTGTTTCAATTATTTTTTCCTGATCTTCCAGTTCCATGCTATGCTATTCCGTATTTATTCAATAAAGCTTTGTACTCGTCCGAATCCCTTCTTCTGAGTGATTCAGTTTCTACTAACTTCTGAATTTTCATCACGCCATCAATAATTTGTTCGGGTCTGGGGGGGCATCCCGGAACATACACATCTACCGGTATGATCCTGTCGATACCTTGCAAAACACTGTAGGTATCAAAAATTCCTCCACTGGAGGCGCACGCTCCAACCGACAGCACCCAACGAGGTTCTGCCATTTGCTCATACACTTGCCTCAATACCGGCCCCATTTTTTTTGCGATGGTTCCCATCACCATTAATAAGTCGGCCTGTCGGGGTGAAAAACTTAAGCGTTCTGATCCGAAGCGTGCCAAGTCGTAATGAGCTCCCATGGTGGCCATGAATTCAATTCCGCAGCAGGAAGTAGCAAATGGCAACGGCCAGATTGAGTTTTTTCGTGCCATGCCCACAACCTTCTCGAGGCTGGTAGCAAAAAAACCAGGACCCTCCACTCCTTCTGGTTTTGTTCCCAGTTTTATACCACTTGCTGTTGTAGCCTCCATAGTTCCAATTATTATGGTGTTAATCTTCCCAGGTTAAAGCACCTTTCTTTTTTATATAAAAATATCCAATCAACAGGGTTGAAATAAACAAAACCATTTCAATAAAGCCGGTAGTGCCCAACTCCTCAAAATTGACGGCCCACGGATACATAAAGATCACCTCCACATCAAACAAGACAAATAAAATAGCAATTAAGAAGTATTTGATATTGAATGGGATACGGGCATTTCCAATGGATGGGATACCTGACTCAAAAGCTTGAAGTTTGATTTGAGTATTTCGCTTAGGGCCTAACAGGTGTGTTACCAACATAGTAGTAGCAACAAAACCCACCGCCACTATAAACATCAAACCGATAGGGATATATTGATTAAGAGGATTTATTTCTTCCATAAAAATGCAGTGCTAAAGTATCGCTTTCCAACATATTTTTGCACCAAATAGTTGAAAATTTCATTGCAATCGATGTCGTTAAGCACCATTGTTAGCGGGAAATTTCAATCGGGAAGTTTATCCAAATCAATTCACGCTTAATCGCATTATTTGAGATTTTACAATTAGCTTATTTCCTGATAGTTATATATCAATAACTGATTTTTTAGTTTGCTCATTTATGTTTTTGCAAACAACTTGGTCTTTCTGCACTCGTTTTGATAAGTGGCACTTAAATTTTTAGTCTATACGTTAGTTAGATTGCCTATAGTCCCTTTCAATAGGGATCTGAACAGCAACAGTTTGATTGTGGATTGCGTTATAAAGGTATCTTAATTCAAGCAGGTTAGGGATTAGGGGTTTGAAACCGCTTCGGTATACAGGGGCGGTTTCTTCTTTTTTTGATTGCGCATGGTGCTTGTCACCATCCATTCCACGTTGACAAAAAAAAGAGGCTGCCCTTTTGAGACAGCCTCTTTTTACAAACTTGACAGATTCTAAATATTATCCCAGGTATGCTTTCAAGGCCTTGCTTCTGGAGCTGTGGCTCAGCCTGCGGGTTGCTTTCTCTTTAATCTGACGAACACGCTCACGGGTCAATCCAAACTTCTCACCTATTTCTTCAAGGGTTAAAGCCTGGCTTCCGTTCAATCCGAAATAGTACGACATCACATCGGCTTCGCGCTGTGTCAACGTTGCCAACGCACGCTGAACTTCTCTGCGCAAGGAATCCTGAATCAATCCCGAATCAGGTGTCTCTTCACTTTCATCACTCAGTACATCCAGCAAACTGTTTTCTTCTCCGTTTGCAAATGGGGCATCCATTGAAACATGGCGACCGCTTACTTTCAGGTTATCGGCAATTTCTTCAACCGAAATATCCAGTACTTCGGCCAATTCTTCAGGAGAAGGTTCACGCTGAAATTTTTGCTCCAGGTCTGAAAAGGTCTTAGAAATCTTATTCAGTGAACCAACGCGGTTTAATGGCAATCGCACGATGCGTGACTGCTCGGCCAATGCCTGCATAATCG
>Ga0268299_1003505_pt1 | contig 14278 bp, 11 predicted proteins | sample NOBtaG_FD_193484 | JGI IMG/M metagenome (GOLD analysis project Ga0268299, IMG submission 193484) | Activated sludge microbial communities from bioreactor in Nijmegen, Gelderland, Netherland - NOB reactor | ecosystem: Engineered > Bioreactor > Aerobic > Activated sludge | place: Netherlands...
GAGATGGTTAACTATACGGAAGTATTCAGAGCGACTATCGGGCCTGCAGTTGGATTGTTACTGACAATATTGATCGGTTATAAGTTGTTTAAATCCAGACGCTTTAAAAACTGGATGGCTAACCGGAAAAAATGAAAGATGTTTAATTTCCACGTAGGAATTTTTACTGAAAAATATTTAGCTCGAGCATGTAGAATCCTGTTGGTGAGTTGAACTTGGTGCATCGCAGACAACTCATATAAACACATTTTCATTTCTACAACACGATACAAAAATGGATAACATATTAAAAGTTAATAGTAACTCTGAAAAAATGTCAGGTGGTGTCAAAGGATTGGTGGCCTGTTTATTAGTTATAGGATTGACAGTGCTGCAGATACACGATGTTTGGGCGCATGCATCTTTAGTTAAATCAGATCCGCCGCGCCGAGCTACGCTTTCAGAATCACCTTCGAAAATACAACTTTGGTTTAATGAAGAAATCGAAACTGCATATGCAGCGGTTTCCGTTGTTGATGTGAACGATAAAGTAGTGTCGCAGGCTTCTCCGGAAAAAGTTACTGACGATCCGAAATCGATTATTCTTGCACTACCGGAACTTGCGGCGGGAGCTTACAAGGTTCAGTTCCGCGTTTTATCTATAGATGGTCATGTTGTTGACTCGAATTATAGTTTTAGAATAAAAGATAGTTCTCAGTGAAATGATAGAAATCTTAGGTGCGGCTGCCCGCTGGTTTCAGCTGACAGCGAATCTAATTATTCTGGGCAGTTGCATTTTTCTGGCATTAGCGGGAGTAAATAAGCGTGTTTACACCACGCTCTGGATTGAAAAATTAGAGCGACTGTTTCCCAAACTGGCTGTTAGTGTTCTGATTGGACTAATTGTCACGATAGCTGCAACTATCATACAGGTCACAGGTGATACCAATAAGCTGCTGGAAATCGAGGCTGTTAGTCATTTTATAACAGACACGCGAACCGGTACAATCTGGGGCGCACAGTTTGCGTTAGCTGTCTTGCTGTGGACAGTAATTATGCTGATACGCAAAAGCGCGATAAGATCGCCGTGGCGATATATTCTGATAGCAGTGCTTGCCATGTTTCCGCTTATTGCTGATGCGCTGGTTAGTCATGCTGCAGCTGAAGGCATGGCAACAGCAAATGTACTGCCCTATGCACTGCATATCATTTTAGCCGGTGTATGGCTGGGCGGATTGCCGGCTTTACTACTGTTAAAATATGAATACGTAAAGCAGGAAAAAGGCAAGCGAGCGAACGTATTCGATATACATATTCTGAAGCGATTTTCAGCGCTGGCGCTGCCTGTCATGTTGTTGATTATGGCGACAGGAATATTTGTCAGCGACAGTATATTTGATGGTAATTACGCAGCGCTTGTGGCCACACCTTATGGCTGGCTGCTCGTAGCGAAACTCGCATTGTTGGGATTCATACTGATTATTGCGTCAAGCGTGCGAACATATTGGTTGCCACGTTTTACCAATAGCAAAAACAGTGAAGAAACGAAAAACAGTGCGGCCGGAATGCGTAAATGGGTGCGTGTTGAGTTTCTGTGGGCGGTAATTCTCGTTTTAGTCGCTACTATTCTGGCCAATAATGCGACACCCGCAAAGTATGCAACGATTGAAGAATGGCCGTACAGTTTCCGGTTTTCGATTGCAGCAACGTGGAATACGGATAACGTGCCTATGCTGGTTTGGAGCGGTTTGGCGCTCGTTGCCGTTGCATTTGGAATATTGCAGTATGGTCGTTCCGCTGCATGGAGCTTAAAGCGGTTAATCAGTATTCCTGCTTTTACTTTTGTCCTGGGTCTGGCGGTGGCATTGCCGCCGTTAACGATTGAAGCGTATCCTGAAACGTATCGCAAGCCGCCAGTACCGTTTGATGTCATTTCAATCGCATATGGCGCGCAAAACTATGCTGAGCACTGTGTTGAATGTCACGGCCACCAAGGTAAAGGGGATGGAATTAAGGCCCGTACATTGTCAACTGTTCTGCCTGATATGTTGACTGAGCCGCATACCGTAGAGCATACGCCTGGAGACTTTTATCACTGGATTACGTATGGCATGAAGGAAACGGATATGCCGGGTTATAAAGATAAATTAACCGAGGAAGACCGGTGGGATTTGGTAAATTACGTGTTTGCACTATCTCGCGGTTATCAGGCGAGGATTCTGTCACCCGAGATCATTCCTAATCGAGCGAATGTACAGCCTCCGGTATTTTCATATAGCGCGCATGACGGATCGAGCGGCGCTTTACAGGATTTTCGTGACAATAAACCTGTTTTACTGGTTATTTTTTCCTGGCCTTATTCTCAGGCACGCATAGCGCAACTTAAGACGGTTTATACAACATTAGCTGCACAGAATGTAAAGGTTCTGATCATTCCAGCGCATGAACTGGAGCCGGATGTTTTTGCGGAAATAAGTCAGGATATGCCTTATCCGATAGTTACAGATACTGCTCGGGAAATAGCGGAAAGTTACGCACTTTCGCGACGCACCTTGAGTCATCCGGATTTGCTGGGCCGTGGATCAATGCCGGATCATATGGAGTATTTAATTGATCGTTCAGGTTACTTGCGTGCACGCTGGATACCCTCTGCGGAAGAAGCAGGGTGGGAAAATATTGATTTACTGATAAAGCAAATCGAACAGTTAAATAATGAAAAACCATCAGCTGGCTCGGCGAAAGATTTTCTGTAGTTACCCAAACCTGTCGTGCTTCAAAATTAAGTATCATTAACTTGTCTTATTCTACTGAAATAAGACGAAATGAGCATTTATTCAATACTGAATTCTGAAGTGCAATGCTTAAAGACAGGATATCCGAAGCCTGGCAAGGTCCTTATACAGATCAATCTGGCTTGCATGCATGGCAGAAAATAACGATTGGTTCAGAGTGTTGATCCTGGGCTATGGAGAGATGGGGCACGCGATGGAATATTTACTCTCAGCGCGGCATCAACTGGATATATGGGAAAAATATCCGACACCGGGTTTTCAATCTGTCATTCTCGAGCAATCCGCCCCGCTTGCGGATATTGTTATTTTCTGTTTGCCGGTAAATCCGCATCGGGAGGTAATAACGCAGATAGCGCCGTTACTCAGTAACTCGAGTCTCTGCATCAGCATAGCCAAAGGCCTGGATGAGGCAGGACAAACAGCCGCGCAAATTTTTCAGGATGTTCTCGCGCCTTGGGACAGGTCCAGAAGTAGCTATGGTCTGCTATATGGCCCTATGATTTCAGAAGAAATACGCGCTGGCCGTTTAGCCTTTGCGCAATTCGGTTGCGCTGACAGGAATACTTATCAGAAAGTTCTGACTTGTTTTAAGCATTCATCGCTCTTTATCGAACATACGACGGATATTCCGGGAATCAGCTGGTCTGTAATACATTAAAAATGTTTACGCGATGCTGTTTGGTATAGCGGATGAATTAAAGCTGGGTGATAACATGCGCGGCTATTTAAGCGTCGCTGCGTTGGTGAATTAAGCCGGATTGTTGATCAAATGGGCGGACTGAAAAGCAGCCCGTATCGTCTCGCCGGATTGGGTGACCTTATTACAACCGCGACAAGCGAAAATTCCCATCATCACACATTAGGGCGTAAACTGGCGCGCGAGGAAGCGGGAAATATCGCTGGGGAAGGTGTTCATACACTTGAAATGGTCAATAAGTTTCATCTATTTGATACCAGGTGTTACCCGCTTTTCGAGCTAATTCAAAATATCGTTAACCGGCCGGTGAATGTCAGGCAGCAAATTGCCGGTTATTTGCAACATGTCTATGGTCTGTAATGATTTTTGAATTTGTACTGAAAAATTTTAATAACAGAAAATTTACACACCATTCAGGTTATATTCAGGTTTCCTCATTTACCATCGCCGGTTGTTGAGCATTTACTCCAAAGCTATCTTTCTTTCTGATTAATAATAAAAGATAAAATACCGCATATTGAACCTTGATCAAATCAGGTATTCCGATATTATGTTGCGTAAATCCGCTTCCCGTAACCGGGTGATTTTATCGATTCCTTTTGAAATTCTTATAAGACTTATGTAATTTATGCAGACTTTTCAACTGCGGCACTTTTTGTTAAGCCTTTTTTTATTGTTTCATTCCGCGCTACTTTCAGCGCAAGACCTTTCCAGATTGACTATTGAAGAATTACAGCAAATTGGTTTGAAAGCTAATGGGCTGGTGCAGGCAGCCCGTTCGCAGGTTGACATGGCCGAGGCTGGGGTAGTGACAGCCAGAGCCTATCCCAATCCGAACGTCGCGATAAAGGTTGGGCCGCAAAGCAAACGAATGCCAGCGTCCATAACGGGTCCGGCAAACGATTATCGCGAGGTTAATGTCAGTCAGCCTATTGAAAATCCTTTTTTCCGGTCTGCCCGTATCAGTTCCGCCGAGGCGCTGGTAGGCGCCAGGCAAGCCAGTCTGGATCAGGTGCGCGCAGATCTTGCCGCGCAATTACGTGTGCGTGCTTATGAATTGATCCTGCGTCAGGAGCAGGCGCAAATGGAGGCGGGGATTTTTGATCTGATGAAAGAAATCCAGCGGCGTATCAAGGTGGGCGTGGAAGTCGGTGAAACCGCGCGATTCGAGTTGATCAGGGCGGATACCGAAGTGCTCAGCGCGGAAAATCGCATGCAAGCCGCCCGTCTGAGTGCTGAACGTGCCCGTGTTGCGTTGATTCAGCTGGTGCCAGGTGCTCTGCAAAGCGGATTCGAAATCAATGCTTCGCTCAATGATCTGGTCGAGTTCCCGCCGCTGGAGACTTTACGCGAGGAAATCGTGCGATTGAATCCTGAAATACAGAGATTGGAAGCAGAACAGAGCAGCGCCAGCCAAAGAATTGATCAGGAAAAAGCATCTGTTCTGCCGCGCGTGAATATCTTGTATGAAAACTATACTGACGCCCAGTTTTCCGTTAACGTGGCGGGTGTAAATCTGGAAATTCCAATATTTTACAGACGCCGTGGTGAAATCGATACCGCAATCTATGATTCAGCTCGTATTCGAGAAACGCTCGAATATCGCCGTTTCGAAATTGGTCAATTACTTGAGTTAGCCTGGCAGGCCAAGGAAATTGCCCGCCGCAGGATTGAAATGTTTGAAGGCGGCATTGTCAAGGAAGCGCAGCTTGCGTTGGATATCGCACAAACAGCTTATCGTCTCGGAGAACGTGGTTTTATCGAAGTGCTGGATACGCAGCGCATACTGCGCGGTGTATTAGCTGAGTTGCTGCAGGCACGTTTTGAACTTCAGTCGGCGGCGGCCGAAATTGATCGTCTACGCGCACATTACCCCAAGGAGCATATCATCGAATGAAGTTTTTATCGCACACGCATGTTGTCGCGCTGATCGCCGCTGTTTTTTTGATTGCGGCATGCAGCAATGGCGATAACGCAGCGGATCAATCCAAAGCAGCCGGAACTGAAGAGTCGATTGATCTCAACAGAATTACACTCAATGAAGACATGATGCAGCGCATCAAAGTCGACCGGCTGAAACAGGTCAATCTGGCGGATAGGATTCTGGTACCGAGTCAGATCAAGGTCGATGAACAAAAACTGATTCGCGTGGGTGCGAATGTGACCGGGCGAATTGTTGAAGTGTACGCGAATCTCGGAGACCACGTTAATTCGGGTACTGCTTTGGCGCGGATTGCCAGTCCTGAATTAAACCGGGCGCAGCTTGATTATCTGCGTGATTACTCTGTAATGTTACTCAACGAGCGCGCCGTCAATCGTGCCAAGCTGTTATTCGAAGCGGATGTCATCCCCGCAGCGGAATTGCAACGCCGCGAGACAGAGCTTCAGGTTTCACGCGCGGAGTTAAGCGCGGCAAAGGATCAGTTGCGACTGTTGGGTGTACATGATGCTGCGATTAAAGAACTCATGAGGCGTGGGAATATACTTTCGTCGGTGCCAATTACCGTTCCAAAAAGCGGTACAGTGATTGAACGTAATGTGCTCGTCGGACAGGTTGTTCAACCGGCGGATCCCTTATTTAAAGTGGCTGATTTGTCAACTGTCTGGGCTGTCGGCGATGTTCCCGAACAAATTATCCGGAATGTGAGTGTAGGCCAGCATGTGGAAATTCAGGTGCCTGCCTTGGAGAATGGTGTTCTTGACGGTCTGATCGTATTCGTTGCGGATACAGTCAACCCACTCACGCGTACGGTCATGGTCAGGACGGTCGTGGAAAACCCGGACCGCAAGCTCAAACCCGCAATGCTGGCCAGTATGCGCATCATCGAGAGCCCGCGGGAATTGCTCGTTATTCCAGAAGAGGCGGTTGTTCGTGAAGCCAATCGGGATTACGTCTATCTTGCGGAAGGAAATAACCGTTTTCTGAGAGTGCCGGTAGAACTGGGGCCGGAAATGGGCAATGTGCGTCCGGTGCTGACGGGAGTTTCCGCAGGTCAGAGCATAGTAGTGAACGGCGCTTATGATATCGACAACGAGCGCAAGCTCTCTGAGCTGGACTGATCGCGATGCTCTATTCATTCATCAACGTAATGTTGCGGCAGCGATTGCTGGTCGTAGTGATTTCGCTGGTTTTGGTCGGTTTTGGTTTAAGAGCAACCACAAAGCTTGCCGTGGATGCATTTCCGGATGTTACCAATATTCAGGTTCAGGTCGCCACATTATCACTGGGCCGCAGTCCGGAAGAAATTGAACGTTTGATTACTGTGCCTGTTGAAATTGCCATGACCGGTCTGCCGGGTCTGGTTGAAATGCGCTCCCTGAACAAGAGCGGATTGTCACTGATCACGCTGGTCTTTACCGATGAAACGGATGTTTATTTTGCCCGTCAACTGGTCATGGAACGGTTGATCGGTGTCAGAGACCGGCTGCCGGCCGGTGTTTCCCCGGAGCTGGGGCCGGTGTCGACGGGACTGGGGGAGGTTTATCAATACACGCTGGATCACCCTGATGACGACGAGCGTGAGCTTTCCGTGGAAGAGTTGACTGAACGACGCACAATACAGGACTGGGTTGTGCGGCCTATGCTGCGCTCGATACCGGGAGTCGCCGAGATCAATTCACTGGGCGGTTATCAGAAGCAATACCATGTTTTGATCAACCCTGAACGGTTGCGGCATTATGATCTGACGCTATCCCAGGTCGATCATGCGCTGGCGCTGAATAATGCCAATGCCAGCGGCAATATTCTCGCGCTTCATGCGGAGCAGTATCTTATCCGTACCCAGGGGCTGATCACCACGCTGAAAGATATTGAAAATATCGTGCTCAAAGAAATCAATGGTGTGCCTGTTTTTGTGCGCGATGTCGCCGAGGTGAAATTCGGCGCGCAGGTGCGCCAGGGCGCAATGATTAAAGGCGGGTATACCGAGTCCGCCGGTGGCATTGTGATGATGCTACGCGGCGGCAATGCCAAGGAAATTGTAACGCGGATCAAGGAAAGAGTCGCCGACATCAATGAGCGTAATCTGCTGCCCGGCGGGCTGCAGATTGTGTCCTTTTATGACCGCACCGATCTTGTCGACGCCGCGTTATGGACAGTCACCAAGGTGTTGATCGAAGGTGTCATTCTCGTCATCATCGTGTTGTTCATTTTTCTGGGAGATGTGCGCTCCAGCCTGATTGTCGTGGCGACCTTGATTATTGCGCCATTGATTACCTTCATGGTGATGAATCAACAGGGTATTTCAGCCAATCTCATGTCGCTGGGTGGTCTTGCGATCGCCATCGGGTTGATGGTCGATTCGACCGTCGTAGTGGTGGAAAATGTCTATCACCGCCTGGGTCATGTCGGTAACACCTTGAAAGAGAAGCTGCAGGCAATAGTTGATGCCGTGGTCGAAATCGGTACGCCGCTTATTTTCGGCATTTCGATTATTATCCTGGTTTTTCTGCCGCTGATGACGCTTGAGGGGATGGAAGGCAAAACATTCAGTCCGCTGGCCTACACGATCGCGATTGCATTGGCCATATCGCTTTTCGTATCGTTGACATTGTCGCCGGCGTTGTGTGTTTATTTCCTGAAAGGCGGCGCGGATCATGATACGCCGGTTATTGCCTATCTCAAAGCCAGATACCGCAAGTTACTGAATAAAGCGCTGGCGAACGAAAAAACCACGATCATGGTTGCTGTGGGGCTTTTGAGTACGTCATTTATACTGTTTCCGTTTCTCGGCACGTCATTTATTCCAACGATGAAAGAAGGCGCCTTGACGCCGGTCATCATACGCGCGCCTTCGATTTCGCTGGAGAATTCGGTTAAAGTTGAAACCGAAGCCATGAAGCTGATTGCAGCCGTTCCGGGTGTGCAAAGCGTTGTCTCAAAACTGGGGCGTGGCGAATCGCCCGCCGATCCGGCCGGACCGAATGAATCGGATCCGATTATTACGCTGGATCCCGATTCCGGCCGGACGCAGGAAGAAGTGGACGCCGATATCCGTAAGGCGCTGTCTGTTCTGCCGGGTGTCAGCATAGTCATCTCGCAGCCGATTGCGCAACGTGTGGATGAAATGGTAACCGGCGTCCGTTCTCAGGTTGCTGTGAAGATTTTTGGCGATGATCTGGAAGAGTTGCGTGTGCTGTCGGAAAAACTGGCGCGTATCATCAAGTCGGTCAATGGCGCGCGCGATATCCGTATTGAACGTCTGTCGGGACAACAGTCGCTGGTGGTGGATATCGATCGTGCGGCGATTGCGCGTCATGGTCTGAATGTCGCCGATGTGAATGAATTGATCAGTACGGCGGTTGGAGGCAAGGATATTACCAATGTTTTTGAAGGCGAGCGCCGTTTCTCACTGGTGCTTCGTTTGCCTGTGGATTATCGCGATAACGTCGAGGCTATCCATGACCTTTTACTGCGTACACCGACGCAAGCGGCATCGGGCACTGGCAATCCCGTCCAGGGCGGTGCGCTGATTCCGCTGCATTCGGTTGCCACAATACAGGTTGTTGACGGGCCTGCGCAGATTTCCAGGGAATTTGCCAAGCGGCGCGTGGTTGTCGGCGCTAATGTGCATGATCGTGATCTGGGTGGGTTTGTTGAGGAATTGCAGCAGCTCGTGGCCAGGGAAATTCAATTGCCGCCGGGCTATTATTTTGAATGGGGTGGGCAGTTTGAAAACATGGAACGCGCGATGGCGACACTGTCCGTGATCGTGCCGATCACCATTGCGGCGATCTATTTTCTGCTGTTCATGCTGTTTAGTTCGCTCAAACTGGCGGCATTGATTATCATGGTACTGCCGTTTGCCTCAATCGGCGGCGTTATGGGACTTTTCATTACCGGAGAATATCTGTCTGTCCCGGCGTCGGTCGGTTTCATTGCGTTATGGGGTATCGCGGTATTGAATGGCGTCGTATTGATTTCGTATGTGCGTGGTCAGCGTGAAGCGGGTGTGGACGTGCCGACATCGGTGATTCGCGGTTGCGAGCAGCGATTCAGACCGGTGCTCATGACCGCGACAGTGGCGATGCTCGCATTGGTGCCGTTTCTGTTCGCGACCGGCCCGGGTTCTGAAGTTCAGCGTCCTCTGGCGATCGTAGTGATTGGCGGACTGATTACGTCAACATTGCTGACGCTGGTTGTTTTACCCACACTTTACCGCTGGTTTGACGTTAAGCCCGAGAAAGAGACTGAGCAGGACGATCATGATGGCGGTGCGATACCTTCATCTGTGCATGATGCGGATAAACATCAGCCCGGTGAAACAGTTGAATCAACTGTTTCAGGTAAGGTGGCATCCACTCCGGTTCACTCGGGAACAGTATCGGCTGAGACGGGACCGGTAAAATCAACATAGAATTTGAAAAATACTTAAAATCAACCTGTTATTTGTTTTCTGCCTGTGCGATTGACGGGTGATCGAAGTGCCTGAATGCTCGGATGCCTGAATTCCCTTTAACGGGCACTCAGGCGTCCGGTTATTCAGGCATTCGTGTTTTTTCATCAAAATCATTGCTTACGAAAACGATTCTTCATACTATTCATCTGTATGACGAATTTTTTACATTCAAAACCACGCTGAAACAAATCATGAATCGCAGCAAAAAACAATCCCGATCTGTGGCTTTAACCGTGCGACCGGTGACATCATTCCGGGCTATGGGCGATTTTATCGAGGTACCGTGGCGCATCTATGCCAACGATCCGTTGTGGATTCCGCCGCTGCGCCTTGAACGCCGTTTTCATTTTTCCAAATACAATCCGTTTCTGCGGCATGCTGAATGGCAGGCTTGGGTTGCCTATCGCGACGGCCAGCCGGTGGGGAGAATCAGCGCACAGATTGATGTGCTGCACCGGGAGCGCTACGGTGGCGATACCGGCCATTTCGGCCTGCTGGAATGCGTTAATGATACTGAAGTGTTCAATGCGCTGATGCTGCATGCCGAATCGTGGCTGGCGGCGCGGCAGACGCGGCGGATTACGGGACCGTTCAATCTGTCGATCAACCAGGAATGCGGTATCCTCGTCGATGGTTTTGATACGCCGCCGGTGATTATGATGCCGCATTCCGCGCGCTGGTATCCGCAACTGCTGGAAGCGCAGGAGTATTTTCCGGCCAAGGATATGCTGGCGTACTGGATCAGAACCGACTTTGAACCGCCCAGGGTCATGCAGCGGCTGATCAAAAGCCATGCCGGCCGGATTCATGTCAGAACCATCAAGCGGAAACAGTTTGCCGCGGAAATGGAGATTCTGCGGGATATTTTTAACGATGCCTGGTCGGAAAACTGGGGTTTTGTGCCTTTCACCCAGGAAGAATTCGCCGAACTCGGCAACAGCCTCAAATTTTTAGTTGCCGACGAATATATCCAGATTGCGGAAGTCGACGGTTATCCTGCTGCGTTCATGGTGGGACTGCCCAATCTGAATGAAGTTTTTGCCGAATTGAACGGCAGCCTATTTCCACTGGGCTGGTATAAACTGTTGCGCCGGTTGCGGAAACATCAAATACGCACAGCGCGCATACCACTGATGGGTGTGCGCAGGCAATTTCACAATACGCCATTGGGCATGGCGCTGGCCTGCACGGTTATCGATGTGGCGAGGCAAATCGGACCGGAACACGGTATCGAAGGCGTGGAGTTATCCTGGATTCTGGAAGATAATAAGTCGATGCGCGGAATTCTTGATCATCTCGGCAGCAAGGAATATAAACGCTACCGTATATTTGGAAAAACACTTTGAATCTGCCAAAAGAAGAAAAACAGTCTAAATTTGCCGCGTTGGTATTAGCCGCAGACCGTACGGCATCCGATCCGATTACCCGGCATACAGGCGCTGCGTGCAAAGCTTTTGCCAAGGTGGGCGGTGAGCCGATGATCATGCGCGTGCTGGATGCACTGACGGCGTGCGATCAAATTGATAATGTCGTGTTGTGCGGCCCCCCGAAAGCACGGCTTGAGGATTGTCCGCCATTAAAACAGCGTATCGATTCCGGAGAGGTAGCCTGGCTGCAAAACAGGGAATCACCCAGCCGCAGCGCCGAACAGGGCTTAAGTCATCTGGCCGATGACACGCCGGTACTGCTGACAACCGCAGATCATGCGTTGCTGACGCCACAGATTGTGCGGTATTTTTTGACTGAATCGCTGAAAACCGATGCCGACGCCACCGTAGGTGTAGTTACCGATGTCCAGATGTTGGCGGCGTTTCCCGGTACAAAACGCACCGTTTTCCGGCTCCGGGATGGCGGTTTTTGCGGCTGTAATCTGTTTACCTTCAAACCACAGGGACGCAAGCTGATTCATTTCTGGCAGCAGGTGGAGGATTTGCGTAAAAAACCCTGGCGGCTGATGGCGCAGATTGTCAGTCCCGGTGTAGTACTGTCGTATGTATTCGGCCGTTTATCGCTGGCGCATGCGCTGGATACCCTGGCCGCCAAATCAGGTGTACGCGTAAAAACTATCCAGTTGCCCGATCCGCGTGCGGGTATTGATGTCGATAAAGTCGAAGATTTATTGCTGGCTGAATCCATTGTCAACAAAGCACCCGTTTCAGTGTTTCAGCGCGACTGAACCGAATGTCATGGCCGATTTCTGAGTATTGTGTATGAGAGTCATTGATCGTTACATCGCGCGTGAACTTGCGCTGCCGTTCATCGTCGTTATTTTGATTCTGGTGGGCTTGTTTGCCAGTTTCAGCAGCGCGCGCCTGCTTGCTGGCGCAGTGACCGAGTCACTCGGTCTGGCCGCTCTCTTCAAACTGGTCATGCTGAAAACGCTGATCGCGATGGAAGTATTGATACCCGTGGCGCTTTATATCGCGATCATCAGCGGCCTGAGTCGATTAAACAGGGATCATGAGTTAAACGTGCTGCGCGCCTCGGGCATCAGCGGAAAACGCATCGTCCTGATTGTCTTGATGGTGGCGATACCTGTAGCGGTTATCAGCGGCATGCTGTCATCTTACGTGCGCCCCTGGGCTTACGCTGAAAATTATATTCTCGATGCGCAGGCCGAAGCGGAATTGAATACGAATCGCTTTCAGGCCGGACGTTTCTATGGCAGTGAAGGCAGCGGCAGGGTTGTTTACGTGCAAAGCAAGGATGAAACCAGCAAACAGATGAGTAACATTTTTCACTATATCCATACACCGGAGACCAGTGAAATCATTATTGCCAGAAAAGCGGAGCAGATACAGCCAACGCGGGAAGCGCGTCCCACTATCGTGCTGACCGAAGGCTACCTGTATCAGTTATCGCGCGCGGCGGTCAGAGATGACATGATTCAATTCGAACAGTTGACGTATTTTACCGACAGCGAGCTTGCGCTGCGTTATCGCCGTAAGGCTGCGCCGACTCGCACACTCTGGGAATCTGAGGAACCCTGGGAAATAGCGGAATTGCAATGGCGGATTTCCCGTCCTGTTGCAACCCTGTTTCTGGCCCTGATTGCAGTGACTTTTATTCAGACCGTGCCGCGGCAGGACAAGGCAACCCGGACCTATCTGCTCGCCGCTGTCGTGTTTGCCGTGTATTACAATCTGAGCGGTCTGGCGAAAAACTGGGTTGAGCAGGGTGTCGTCAATACGACCATAGGTGTCTGGTGGCTTTATGCGTTGATGTTTATTGTTCTGCTGCTGTATGCCTTAAAGCCCGGGCAGAAATTGTTATCATTTCGATAATGATTATTTATCGCTATATTGCTATTCAGGTATTGACCGGTCTGGTGATTGCAACCGCCGTTCTTCTGCCGCTGTTCAGCTTCTTTGATCTGCTTGATCAGCTGGATGATGTCGGCAAAGGTACTTATCGTACTGTCGATGCATTTATGTATACCGCGATGTTGCTGCCGCGGCGTTTTATCCAGATTGCGCCGTTTATTGCGCTGCTCGGCACGGTTGCAGCGCTCGGTGCGCTGGCGGTCAATTCCGAGCTGACTGCGATGCGCACAGCGGGCTTTTCGCCGCTGCAGATCAGTCTTGCACCGGTGGCTGTCGGCATTATGTTGATTGTGTTCATCGCCGTACTCGAACAATCTTTTGCGCCGCAGTTCCAGCAGAAAGCCATTTCAAACCGGGCGGTGGCGTTGAATCAAACAGCCGAACTGGGTCAGGGGTTGGGTATCTGGACGCGCAATGAGCGGAATATACTGCGTATAGGTTATATGCTGCATGCGAAAGAAGCCGCCGACATCGAAATTCTGCGTCTCGATGCATCAGGCTTTTTGCAGGCCCATGTTCAGGCTGAATTTGCCGATGTCCGCAGCAACGATCCCTGGATATTGCGCAATGTCGTGATCCGTCAATTTTCCGAAAAGGACATCAGGATCACCCGTTTCAATAAACTGAGCTGGGATTCGTTTCTCGATCCGGAGGATATCGCAACATTGACCAAGCCGCCGGAGAGTCTTTCGCCGTATGAATTGGTGCGCCATGTCGATTTTCTGCGCAATACCGGCCAGGATGCCGATTCCTATGCACTTGCTTTGTGGCGTAAAGCGGGCAGCGGTTTATTAACCATTGCGATGTTGCTGCTGTCGATTCCGTTCGTCTTCGGCTCGATCCGTACCGGCCTGGGCAACAAGCTGGTGCTGGCGGCATTAATTGGCGTCGCCGTTTATCTGCTCGACCAGATTCTGGCCAATGCGGGTCTGCTGTTACGCCTGGATCCAGCATTTGTCGCGCTTGCGCCGAGCGTGCTGCTTATTGCTCTGGCGATCTTCTGGTTGAGAAGAGTTTTTTAAACCTTTCATATTGTAGTAGCATGTATCCAATGTCATGAATGCCTGAAACGTATCATTCCAAAAATAA
>Ga0268299_1003506_pt1 | contig 14276 bp, 13 predicted proteins | sample NOBtaG_FD_193484 | JGI IMG/M metagenome (GOLD analysis project Ga0268299, IMG submission 193484) | Activated sludge microbial communities from bioreactor in Nijmegen, Gelderland, Netherland - NOB reactor | ecosystem: Engineered > Bioreactor > Aerobic > Activated sludge | place: Netherlands...
GCTCGATGAGCGAGGCGGTGCGTGAGCATCCTGAGCTGGTGCGGAAATATCTGGGCTCGGTCGTGCCCAAGAGCGACAACTTCTTCGCGACGCTGAACAGCGCCGTGTTCTCCGATGGATCGTTCGTCTACGTGCCGCCGGGCGTCCGGTGCCCGATGGAGCTTTCGACCTATTTCCGCATGAATGCGGAAAACACTGGCCAGTTCGAGCGCACGCTGATCATCGCCGACAAGGGCGCTTACGTTTCGTACCTCGAAGGCTGCACCGCGCCGATGCGCGATGAGAACCAACTGCACGCAGCCGTAGTTGAACTCGTCGCGCTCGACGACGCCGAGATCAAATACTCGACCGTGCAGAACTGGTGGCCGGGCGACGCGGAAGGCAAGGGCGGCATCTACAATTTCGTGACCAAGCGCGGCGATTGCCGCGGTCCGCGCGCGAAAATTTCGTGGACGCAGGTCGAGACCGGTTCGGCGATCACGTGGAAGTACCCGAGCTGCATCCTGCGCGGGGACGACAGCGTCGGCGAGTTCTACTCGATAGCGGTGACGAACGGGCGCCAGCAGGCCGACACCGGCACCAAGATGATCCATCTCGGGAAGAACACGCGTTCACGGATCATCTCGAAGGGCATTTCGGCGGGGCGCTCCTCGAACGCCTATCGCGGGCTTGTTTCGACGCATGCCAAGGCGGCGGGCGCGCGCAATTTCACGCAATGCGACTCGCTGCTGATCGGCGATCAATGCGGCGCGCACACGGTGCCGTATGTCGAGGCGCGCACGCCGTTTGCGACGCTTGAGCATGAAGCGACGACGACGAAGCTCTCGGAGGACCAGCTGTTCTACCTGAAGAGTCGTGGTCTTCCGGCTGAGCAGGCGGTGGCGTTGCTGGTGAACGGGTTCGTGAGGGACGTGCTGCAGCATCTGCCGATGGAGTTCGCCGTCGAGGCGCAGAAGCTTCTGGAAGTGAGCCTCGAAGGGAGCGTCGGATGAGCGCGCACGAGGTTTGGTTTGCGCGGCGCTTTCCCGTTGAGCATGGCGGCGCCCGCATGGTGCCGGTGCACTGGAAGGGCTTTGCGATGTTCGGCGTATTCGCCGCCGCAATGCTCTTGGGCGGCGGTGTTTTCGCGCTCTGCGCCATGAGCGGCAATTTTGTGCTGGGTGTGACGCTCTACGTTCTGATCGCAGCGGCCGGCGTCGCCGCGCTGTTCTGGGCGGTGGTCGCGCGGAGCGACAACACACGCACCTACAAAGAGTTTCGGAAGACGACGAATGCTTGAGGTCAAAGACCTGCGCGTGAAGGTGGGCGAAGCGGAGATCCTGAAGGGGCTCACGCTTTCCGTGCCCGCGGGCGAAGTGCACGCGATCATGGGGCCGAACGGCTCGGGCAAGTCGACGCTCGCTTACTCGCTGGCTGGGCGTGATGGCTACGAGGTGGTTGGCGGCAACGCGGCGCTGAATGGCGAGAACTTGCTCGATCTCACCGCGGATGAACGCGCGGCGAAGGGGCTGTTTCTCTCGTTCCAATACCCTGTTGAGATTCCGGGCGTGCCGATGATGACGTTCCTGCGCGCGGCGCTGAACGCGCAGAAGAAAGCGCGCGGCGAGCCGGAGATGACGAGCGCAGCGTTTCTGAAGCGCATCCGTGAAGTCGCGGCGGCGCTGAAGGCGCCGGAAGAGATGCTGCGCCGGCCGCTCAATGTCGGCTTCTCGGGCGGCGAGAAGAAACGGATGGAAATCCTGCAAATGGCGATGCTGGAGCCGCGCTTCGCCATCCTCGACGAGACCGATAGCGGGCTCGACATCGATGCGCTCAAGGCGGTCGCCGACGGCGTGAACGCGCTGCGCGGGCCTGATCGCGGCATGCTGGTGATCACGCACTATCAGCGGCTGCTCGACTACATCAAACCGGACCGCGTGCATGTGCTCGCGCGCGGACGGATCGTGGCGAGCGGCGGGCCGCAGCTGGCGCATGAGCTCGAGCGCGAGGGGTACGATAAGTACCTCAAGGCGGCGTGATGAGCGATTTGCGCGCACTTTTGCCGACGCGGCGCGTCGAGACGTGGAAGTATTCCGATCTGCGCGCGGCGCTTGCGGATGCTGAGCTGCCGGCGGCGCGTACGGAATTGCGCGCGGCCTCAATCATCGCGCAGCTCGCGCCGGGCGTGACGGAGACGCAGGCGATCACCGGCGATCAGGTGATCGAGGAGCGCTTCGAGGGCGAAGGGCTCGAGGCCCGCGCGGCGGATTATGTCGTGGCGCCGGGCGCGCGGCTGACGCGCATCGTGATGCAGACGGGGGCAGGGACGCCGTTGTCGCTCGCGACAGTGAAGCTGGGCGCGGGGGCGGAGTATCGGCAGTTCGTGCTGGCGCAAGGCGGCAAGCTCGCGCGGTTCGAGACGCATGTGAACGCGGAAGGCGCGGACGCGAAGGTGGCGCTCAACGGGCTCTACATGGCGGCGGATGGGCAGCACGCGGATCTGACGTCCACCGTCACGCACCAAAGCACCGGCGGGGTCACGCGCCAGCTGGTGAAGGGCGTCGCGCGCAAGGGCGGCCGCGGTGTGTTTCAGGGCAAGATCGTCGTGGAACGCGGCGCGCAACAGACGGATGCGCGCCAGCATCACCAAGCCCTGCTCTTGGAAGAGGGCGCGGAGGTGTTCGCCAAGCCCGAGCTGATGATCAACGCGGATGATGTGTCGTGCGCGCATGGCAACACGGTTGGCGCGCTTGATATGGGCGCGCTGTTCTACATGCGCTCGCGCGGGCTGCCGGAGACGGAGGCGCGGGCGCTTCTCACGGAAGCGTTTCTCGCCGAAGCGATCCCGGACTGGCTTTCGGACGACCTCGCGAGCGAGGCGCGTGCGCGCATTCAAGTTTGGTTGCTGGGGCGCGTGACATGACGATTCTCGCGGCGCGCCCGTTCGATGTGGAGGCGGCGCGCGCGGACGTGCCGATCCTGTCGCGCGCCGTGCACGGCCAGCCGCTCGTGTATCTGGACAACGCCGCGTCAGCGCAAAAGCCGGAAGCGGTGATTGCGGCGATGGCGGGTGCGATGCGCGGGTCGTACGCGAATGTGCACCGCGGGCTGCATGCGCTCGCGAACGAGACGACGCAGGCCTACGAGGACGCGCGCGCGACGGTGGCGCGATTCCTCGGCGCGGGCTCACCCGAGACGATCGTGTTCACCAAGGGCGGCACGCAGGCGATCAACATTGTCGCCAATGGGCTTTCGATCCAGCCAGGCGATGAGATCGTGCTCTCGGTGATGGAGCATCACTCCAACATCGTGCCCTGGCATTTCCTGCGTGAGCGCTTCGGCGCCGTGCTCAGATGGCTCGACATCGATGATGATGGCGGGATCGATCTTGGGGTGCTCGATGCGTTGATCGGGCCGCGCACGAAGATCGTGGCGCTGACGCATATGTCCAACGTGTTGGGCGCGAAGACACCGGCGGCGGACGTGGTGCGCATCGCGCACGCCAAGGGCGTCCCCGTGCTGCTCGATGGGTGCCAATCTGCGGTGCATGGCGCGGTCGATTTGACCGCGCTCGATGTCGATTACTTCGTGTGCACGGGTCACAAGCTCTACGGGCCGACTGGGATTGGCGTGCTCTATGGCAAGCCTGATCGGCTTGCCGCCCTGCGCCCGTTCGAAGGCGGCGGCGAGATGATCGACCGCGTGACGCGCGATGTCGTCACCTACAACGATCCGCCGCACCGGTTCGAGGCGGGCACGCCGCCGATCATTGAAGCGATTGGCCTCGGCGCAGCGCTCGATTGGATGACGTCGTTCGACCGCACAGCAGTTGAAGTGCACGAGGCGGCTCTGCGCGATCGGGCGATGGCGGCGTTGCGCGAACTCAACTGGATCACGCTGCATGGGCAGGCGCGCGATAAGGGCGCCATCGTCTCATTCTCGATGAAGGACGCGCATCCGCACGACGTGGCGCAAATTCTTGACAGGCAGGGCGTTGCGATCCGCGCGGGCCATCACTGCGCGCAGCCGTTGATGGAGCGGCTTGGCGTGACGGCCACGGCGCGTGCGAGCTTTGCGATCTACAATCGTTTGGAAGACGTCGATGCGCTGGTCACGGCGCTTCACAAGGCGCGAAAGATGTTGGGCTAGGTATGGAAACGACGACCAACCCCGAGAGCAAGATTCCGCAAGCCGAGCTGGACCGGATCACCGATGATTTGGTGGCGGCGTTCAAGACCGTGTTCGATCCGGAAATCCCGGTCGATATCTACGAGCTTGGGCTGATCTACAAAGTCGACATCAACGACGACCGGCATGTGGATGTGGACATGACGCTGACCGCGCCTGGCTGCCCCGTGGCGGGCGAAATGCCGGGCTGGGTGGAGGACGCGATCGCGAAGGTCGATGGCGTCAAAAGCGCCAAGGTGAGCATCGTGTTCGATCCGCCGTGGAGCCCGGCGCGGATGAGCGATGAAGCCAAGCTTGAGTTGAACATGCTGTGAGGCCTGAACGCTCCGACCTTGAACGGCGTTAGGGGCGTTCTCACCTCATCTGTGCTATAGGAGTGATATGGCCCGCCCGCGCCCCAAGATCGTGACCTTGACCGACGCCGCCGCGGCGCGCGTGCGCGAGATCATCGCGACGGGGGAGAAGCCGTATCTGCGCGTTGGCGTGAAGCACGGCGGCTGCGCGGGCATGGAATACGTGCTGGCCTACGCCGACGCGCCGGAGAAGTTCGACGAGATCGTCGAGGACAAGGACGTGAAGATCCTTGTGGCGGCGGACAGCGTGCTCTTCCTGCTCGGCTGCACGATCGACTACGAGACGACGCGGCTGTCAGCCAAGTTTGTGTTTCGCAATCCGAATGAAACGGACGCGTGCGGCTGCGGCGAGAGCGTGACGATCGTTCCGGCGCAGGCCGAAGCTTAGCGCCGGACGAAACGCAGGCGCGCTAGGCGCCTTTGAACTTTGCGGGACGTTTTTGCAGGAAGGCGGCGACGCCTTCGGCGAAGTCCTGCGTGCGGCCAGCTTCCCGCTGCGTTTTGCGTTCGTTGTCGAGTTGATCGCGCCAGTGCGCGTCGAGCCCATCCCAGCCCAGCTTGCGGATCATCGAGATCGCCTTTGGACCTTCCGCGAGTTCTTTGGCCATCGCCATCGCGGCGGGCATCAACTCGTGATCGGGCAGGCAGCGATTGACGAGGCCCCATTCGAGCGCCTTCGGCGCCGGCACCTTCTCACCGAGCAGCATCATTTCCATCGCGCGCGCACGGCCGATGGAGCGGGGCAAGAGGTAGGACGAGCCGCCATCGGGAACGAGGCCGATGCGGCGGAACGCCTGGAGGAAGTACGCGCTCTCGCCGGCGAGGATGATGTCGCCCATCAGCGAGAGCGAGCACCCGACTCCCGCTGCCGCGCCGTTCACCGCGGTCACGAACGGGATCGGCAGATCGCGCAGCGACGTCATGAACGGGTTGTAGTGGCTCTCGAGCGCATCGCCGGCGTCACGATCGCGCCCAACGGCGCCGCCTGAAGCGCTGCCGCTGAGATTGGCGCCCGAGCAGAAGCCACGGCCTTCGCCGGTGAGAACAGCTGCGCGCGCTTCGCCCGCGGCCTTTTTGAACGCGCGGAACAGCTCATCGATCATATCGATGCCCGCGGCGTTCATCGTCGCGGGATCGTTCAACTTGATGACGGCGACGCCGTCTTCCAGCGAATATTTGACTTTGGTGAAGGCGGTATCGGCCATGTCGCGCTCCCTTTTGGCGGGAGCTTAAGCGGGCTTTCCGCGCACGTGAAGCGGGACGCAGCGTAAAGCCGCGCCGATTGCCCTAAGCGACGTAGAGGACGGGGACGTTCTCGGTGGTGACCTTGTTGCGGCCTTCGCGCTTGGACGCGTAGAGGCACGCATCGGCGCGCTCCATGAGGCCCTGTACGGTATCGGCCGGCTGTAGGCGCGCGATGCCGATCGACACCGTGACCTGGCCGAGATCTTCGTTCGTGGAGCGCCGCCGCAGGCGCTTGGCTTGAATTGTCTGGCGCACGGTTTCGGCGATCTTGGTGGCGCTCTCGAGCGTCGAGCGCGGCATGATCACGGCGAACTCTTCGCCGCCGTAACGCGCGACCAGGTGATCGGGGAGGGAGAGGCTCTGCAACGCGCTGGCGACGAAGCGGAGCACCTGATCGCCCGTGTGGTGGCCCCAGCTGTCATTGAAGCGCTTGAAGTGATCGATGTCGCACATCAGCAGGCAGAGCTCGGTGCGGGCGCCGCGCGCTTCGGTGATGCGCATGCGCAGCGTTTCGTCGAACATGCGGCGGTTGGCGAGGCCGGTGAGGCCGTCCGTCAACGACTCGACGCGCACGCTTTCAAGGCTGGTGCGGAGCGTTTCGATTTCGCGCGACGACTTCTGCAGCTGATCCGTGAGCGTGCGGTTGTGGTTGGCCATATCGAGCGTCGCGGCAGCGAGGCTGGAGACGACTTCCTTGATGCGCTGGGGATCGATGTTCTGATGCTGCAGGGATCCCGCGGCGTGTTCGAGGGTGCGGCCGTAGCTATCGTTCTTGAGGCCAGCGTCCTGAAGGACGCTCATCACCTGCGTGAGATCGCGGGCGATCTTTTCGCCGGCCATCACCATCTGCGCAGAGACCCGAAGGCCCGTGAAAAAGCGCTCGTAGAGATCGCTGTTCACCTCGGCGGTGAACGCCTCGCCTGAGGCGATGCGCTCGTCGATGACTTGTTTGAGCGTGGGCTGGCGGCCGAGACGGTACGAGAGCCAGACTTCGTAGTTCGAGGCGGTCGCGGCGATCCCATAGAGCGCCATCAACTCGAGCGTTTCATGGGCGACGGCGTGCCCCAGCGGCCCGGCGATGGTTGGGTCGTTATCGGTCGTCACAGCGTCGCCTTCCCCGAACTAGAGGCTAGAATCGAACCTAGCGCTGAGGGTATGGACGAGTGGTAAATGTAGGCCGGGCTTCGGTTTCCTAGCGGAAGCGTGCGGCCCACAGTGAGCCGGAGCAGACATGACCACCGCGATCGCCAAGCCAGCCGCCGCCGACCCCAAGGCGCAGATGGAATTGATCCTCGCCAATCAGAAGGCCGCACAGCTCCGCCACGGCGCGCCGAGCGCGGCGCTGCGCAAGGATCGTTTGCAACGCGCGATCAATCTTCTCGTCGACCACAGCAATGAGATCGCTGACGCAATGAACGCGGACTTCGGCAACCGCTCAAAAGACATGAGCATGCTGACGGACGTTGCGGGATCGATCGGGCCGCTGAAGAACGCGAAGGAAGATCTCGACAAATGGATACGCTCGGAAAAGCGCAAGGTCGAGGCGCCGCTTGGCTTGCTGGGCGCGAAAGCGGAGGTGCGGTTTCAGCCCAAGGGCGTGATCGGAATCATCTCGCCGTGGAATTTTCCGGTGAACCTCACGTTCGCGCCGCTGGCGGGTGTGCTCGCCGCAGGCAACCGCGCGATGATCAAGCCGAGCGAATTCACGCCCGCGACGTCTGATCTGATGGCGCAGCTAATCGGGCAGTACTTCGACGAACAAGAGATCGCCGTCATCGTCGGCGGCTCGGATGTGGGCGCGGCTTTCGCGGGGCTTGCGTTCGATCACCTGCTGTTCACCGGCGGCACGTCGATCGCGTATCACGTGATGCGGGCGGCGGCCGATAATCTGACGCCGCTGACGCTCGAACTGGGCGGCAAGAGCCCCGTCATCGTGAGCCGCAGCGCAGATATCGAGAAGACAGCCGCGCGCGTGATGGCGGGCAAGACCATGAACGCCGGGCAGATTTGCCTTGCGCCGGATTACACCTACGTCCCGCGCGAGAGCCGCGATGCGTTCGTGACGGCGGCGACGGCGTCGGTCGCGAAGATGTATCCGAAGATCAAGGACAACCCGGATTACACCGCGATCGTGAACCAGCGGCACTACGAGCGCATCAAGGGCCTGGTCGACGATGCGCGCGCCAAGGGCGCCAAGGTCGTCGAGATCAATCCAGGCAACGAGGATTTCTCACAGCAGGAACACCGCCGCATCCCGCCGACGCTGATCCTCGATCCGACCGACGACATGAAGGTGATGCAGGAGGAAATCTTCGGGCCGGTGATGCCGGTGAAGACGTACGAGACGCTCACCGAAGCGGTAGGTTATGTGAACGCGCATGACCGGCCGCTCGGGCTCTATTTCTTCGGCGAAGACGCAGCCGAGACCGACCAGGTGCTGAACACGACGACGTCAGGCGGCGTGACGCTCAACGATGTGATCATGCACGTGTCGATGGAGGATCTGCCGTTCGGCGGGATCGGGCCCGCGGGCATGGGCTCCTATCACGGGCGCGACGGCTTCCTCGAATTCTCGCACAAGAAAGCCGTGTTCAAGCAGACGGGCAACGAAGTGCTCGCCGCGATGCGCCCGCCTTACGGCGAGACGTTCCGGAAAATGGTGGGTGGCCGGCTGAAGGCGTAAAACGCCTTCGCCGCCTTAGCCTTTGCGCTTCAAGAACGCCGGCATGGAATCGCCGAAGCCGACGACGCCTTGCTGATCACGCTCTTCGCGGGGCGGCCGGAACTCCTCGCGCCGTTCGTCACGGCGCTCGGGGCGTCGGCGCTCGCCGCGTGGCTGATCGCGCTGCGCTTCCTGGCGCGGGGCGCGTTCTTCGCGGCGCTCTGAACGCGGTTGGCGCGGCGCGCGCGGCTCAGCTTCGGCTTGCGGGGCTTCGCCTTCGGCGCGTTCGACGACTTTGGCTGGTTCGGTCGAGGCTTCGGGGCGGCCCGGATCGCGCTTCTTGAAGCGATCCTTGCGGTCACTGCGCTGTCGCTTCAACTCGTCCGCACGGCGGCCACGACCGCCGCTATCGCGCGAATCGCCGAGCGCCTCGGTCGGCAGATCTGCGATCTCAGCGTCGGCAATCTTGAGACCGGTGAGCTTTTCGATCGCGTCCCAGTTGCGGCCGTCGCTTGGGGCGACGAGCGTGAAGGCTTGGCCCGAGCGGCCCGCACGGCCCGTGCGGCCGATACGGTGGACGTAGTCATCCGCGTGGCGTGGCGGCTCGTAGTTGAACACTTGGCCGACCGCCGGAATGTCGAGACCGCGCGCGGCGACGTCGCTCGCAACGAGCAGCGTCAGTTCGCCCGAGCGGAAGCGTTCAAGCGTTTTGGTGCGCAGCGATTGATCGAGATCACCGTGGATCGGCGCGGCGTTGAGACCGTGCCGCTTCAAGGATTGCGCGACAACGTCCACGTCTGTCTTGCGGTTGCAGAAGATGATGCCGTTCTTGATCTCGCCACACGAGGCGATGACGGCGCGAAGCGCGGCGCGGCGCGTGCGCGGATCGCCGCCGGGGAGACGCACGATGCGCTGATCGATCGTTGTCGCGGCTGTTGCCGGCCTCGTCGCTTCGATGCGTTTAGGGTTGGAGAGGAACTGATCCGTGAGCCGCGTGATTTCGGGCGGCATCGTCGCGGAGAAGAAGAGCGTCTGGCGCGTGAAGGGCGTGAGCTTGAAGATACGCTCGATGTCCGGGATGAAGCCCATGTCGAGCATGCGATCGGCTTCGTCGACGACCATGACTTGCACGCCGGAAAGCAGCAGCTTGCCGCGCTCGAAGTGATCGAGGAGGCGGCCAGGCGTTGCGATCAAAACATCGACGCCGGCCGAGAGGAGGGCGTCTTGATCGCCAAACGAAACGCCGCCGATCAGCAGCGCTTTGGTGAGGCGGTGATATTTCCCGTAGCGATCGAAGCTTTCGGCGACTTGCGCGGCAAGTTCGCGCGTCGGCTCCAGGATCAGCGTCCGGGGCATGCGCGCCTTGGTGCGCCCGCCTGCCAGGATATCGATCATCGGCAGCGTGAAGCCGGCCGTTTTCCCCGTGCCGGTTTGCGCGATGCCTAGGACGTCGCGGCCCTGCAGCACGATCGGGATGGCCTGCGCCTGGATCGGGGTGGGGGTGTTGTAGCCGCTCTCATGAACGGCGCGGAGCGTGGGTTCGCTGAGGCCCAGATCGTCGAACGTGACAGTGGGTGCAGCGGGAGCCTGCGCGGCGTCTGCCTGCGCGGCGGGTACGTCCGAAGACGCGTGGTCGGAACTCATGTGTGGATTTGGTCTCTCATAAGCGCGGCCGGCGGCGCTCCGGGGAGCGGCGGGGGCGGCGTTGGTTGGCGCTTGAGGCTGGCCGCATCCCTTGAGGCGGGGCCGAAAGCGAAAGGGCGCACGCCCTTTCGGCGCGCAACGAACGGTGTGGAGATGGCGAAAGTTGACGCCAAAGTCAACCTTGCGGGCCGTTTCGGGGCCGAGATCAGACGTCTACCTCTTCGACGAAGCGGGCGTTTTGCTGGATGTATTGGAAGCGGAGCTCCGGCTTCTTGCCCATCAGCTTTTCGACCAGATCGTCGAAATCGCCCTCGTCGTCGCCCGGAAGAACGACGCGCGCGAGCGTGCGGGTCTTCGGGTTCATGGTGGTGTCTTTGAGGTCGGCCGGCATCATTTCGCCGAGGCCTTTGAAGCGGGAGATGTCCGGGTTCTTGCCCTTGAACGTCGTCGCTAGCAGCTCGGCCTTGTGCGCGTCATCGCGCGCGTAGACGGACGTTTTGCCGTGCGTGAGCCGGTAGAGCGGCGGCATCGCGAGATAAAGGCGGCCCGCGCGCACGAGGCCCGGCATCTGGCGATGGAAGAACGTGATGAGCAGCGACGCGATATGTGCGCCATCAACGTCGGCATCGGTCATGATCACGACGCGCTCGTAACGCAGATCATCGACCTTGAACTTCGTGCCTGTTGAGACGCCGAGCGCGAGCGCAAGATCGGACAGCTCGACGTTGTTGGCGGTCTTATCGCCGCCAGCGCTTGCGACGTTGAGGATCTTGCCGCGCAGCGGAAGGATGGCTTGCGTTTCGCGGTTGCGAGCCTGCTTGGCCGAACCGCCCGCGCTATCACCTTCGACGAGGAAGATTTCCGTGTCCTTCGCGTCTGTGCGCGAGCAATCGGCGAGCTTGCCGGGCAGCCGCAATTTGCGCGTCGCGCTCTGCCGGCTGACTTCCTTTTCCTTGCGCCGCCGCATCCGGTCTTCGGCTTGGCCGATGACCCATTCGAGGAGACGCGCAGCTTCGGCGGGCTTCGCCGCAAGCCAGTGGTCGAACGGGTCGCGCACGGCCTGTTCGACGATCTTCGCGGCTTCGGTGGTGACGAGGCGGCCTTTGGTTTGCCCCTCGAATTGCGGATCGCGGATGAAGACGGAGACCATCGCAGCGGACGTGCCCATCACGTCGTCGGGCGTGATCAGCGCGGCTTTGCGATCGTTTTTGAGTTCCGCGTACGCCTTGAGCCCCTTGGCGAGCGCGGCCCGGAGGCCCGCTTCGTGGAACCCGCCATCCGGCGTGGAGATCGTGTTGCAGTAAGAGCGGAGGAAACCATCCGCTTCGCCGAAGCCATCGCTTACCCACGTCACCGCCCACTCGACACGGCCGTGACCGTTGCGATCGACTTTGCCGGTGAAGCTATCGGCGACGATCGCCTTCTTGTCCTTCGTCAGCTCCGCAAGGAAGTCTGCGAGACCGTTCGGGAACTTAAGCACCGCTTCGGCGGGCGTTTGATCGCCGTCCTTGATGCGCTCGGGCGCGCACTTCCACCGGATCTCGACGCCGCGCTGTAGATACGCCTTCGAGCGCGCCATCTGGAACAAGCGCGCAGGCTTGAAGGCAACGTTGGCGCCGAAGATCTCCGCATCGGGATGGAACGTGACCCCCGTGCCGCGGCGATTGTGCGCTGGGCCGAGTTCCTTGAGCTTCGTCTGCGGCGCGCCACGCGAATAGTGCTGTTCGTAAGCCTTGCGATCGCGCCACACGGAAACGACGAGGCGATCGGACAGCGCATTGACGACCGAGGCGCCCACGCCGTGGAGGCCGCCAGAAGTCTGGTAGGCTTTGTCCGAAAACTTTCCGCCCGCATGCAGCGTCGTCATGATGACTTCGAGCGCCGACTTCTTGGGAAATTTCGGGTGCGGATCGATGGGCATGCCGCGCCCATTGTCGATCACTGTCAGCGCGCCATCGGCGTGCAGTTCGACTTCGATACGATCGGCGTGGCCCGCGACGGCTTCATCCATCGCGTTGTCAAGGATTTCCGCAAAGAGGTGGTGGAGCGCCCGGTCGTCCGTGCCGCCGATATACATGCCGGGGCGGCGGCGCACGGGCTCGAGGCCCTCAAGGACCTCAATGTCCTTCGCCGTGTAGCCGGAGGATTTTCCATCGTCCGAGGCGCCGAAGAGATCGGCGTCCCAAAGCTGCTTCTTCGCTTGGGCCATGCGGCATCCATAAGGGGAGTCTGACCATGGAGTGCAACAGCACTCGGTTGCCGGGTCGTTAACCTCCCCAGCAGGGTGCAGACGCCGTTCGCACCCCAGGCGCGAAAGCGTGGCCTTTGCGCAACAAGGCGGCAGGGCGCCCACAGCAAAAGCAGCATTCACCAGGACCCATTCGAAGCCCCGGCCATTGGGGGCGGGTGCGCCGGACAGGCCGCCCCATTGCGAGGAGAATCCTGATGAAAACGTTAGCTCTTGCGGCCGCCCTCTTGGCCACCACCGCCATCGTCGCGACGCCGGCTGTCGCGCAAGAAGGCTTCAACGCCTCGCTTGGCTACACGCATTACGACGGTGACGATATTGACGTTGGCGGCGTGACCGGTCGCCTCGGCTATCGCTTCCACCCGAACTTCGGCGTCGAAGGCGAAGCCACATTCGGCACGAACGATGATGACGTTGATGTGCTGGGCACGAACGTTAACGTGGAACTCGACAACGCGTACGGCATCTACGGCGTCGGGTATCTGCCGGTCAGTCAGAACGTGGATCTCTTCGCGCGCGCGGGCTGGGCGCAAGTGGAAGCGTCCGGTTCAGCCGGTCCGCTGACGGCGTCGATCGAGGAAGAGGGTGTTGGCTACGGCGGCGGCGTGCAATGGCGCTTTGGCGAGCGCGTCGGTCTGCGCGCGGAATACACGCGTCTGGAAGGCGAAGACGACGGCGTCGATACGTACGGGCTGTCGCTGGCGACGCAGTTCTAAGCTGCGATCGTCATAGGAATGAGACGGCGAGGCCGGGGCGAAAGCTCCGGCCTCGTTTCTATTCGGGCTTGCGCCATTCCATCACCAGGAACCATGGCGCGCGGCGGTGGCGCGCGGAGCGGCCAAACGGGTCTTCTGTGGCGGCCGGCTCATCGAAGTGCGTGAGCACAAGACCGTTGCCGAGCAGCGCCTTCATGTAATCGCTGAGCGGGCGGTGCCAATTGAGGATGCGCATCTCTCGCCACGCAACCCAATCGGCGCGCTCATCGAGATAGCCGTCGAGCGCGAAGTGGATGGGCGTGCCGTCCTCCTTGCGCTGCCAACCAAGCGGATCGGGATTGCCGGCGCTGATGAAGCTGTTGATGTTGGCGATCAGCAGCGCGCCGCCGGGCCTTAGAACGCGCGTCATTTCGCGAAAAGCCGCGCGATAATCAGGAATATCGATCAGCGTGAGATAGCTGACGGCTAGATCGAACGACGCATCTTCGAACGGGAGCTTCTCGGCAACTGCTTCGACATAGGCGCCGTTCGGGTCGCGTTGTTGCGCGGCTTCGCGCAGTGCTTTGGTCGGTTCGACCCCGATCGTCTCGATGCCGCGCGCCCGCAGCATGCGGCTGAATCGGCCTTCGCCGCAGCCGACGTCCAGCGCGCGCGTGAAGCCGCCCGCATCGACACGCGCAAGCATTGGCGCATCGAGCACCGCGACGCGGCTCCAGTCGCCTTCGCCGCCAGCGCCGATCTCAGAGAGCCAAGCAGATGCGGATTCGTTCCAGCCGTCGTCCGTCACGGTGTGCTCCCAAGCGCAGGGCAGGCGGCTTAGAACAGCGCAAAGCGCAAGCGCAAGAACTTCAGTGTGAAGCTACCAGCCAGGCAGGAACCTGCGTCGCCGCGCGGCTGGTTCGGTGGTGTAGAACCGCGCATCGTCGGCTTCGAAGGCCGCCATGTGCGCGGCGTAACTCTGCTGCTGGCCGCTTGGCGCAGGCGGTGTCAGCGCGTCGAGAAGGCGTTCGGGCGCGCCTGCCGCAACGAGCGCTTCGGCGGCGCAATCGGGCAGACCGAACATCGCAAAGAGCGCGGCGAGCTTGAGGCGCTGCGCGTCGCTTGCGGGCCAAGTGGAAGGATCGCGCATGTAGAGCGCGTCGCCTTGCAGCACGCGGCCGCTCTCGCTCGCCGTCGGCGCCGCGCGAATGTAGCGGGCGGGCAGCGCGCGCGATGCGTAGCGCCGCGTCGTCAGATCGAAC
>Ga0268299_1003507_pt1 | contig 14276 bp, 12 predicted proteins | sample NOBtaG_FD_193484 | JGI IMG/M metagenome (GOLD analysis project Ga0268299, IMG submission 193484) | Activated sludge microbial communities from bioreactor in Nijmegen, Gelderland, Netherland - NOB reactor | ecosystem: Engineered > Bioreactor > Aerobic > Activated sludge | place: Netherlands...
TCGGCCTTGCGCGATGGCATGCGCCTGGTAGCCGTCGTGCTCGGCACCGAAAGCCCGGCGGCCCGCGAACGCGAGTCCCAGACGCTCCTCAACTACGGCTACCGCTTCTTCGAGACGAAGAAGCTCCTGCCCGCCGGCCAGGCGCTCGGAGAGGTCAGGGTCTGGAAGGCCGAGACGGAGCTCGTCGACGTCGGCGTCAACCGCGACGTCTGGGTGACGGTCCCCCGCGGGACGGCCGACCAGCTGAAGCCAACCCTCGCCCTGCCGCAGCAACTGATGGCGCCCCTGGACCCCGCCGTGGAACTGGGCAGGGTGCGCGTCACCCTCGGCGACCGCACGATTGCGGAGGCCGGGCTGCACCCCCTGAAACCCGTCGCCACCGGTTCCCTCTGGCAACAGGGCCGGGACTGGGTTCTGCTCTGGTTCGAATGAGCTGACGCGATGGCGGTCCCCCTGCCCATCGCCTGGTTCAACGGGAGGTACACGCCACTCGCGGACGTGCGCGTGTCGCCGCTCGACCGCGGCTTCCTCTTCGGGGACGCCGTCTACGAGGTCATCCCCGTGTATGCCGGGCAGCCCTTCCTGCTGGATCCGCACCTGGACCGCCTCGAGCGCAGCCTGGCCGAGGTCCGCATGCGCAATCCCTGCCCACGCGCCGACTGGGTGGCGCTGGTCACGGGCCTCGTGCAGCGGAACGGCGCGGACAATGCCGCCGTCTACCTGCAGGTTACCCGGGGCGCTGATACGGGCAGGGACCACACCTTCCCCGGCGAGCACGTGCAGCCGACCGTGTTCGCCATGGTGACGCCCATCAGTCAGCCCGGCCCGGGGCTGGCAGGGATCCGCGCGATCACCCGTCCCGACCAGCGCTGGGGACGCTGCGACATCAAGTCCACTGCCCTGCTTGCCAATGTGCTGGCCAGGCACGAAGCGGCGGAAGCCGGTGCCGGCGAGGCCATCCTCATCCGCAATGGCGAACTGACCGAAGGCTCGGCGAGCTCCGTGATCATCGTCGAGCAGGGCGCGCTCGTCCGGCGCCCCGCCGGTCCCGAGGTGCTGCCCGGCACGACGACGGACGCCGTGTTCGCCGTCGCCCGCCAGTGCGGCCTGGCCTGTCGCGACGAGCCGATCCCGGAAGAACGCCTCCGTCGCGCGGACGAGATCTGGATAGCCGCGGCCACGCGCGGCATCGCGCCGGTGGTTGCGCTGGACGGCCGGCCGGTGGGCGACGGTCAGCCGGGCCCCGTGTGGCGGCAGGTGGCGGCGGCCTTCGACGCCACCCGGGTGGGCACCGGGCCCGCGGGGCGCGGGCCGTGACGGACGAGACCGTCTTCGAGTTCCCGTGCAACTTTCCCCTGAAAGTGATGGGCCACAACCGCCCGGCGTTCGAGCAGTACGTGGTCGAGGTCGTCCGCACCCACGCCGGCTCCCAGGCGCTCGGCACCGTGACGACACGCCCCAGCCGCAACGCCCGCTACCTGTCGGTCACCGTGAATTTCACCGCAGCCAGCCGCGCACAACTGGACGATATCTACCGGACCCTGAGCGTCAGCGACCAGGTGTTGTTCCTGCTCTGACCCGCCGGACGCCATGACTTCCCCGCCATCAGCCGTGCCGCCCGCCCAGGTGCACCGCATTGCGGGGCTTGCCGATTACGAGACGACCGTCGCCGCCATGCGCGACTTCACCGCCGGCAGGGGCCCGGAGACACCCGACGAACTCTGGCTGCTGGAGCACCCCCCGGTGTACACCCTCGGGCTCAATACGAATCCGGCGCACCTGCTCGCGGCCGGGGGCATTCCCGTGGTGCAGACCGATCGCGGAGGACAGGTGACCTATCACGGCCCCGGCCAGCTCGTGGCCTACGTGCTGGTGGACCTGCAGCGCGCCGGGCTCGGCATCCGCCAGGTCGTCTCGGCCCTGGAGGATGCCGTCGTCGAACTGGCCGCGGCGCACGGCATCAGCGCGTCCGCGCGGCGCGAAGCGCCAGGCGTCTACGTGGACGGGGCCAAGCTCGCCAGCATCGGCCTGCGGGTCCGGCGTGGCTGCACGTACCACGGCCTGGCGCTGAACGTGGACCTGGACCTCGCGCCCTTCGCCGGCATCAATCCCTGCGGCCAGCCCGGCCTGCCGGTGACCTCGCTGAAATTGCTGGGCGGCCCCGTGGGCCTCGAAGCGGTGGCCGCGGATCTCGCCGCCCGCCTCCTGCGGCGGCTCGGCCTGACCGGACTATAGGAGCGCCTTCAGCTCGGCATCGAGGGCGGCGAGGCGCTCCGGCGTCCCGACATCGGTCCACCGTCCCTCGTGCACCTCGCCGGAAACCTGGCCGTCCGCCGCGGCGGTGCGCAGCAGCGGGGCGAGCGGAAATCGGCCGGGAGCGTGGCCGTCGAACAGGGCGGGATCGAGCAGCGAGATGCCCGCGAAGGTCTGGAACGGCGCATCTCCCGGCGACCCCGGGGCCTTGCCGGGGGCGATCCGGTCGCCGGCCAGCATGAAGTCGCCACCCGGATTGTGGGGCGGGTTGGGGACGAGCACGAGATGCGCGAGGGTTCCGGCGGGGAGGCGCCGCACCGTGAAGCGGAAGTCGCAGGCGATGTCGCCATTCACCACCCAGAAGGCGTCCGGGCCGAGCAGGCCCAGGGCGTGGTGGATCCCGCCACCCGTCTCCAGCGGCTCCGGCCCCTCTTCGCTGAAGGCAAACGACACGTCGTACCGGCGCCCGTCCCCGAGATAGCTGCGGAGCTTCTCGCCCTGCCAGGACAGGTTGACGACCAGTTCGCGGATCCCGGCACGGGCGAGCGCCTGGATGTGGTAATCGATCAGGGGCTGGCCGCCCGCCGGCAGGAGCGGCTTCGGCAGGTCGTTCGTGAGGGGCCGCATCCGCTCGCCGCGGCCGGCCGCCAGGATCAGGGCGCGCATCGGCCGCATGGTAAAGCCAACGGGACCGGGACGGGGGGCCGCTATACTTGCGCCGGTCAGGGAACGGCCAGACCCGGGGGACTCTTGCGAGCCAGCCTGCTGATCCTTCTGCTGTGGACGGCGGCGGCCAGCGGCGCGGACACGTCCTCCCAGGCAGTGTTCGGGTGCCCGATTCCGGCGCCCCCCGAGCTCACCCTGGGCGACGTGCCCGGCGGGGCGAGCAGCCTCGGCCTGTTCGACGAACCGGCCGCCGATGGCGACCTGACACAGCAGGCCATCGAGATCGTCACCAGCGGCCTGGAATTCGACCTCAACGGTCCTGCGGTCTTCAATGACCGCCTGGTCCTGCGCCAGGGCGCGCGACAGGTCGGCGCCGACACCGGCCGCTTCGACCGCAACACCGGCAAGTTCGTCGCCGAGGGCAACGTGGAGTTCCGCGATCCCGAGACCTGGGTGCGGGGCGACGCTGCCACCTTCGACAGCCAGTCCGGGCTCTTCACCCTGGACGGCGCCGAGTTCGACCTGCTGAGCGTACCCGCCAGGGGCTCAGCCGGGCGGCTCGCCATCGAGCAGGCCCGGCAGGTCACGCTGACCGACGTCACCTACACGACGTGCGCCCGCGGCAAGGACGACTGGCTGCTGCGCGCCGGCTCCCTGCGTCTCGACCGGGACAAGGGCACCGGCACCGCACGGAACGCGCGGCTCGAGTTCAAGGGCGTGCCGATCCTCTATGCGCCCTACCTGACCTACCCCATCGACAACCAGCGCAAGTCCGGTTTCCTCCTCCCGGATATCGGCAACAGCGACCAGCGGGGCGTGGAGTTCGAGCTCCCCTACTACTTCAACCTCGCGCCGAACTACGACGCCACGCTGACGCCGCACTACATGTCCCGGCGCGGCCTGCAGGCCAAGGGCGAGTTCCGCTACCTCGGCGGCGGAACGTCCGGCACCCTCTACGGCGAGTTCCTGCCGAACGACGACGTTGCGGACGACAACCGGGCCCTCGTCACCTGGTTCAACCGGTCGCAGCTGCCGGCCGGGTGGCGCGGCACGGTGGACGCGACCGACGTCTCGGACTCGGCCTACTTCGAGGAACTGTCCAGCGGTCTCGCGAACACGAGCCAGACCCACGTGCGCCGCCGCCTGGATTTCGAGCTGTTCAACGAGACCTGGTTCGCCCTCCTGCGGCTGGAGGACTACGAGACGCTGGACGAGGCGATCGTCCCTGAGGACGAGCCCTACCGGCGGGTGCCCCAGCTTGCCATCAACGGCATGTGGCCGAACGCGCCACTGGGATTCGAGCTGGGCGTGGAGTCCGAATTCGCATACTTCGACCGGCAGACCGGCGTCACCGGACTGCGCTCCCACCTCATGCCGGAGGTCGCCTGGCCCGTCCAGGTAGGCCCCCTGCTCGTCGAGCCCTATGCAGCCTTCGACTACACCGCCTATGACCTGGGCGACGTGGCGCCCGGTGACGACGATTCGCCGGACCGCACCGTGCCCATCTACAGCCTGGACATGCGCACCCTCCTCGAGCGCGAGTGGGGCGACGGGGGCAAATGGCTGCAGACCGTCGAGCCCCGCGTGCAGTTCGTGCACGTACCCTTCGAGGACCAGTCCGCCCTGCCCGTCTTCGACACCGTCGAGCCCGACTTCAACCTGGTCCAGCTCTTCCGCCGCAACCGCTACGTGGGCCTCGACCGGCTGGGTGATACCGACCAGCTGAACGTGGGGATCACCACCCGCCTCATCCGCGCCAACGACGGCTCCCAGTTCCTCACCGCCACGATCGGGGAGACCCAGTACTTCAGCGACCGGGACGTGGTGCTGCCAGGCGAGCTGCCGACGGACGACAGCACCTCCGACTACATCGCCGAGCTCGGACTGAACGTCAACGACCGGTGGAACGTGGACCTCGGCTACCAGTGGGACTCCGACGACAACAAGACGCAGCTGGCAGAGGCACGACTTCTCTACCGCGCCGACGACTATCGCATCGTGAACCTCTCGTACCGCTTCCGGCGGGATTCGATCGAGGAGATCGACGTGGCCGGCGCCTGGCCGCTCGGCGACCGCTGGAGCATCGTCGGCCGCTTCGACTATTCGATCGAGGACCGCGAGCCCCTCGAGCGGTTCGTTGGCCTCGACTACTCGACGTGCTGCTGGGGCGTGCGCCTGGTGGCCCGGCGCTACCTGACGAGCCGCGACGGCGACTCGGACTCCTCGGTCACGCTGCAGCTGCTCCTGAAGGGCTTCGGCAGCTCCGGCAGCCCGGCAAGCCGGCTGCTTGGCCGTGGTATTCTGGGCTTCGATACCTTCGATCAGTACTGATTCCACGCGCCATGCCCCCATCCGTCACTGCCGCACTGCTCCTCCTCGTCCTGGCCGGGACTGCCGGCGCGCAGACCCGGGAACTCAGCAGCGCCGGCGAGTTGCTGGACGGCATCGCGGCGCTCGTCAACGACGGCGTGGTGCTGAAGAGCGAGCTGCAGACCGAGACCGACCGCATCGTGGCGCGTCTCCAGGAGCAGGGCACCCAGCTGCCGCCGCCCCAGATCCTCAATCGCCAGGTTCTCGACCGGCTGATAATCGAGCAGCTGCAGCTGCAGCGGGCCGACAAGCTCGGCATCCAGGTGTCGGACGAGACCCTCAACCAGGCGCTGGCGGGCATCGCCCAGCGCAACGACGTGGCCATCTCGGAGCTGCCGGCGCTCCTGGCCCGCGAAGGGGTGGACTACACGGAGTACCGGCGCGACCTGCGCCGGCAGGTGACCATCGAGCAGCTCCGGCAGCGGGATGTCCTGCAGCGGATCAGCGTCACGCCGAAGGAAGTGGATGCCTACCTGGCGCGGCAGGAGGGCAAGGCCAGCCTCCGGCAGGAATTCCTGCTCTCGCACATCCTGATCGCCGTGCCCGCGACCGCCACGCCGGAACAGATCGACGCCGCCCAGCGCCAGGTGGAGGACCTCTACAAGCGCATCCAGGCCGGCGAGGATTTCGCCAAGCTGGCGGTGGCCTACTCCAACGGCCAGCAGGCGCTGGAAGGCGGCAGCCTGGGCTGGCGGAAGGGCAGTGAACTGCCCAGCCTCTTCGCCGAGGTTGCGCCGGGCCTGTCCAAGGGCCAGGTTGCCGAGCCGGTCCGCAACGCGAGCGGCTTCCACCTGATCAAGCTGGACGACCGCCGCGGCGGCGAGGCGATCATGGAGGACCAGACGCGGGCCCGGCACATCCTGCTCACCACCAACGAGATCCTGGACGACAGCGCGGCGGAAGACCAGCTGAAGGAAATCCGCGAACGCATCCTCGGCGGCGAGGACTTCGCGGCCGTCGCCAAGGCCGTATCCGAGGACCCCCAGTCCGCCGTCGACGGGGGCGACCTCGGCTGGGCGGGCAAGGGCAACTTCGTGCCCGTCTTCGAAGAGCAGATGAACAAGCTGCAGATCAACGAGATCAGCCAGCCCTTCCGGAGCCAGTTCGGCTGGCACATCATCCAGGTGCTGGAGCGCCGGGTCTACGACGCCACCGCCGACAAGCAGAAGCAGGAAGCGATCCTGGCGATCCGCAACAGCAAGCTGGGCGACGAAGTGGACATCTGGACCCGCCGCCTGCGCGACGAGGCTTTCGTCGAGTACCGGCTCTAGTCCGCCACGGCGGGCTTCACCATGGCGGCCGCCATTCCGCGCATCGCAGTCACGACGGGCGAGCCCGCTGGCGTCGGCCCGGAGCTCATCCTCGAGATCGCCCGCCAGGCCTGGCCAGCCGAGCTGGTAGTGATCGGCGACGCCCGGTTGCTGGCCAGCAGGGCGCGCGCCCTGGGAAGGCAGATCGGCATCGCCGAGTTCACGCCGGGCTCCGCGCCGGTGGCCTCCCGCGCGGGCCGCATCGTCGTCGCGGACCTGCCCCTGCCCGCGCCCGTCGTGGCCGGGCGGCTGGACCCGCGGAACGGGCCCTGGGTTCTCGACCTGCTGCGGGAGGCCTGCGCGGGTTGCCAGCGGGGCTGGTTCGACGCCCTGGTCACGGCCCCGGTCCACAAGGGCGTCGTCAACGACGCGGGCATTCCCTTCACCGGCCATACCGAGTTCCTGGCGCGGCTGACCGGTAGCAACCTCCCGGTGATGCTGCTCGTGGCGGGCCAGCTGCGTGTTGCACTGGTCACCACGCACCTGCCGCTCAAGGCGGTGCCGGCGGCGATCACCCGTGAGCGCGTCGAGGCCACCGCCCGCATCCTGGATGACGGCTTGCGCCGGCGCTTCGGCCTTGCCGCCCCGCGCATCGCGGTGCTCGGCCTGAACCCGCACGCGGGCGAGTCTGGGCATCTGGGCACCGAGGAGCTCGAGCACATCAATCCGGCGATCGCCGCCCTGCGGGCGACTGGCATCGACGTGGCCGGGCCGCTGCCCGCCGACACCGCCTTCATCGAGGGCAACCTGGCGGGGATCGACGCTGTCCTCGCGATGTACCACGACCAGGGTCTCCCGGTGCTGAAGCACCGCGGCTTCGGCAATGCCGTGAACGTGACGCTCGGGCTGCCCATCATCCGCACCTCGGTGGACCACGGCACTGCGCTGGACCTGGCCGGGACGGGGCGGGCCGACGCGGGCAGCCTCCGCGCTGCGGTGGAGCTGGCCATCGGCATGGCGGTGACCACGTCGCGACCGACGACACGACCAGAGGCGTGAAGGCCCGCAAGCACCTGGGCCAGCACTTCCTGGCCGACGGCAACGTCATCCGCCGGATCATCGCCGCGATCGCGCCCCGGGCGGGCGAGCACTTCGTGGAGATCGGGCCGGGCCGCGGCGCCATCACCCTGCCCCTGCTTGCCGCCGGCGTGCGCCTCGATGCCATCGAGATCGACCGGGATCTCGCCCGGGAACTCCCGGCCCTGGTGAACTCGCCGAACATCACAGTGCACGGCGGCGATGCCCTGCGCTTCGACTTCCGCCAGCTGGCAGCGCCGGGGGAAAGGCTCCGGCTCGCTGCGAACCTGCCTTACAACATCTCGACGCCGCTCCTCTTCCACCTGCTCGCCCAGGGCGCGGTGTTCTCGGACCTCCACGTGATGCTCCAGAGGGAGGTCGGCGAGCGGATGACCGCGCCGCCCGGGAACAAGACGTACGGCCGCCTGACGATCGCGATTGCCCTGCGCTGCGCGGTGGAACGGCTCTTCCTGATCCAGCCCGGCAGCTTCAGGCCGCCGCCCCAGGTGGACTCTGTGTTCCTGCGCCTCACGCCCCACCGGAAGCCGCTGGCGAACGACCGGACGCTCACCGTGGCCGACCGGCTCGTCACCCAGGCATTCACGATGCGCCGCAAGCAGCTCCGCAACGGGCTGCGCGGCCTGCTGTCTCCCGCGGAAATTCGCTCGGTCGGGCTCGACGACGGGGCACGGCCGGAGGAACTGCCCCCCAACGCGTGGCTGCGGCTGGCAACCGTGAACCCGGCGCTTGCCAACGACGCGACGGCTCTCCCAGAATGACGCCCATCCGCATGAGCAAGCCAGGCGCCAGGACCAGCATCCAGATTTCGGTGGAGACCCTGTTCCTGCCGGATCAGTCCGAACCGGACGGCGAGCGCTTCGTGTTCGCCTACACGGTCACCATCCGGAACACCGGCGCCCTGCCCGCGCGCCTCGTCAACCGGCACTGGATCATCACGGACGCCAACGGCAAGGTGCAGGAAGTCCAGGGCGAAGGCGTGGTCGGCGAACAGCCGCATATCCTCCCCGGCCAGCAGCACCGCTACTCCAGCGGGGCCGTCATCGAAACGCCGGTCGGAACGATGGAGGGCAGCTACGGCATGCGCACCGATGACGGCGCCCAGTTCCGCGCGGAGATCCCGCGCTTCCGGCTCGCGGTGCCCGGCGTCCTGCACTAAGCCCGGCAAAGGCAGCACCAGGGCATGGCGATCTACGCCATCGGCGACGTCCAGGGCTGCTGCGACGAGCTGGAGCGCCTGATCGCGAGCCTCCGGATCGATCCCGGACGCGACGAGCTCTGGTTCGTCGGCGACCTGGTGAACCGCGGGCCCCGCTCGCTGGACACCCTGCGGCTCGTCCGCTCCCTGGGCAGCCAGGCCACGGTGGTCCTCGGCAACCATGACATCCACCTCATCGCCCTCGCCCATGGCAACCGCGCCCGTGCGCGGGACCGGGAGCTGGCCGACGTGCTGGACGCCCCCGACGCCCGCGACCTGGTGGACTGGCTCCGGCACCGGCCGCTGGCCCACTACCGTCCGGAACTGAACACGCTGATGGTCCACGCCGGCGTGGCGCCGCAGTGGGACCCCCTGCTCACGATCAAGCTGGCCCGGGAAGTGGAGCAGGCGCTCCGGGGCCGGCACTGCGCCGAGTTCATCCGCGACCTGTATGGCGAGCAGCCGGACCGGTGGTCGCCGTCCCTGGCGGGCCAGGACCGCCTGCGCTTCATCACCAACTGCCTGACGCGGATGCGCTACTGCGAGGCGGACGGCACCCTGGACCTCGGGGAGACCGGCCCGCCCGGCAGCCAGCCCCCGCACCTGCGCCCCTGGTTCGAGCTGCCGGGCCGGCAAACCGCCATGGTACGGGTCGTGTTCGGTCACTGGGCGTCCCTCGGCTTGCTGCAGCGGGACAATCTGCTTGGTATCGACACGGGTTGCGTGTGGGGGCGGAAGCTCACCGCCGTGCGGCTGGACGGTCCGGCCAGGACCTTCAGCGTGCCGTGCGCCGATCCGAAGGCGGACATGTAGGAACCTCGACCGGCGCCGTCAAGCAAGCGCAATCCGGCATTGCTATTCTGCGCGGCATGAAATCCCCCCGCTCATTGCTCCCGCCCCTGATCCTCCTCTTGGCCGGCTGTGGCGGCACGGCGCCACCCGCCATGGCACCGCCCGAGGTCACCGTGGCCACCCCCCTGGTGCGCAAGATCACCGACTGGGACGAGTACACGGGCAGGCTGGCGGCTGTGGAATCCGTCGAGATCCGGGCGCGCGTCAGCGGTTACCTGCAGTCCGTGCATTTCCAGGACGGCGAGCTGGTCAAGAAGGGCGACCTGCTGTTCGTCATCGACCCGCGCCCCTACCAGGCGGCGCTCGACGAGGCCCGGGCCGACCTCACCCGGTCCCGGGTGCGGCTGGAACTGGCGGTCAACGACCTGGACCGGGCACGGCGCCTGTTCGCGTCCCGCGCGATTTCCGAGGAGGAACTCGACGCCCGGACCAAGGAGAAGCGGGAGGCCGACGCGGCGCTCGAGGCGGCACAGGCCGCGGAGAAGGCCTCCGCGCTCAACCTCGAGTTCGCCCGCATCAAGGCGCCCATAAGCGGGCGCATTGGCCGCAAGCTGGTAACCGTCGGTAACCTGGTCACGAGCGAGGGCAACAACGCCACGTTGCTCACGACTCTGGTTTCGGTCGATCCGATCCACGTCTACTTCACGGCCGACGAACGCGCCTTCCTGCGCTACACCCGGCTGGCCGAGCAGGGGATCCGCCCCAGTTCGCGGAACGTGGCGAACCCGGTCCGGCTGCAGCTGGCCGACGAGCAGGGTTTCCCCCACGAGGGCGTCATGGACTTCGTCGACAACAGCGTCGACGAGACCACCGGCACGATGCAGGGGCGCGCGATCTTCGCCAATCCGGGCGGCGACCTTACCCCCGGACTGTTCGGCCGCATCCAGCTGCTCGGTGAGGGGCCCTACGAGGCGCTGATCCTGCCCGACGAGGCCATCGGCACCGACCAGGCCCAGCGACTGGTCTACGTCGTGGGCGATGACAACGTCGTCGCGGCGCGCCCCGTGATGCTCGGGCGCCCGCTCGGTGCGCTGCGGGTGGTCCGCAGCGGGCTGAAGCCCACGGACCGGGTCGTGATCAACGGGATCCTCCGCGTCCGGCCGGGCTCCACGGTGACCCCCGTCGCCGGCCAGATCCCGGAACCCGGCGACGGGACGGCGGCCGCAGTCAGTAAATGAACTTCAGCCACTTCTTCATCGACCGCCCGCGGTTCGCCTCGGTCGTCTCGATCCTGATCACGATCGTCGGGGCGATCTCCTACTTCGGCCTGCCCGTCACCCAGTATCCCGACGTGGTGCCGCCGACGATCGTCGTCACGGCGAGCTTCCCGGGGGCCACGCCGGAGGTCATTGCCGAGACCGTGGCGGCGCCGCTGGAGCAGGAGATCAACGGCGTCGAGAACATGCTCTACCTCACGTCCTCGTCCACCAGCGACGGAGTGATGACCCTCACCATCACGTTCGCCCTGGGCACGAACCTTGACGCCGCCCAGGTGCTCGTGCAGAACCGCGTGGCGATCGCCGAACCCCGCCTGCCCGAAGAAGTGCGGCGCATCGGCGTGGTCACGGTGAAGAGCTCGCCGGACCTCATGATCGTCGTGCACCTGGAGTCGCCCGACGACAGCCTCGACCAGCTCTACATCTCCAACTACGCGCTGCTCCGGATCAAGGACGTTCTGGCCCGCATCAACGGCGTCGGCCAGATCAACGTGGTGGGCGCCCGCGAGTACAGCATGCGGGTCTGGCTCGATCCCGACCGCATGGCGGGCCTCAACCTCACGGCCGACGACGTAGTGAGGGCTCTCCGGGCGCAGAACGTCCAGGTGGCCAGCGGCGCGCTCGGACAGCCGCCGGCGCCCGGCAGCAACGCCTTCCAGGTGACGGTCAGCAGCCGGGGGCGGCTGATGGACGTGGAGGAATTCGGCCAGGTGATCGTCAAGACCGGCGAGGACGGCCGGCTGACCCGCGTGGGCGACATCGCCCGGGTCGAACTCGGCGCGCGGGACTACCTCACGAACAGCCTCCTCGACGGCCGGCCGGCCGTGGCGCTGGTGATGTTCCAGAGGCCGGGCAGCAACGCGCTGGAAACGGCCGAGGCCGTGAAGAGCACCATGGCCCGCCTGGCACCCGACTTTCCGAAGGGGCTGGCCTACCGGATCGTCTACAACCCGACCGAGTTCATCGCCCAGTCCGTCCAGGCGGTGTACACGACGCTGTTCGAGGCCACTGCCCTCGTGATCGTCGTCATCCTCCTGTTCCTCCAGAACTGGCGGGCCGCCATCATCCCGATCATTGCGATCCCGGTCTCCCTGATAGGCACCTTCGGGGTCATGGCGGCCTTCGGCTTCTCGCTGAACAACCTGACCCTCTTCGGCCTCGTCCTTGCCATCGGCATCGTGGTGGACGACGCGATCGTCGTCGTCGAGAACATCGAGAGGAACCTCGAGAAGGGCATGACTGCCCGGGAAGCGTCCCGGCAGACGATGACGGAGGTGGGCACGGCGCTCGTGTCGATCGCGCTGGTACTGGTCGCGGTCTTCCTGCCGACGGCCTTCCTCGGTGGCATCACCGGCCAGTTCTTCCGGCAGTTCGCCGTGACCATCGCAACCGCGACGGGCATCTCGGCGCTGAATTCCCTGACGCTGAGCCCGGCGCTTGGGGCACTCCTCCTCCGCCCCCACAGCGCACCCGCCGACCGCCTCGACCAGTGGGTTGAACGCCTGCTCGGCGGCGTGTTCCGCGGCTTCAACCGAGGCTTCGACACCCTGCGCGGCGCCTACGGCCGGGCGGTGTGCCACATCGTGCGCCGGCCTGGCCTTTCGCTGGCTGCCTTCGCCGCCATGCTGGTGCTGACCGGCATCGGTTTCGTGGTGGTCCCGACGGGCTTCATCCCGCAACAGGACCAGGGCTACCTGATCACGATCATCGAACTCCCCAAGGGCTCGTCGCTCGACCGCACGACCGAGGTCGTGCAGCGCGCCACCCGGATCGCCTTGGAGACACCGGGCGTGGAACGGGTCGTGGCGTTCGCGGGCCTGTCGGTGGTGACCAACTCGAATGCCAGCCACTCGGGCACGGTCTTCACCGGCCTCAGGGACTTCGATGAACGGAAGCGGGGCGAGTCGGGTCCGGAGATCGCCGCGAAGCTCAACGCGGCCTTCAGTGGCATCCAGGAGGCCAGCCTGTTCGTCGTCGCGCCGCCGCCCGTGCGCGGTATCGGCAGCGGCGGCGACTTCAAGCTGATGGTCCAGGACCGCAGCGGCCAGGGCCTGAAGTCGCTCGAGCTGGCGGCGTGGGACCTCGTGGGGGCGCTGGCGCAGTCCGGCGAAGTCGCCCGGCCGTTCAGCACCTTCACGACCACGGCGCCGCGGATCCAGCTGGACGTGGACCGGACCAAAGCGGAGATGATGGACGTGCCGGTCGAGAACGTCTTCGCCACCCTGCAGATCTACCTGGGCTCCTCCTACGTCAACGATTTCACCCTGTTCGGCCGCAACTACCGGGTAACGGCCCAGGCCGATGCCCCCTACCGGCTGGCGCCTGAGGACATCGGCCGCCTGCGCACCCGCAACGCCAGCGGCGAGACGGTGCCGCTCGGATCCCTGGTGTCCCTGCGCACGACATCCGGCCCGGACCGTGTGGTGCGCCACAATCTCTACCCCACGGCGGAAGTGCAGGTGGGGACGCTCACGGGCACCAGCAGCGGCCAGACCCTGGCGAGCGCCGAACGGCTGGCTGCCCGGACCCTGCCGCCCGGCATCGGCTTCGAATGGACCGAGCTGGCCTTCCAGCAGACGCAGACGAGCAACCTCGGGCTGCTGGTATTCCCCCTGAGCGTCCTCTTCGTGTTCCTGGTGCTGGCGGCCCAGTACGAAAGCTGGACCCTGCCGCTGGCCATCGTCCTGATCGTGCCCCTCTGCATGTTGTTCGCGATAGCGGCGCTCCTTCTGCGGGGAATGGACATCAACATCCTTGCGCAGATCGGTTTCGTGGTGCTGATCGGCCTCGCGAGCAAGAATGCCATCCTGATCGTCGAGTTTGCCCGGGAGGAGGAAGCGCGCGGCAAAGACCGCTTCAGCGCCGCCACGGATGCCGCGCAGCTGCGCCTCCGCCCGATCCTCATGACTTCCTTCGCGTTCATCGCGGGCGTGATTCCCCTCATGCTCGCAAGCGGCGCCGGCGCGGAGATGCGCCAGGTGCTCGGCACGGTCGTGTTCGGCGGCATGCTCGGTGTCACGCTGATCGGGCTGTTCCTCACGCCCGTGTTCTACACGGTCATCCGGGGCTGGGTGGCGCGCGCGGAGCCGTCACCGGCGACGGAGCCCGTTCCGTGAAGCGCGCGTGGTTCCCGGTCGTGGCCGCGGCGATGCTGGCCGGCTGCGCCGTGGGGCCCGACTACCGCACGCCCGAGGTCACGACCCCGCCCGCCTTCCCCTCGGGGACCGGCGCCGGACTCGAGGCGGGCATCCCCGATCCGGCCTGGTGGGTGGGCTTCGGGGACCCGGTGCTCACGACCCTGGTGGAGCGGGCCGCAGCCTCGAACTACGACGTGCGCATCGCCATCGCCAACCTGCGTGCCTCGCGCGCGCTCCT
>Ga0268299_1003508_pt1 | contig 14264 bp, 11 predicted proteins | sample NOBtaG_FD_193484 | JGI IMG/M metagenome (GOLD analysis project Ga0268299, IMG submission 193484) | Activated sludge microbial communities from bioreactor in Nijmegen, Gelderland, Netherland - NOB reactor | ecosystem: Engineered > Bioreactor > Aerobic > Activated sludge | place: Netherlands...
ACATCCGACCGAGGTGCAGCGCAAGAGCACGCTCGAGCGCCAGCGCGAGATCGCCCGCCTGCTGGCCGAGCGCGAGCGCGGCGATCGCACGCCGGCGGAGGTCCGCGAGAACGAGGACGGCCTGCGGCGGGCGATCCTGACCCTGTGGCTGTCGCGCCAGCTCCGGCCGGCGCGGATCGCCGTCGCCGACGAAGTCGACAACGCGCTCGACCATCATCGTCGAACGTTCCTGCGACAGGTACCGCGCCTCTACGCCGAGATCGACGATCTCCTGCTGGCGCCGTGGGACGGATCCGATCCGCCGGTATTTCTCGGAATCGGCAGTTGGATCGGCAGCGATCGCGACGGCAACCCCTACGTGACGGCCGAGACGCTGCGCTACGCCGCCGAGCGCCAGTCGGCGCTGGCCTTCGAGCACTACCTGGCCGAGACCCACGAGCTCGGCGCGGAGATCAGCTTGTGCGCGCAGCAGGTGGAGGTCGGCGACGAGGTCCGCCGGCTCGCGGAGCGCTCTCCCGACGCATCGCCCCAGCGCGCCGATGAACCCTACCGCCGAGCTCTGGTCGGGCTCTACGCCCGCCTCGCGGCGACCGCACGTCGCCTCGGGCATCGTGTTGCGCGCCCGCCGCTGAGCGCCGACGCAGAGCCCTACGCGTGCAGCGCGGAGTACCTCTCCGACCTCGACGCGATCGACCGCTCTCTGCGCGCCGCTGGCGCGGGGCGGATCGCCGACGGTCGCCTGCGCTTTCTGCGGCACGCGGTGCGCGTCTTCGGCTTCCATCTCGCGCCGCTCGACCTGCGCCAGCACAGCGCCGTGCACGAGCGCGTCGTCGCCGAGCTGTTCGCCCGCGCCGGGGAGGTCGAGGCCTACGCCGCTCTCGACGAGGACCAGCGCCTCGAGCGCCTGAGTCGCGAGATCACCTCGGCGCGCCCGTTGTCCTCGCCGCACGTGGAGTACGGCGACGAGACCGTCGGCGAGACGGGGGTCTTCGCCACCGCGGCCGAGTTGCAGCAGCGCTTCGGCGCGGCCGCGTGCAGCGCCTGCATCATCTCGAAGGCGGCCGCGGCCAGCGACGTGCTGGAGGTCGCGCTGCTGATGAAGGAAGCGGGGATGCTGCGTCCGGCGATCGCGGGCAGCGGCGCGGCCCCCGAGCTGGCGGCCGACATCGTGCCGTTGTTCGAGACGATCGACGACCTGCGCGGCTGCGGCGCGGTCATGGACCGGCTCCTCTCGCTGCCGGCCTATCGACACCTGCTCGACGCGCGCGGCGGCGTGCAGGAGGTGATGCTCGGCTACTCCGACAGCAACAAGGACGGCGGCTTCCTGGCCTCGAGCTGGGAGCTCTACAAGGCTGAGATCGAGCTGGTGCGGGTGGTGGAGCGCCACGGCGTCCGCCTGCGTCTGTTCCACGGGCGCGGCGGCACGGTCGGCCGCGGCGGCGGCTCGAGTCACGAGGCGATCCTGGCGCAGCCGCCCGGCAGCGTCGCCGGACAGATCCGGCTGACCGAGCAGGGCGAGGTGATCGCCAGCAAGTACTCCGACCCCGAGGTGGGTCGGCGCAATCTCGCGACCCTGGTGGCGGCGACGCTGGAGGCGAGCCTGCTGCCGACCGCCGAGCCGGAGCTCGAGGTCGAGCGCTTCCATCCGTTGATGGAGGAGCTCAGCGCCGGCGCCCTGCGGGCGTACCGCGCGCTGGTGTACGAGACGCCCGGCTTCATCCGATACTTCCGCCAGGCGACGCCGATCGACGAGATCGCGCGCCTCAACGTCGGCAGCCGGCCGGCGGCGCGCACGGCCTCCGATCGCGTCGAGGACCTGCGCGCCATTCCCTGGGTCTTCGGCTGGGCGCAGAGCCGGGTTCTGCTACCGGGCTGGTACGGCTTCGGCAGCGCCGTCGAGGCCTACCTGCGCCAGCACGACGAGGCGGGGCTGGAGCGGTTGCGCCACATGCACCGCAAGTGGCGCTTCTTTCGCGCCCTGCTGGGCAACATGGACATGGTGCTCGCCAAGGCCGACATCGCGATCGCAGCGCGCTACGCCGCCCTGGTGACGGACGAGGAACTGCGCCAGAGCGTCTTCCGCCGCATCGAGGACGAGTTCCGCCGCACCCGCATGGTGCTCTTCGCGATCACCGGCCAGCGCGACTTTCTCGAAGCCAACCCGACGCTGGCGCGCAGCATCCGCGACCGACACCCGTATCTCGACCCGCTCAATCACCTGCAGCTCGAGCTGCTGCACCGCGATCGCGGCGGCCGCGGCAGCGACGTCCTCCGCCGCGCCCTCCACCTGACGATCAACGGCATCGCCGCCGCCCTGCGCAACTCGGGGTGATCTGGAGTGCGGCCGTCACCGCCGCTCTCGATCGTTCGCCGCATGCATCCAGAGCGGCGCTTCACGCCGCACTCCAGATCAGCGCCGGCGGCGCGCGCCGCCGAGGATGCCGCCGAAGACGCCGCGCAGGATCTGGCGGCCGAGCTGGGTGCCGAGCGAGCGCGCGACGCTCTTGGCGAAGGCGCCGGCGACGTCGCCCGCCTGCTTCCAGGCCTCGTCGGTCGCCGGCTTCTTCTCCGGCATGCCGGCCTGCGCGCTCTGCTGCAGCCTCTCGTAGGCGGATTTTATCTAGGAGACGGTGCGAAGGGTTCGATGGGCCGGAAGTCACCTCGTTTGGTCATGTCTCTTCTCAAGTCGAACTCTGCGAACGCCTCGGATACGTCAAGTCGCTCCAAGTTGCCAAAGTCTATTCTCATCCAAACGTGGCGCGCGATTCTGGCGGAGTAGAGATACTGGTCCTGGGCTCGGCCAGTCGCCGGGTCCACGCGCTGTGAGTAGGCAGACACGATGACGCGCTGAGCCTTGGGCAGAGCTGCGAAGGCTTCACCGCATGCTCGGAATCCGACGCCGTGGACGTGATCCCTGTAGATGCGTCGAACGCGGGCGGTCGAGACCTTCTTCATCGCGACTCGGAAGCCTCGTTTGTGTGGGACAGCTAGTGTGTTTGGCATCTGCTCTAGCTCGGGTAGATCGATATCGAGGTATATCTCGATGCCATCTTGGAGGATCTGCATGCCGATCGACGTCTCTCTGGGCCACGCGACGCTGGACAGACATGTTTCGAGGTACTCCTCCATGACATCTGTGTCGCTGTAGATCCCAACCTCAATCATCTCTCTGCGTCGACGTTCGCTCGTGTTGTGGTCCGCGTTCATACGCTCCCAGCTGGCCAGCGCCTCTTCGTATCGCATTGCCGACTCGGCATTCTCACTTTCGACCCGTTCGCGGGCGCCAGTGAGCAGCCCTGCGAGCAACCCGATCGACCTTGGTGTCGGAGCTGTGGGTTTGGGGACGGTGAATGGCCTCGGCGTCCAAGTGGGAATCAAGCCAGGATCCGGTGTCTCTAGGTGAACGCGCCCAATCGCCTCGATGCATGCGTTCGTCAACCGACATTCGTCCTCGATTGCCGAGCGTAGGCGCGCGGGATGATCACGCTTGACCCTCGCTGTTTCCTGTCCCGAGAGTGCAGTGCCTTTCGCATCGACTAGCTGAACTGTACCGTCGTCGGCTAAAGCGACTGAGAATTCGGGGATGTTGTCGCTTTGGGATGCGCCCCGACCCGCCGCGCTACCGATCTTGTCACGCGAGTAGAAGCCCCAGGGTAGATCCGCGTTCAGAAAGGTGCCTTGCTTCCCAATGTTGAGGGACGCGCCACGAGGACCGAGAGTTGCACTCAGGCCGCGCAAGCTGACGTTCAGCCGGATGCCGGGTGCGAGCTTCAGCACCTTACGAAACCGAAGACTCATGACCCGGCGGTCAGTCCTCGTCCTTGGCCGATGAAGGGCGCGAGCGAGGGCTGCGAAGGGGTGTCTCCCCTGTTCGGTTGTCGATGTCTGTTCGGTCCTCGCTATAACCAGCAGGCAGGCGGGCACCTCGGCTCAACTTGTCGCGATGCGCTCCCCCCCGGATGCTCCCTAGCACGCCCCGCAGGATCTCCCGACCTAGCACTGTGCCCAGAGATCGGGCTGCACTTTTGGCGCCCGCCGCGACGGTGGCCATCACCTCCCGCAGCACCTGATCGCCCCACGGCTGCGCTTCGCTCCCGGCCGGCTTCTTCTCCGGCATGCCGGCCTGCGCGCTCTCTTGCAGCTTCTCGTAGGCGGATTCGCGGTCGACGGTCTTCTCGTAGACGCCCTGCAGCACGCTCGCCTGGATCGTGCGCCGGCGCTCGCCGTCGTCGATCGGCGCGAGCTGGGTGCGCGGCGGGTGGATGAAGGCGCGCTCGACCACGCCGGGCGTGCCCTTGGCGTCGAGGAACGAGACCAGCGCCTCGCCGACGCCGAGCTCGAGGATCGCCTGCGCCGTGTCGAGCTCGGGGTTGGCGCGGAAGGTCTCGGCCGCCGCCCGCACCGCCTTCTGGTCGCGCGGGGTGAAGGCGCGCAGCGCGTGCTGGACGCGGTTGCCGAGCTGGCCGAGGACGTCGTCGGGCACGTCGAGCGGGTTCTGGGTGCAGAAGTAGACGCCCACGCCCTTCGAGCGGATCAGCCGCACCACCTGCTCGATCTTGTCGGTGAGCGCCTTGGGCGCGTCCTCGAATAGCAGGTGCGCCTCGTCGAAGAAGTAGACCAGCTTGGGCTTGTCGGGATCGCCGACCTCGGGCAGGCGCTCGAACAGCTCCGACAACATCCACAGCAGGAAGGTGGCGTAGAGCTGCGGCGACTGCATCAGCCGGTCGGCGGCGAGCACGTTGACCACGCCCTTGCCGTCCTGCGTCTGGATCAGATCCTCGAGGTCGAGCGCCGGCTCGCCGAAGAAGCGATCGCCGCCCTGCTGCTCGAGCGCCAGCAGGCCGCGCTGGATGGCGCCGATGCTGGCGGCCGAGACGTTGCCGTAGGTGGTGCGGAACTGCGCCGCGTTCTGGCCGACGTGGTCGAGCATGGCGCGCAGGTCCTTGAGGTCGAGCAGCAGCAGGCCGCCGTCGTCGGCGACCTTGAACACCAGCGCCAGCACGCCGCTCTGGGTGTCGTTGAGGCCGAGCAGGCGCGCCAGCAGCACCGGACCCATCTCCGAGACGGTGGCGCGCACCGGGTGGCCCTGCTCGCCGAAGACGTCCCAGAAGACCACCGGGCAGGGGCGCGGCTCGAAGGCGATGCCGAGCTGCTGCGCCCGCTCGACCACCTTGGGGTTGTCGCCGCCGGCGCGGCAGAGGCCGGAGAGGTCGCCTTTGACGTCGGCGAGAAAGACCGGAACGCCGATGTCGCTCAGCTTCTCCGCCAGCACCCGCAGCGTCACCGTCTTGCCCGTGCCCGTCGCCCCGGCGATCAGGCCGTGGCGGTTGGCCATCTTCGGCAGAAGGGAGAGATCCTCGGCGGCGCGCGCGAGCGGCAGGGGCGCGATCATCGTCAGGCGTCCCACACCATGCGCATGCGCTCGCCGCTGCCGAGCAGCGACACCGGGCTGGCCTTGTCGATGTGGCCGATCAGGCCGTTGTAGACGCCGTAGCCCACCAGCTCGCGCAGGCGCGGCGAGAAGCGCGCCGCGATCTCGCGCGGGATGCCGAGCTGCTGGTTCTCCTGCTGGCGGATGTAGCCGGCGCAGTAGTTCATCGCGATCCCGACGCGCCGCTCGCGGGTGCGGTTGGCGCCGCCGCCGTGCCACAGGCTGCCGTGCCAGATCAGCACCGAGCCGCGCTTCATCTCCGCCGGGATCGAGTCGAAGTGCTGGCCGAAGGCCGGGCTGTGGTCGGCGAGATGGCTGCCGGGGATCACGCGCGTGGCGCCGTTCTCCTCGCTGAAGTCGGTCAGCGCCCACATGGTGTTGCAGACCGTCGGCACGTGCGGCTTCTTGATCGGGATGAGCTGGTCGTCGGCGTGGATCGGCTGGGCGATCTCGTCCGGACCGATCGCGATCGACGACAGCGACGACACCAGGCAGCCGGGGTCGAGCACGCCCTCGACGATCGGCAGGACGTTCGCGTGCACCGGGATCCGCTCGTACAGCTCGCCGTGCACCAGCAGGTTGTAGATGCGCACCGTCTTGAAGCCCTCGAACGGGTTCTTGCCGGGCCTGATCCCGAGCTCGCGCTCGAGGCGGAGCAGGTCCTCGCCGAGGGCCGCGACGAAGTCGGCCTCGATGGCGTTCTCGACGATGGTGAAGCCCTGCTCGCGGATGCGCGCCAGGTGGGCGTCGATGGTGGGCGAGTCCAGCACGTTCGTTTCCTCCGGTGTGCGCGGGGCTTAGCGCGTCTGCCGGCCGCGGTGCAAACCATTCTGGAGTGCGGCGGTCTCCGCCGCTCTGGATGAGTTCAGCAAACAATCCAGAGCGGCGGTGACCGCCGCACTCCAGATGGCGGGGTGCATGGGCGGGGCTGCGGTGCGGCGCGAGAGGTTGCGCCGCGGCGTTCTCGCTGGCGCTGGCACGGCGCTTGGTTCCTGGCCTTGACGCGCCCGCGCGAGGGGCGTTCAAGGGGAGGGACCTTCATGGAGCTGATCGAGAGACTCGACCACGCGGCGTTCCTGGTGGACGTCGCCGCGCGCGCCGCCTTCGAGTGGCTGCGCGCGGGGGTGATCTTCAACCCGACGCGGCGGGAGATGCGCAGCGACCCGTATCCGTTCTACCGGGAGCTGCGCGAGCGCGATCCGGTGCACCGCAGCTATCCGGCCGCGGGCTGGGTGCTGACCCGCTACGACGACATCCAGCGCATCCTGGGCGACCGCTCCTTCTCCAGCGACGAGCGCAACTGGTCGCGCTATCGACGGATGCGGCGGCGCAATCGGGTGGCCGGCCTGCCCGACATGTACGAGGCCAAGCTGATGTCGATGCTGCGGGTCGACCCGCCCAGCCACACCCGCCTGCGCGGGCTGGTCAGCCAGGCGTTCACGCCGCGGGCGGTGGAGCGGATGCGGCCGCGCATCGATGCCTGGGTCGACGCGCTGATCGCCGCCGCCCGCCCGCGCGGCGAGATGGAGCTGGTGCGCGAGTTCGCGGCGCCGCTGCCGGTGGCGATCATCGCCGAAATGCTGGGCGTGCCGGTGGAGGACCGCGAGCAGTTCCGCCTGTGGTCGGACGAGACCGTGCGCGCCCTCGGCGACAGCACTCCGGACGACCGCCGGCGCGCCTTCGCCGGCATGCGCGAGCTGCGCGCCTATCTCGCGGGTGCGGTGGAGCAGCGGCGGAGCGAGCCGCGCGACGATCTGCTGTCGCGCATGGTGGCGGCCGAGCAGGAGGGCGACCGGCTCGACACCGACGAGCTCTTCGCCACCTGCGTGCTGCTGCTGGTCGCGGGTAACGAGACCACCACCAACCTGATCGCCAACGGCCTGATCGGCCTGCTGCGCAACCGCGAGCAGCTCGAGATCCTGCGCGCCGAGCCGGAGCGGATCCCGGCGGCGGTCGAGGAGCTGCTGCGCTGGGACAGCCCGGTGCAGCTCACCTCGCGGCTGGTGCTGCAACCGTCGGAGCTGCGCGGCTTCGCGTTCCGCCCCGGCCAGCAACTGGTGCTGGTGCTCGGCGCCGGCAACCGCGACCCGGAGCGCTTCGCGGATCCCGATCAACTCGACGTCACCCGCGCCGACGTCCGCCCGCTGTCGTTCGGCCACGGCCTGCACTACTGCCTCGGCGCGCAACTGGCGCGGATGGAAGCGGCGGCGGCGTTCGAGGCGCTGGTGACGCGCCTGCCCAACCTGCGCCTGGGCGGCGGCGAGATCCCCTGGGGCGACAACACCGTCCTGCGCGGCCCGCGCGCCGTGCCGCTGCGCTGGGACGCGTGATCTGGAGTGCGGCGTGAAGCGCCGCTCTGGATCGCGGGCGAACCATCCAGAGCGGCGGAAACCGCCGCACTCCAGATCACACCGCGGCCATCGAGCGGGTCAGGCCGTCGAGCTCGGCGCGGACGCTCGCTCGGGTGCTGACGCGCGCGAGCCAGGCGCCGAGGTTGGGAAGCGGCGGCGGTGCGGTGCCGAGGCCGGTGGCGAAGGTGATCGCGAGGATATAGCCGATGTCGGCGACGCTGAATGCGCCGCACAGCCATTCGCGCCCGGCGAGCTTCTGGTCGAGGCGGGCGTACTGGGTCGCCAGCGCCTCGCGCGCGGCGGCGATGCGGCCGGCGTCGCGCTGCTCCTCGGGCTTGTAGAAGACCTCGGTGATCAGCGTCAGCACGTGCGGGAAGAAGATCTCGTCGGCGGCGGCCTCGGCGACGCGGCAGCGCGCCTTGTCGGCCGCGTCGGTCGGGTAGAGGTGGGGTTCGGGCCAGCGGTCCTCGAGGTACTCGAGGATGATGGTCGAGTCGTAGATCTCGAGGTCGCCGTCGACCAGCACCGGCACCTGGCCCTTCGGATTGATGGCCAGCATCTCGGGCAGCTTGGGCGAGTAGCCCTGGGCGCGGCTGAAAGGCACCTGGATCAGCTCGCAGGCGAGGCCCTTCTCGGCCAGCGCGATGCGAACCTTGGCGGTGAAGAGGCTGAGCGGTCCGGAGTAGAGCTTCATGCGCCGCAGCCTAAGCGCCGCCCGCGGCCGCGGAAAGAGCCAATTTTGCGGCGCGCGATGCATGCCACTCGTGCTGGCACGCAGGCAACCGCTCCCTGACGGGGCGGTCGCGACATTGATCTGGCGTCCCAACGCAGCAGAACAGCGGAGCCGCGAGCGTCAGCGAGCGGTTGGCTGCGTGCCAGCGCGAGGCCAACCGCTCCCTGACGGTCGCGGCTCCGAGATGGTGCTAGTACCCCGCCGCGGCGAGGACGCGCTCGAGCTGGGTCTCGGTCGCGCCGTAGTGCAGCTCGAGCGTCTTGGCGCGCTTGAAGTAGAAGTGCAGGTCGAGCTCCCAGGTGAAGCCGATGCCGCCGTGCATCTGGATTGCCTCGCCGCAGACCAGGCGGGCGGCGTCGCCGGCGTAGGCCTTGGCGGCGGCGCAGGCGAGGGCGGTGTCGGCGTCCCCGGTGTCGAGGCACCAGGCGGCGCGGTAGACGGCCGAGCGGGTCGACTCGGTGCGCAGCAGCATCTCCGACATGCGGTGCTGCAGCGCCTGGAATGAGCCGATGGCGTGGCCGAAGGTCTTGCGGGTGCGCGAGTACTCGATGGTGATCTCCAGGCAGCGGCTCATCAGGCCGAGCAGGATCGCGCCGGCGCCGATGGCGCCGAGGGGTTCGATGCGCTCGAGCGCTTCCGGGCCGGCGATGCGCTTGGTGGCGTGGTCGAAGCGGACCTCGCCGAAGCGCGCCGACAGATCGAACGACTCGAGCGGCGTGACCTCGAAGGGCTTGTCCGCCAGGAAGACGCCGTCCGCGGCGGTCACCAGCAGGGCGTCGGCCTGGGCGGCGAACGGCACGAAGTACTTGCTGCCGCGCAGGCGCGCGCCTTCCAGCCGGATGCGCTGCTTCGGCTCGCCGGCGAAGGGCGAGTCGTCGCGCGCCAGCGTCACCAGCTTGCGGCCGGCGATCACCTCGGCGAGCAGCGCGTCCTGCTTGCCGGCGGCGAGCGTCTCCGCCGCCAGCACGGCGTCGAGAAACGGGCCGGGCATGTTGGCGCGGCCGATCTCCTCGCACACGATCGCCAGCTCGATCGCGCCCAGGCCCTGGCCGCCGGCGGCGGCGGGCAGGGTGAGGCCGATGTACCCCATCTCCGCGAGGCGGGTCCAACTGTCGGCGGCGTAGCCGGCGGGCTCGTTCTCGAGCACGGCGCGCACCTTCTCCGCCGGCCACTCGCTGGCGAGGAAGTCGCGCGTCGAGGAGCGCAGCAGGGACTGGTCTTCCGAGAGCTCGAACTTCATCTGCGTCACTCCTGCGGCAGGTTCAGGACCCGCTTGGCGATGATGTTGCGCTGCACTTCCGACGAGCCGGAGTAGATCGTGCCGGCGCGCGACCAGAGGAACTCGCGCGCCCAGTCGACGTCGCCGCGGGCCTGGGCGCTCGAGCGCAGCAGATGGCCGCCGGGTCCGAGCAGGTCGAGGGCGGTCTCGCGGAAGCGCTTGTCGAACTCGCTCCAGAAGAGCTTCTCGATCGACGACTCCGGTCCCGGCTTCTTGCCGTCGGCGAGGTTGGCGAGGTTGCGCAGGCCGTTGGCGCGCATCACCTCGTTCTCGACGAACAGGCGGGCGAGCTTCTCGCGCGCCGCGCCGCCGTTGCGCCCGAGGGTGCGCATGGCGTCGCCCAGGGCGCGCACGTCCTGGTCGAAGCGCGCCGCCATTGCCAGCGACATCGCGCCGCGCTCGTAGGCGAGCACGGTCATGGCGATCTTCCAGCCGTCGCCGATCTTGCCGACGAGGTTCTCGCGCGGGACCTTGACGTCTTCGAAGAACACCTCGCCGAACTCGCTCTCGCCGGTGATCTGGCGCAGCCGCCGCACGGTGACGCCGGGGGTGTCGAGCTTGCACAGCAGGAAGGAGATGCCGCCGTAGCGGTCCTTCGGGTCGGTGCGGGCGAGGACGAAGATCCAGTCGGCCCACGGGCCGAAGGTGGTCCAGATCTTCTGGCCGTTGACGATGAAGTGGTCGCCCTGGAGCTCGGCGCGGGTGCGCAGCGAGGCGAGGTCGCTGCCGGCGCCGGGCTCGGAGAAGCCCTGGCACCAGATCTCGTCGGCGGCGAGCATCTTGGGGATGAAGCGGCGGCGCTGCTCCTCGCTGCCGTGGTGGATCAGCGCCGGCCCGAGCAGGCCGATGCCGAGCGAGTTGAGGATCTGGGGCGCGTCGGCGAGCGCCATCTCCTCCTCGTAGATCGACTTCTCGACCTCGCTCGCGCCGCGGCCGCCCCATTCGGCCGGCCAGTCCATGCCGAGGTAGCCGGCCTCGTAGAGCTTGCGCTGCCAGCGGCGGCGCAGCTCCATCAGGCTGTCCTCGGTGTGCTTGGGGTCGCGCAGCTCCTCGTGCCACGGGCGCGGCAGGTTCTGCTTCAGCCAGGCGCGCAGCTCTTCGCGGAACTTCTGGTGCTCGGCGGTGAGTTGGAGGTCCATGGGGGCCTTCTAGGAAGGCGCCCCCGGTAGGTCAATCTGGAGTGCGGCGTGCAGCGCCGCTCTGGGTCACCACTTGGCGCTGCCGACGAAGATCGCCTCCGCCAGCTCGTCGGCGTTCTCCTGGTCGAGCGGCCTGAGCTTGGCGAGCAGGGCGCGGGCGTCGTCCATGCGGCCCATGTCGACGTAGAGCTCGCCCAGGTACTGCATCGCCAGCGGATACTCGGGGCGGAGGGCGAGGGCGCGGTCGTAGGCGGCGAGGGAGTCCTGGTAGCGCTTCTGTCGCTTGAGCGAGTGGCCGAGGCCGTTCCAGGCCTCGGGGAGCTGCGGGTCGAGGGCGATCGCCCGGCGGTACTCCTTCTCGGCGCCGAGGAAGTCGCCGGCGTCCGAGAGCTGCAGTCCCTTGTTGTAGGTCTCGACCGCCTCCGCTTCGGGCGTGCCCTTGCGCGTCGGCCGCGGCAGGGGCTCGCCCCCGCCGGCCAAGGCGGGGGTGGCGGCGAGGAGGAGGGCGAAGAGGGTGGCGAGAGCGGTGGTCTTCATCGGATCGATCTCCATTTCAGCAGGTCAGGGCCGCGTCTGCGCGCGACATCGGAGCCGCGACCGTGAGGGAGCGATTGGCCTCGCGCTGGCACGCCACCAACCGCTCCCTGACGGTCGCGGCTCCGCGATTCTGCCAGACCAGGTTCACGCACCGCAGGCGGCATTGCGCACCACGCGGCCGGGATACGCACCGCTGTGGCGGCCATCGCGCATCAGCACCTGGCCGTTGACGATGGTCGCGTCGTAGCCGACGGCGCCCTGGTGCAGGTGGGTCGCGCCGGCCGGGAACTCATGGCGGATCTCCGGCAGGCGGAGGTCGATGCGGTCGAGGTCGATGACGTTGACGTCGGCGAAGGCGCCCGGCCGCAGCGTGCCGCGGTCGCGCAGCCCCCACAGCGCGGCGAGATCGGAGGTGAGCTTGCGCACCGCGCTCTCGATCGACAGCAGCTTGCGCTGCCGCACCCAGTAGCCCAGCACGAAGGTGGCGTAGCCGGCGTCGGAGGTCTGGGTGGTGTGCGCGCCCGAGTCGCCCAGGCCGATGGTGGTGAGCGGGCTGGTCAGCATCTCGCCGGCGGCCTCGAGGTCGCAGTTGAACAGCGGCACGAGGAAGAAGTTGCGCAGCTCGTGCTCGATCAGCAGGTCGAGGACGACGTCGAGCGGGCGCTTGCCGAGGCGGCGGGCGATGCCGGCGACGCTGCGCTCGGGCGAGGTCTCGTAGGCGAGCACGCCGCGGTCCTCGAGCGGGAAGACCCAGTCGAGCGTGGCCATGCCGCCGAGGATGTCGCCCGAGGTCTGCGCGATGCTGTCGCGCAGGCGCGCCTGCAGGGCGGGGTCGCGGATCATGCGGCGCTGCTCGTCGACCGGCTTCTCCAGCATCTCGCCGGCGGCGGGGAAGAGACTGAGCGGCGAGATCGCGATGCCGCACGCCATCAGCACGCCGACGCTGCGCACCGCCGTCTGCGGCACGATGCGGGCGCCGCGCGCGCGCGCCTCGGCGGTCTTCGCGAGCGCGTCGCGCCAGGCTTCGCGGTAGCCCATGTTCTGGATCAGCGCGAGGCTGAAGGGGCGGCCGCTGGCGCGCGCCAGCGGCTCCATCCACTCGAACTCGCGCACGCAGCCCTCGGCGTCCTCGCCGGCGCCGCCGTAGGGCACGAGCTCGAAGACGCCGGTGCCGGACTCGCCCAGGGCGGTGGTGAGGGCCTCGAGCTCGCGGCGGTCGGCGAAGGTGCCGGGGACCGGATCCCACGCCGGCGTGCGGTGCATGGTGGTGCGGCCGGTGGCGAAGCCGAGGGCGCCGGCGCGCATCGCCTCGCGCACGCACTGCTGCATCAGCGCCAGCTCCTCGTCGCTGGCGGGGGCGTCGGTGGCGCCGCGCTCGCCCATGGCGTAGACGCGCAGCGGCGCATGGCTCAGGTGGGCGCCGACATTGAGGCCGAGCGGTTGGCTGGCCAGCGCGGTCAGGTACTCGGGGAAGGTCTCCCAGTTCCACTTCAGGCCGGCGCGCATCGCCGCCTGGGGGATGTCCTCGACGCCTTCCATCAGGAACATGAGGTAGTCGCGGTCGGCCGGCCGGCAGGGGGCGAAGCCGACGCCGCAGTTGCCGACCACCACCGTGGTGACGCCGTGCAGGTTCGAGGGCGAGCCGAGCGGGTCCCAGGTGAGCTGCGCGTCGAGGTGGGTGTGGATGTCGACGAATCCCGGGGTCACCAGCTTGCCGCGCGCGTCGATGACCTCGCCGGCCGGGCCCTCGTGCCGGCCGATGGCGGTGACGCGATCGCCGTCGATGACCACGTCGGCCTCGACCGCCGCCGCGCCGCTGCCATCGACCACGGTACCGCCCCGAATGACGAGATCGGCCATGGCCGCGTCTGTAGTCCGGGGCGGGGGGAGCGTCAACGCGCGGGGTGTGGTCTCGAGGCGGCGCGAGGTTTCGGCCGCTGAGGGTCCTGTGATAGGTAGGCGCCGTCGACGACGCCGCCCTCGCCGCGCACCGAGTTCTGCGGGGCGAAGCAAAGTTCGATCAGGATGATCAGGAGGTGAGAATCATGGCGCGAAGCACGTGGACTCTCGTCTTGGCAGCGACCATCACCCTCGAAGCAGCGCCGGCGTGGGCGCACCCGCTCGTTGCCAAGTGCCCATCCGATTCGGTCAAGGTTGGCGACGCCTGCGTGGACAGGTACGAAGCCAGCGTCTGGTTGGTGCCGAACCCGACGACGGCGAACAGGAAGTACGTCAACAGGATCCTCGCCGGAAAGATAACGCTGGCGAACCTGCTCGCGGCCGGCGCGACACAGCTGGGCGCCACGGCTGCCCCGTGGGGGCTCGCTCCCTTTCCGCCGAGCTTCCCTGCGGATGGGAACTGGGTCCCGATCGCCGGGACCAACCCGCCGACACCTGGTGTCTACGCGGTATCCATCCCAGGCGTGCTGCCGACGACCGCGCTCACTTGGTTCCAGGCGCAGCAGGCTTGTGCGCTGTCGGGCAAGCATCTCATCCGCAACCACGAGTGGCAGGTGGCCGCACATGGTACGCCGGACCCGGGTACGGACGACGGCGCGACCGACTGCCCCGTGGACGATACGAAGGCGGCGCTCACGGGCGCCCGGAGCAAGTGCGTGTCGGTGTGGGGCGCGCATGACATGGTCGGAAACGTCATGGAATGGGTCGGCGACTGGATCGAGCGGCACAGCTTCTGCGAAGACTGGACGGTTGAGACGGGCCTCGCCGGCAACGACCTGAGCTGCTTCGGGGGAGATGGAAGCACCTCCGCCAGACGAATTCCGGCCGGGACTCT
>Ga0268299_1003509_pt1 | contig 14261 bp, 12 predicted proteins | sample NOBtaG_FD_193484 | JGI IMG/M metagenome (GOLD analysis project Ga0268299, IMG submission 193484) | Activated sludge microbial communities from bioreactor in Nijmegen, Gelderland, Netherland - NOB reactor | ecosystem: Engineered > Bioreactor > Aerobic > Activated sludge | place: Netherlands...
AGACGCTCTACACCGAAGCCAACGGGCACAAGCTGTCGGCCCCCAACGACATCGTGTTCGACGCCACCGGCGGGTTCTGGTTCACCGACCACGGCAAGCAGTGGGACTATCAGCGGGACCACGGCGGCATCTACTACGCCAAGCCCGACGGCTCGTTCATCGAGGAGGCCATCTACCCGGTGGAGGCCCCCAACGGGATCGGCCTGTCGCCCGACGACAGCCGCCTCTACGTGGCCGAGACCCACACCGGCCGGGTGCGGGTGTTCGACATCGAGTCACCCGGCCAGCTCGTGCGCCCCTTCGGCCGGCGAACCCGGGGCCGGCTCCTGGTGAGCCTGCCCGGTGAGCAGCTGCTCGACTCCCTGGCGGTCGACTCCGAGGACCATGTGTGCGTGGCCACCATCCGCAACGGCGGCGTGACCGACATCGCCCCCGACGGGTCGTACACCCACGTCGCCTCGGGCGACGGGCTGACCACCAACGTCTGCTTCGGCGGGCCCGACATGCGCACGGCCTACGTCACGTGCTCGAAGACCGGCACGCTGAAGACCACCACCTGGCCCCGCCCCGGCCACCGCCTCCACTTCCAGCCCTGAGGTCCGACCCGGCCGAAATAGGAGCCTGAGCCGCACTGAGTGCAGGCGCTTGCGCACCTCAGGCTCCTGAGAACGGCGTCAACCGAGCTGGGGGCGGACCTCGGCGGCGAAGCGCTGGATGGCTTCCAGCCGGGCCTCCACCCCGCCCCGCTGGAGGAAGAAGATCGCCATGTGGCTCACGCCGAGGTCGGCGTAGGCGCCGATCTGGTCGACGATGCGATCGACGGAGCCGCTGATGGCGCCGTCGGCCTCGTGGTCGAACAGCACCCGGTGCAACATCGTGCGCTCCACCTCGGCCGGGTTGCGCCCGATCGCCTCGCACTCGGCGCCCACGGCGTCGAACATGGCGGCCAGCTCGGCCGGCGGGGTGAAGGCGGCGTGGAAGGCGTCGCCGTAGCGGGCGGTGCGGCGGAACGCCGGGCGGGTGTGGCCACCCACCCATACCGGGATACGGCCGTTGACCGGCTTGGGGGAGAACCCGATCGGGCCGAACCGGTCGAACCGGCCCTCGTGGGTGACCCGCTCGTCGGCCCACAGCTTCTCGAACACCTCGAGGAACTCGTCGGCCCGGGCCCCCCGCTCGTCCCACGGCATCCCGATCGCCTCGAACTCCTCTTTCATCCACCCCACGCCGACGCCGAGGATGGCCCGCCCGCCCGACAGCACGTCGAGCGTGGCCCACGCCTTCGCCTGCTGGATGGCGGGCCGGTAGCCGATGATCAGCACGGTGGTGCCGAGCCGTACCCGCTCGGTGGCCGCCGCAGCGAACGTGAGCGAGCCGATGCAGTCGAGCCAGGGGCTGCCGGGCGACGGGAACCCCGAGTTGTCGCCGTAGGGGTACTGCGACGAGATCGACTCCACGTCGGGCCAGGCGATGTGGTCGCTGGCCCACACCGACTCGTACCCGTGGTCCTCGGCCGCCCGGCAGTAGGCCAGGAACGGCTCACGCTGGGCCATGCCCCCGGCGTCGGGCAGGTGCACTCCGAACTCCATCGCTGATCGATCCCCCTCGGTGGTCGCCTCGTCGGCTACTGCTGGCCGCACTCTAGAGCTCGCCGAAGGCGAGTGTGTACGCCGAAGGCGGTGCCCTCCTGATCATGGAACGCCCCGGTACACTGCCGGCGGCGCTCCCCGGGTCAGGTAGTCGAAGGTTGGATTCGGGCACGCGCGCCGGGAGGCGACGGTGAGCCAGACTGCGACGACGCTGCAACCGTCCGACGGCGCGCCCTCCCCATCCGAGCCCCACGCCGGCGGGCACCGGACCGACATCGACGCCCTGCGGGCGCTGGCCGTGGGTCTGGTGGTGCTGTTCCACATGCAGGCCCCCCGGTTCGACGCCGGGTACGTGGGCGTGGACGTGTTCTTCGTGCTGTCGGGGTTCCTCATCACCGGAGTGCTGCTCGACGAGCTGGCGGGCGGGGGCCGGGTGCGACTCGGCCGGTTCTGGGCCCGGCGGATCCGGCGCCTGCTGCCGGCATCGGCCCTGGTGGTGGTGGCCGTGGTGGCCGTCAGCTGGGTGGCCGGCTCCCCTCTGCGCTGGTCGTACCTGAGCCGCACGGCGGCGGCCACCTCGGTCTACGGGGCCAACATCTTCTTCGCCGCCCAGGCCAACGACTACTTCGCCGCCGACGTCCGCTCCAACCCGCTGTTGCACTACTGGTCGCTGTCGGTGGAGGAGCAGTTCTACGTGGTGTGGCCGCTGCTGTTCGCCGGCCTGGCCTTGGCCGCCCGGCGGTACGGGCCGGAGCGGGGCCGGCGGCTGGTGCCGGCCGTGGTCGGCGCCGTGGTGGTCGCCTCGCTCGGCTATTCGGCATGGGTGAGCGCCCACGCCCCCACCACCGCCTACTACTCCACCGTGTCACGGGCGTGGGAGTTCGGGGCCGGGGCCCTGCTGGTGAGCGTGGCCCGCCTCCGGCCCGGGGGCCTCGCCCGGTCGTGGCCCGATCCGGCCCGCCTGGCCCTGGCCGCCCTGGGCCTGGCGGTGATCGTGGCCAGCCTGCTCGTGATCGGGCCGGCGTCGGCCTTCCCCGTGCCCTACGGGCTGTTCCCGGTGGTGGGCACGGTGCTGTTCCTGACGGCCGAGGTGCGGCCGGCGTCGGTGGGGGGTCGGCTACTGGGCCTGGCCCCGGTGCAGTACATCGGGCGGCTGTCGTACAGCTGGTACCTGTGGCACTGGCCGTTCCTGGTGCTGGGCCAGGAGCTCCGCCGCTCCACCACGCCGGCCACCCGCGTCGGCCTCGTGGTGGCCAGCCTGGGGGCGGCGGCCGTCACCCACCACCTGGTGGAGAACCCGGTGCGCTACGCCGCCCGGTTCAGGCCCAACCCGGCCAGCTACCGACTGGGGGCCGGCGTCACGGCGGTGGCCCTGGTCGGGGCTCTGGCCCTGGGCCTGGCCGCCCGGGCCGACGCCGACGACCCCCGCCTCGCCAGCCTCCGGGCCGCCACCGACGTGTGGTACGAAGACGGGCTGACCGGGTTCCACTGCGGCACCGAAGACCTGGCCGTCCTCACGACCGACTGCACCTTCGGCGACAAGACCGCGGAGCGCCGCATCCTGCTGCTGGGCGACTCCCAGGTGGAGCACTGGATACCGGCGCTCGACCGGATCGGCAAGGAGCGGGGCTACGCCGTGACCCTGCGGTCCCGGGGCGGCTGCCCTCTGCAGGCGGTGCGGGCCCTCGGCGTGATCGACCCCGAGACCTGCGCCCGGTTCCAGGCCGACACCCGGGCCGCCGTCGACGCCCTCGAGCCCGACCTGATCCTGGTGGCCATGGTGGCCCACTACGCCGACACCATCCTGGAGCCCGGGGGCGGCGCCGCCAGCGCCGAGCGGCGCCGGGACCTGTGGGTGAACGCCACCGAGGACGCGCTGCGAAACGTGACCGCCGGCTACCCGACAGCGTGGATCCACCCCCTGCCGCTGCAGGCCAGCGACCCGGTCAACTGCCTGGCCCGGCGCAGCGAGGCCAGCTGCATCACCCCCTACGACGACGCCACCCGAGCTCCGGTCGAGCAGCGCACCTGGACCCGGGAGGCGTTCGCCGCCGTGGCGCCCGAGCTGCGCCCGGCCGAGCTCGACCTGATCCCGGTCCTGTGCCCCGATCGCAGCTGTCCCCTGCTGGAGCCCGATGGCACCGTCATCTGGCGCGACGACAGCCACCTCAGCGTGGCCGCCGCCGAGCGCCTCACCCCCGAGCTCGACGCCTTCCTCGCTCCCCTGCTCACCGCCCCCACCCGCTGAGCCACCTCGGCCGATCTTTTCACCCAGCCCGCCACCGGCGACGCCCGTGGCGAGAAGTTCGAGGTGGTCCCGTACTTTTGGCGGGCAGCGTCGCCGGTGACGCCCCGGATGAAAAGTTCGCGGAGGCCTCAGGCGCCGGGAGATTGGAGCACGTGGACGACGCACACGGCGCCGACGCCGACCATGTGGGTGAGGCCGAGGCGGGCGCCGGGCTGCTGGCGGTCGCCGGCTTCGCCCCGGAGCTGGCGGGTCACCTCGGCCACCTGGCCGGTGCCGGTGGGGCCGATCGGGTGGCCCATGGCCAGCAGGCCGCCCGACGGGCTGACGGCGCACCGGCCGCCGAGGTCGAAGTCGCCCGACTCCACCAGGAACGCGGCCTGGCCCGGCTCGCAGAATCCGAGCGCCTCGGTGTAGAGCAGCTCCTCGATGCTGAAGGCGTCGTGGACCTCGAGCACGTCCATGTCGAGCGGGCCCACGCCGGCCTGGTCGAAGGCGGCCTGGGCCGTCTCCACCGTTAGGGCGGCGTCGATCCCGACGCCGGGCGGGTACAGGCCCTCGCTGCGGGTGGCGGAGGCCAGCACCCGCACCGCCCGGCTGCGGTCGATGCCGAGACGGTCGATGCCGTCGTCGGAGGCGATGATCACCGCCGAGGCCCCCTCCCCCACCGGGCAGCACTGGAGCCGGGTCATCGACCCCGAGATGGGGTCGGCCATGATCTCGTCCATCGAGCGCACCTGCTGGCGCTGGGCGAACGGGTTGCGGGCCCCGTTGCGGTGGTTCTTGAGGGCCACGCCGGCCACCTGCTCGGGGGTGACCCCGTGGGCCGCCATGTACTCGCTGGCCAGGAGGGCGAAGTGGGTGAAGGGGACGACGGTGCCGCCCTCCAGGTTGGAGATCCCGGCTTCGGACGGGGCCATGGGCAGCCCGCCCCGGGGCTTGTCGACGCCGAGAGCCAGGGCCACGTCGGTGCGGCCGGAGGCGACGTCGAGGCAGGCCTGGGCCACGGCGGTGGACCCCGAGGCCGAGGCGTTCTCCACCTGGGCCATGGGGATGCCGGTGGCGCCCAGGCGGCTGAGCATGATCCGGCTGGCCCCCATGCCGAGCAGGGCGGTGCCGGTGTAGGCCGTCTCGACGTCGGGCCAGGTGATGCCGGCGTCGGCCAGGGCGGCCCGCACCGCGGTGAGCCCGAGCTGCACGTAGGTGGTGTCGGTCTTGTGCTGGTAGCGGTGGAGGCCGATGCCCACCACGTAGGTCGGCCGCTCGGCCAGCAGGTTGCGTCCCATCGTCTCTCCCCCTCGGTTCAGTGGTGGTCGGCGACGGTCTCGAAGCGGAGATCGACCACCTCGGTGCCGTCGTCGTCGGTGTCCCACGGCACGGCCACGCCCCGCACCCGGGCGCCCACGGCCGCGGCCGACGTGTCGCCGGTGAGCACGCCCTTCAGCGTCACGCCGTCGTCGAGCACGATCGTGGCCACGGTGAACGGGGTCTCGGGCCGGGGGTGGTGGTGGCGGTGGACGGTGGCCACGGCGTGGATCACACCGGTGGCGGCCAGCTCCGTCGTGGTGAGCCGATCCACCGGCGCCCCGCACGCCTCGCAGCCGTAGGGGTCGGGCGGGAACGAGCGACGGCCGCAGGCCCCGCACACCTGGCCCACGATCGTTGGTGACGAGTCGCTGCCGGCCGGGGCGAGGCGGATCAGCTGGGGATAGCGGGCACGCACGTCGGGCACGGCCCCGACACTACCGAAGGCGGCCCGCCCGCTCGAAACGCGGGCAGACCCTCAGCAGCGAACCGCAAATGGTCAGCGGTTGAGCAACTGGGCGTGGCGGTCCATGGCGGCCAGGATCTTGTCCCGCCCGGCCACCGGCAGGCCGAGCCCGGCCCGCTGCACCCCGGCCGCCTCGAGCGCCTCCAGGTTGGCCGGCGACGGGTCGGCCCCGAACACCGTGATCTGCAGGGCCGACGGGTCCCGCCCGGCGGCGACCCACGCCTCCCGCAATGCCGGCAGCTCGTCGACCACCGGGTTGCGCCCCTGGATCGGCCCCCACCCGTCGGCGTACTCGGCCACCGCAGCCCGCAGCTTGGGCCCGGCCCCCGCCGCGATGAGGATCGGGGGCCCGCCGGGCTGGACCGGCTTGGGGAACGCCCGGGACGGGCCGAAGCTCGTCCACCGGCCCTCGAAGCTGACGATCTCGTCGGGCGACCACAGGGCGCGCATGGCGGCGATGTGCTCCCGGGTCATGTCCCGCCGGTCGGCGAACACCACGCCGTGGTTGGCCAGCTCCGGGCGGTTCCAGCCGAAGCCGATGCCGAACACGAACCGGCCGTTCGACAGATAGTCGATCGTGGCCACCTGGCGGGCCAGCCAGATGGCGTCGTGCTGGGGGACGAGGCAGATCCCGCTGCCCAGCTTGATCCGGCTGGTGACGGCGGCCGCCGCGCCGAGGGCGGCGAACAGGTCGAGCCCGTGGGCGTAGTGGTCGGGGATCACGGGCCCGCCGGGCCACGGGCCGGAGTCGACCGGCAGGTGGCTGTGCTCGGGGTAGAAGACCGACTCGAAGCCCCGGTCCTCGGCTTCCTTGGCCAGCTCGGCCGGGTGCATGGTGAGGTCGGAGGGGAACGCCAGCAGTCCGATGTGCATGGGCCCGACACTAGCCAGTCGGGCCCTCGCCCTCAGCTCCGGCGGCCAGCACGGCGGCCGCGTCGGCCTCGACCGACGTGCCCTCGAAGAACCGGGGGTTGCCGCCGCCGAAGAACCGCACGGCATTGGAGAAGGCGAAGCGGCGGAAGTCGTCCGGGGTCATCAGCCCGTCCTCCACCAGCTCGTGGGCCTCCGGGATCACCTTCGCCATGTCGCTCACGTCGAAGTGGCCGATGTCGGACCCGAGGGTGGCGTTGAGCTTGGCTTCCAGTGGCAGGTAGTCGCTCTTGAAGGCGAACGTGCTGAGGCGGTCCTCCGCTTCGCAGCCGAACCAGAACGGCTCGACGAACAGCCGGCGGATGTCCTCCACCGAGGTGATGCCGCAGGCGGCGAAGTCGTCGGGGGCGGGGCGACCGCCCACCAGCCCGGCCTTGTCGCTCGGCGGGCGGCCCATGCGGGCGGCCAGGGCCTGTTGCATCTCGGGCGTGCCGTAGCGGGAGCCCAGGTCGTTGAGCAGAGCGTGGTCGAGCCGGCGGGGATCGAGGTTGGACAGGGCGTCGGCGTTGCGCAGCTCCCAGTGCTCCACCAGGTCGTTCAGCAGCTGGCAGGCCCAGGCCACGCCACCTTCGAGGAAGGCGAAGCGGAGGCCGGGGAACCGGTTGGTCACGCCGCCGAAGAACAGGGCCTTGCACACCGCCTCACCGGCGGCAGCGAAGTGGCCGATATGGTTGTAGGTGAAGTTCGACGGGGCGGCCCGCAGGCCGAAGCCCACGCCCCGCCCGTTGGCATGGAACGAGGGCGACACGCCGAGCTCCAGGCAGCGCTGCCACACCGGGTCGTAGTCGAACGCCGAGTCGAGCCCGAGCACGTCGAGCCACACGCTCTCCACCGGCCCGTCGGCCCCCTCGAACGGCGGGCCGAGCGGGCGGGGGATCATCGAGCCGAACATGGCCGCCTTCAGACCCAGCTCGCCCACGGCATGGTCGAGCTCGGCGATCGCCTCCTCGGGGGAGTACATGGGGATCACGGCGGCCGGGGTCATGCGCCTCGTGTACGGGGCGAAGTACTCGGCGGCGAAGGTGTTGTAGGCCCGGCAGGCGGCCCGGCGCATGTCGTCGTCGAAACGGATGTTGACGATGCCGAGGCCCTGGGTGGGGTAGAGGACCGTGAAGTCGATGCCGAGCTCGTCGAGCCGGTCGTCGAGCAGGGCCGGCATCATGGCGGTGGCCCGGTCGAGCGTGTTGGCCGTGGGCACGGCCCAGAACGCCTCGTGGCCCAGGTTGCGGGCGCGGCGCTGGGCGGTGGTGAGGGCCACGTTGTCGCCGATCATCCGGCCGAAGCGGGTGAAACCCTCGGCGGCGATGTCGCCCCCCGATGCGGCGCATGGCCTCCATCACCACCGGCTGGTACTCGACCCAGTGGCCGTCGCCGTCGACGATGGGATGGCCGAGCCCGGCTCGCACCTCGGCCGCCGTCCTGCTGGTCATGCCTGCCGCCTCCGTTCCTCCGGCCGCCCGAGGGTCAGCCGGGCACCGGGTCCTGGTACTGCTGGCCCTGGGTGGCCACGTTCGCCGTCCAATTCTGGCCGTCGTGCCAACGGTGCTCGAATCGGCCGGCGGGGTCGGGATACCACCCGGCGGCCACGGTGGGGGCCGGAGCCGCAATGGGAGCCGGGGCCGGGGCGGGGCCAGTGGGGGCCGGCGTCATGCCGGAGCTGTAGCCGGTGCCGGCTCCGGCGCCCGATCCGCCGGCCAGTGGTTGGGGCTCCCCCAGCCCCCGGTACCGGAACAGGACCACCAGATCGTTGCCGACCGTCAGGATGTTCAGGAAGAAGCTGATGAAACCCCACCAGCCCTGGATCAGGGTCTTGCGCAGGTAGGTGTTGGTGATCTCGATGCCGTGGTCCCGGCACAGGGGCTGCTTCAGCTTGAAGATCCGCTGCATGACGATCATGCCGACGTGGCGCCGGATCGACTCCTCCCGGGTGGGCACCCGCCCGCACACCACGCAGGGCGTGGTCGACGACGGTTCAGCCATGTCGCCCCTCTCCTCTCCGGCCGTCGGCCATCGGTCGGTGCCCCGACGGCCGAAGGTTAGCGCACCCCTCCCCCAGCGGTGCTCGGCGACCAGCCCCCATCGACGTCGCCAGCACCACCACCCCCCGGGTGGAGGTGGTGACGGGTTTCGAGCCGGGGCGTCGCCTCGGGTAGAACTGGGGCCACACCACCCCGGGGGGACCCACACCGATGCCCGACTTCACGCTCGATGAGATCCTGGCCCATGCCGACCGCCGCACGCTGGCCGCCGTCGTCACCCACCTGTCGGGCGATCCCGACGCCGTGCCCGACCTGCGGGACCGGGAGCAGATCGAGGCCAAGGCGGCCGAGGTGCTGCCCCCCTACCTGTCGGGTGAGAAGACGCCGCAGCCACCGAACGACGAGGTGCTCCAGGCGGCCATGAACCACGCCGTGGGGGCCGAGGTGCCGGCGGCCTACCGGCAACTGGCCCGGGAGCAGGCCGGGGTCGGCCCGGTCGAGCCTCCGGCCCCGCTGAACCCACCCGACGGGTTCCACGTGCTGATCATCGGGGCCGGCGTCACCGGCGTGCTCATGGCCCGGGTGCTCGACCAGCTCGGCCTCACGAACTTCACGGTGGTGGAGCGCAACGCCGAGCCCGGGGGCACGTGGTATGTGAACCAGTACCCGGGGTGCCGGGTCGACACCCCGAGCATGCTGTACAGCTACTCGTTCGATCCCGACCCCGACTGGCCCGAGCACTTCAGCCACCAGCCCGAGCTGCTGCGCTACGTGAAGCAGACGGCGGAGCGGAGCGGGCTGAACGACCGGCTGCGCCTCAACACCGAGGTGGAGCGCATGATGTGGAGCGAGGCCGCCGGCGCCTGGCTGGTGGACGTGCGCGACACCGTCACCGGAGCCACCGAGCAGCTCACGGCCCAGGCTGTGGTGGCGGCCATGGGGATCCTGCGGGTGCCGAAGCTGCCCGACATCCCGGGGCGGGAGACGTTCGCCGGCCCGGCGCTGCACACCGCTCTGTGGGACAAGAGCGTCGACCTGGCCGGCAAGCGGGTGGGTGTGATCGGCACCGGGGCCAGCGCCAACCAGGTGGTGCCGGCCATCGCCCCCGTCGTCGATTCGCTCGTGGTGTACCAGCGCAGCGCCCACTGGATGATGTCGCACCCGAAGTACGGCAAGGTGCTGGAGGGCATCGAGAAGGCCCTGTTCCAGGTGCCGACGTACCGGGAGTGGCACCGCTTCAGCGAGGGCTGGAAGTTCGGCGACGGAGTGACGCCGATGGTCACCGTCGATCCGAGCTGGCCCCACCTCGACCGGTCGGTCAACGCCGCCAACGACCGTATGCGGGCCCAGCTCACCGAGTACCTCGAGAGCCAGGTGGGCGACCGGCCCGACCTGATGGAGAAATGCCTGCCCAACTTCCCGCCCTACGGCAAGCGGCTCATCGTCGACAACGGCTGGTACCAGGCGCTGCGCCGGCCCAACGTGCGGCTGGAGACGTCGCCCATCGTGGAGATCGACGAGGCCGGGGTGCGCACCCGGGCCGGCCACGACGATCTCGACGTGCTGGTGTACGCCACCGGCTTCCAGGCCGACAAGGTGCTGTGGCCGATCCAGGTCACGGGCGCCGGCGGGGTGGACGTCACGGCCCGGATGGAGGCCGAGCCCGAGGCCTACCTGGGGGTGGCGGCGGCCGACGCCCCCAACCTGTTCATCACCCCGGGCCCGAACGGCATCCTGGGCCACGGCGGCAACGGGATGCTGTTCGCCGAGTGCCACGTGCGGTACATCGTGGAGTCGCTGCGGCTGCTGTTCGAGCGGGGGGCCACGGCGATGACGGTGAAGCCCGAGGTGCTGTCGGCCTACCAGCAGGACCTGCTGGAGCGGCTGCCGAACTTCGTGCAGAGCCTCACCACGTTCGACAACTGGTACCGGGGCGATCGGGACCGGGTGATCGCCATCGCCCCCAAGTCGCTCCTCGAGTTCTGGAACGACACCCGCTCCCCCGACCCCGAGGCCTACGCCTTCTCCTGAACGGTTCGGGGGCCGGCCCGGCCACCCCGACTTTTTCACCTGCGCCATCACGGGCGGCGCCGGGGGTGAAAAGTCCGTGGGGGGCCCGCAACCTTTCGACCCGCGCCATCACGGGCGGCGCCCCGGGTGAAAAGTTGGCGGGGAGGCTCAGCGGATGGCGGTGACCTGGGAGGCGGCCTCCCGGGCCGACTCGGCCGTGACCAGGGGGGCGCCGAGGCGGGTGGCCAGGGCCAGCGACAGCAGGTCCGACAGCGACAGCGCGTCGCCGGGGCGCCAGCGGCGGGCGGCCCAGTCGGCGTCTTCCGGGCCCACCGGCACCACCGACAGCCGGTAGGTGCCGAACAGGGCCCGCACCAGCTCCCAGTCCCGGCCCACGGCCACCACCCGCTGGGCCACCTCGGCCCAGGCCAGGGCACCGCACACCGAGCCGTCCACCAGCTCGGCCTCCACCAGAGCCGCCCCCGGCTCCCCCTGGAGGAAGGCCAGCAGGGCCGAGGCGTCGAGCACTGCGCTCATCGCCGTGCCCCTCAGGCCGCTTCGTGCTCGCCGGCGGCCCGGCGCTCGGTCAACAGGTCGCCGACCAGGTCGAGCCCTTCGAGCTCGCGGCGCACCCGCTCCAGGAGCTGGTCCCGGGTGAGCAGCACGATCCCGTTGGACGTCTCCACCAGCACCAGGGTTGCGCCCTCGTGCAGGCCGGCTCGTTCCCGGACGCTCTCGGGCACCTCGATGTGCCCGTGCGCCCCCATAGTCACGGTGTAGGTCCCCTTCATGTGTCCATGGTGCCACAGGTGCTGTTCCGCCACCCAAGGCGCCCCAGCGGCCGTAGGCCGCCCCGATGGGGATGGGGCCCCAGCGGCGATGGGGGAGCGAGGCGCCAGCCGAGGGCATGCTCCCCGAAGGGGAGCCGGGCGCCCAGCCCCCGAAGAACTCACGTCAGGTACTGGGACAGGCCGCGGGTGAGGTAGCGGCCGTCGCCCGGGCGGCCGTGGTAGGCGCCCCCGGCGATGATCGTGCGACCCCGGCTGATCACGGTGTCCACCCGGCCCTGCACCACCGTGCCCTCGTAGGCGGAGTAGTCCATGTTCATGTGGTGGGTCTCGACAGAGATCCGGGTGGTGCCGTCGGGGTCGTAGAGCACGATGTCGGCGTCGGCCCCGGGGGCGATCACGCCCTTGCGGCCGTACAGGCCGAACATGCGGGCCGGGGTGGTGGAACACACCTCCACCCAGCGCTCAGGGGTGAGCTCGCCGGCCACCACCCCCTGCCAGATCAGGTCCATGCGGTGCTCGACGCCGCCGATGCCGTTGGGGATGTCCCGGAAGTCAGCCAGGCCCAGGTCCTTCTGCTCGGAGAAGCAGAACGGGCAGTGGTCGGTGGCCACCACCGCCAGGTTGTTGGTGCGCAGACCCTGCCACAGGTCCTTCTGGTGCGGCCCGTGCTTGGACCGCAGCGGGGTGGAGCACACGTACTTGGCCCCCTCGAAGCCGGGAGCGCCGAGGTGGTCCTCCAGGTTGAGGTAGAGGTACTGGGGGCAGGTCTCGGCGAACACGTTGCGGCCGTGGTGGCGGGCGGCGGCCACCGCCTCCAGCGCCTCGGCCGCCGACAGGTGCACGATGTACAGCGGGGCGCCGGCGACCTTGGCCAGCTGGATGGCCCGGAACGTGGCCTCCGCCTCCAGCTCGGCCCGCCGCACGTAACCGTGGTTGATCGGCGCCGTGTCGCCCCGGGCCGCCGCCTGCTCGGCCAGCACGTCGATGGCGATCCCGTTCTCGGCGTGCATCATGATCATGGCCCCGTTGCCGGCCGCGGTCTGCATGGCCCGCAGGAGCTGGCCGTCGTCGGCGTAGTAGACGCCGGGGTAGGCCATGAACAGCTTGAAGCTGGTGATGCCCTCGTCCACCAGGGCGTCCATCATCTTGAGCGAGGCGTCGGTGACGTCGCCCACGATCATGTGGAAGGCGTAGTCGATGGCGCACTGGCCTTCGGCCTTGGCCATCCAGGTCTCCAGGCAGGGACGGATCTCCTGGCCCTTCATCTGGGTGGCGAAGTCGATGATCGTGGTGGTGCCGCCCCAGGCCGCGGCGCGGGTGCCGGTCTCGAACGTGTCGGACGCGGTGGTTACGCCGAACGGCACCTCCATGTGGGTGTGGGCGTCGATCCCTCCGGGGACGACGAGCTTGCCGGTGGCGTCGATCACGGCCCCGGCGCCCCGCTCGGCCGACAATGCCAGCTCGGAGCCGGGGGCGAGGAGGGCCACGATCGTCTCGCCGTCGAACAGCACCTCGGTGGGCGTCTGCCCCGTGGGGCTCACCACCGTCCCACCTTTGATAAGTGTGGTGCCCGAGCTCGGTGTGCCAGCCATCGGCGCAACCTACCGGCGGGGCGCAGGGCCCACAAGGGTCGGGCCCCGGCGCACGGCGCGGGCGGAGGCGAGGTCCACGCCGACGGGCCACCCTGGCGGCCGCCGCACCGCCTGTCGCTCGCGCTCTACCGCCTGCCCGGGTTGTCAGCGTGGTCGCTGTCGGCGAAGCCGGCACCTCACCGGTCCGGCATCAGTTGAAGCACTGGCGGGGGCCGTCAGCCCCGGCGGCGGCCAAGGCCACCAGCCCGATGAGCAGAGCGCGATGGACGATGGCCACCAGCACCATCGTGCCGAACGCGACGGCGAACCCAGGAGACGGTGCGGGCCCGCCATGAGCCGCCGCCGCTGCCAGCCCGCGTTGCAGCTGCCGGTCGCGCAGCACCCCGATGCCGGGCAGCCCGATCGGCAACGTCAAGACGAGCAGAGCCATGAGGTTGACCGCCGCAGTGCCGCCCAACCCGCAGGAGCCCAGGACGGCCACGATGCCCTCGACGACCAACAGCGGGCCCACCAGGGCCACGCCGGCGATCAGGTGGGGCCAGCGGCGGACCGTCGCCCGGAAACCGGCGGCGGGAGCGGGCAGGCCGGGCACAGCCGCTCCGACGGTCGGCGGCGGCGGGGGCCCGGACGCGGCGGCAACCGGCAGGCCACGGCGCTGGAAGACGAGCGCCGCCCCCAGGGCGGCCAGCCAGAGCCCGGCGACCGCCACCTGCTGGCCGCCGCTCACGGCGCTGCCGCTCTCACCGGCGAACACCCAGGGGTCACCGGTGATGAACAGGGCGATCGACCCGACCACGGTCACGCCGACCAGGCGGACGGCGACGAGTACCGGCGGCGAGCCGGGGTAGCGGACGTCGAACCCGGCGGCCACGAGCCACACCGTCCCGAGCGCCACGGACAACAGCGCGAGCAGCCGGATCATGTACCCACCCCGGCCGTCGACGCCGTCGACGGCGAATCCGACCCCGGCCCACAGCACCACCAGGACGACGAGCCCGGCGACGGCCAGGCGGTGCCGGGCCCGCACGCTCAACGGGCGCGGCAGGGGCGGCGGAACGGGGGTGGCGTCGACGCTGATGGTCGGCCATCGTGCCCGGTGCGGGAGGTCGGTTCAAGGCACCCCCCCTCCTGCGGCCCGTGACCGGAGGAGGGGGGTGCGCCGCTCAGACCCCCTTGTAGTTGAGGATCTGATGCAGAGTGTGGAGGACGTCGACCAGGTCGGTCTGGTCGGCCATCACCTGGTCGATGTCCTTGTAGGCGCTGGGGATCTCGTCGAGGAGGGCGTCGGCCCGGCCGGCCAACCACACCTTGCCGTCCATCTGGCGGGCCAGATCGTCGGTGGTGAACAGCTTCT
>Ga0268299_1003510_pt1 | contig 14249 bp, 17 predicted proteins | sample NOBtaG_FD_193484 | JGI IMG/M metagenome (GOLD analysis project Ga0268299, IMG submission 193484) | Activated sludge microbial communities from bioreactor in Nijmegen, Gelderland, Netherland - NOB reactor | ecosystem: Engineered > Bioreactor > Aerobic > Activated sludge | place: Netherlands...
GAGTACGGCTTCATGGCGGCTCCGGTGGGGTGGTAGCCGGCCATCCTGCCACAACCGCACCGGCCGCGCTAGATCAAAATCGAAACCGCTCTAGATGGCCCATTCTAGGGGCTCGGCGACGGCTTGTGGGTCGCGTGTTCCTCCTCGCCGGTGATGAGCCGGGCGCTCCGGCCGCGCGTGAAGTAGTTGAACGCCCACTGGATCAGCACCAGGACCCGGCTCTGGAACTCGACGAGCAGCACCAGGTGGATGAACAGCCACGCCAGCCAGGCCGGGAAGCCGGAGAACTGCAGCCAGCCGAAGTCGGCGACGGCGTTCGCCCGGCCGATCGTCGCCAGGCTGCCCAGGTCGCGGTACCGGAACGGCTGCTTCGACCGCCCCAGGATCCGCCGCCAGATCTGGTTCGCGACGTAGTTGCCCTGCTGGCACGCCACCGCGGCGACGCCGGGCAGCGCCTTGCCGCCCTGGTGCGGGTAGTTCGCCAGGTCGCCGATGACGAACACGTCGCCGTACGTCCCGACGCTGCAATCCGCGTTGACGACGACCCGGCCGGCCCGGTCCGTCGTCGCCCCGGCCGCCGCGGCAAGCTTCGCCCCCAGCGGCGACCCCTGCACCCCGGCCCCCCACAGGATCGTCCGACACGCGATCGTCTCGACCGCGCCGCCGGCCTTGACCGTGACGTGGTCCGCGGCGACCTCGGTGACGAGGGTGTTAAGCCGCACGGTGACGCCGAGCCGCTCCAGGGCCCGCAGCGCCTTGGCCGACAGCTTCGGCGGGAACGCCGACAGGACGCGGTCCTGGCCCTCCAGCAGCAGGACGCGCGCCTGCGGCGTCTGGATCGACCGGAAGTCGTGCCGCAGCGTGTGGCGGGCCAGCTCGGCGACCGCCCCGGCCAGCTCGACGCCGGTCGCCCCGCCGCCGACGACGACGAACGTCATCAGCGCCTGCCGCTCGGCCGGGTCGGTCGTCCGCTCCGCCTGCTCGAACGCCCCGAGGACGCGCCGGCGGATGACCGTCGCGTCCTCGACCGTCTTCAGGCCGGGGGCGAGCGGTTCCCACTCCGGATGGCCGAAGTAGGCGTGGCTCGCCCCGGCCGCGACGATGAGCGAGTCGTACGGCACGCTGTCGCCGTCGTCGAGGAGGACGCGCTTGCCGGCGAGGTCGAAGCCGTCCACGTCGCCGAGCAGGACGCGGCAGTTGCGCTGCCGGCTCAGGATGCCGCGCAGCGGGGCGGCGATGTTCGCCGGCGACAATCCGCCGGTCGCGACCTGGTACAGGAGCGGCTGGAACAGGTGGAAGTTGCGCCGGTCGATGAGCGTCACCTCGACCGGGGCGCGGTAGAGCCACTGCGCCGCGGCCAGGCCGCCGAAGCCGCCGCCGACGATGACCACGCGATGGGGGGACGCCATGAGCACCTCGCCTGGGCCGGGGGAGTCCAGCGTGTAATATAGTGACCAGTCGTCAGTTATCAGTAAGCCCGGAGCGCCTCATGCGTCGATCGCTGCCGCTGCTGCTCGCGTTGGCCCTGCCGCCGTCGGCGTCGGCGCTGGAGCCGGCCGGCGTCTTCCCGGTCGTCAACAAGAAGGTCGCCGCGTCGCGCGAACTGGCCGACTACTACTGCAAGGCCCGCGGCGTCCCGGTCGAGAACATCGTCGAGCTGGACCTGCCCAACGGTGAAGACATCTCCCGGACCGCCTACGACAAGCTCCTCGTCGGCCCGCTGCGCGAGGCGCTAAAGGGCCGCAAGGTCGAGCTCCTGCTCTGCTTTCACGGCGTGCCGCTCCGCGTCGGCCGGGTCGAGCCGAACGCCGAGAAGAAGAAGGACCTGGACGCCGTCGTGAAAGACCTCGCCCCACTGGAGAAGGAGCGGGCCGACCTCGACAAGAAGATCAAGGCCGCCGACGAGGCGAAGGAGAAGGATGAGGCCGACGCCCTGCGGAAGGAACGCGACGCCGTGCAGGCGAAGGCCCGGCCGCTGGAGGCCCGCCGCAACCGGCTGCGCGGCGACGAGACGCAGGCCGCCGTCGATAGCGAACTGGCCCTGCTCTGGCAGTCCGACTACGACCTGTACCGCTGGCAGCCGAACCCCCTCTACCGCCACCTGCCCGAGCCGGTGGCGAAGCGGCTGCCGTCGATCGTGATGACCTGCCGGCTCGACGGCCCGACGCCAGACCTGGTCCGCCGCCTGATCGACGACGCGCTCGCCGCCGAGAAGGATGGCCTGACGGGGAAGGTCTACGTCGACGCGCGCGGCATCAAATGGGACAGGAAGGCCGACGCCCCCGGCACGGGCTACGGCGGCTACGACGAGGCGCTGCGCGAGATGGCCGCCCTGCTGGAGAAGCAGGCGAAGCTCGACGTGGTTCTGGACGACAAGCCGGCCCTCTTCGAGCCGGGGGCGTGCCCGGACGCGGCGCTGTACTGCGGCTGGTACTCGCTGGCGAACTTCGTCGATTGCTGCAAGTTCCGCCGCGGGGCCGTCGCGTACCACATCGCGTCGAGCGAGGCGGTGTCGCTGCGGAATCCGCAGGCGAAGTACTGGTGCAAGAACCTGCTCGAAAAGGGGGCGTGCGTCACGCTCGGGCCCGTCGCCGAGCCGTACACGGTCGGCTTCCCGAAGCCGGCCGAGTTCTTCGGCCTGCTCGTCTCGGGCGAGTATCCCCTCGCCGAGTGTTACTGGAAGACGGCGTACTTCTCGAGCTGGATGACGACCCTCGTCGGCGACCCGCTCTACAACCCGTACCGCAAGACGCCGAAGCTCAAGGCCGCGGACATCCCGGCGAGCCCGGCCGGGGCGGCGGGGTTGTTCGGCGGGTGACGGCCGTCACGCCGCCTTGCGCGTCTCGCCGCCGCCGAGCTGGCGCTGGATCTCGCCGGCCAGGGCCCCGAACGTCTGGCTGGCGACGGCCGGGCCGATCTTGTCCAGAGGGAGCTCGACGCCGAGCTTCTCCTCCAGGTACAGGACCAGATCGAGCGCCTCCATGCTGTTCGTCAGCAGGTTGGCCGGCTTTTGCGTCTCGAACCGGCCGAGGGCCTCCGCCGGCAGGCGGGCCGCGAAGAAGGCGTACAGGTGACGCAGGATCGCTTCTTCCGGGAATGGCCGTTCCATCGGGTGGACCTCCTCAACGCAGCCGGCGGACCCGGCCATAGATCACGGTAAAGCCGGCCCCCATCGTCAGCAGGTGGACCGCCTCGCCGACCGGGGCCTCGGCGGCGACGTCGCTCAGGATGTGCAGCAGGCCGGCGCTGCTCATGTTCGAGCAGCGGCGGTAGTGCGCCGTCGCGGGCTTGAGCGCCTCGGGGGCGAGGCCGAGCGGCCGGGCCAGCCGGGCGAGCAGGGCGATCCCCGCCGGGTGGATCGCCCACCGCGTCCCGCCCTGCCACAGGGGCCGCACCTCGGTCAGGGCCGCCTCGACGCGAGAACGCACCTCGCCGTCGAACGTGCGGTGGTCGCGCAGGGCGAAGGCGTAGTAGTTGCCGTGGTCCCAGCGGATCAGGTCCAGCCCGTCGGCGGCGAACTGGCGCGGGTGGACCTCCTCGATCGCCAGGGCGAGCGGGCCGGCCTCGAAGTCGTCGGTCACCCACAGGGCGGCCGCCCCGTCGCCGAAGGTGCAGTTCCCCTGCCAGCGGTCGAATGTCGTGCTCGTCACGTCGAGCAGCGTCGTCGGCACCTCGACGGCGACGAGGAGGACCTGGCGATATTCGGGAGTGAGCGAGCGGACGAGATTGAGCAGCTTGACGCCGCCGGTGCAGCCGACGTTGGCCAGGTCGAGCGTCATCGCGTCCGGTCGGACGAGCGGGCCGAGGCGCTGGGCCATGCGGTAGCCGAGGCCGGGCATCAGGTTGCCGGTCGCCGTCGTCGTGAGGATGGCGTCGAGGGTGACTCCGGCGTCGCTCAGGGCCGGGCCGACCTCGGCGGCAAGGCGGTCGAGGGCCTCGTCCGCGCCGCGCTCGAACGCGGCGGCGCGCGTCTCGAACCCGGCCAGGGCGGTCGGGTCGCACGTCGCCTGGCGGACCCGGTCGCCCATCAGCTGGAACGCGACGTGGTCGACGAGCTTCTGGCGCACGTCGTCGGAGACCGGGAGGCGGTCGAGGTGCGGCCGATACAGGGCGAGCGTCTCCTTGTTCGTCCAGGGGACGCCGACCTCGGGGGTGAACACCCGGTTGATGAAGCGCATCGGCCCCTCCGCGGCAAGAGATCCGCTCGTGCGGGAGTGTACCGAGGGTCGGGCGGGGAAATCTACCGCAGGATGGCCCCGACGGGGAAAGCCGGTTCAAGCTGAGGCGGGTGGGCAACCGAACCGTGAAGATGGGGAACCACCGCGCGCCGGCCCCGATTTGGTCGCCCTCCTCCGACCCTCAGATTCCGGGACCGCCATGAGCCGCCACACCCGCCTCGGAATCGGGGCCGCCTTGTTCGTCGCCGCCTGCGGCGCTTGCCTGGCCACCTTCGGCCAGGGGCCTCCCTGTCCGCCGTGCGGCCCGCCGTTCGAGCGGGCGATCCTGTTCACCGGCCAGGCGACCGACTGGGTGATGCACATCGGCGTCTACGACGCCGCGGTCGAGTGCGGCTACCCGCCGGACGTCATCATCGCGACAAGCGGCGGCTCGCTCGCCGCGGCGGTCGTCGCGGCGTACCCGGACCGGGCGGTCCGCCTTGCGACGATGCGGACGGAGATGTTCCACCGCCAGCTCCTGGCCCCGACCCTGGCCCGGACGCGGGTGCTGCCGATCGTCGGCAAGTCGTTCGCCTGGCAGGCCCGGTCGCGCGGCCTGGACTTCCGGCCGCCGAACCTGTTCGCCCCCGCGGTGTTCGACGTGCCGCAGCCGCTCGCCCCGGACGAGTTGACCCTGCCGTTCCCGACCGGGCCCGCCCGGCCGCGCGTCGTCATCATCGCCGGGCGGGTCGAGCCGGCGTTCTTCCAGCCGGGCCAGGGGGACAAGTACTTCACCGAGGCGTGGTTCACCGACCGTGACACGGCCCGCCACCTGGCCGGCCGGCGGTCGGTGATCGGAACGGCGTTCCCGGACAGCTACGTCCGGCCGTGCGTCCACCTGCCGGGCGAGGTGCCGCTCAACGCGGCGGTCCGGGCGTCGATGGCCGAGCCGTACATGGTCTCGCCGGCCCGGATCGGCGACGAGTACTACGTCGGCGGCGGCATCAACCTCTGGCCGGTCGAACTGGGCCGGACGCTCGCCCGCCGGGTGATGGCCGCCCGCGACCCGGCCCTGGGCATCCTGAAGGAACTCGGCAGCACCAGCGCGTTCGGCTACCGGCAGCGGCTGCGCCACCGCGAGGTCGAGGCGATGCCGCTCGACGTCTCCGTCGACCTGCTCGACTCGCCCGGGCCGGGCGACTTCTCATTCTGGCCGGAGGTCCACGGCCTGCGCCTGACGAACGGCGTCCCGACCGACCCGGCCGAGTTCCAGCGCAAGGTCTTCGGGCTGTACAACTACGGCTACGAGCGGGGGAGGGCGGCCTTCGCGCGGCGGTGACGCGCTCGACGGGCCCGGCGTCGTCGCGGTATAGTGACGACAGCCACCCCGAGGGACCGCCATGCACATCGAAGACGCTTTCTGGGAGTCGATCCGCCAGACCCCCGACGACGACGCGCCCCGCCTCATCTACGCCGACTGGCTCGACGACAACGGCGACGCGGTCGATCAGGCCCGGGCGGCGTTCATCCGCGCCCAGTGCGGCCTGGAGCGCCTGACGGAGGACGACCCGGCCCGGCCCGGTTTGGAGGCCGAGGCGAAGGGCATCTTGAAGGCCCACGAGAAGAAGTGGACCGCCGCCCTGCGCAAGGCGAAGCTCGTCTCCGCCTGGACGTTCCGCCGCGGCTTCGTCGATGCCGTGACGATGAAGGCCCCGCGCTTCGCCGTCGATGGGGAGAAGGTGTTCAAGCTGGTGCCGCTGCTCCGGGCGGTGCGCTTCCCCGAGGCGTCGAACGAGGTCCGCCAGCTCGCCGCGTCGCCGTTCCTGGCCCGGCTCACCGAGGTCGATCTGCACGAGATGTGCGCCTGCGGACACTGCCCGATCCAGGCGGAGTTGCGCGTCCTGTTCGCCTCGCCGCACGTCGCCAACCTGACCCGGCTAACCCTTTCCGGCGACCGGATCGACCTGGAAACGGTCCGGGCCCTAGCCGGCTCGCCGCACCTGGCCGGGCTGACATATCTCGACCTGCGCGACAACGCGATCACCACCGCCGGGGCGCGGGCCCTCGCCGGAGCGGCGTCGCTGGCGAACCTGCGCCGGCTGCTCGTCGGCGGGAACAAGGTCGGCCCGGTCGGCGCGCGGCTACTCCGGGCGCGCTTCGCCGACCGGGTCGAAGTATGACCTGGCAAGCCGAGAGCCCTCGCCGACGACTATCTTCGGGGGCCGTCGCCCCACAAGGGAGGCAAGTCGCATGGTCAAGATTCTGACGTTGGCCGTCGCTTTGGCGGCGGTGGCGCTGCTCGTCCCGGCCGGGTCGGCCGAGGACCGCAAGCCGGAGAAGTCGCCGCACGCCGCGGCCCTGGAACTCGTCTTCCAGAAGGCGGCCGAGCGCATCCGGGCCGTCGATCGCGAGAACTGGTGGCACGACACCGAGGAGCGCGCCTGGCTCGTCCGCCGGCCGTTTTCGCCCGGGGTGATCGACTCGACCCACCTCTTCGTCGTCACCTACCAGGTCGCCGGCAAGAAGGCGGCGGCGTGGAACGTCGATACCCGGGCCGGCAAGGTCGAGGAGCAGCCGAACCCGTAGCCAAAGACGAAGAACCCTTGCTTGCGCTGCGGGCTCGGACGAGATGGCGAAACCAGCGCGTCCGTCAGGGGTGGTGGCCGATTCCGTCCGCCAGCCATTGCGTCCGGCCTGGCGGGGCCCTATAATTCACTCTTTCCCGCGCCGCGCGCTCAGGAGTCCGCGCGCGCCGTCGGGGCTCGGGGGTTGTTGACCCATGTTTGAAGGTATTCAGCGCGGCCTGAGCGAGATCTTCAAGAAGCTCCGCGGCCGTGGCCGGATCACCGAGACCAACATCCGCGAGGCGATGGCCGAGGTCCGCCGCGCGCTGCTCGACGCCGACGTCAACTTCGACGTCGTCAACGCCTTCACCGCGCGCGTCACCGAGAAGGCCGTCGGCCAGACGGTCCTGAAGTCGATCGACCCCGGCGAGCAGATCATTAAGATCGTCTACGACGAGCTCGTCGCCCTCATGGGGCCCGTCGATCCGAACGTCAAGTTCGCCAAGGACCGGCCGACCGTCCTGATGCTGTGCGGCCTGCAGGGCCAGGGCAAGACGACCACCGCCGGCAAGCTCGCCCTGACGCTGCGCAACCGGGGCCGAAAGCCGCTCCTGGTCGCGGCCGACCTGCAACGGCCGGCCGCCGTCGAACAGCTCAAGGTCCTCGGCCAGCAGCTCGACATCCCCGTCTACGCCGAGGTCGGCTCCACCCCGGTCAACGTCTGCAAGAACGCCGTCGCCCATGCCAAGGCGAACGGCCTGGACACGGTCCTCCTCGACACGGCCGGGCGGCTGCACGTCGCCGAGATGCCGATGGACGAGCTGAAACAGATCGACCGGCTCTGCCGCCCGGACGAGGTCTACCTCGTCTGCGACGCGATGACCGGCCAGGACGCCGTCCACAGCGCCAAGGCGTTCAACGAGGCGCTCGACCTCAACGGCGTCATCCTCACCAAGATGGACGGCGACGCCCGCGGCGGCGCGGCCCTGTCGATCAAGGAAGTGACCAAGGTCCCGATCAAGTTCGTCGGCGTCGGCGAGAAGCTCGACGCCCTGGACGAGTTCAGCCCGGAGGGGATGGCCCAGCGCATCCTCGGCCAGGGCGACATCATGGCCCTGGTCCGCAAGGTCGCCGGCGTCCAGCAGCAGCTGACCGAAGAGGAGATGGCCCGCCAGCAGAAGATCGCCGAGAAGGGCGACTTCACCCTCGACGACTTCAAGGCCCAGTTCGCCCAGCTGAAGAAGATGGGCAACCTGAAGGACGTCGTCAAGATGATGCCCGGCATGGGCGACATGATCCCCGACGACGAGGACCCCGAGGCGGGCATCAAGCGCATCCAGGGCATCATCGACTCGATGACGAAGTCCGAGCGCAAGAACCCGGACGTCATCGACCTGAGCCGCCGCCGCCGCATCGCCGTCGGGGCCGGCGTCGAGCCGCACGAGATCAAGCAGTTCCTGACGCAGTTCGAGCAGGTGCGGACGCTGATGCGGCAGATGGCGAAGATGTCCATCTGGGAACGGCTCAAGATGATCACCGGCCTGGGCAAGCAGGGGGCGTTCATGCCCGGGTCGAAGATGCTCGAGAAGAAGGGCGACACCGGCCACCGCAAGTCGCCCAAGGAACGCGCGAAGGAACGGAAGAAGAAGAAGAAGAAGTGATCAGTTATCAGTTGGTCAGTTATCAGTCGGAATGAATTCTGACTGATAACTGACCAACTGATAACTGACAACTACGAGGACCGACCGTGGCTGTACGCATCCGCATGAAGAAGATGGGTCGCAAGCACCGACCGTACTACCGCATTGTCGCGATCGACCACCGCCAGCCGCGCGACGGCCGGGTGATCGAGGAGCTCGGCACCTACGACCCGATGGTCCAGAACAAGGACGCCCGCGTCACCCTCGTCGCGTCGCGGATCAAGTACTGGATGAGCGTCGGGGCGCTGCCGTCGGAGAACGTTCAGATCTTCCTGAACAAGTACCTGGAGCGCGCCGCGAAGCAGGAAGCCGAGCAGGCGGCGGCCCAGCCGGCCGCCACGCCGGCGAGCTAACCCGGCCGGGGATCGAGGTCCATGCGCTTCGACGTGCTGACCCTGTTCCCCGAGATCTTCTCCGGGTACCTGACGCAGAGCCTGCTCAAGCTCGCGATCCAGAACGGGCTCGTCCAGATCCACCTGTGGAACCTCCGCGACTGGGCGAAGGGCAAGCACCACAGCGTGGACGACCGGCCGTTCGGCGGCGGCCCCGGCATGGTCCTCATGCCCGAGCCGGTCTTCGACTGCGTCGAGGCGGTCCAGGCGATGGGCGACGCGCCGGGCCAGCTGGTCATGCTGACGCCGGCCGGCCGCCGGCTGACGACGCCGGTGGTCCAGGAGCTGGCGACGTACAAACGGCTGCTGCTGCTCTGCGGCCGGTACGAGGGCTTCGACGAGCGGATCCGCCTGGGCTTGCGGCCGCTGGAGATCTCGGTCGGCGACTTCGTCTGCAACGGCGGCGAGGTGCCGGCCATGGCCGTGATCGACACGGTCGTCCGCTTCGTGCCCGGCGTACTCGGCGACCCGGACAGCCTCACCGAGGAGTCGCACAACGAGGAGGGCCGGCTCGAGTATCCGCAGTACACCCGGCCGCGCGTCTTCCGCGGCATGGAGGTGCCGGAGGTCCTGCTCGGCGGCAACCACGGGGCCGTCGCCGCCTGGCGGCGCGAGCAGGCCGAACGCCGCAGCCGAGAACGAATCACTGACGAGAAAGGGGACGAGCCATGATGAACGAGTTGATGAAGAAGGTCGAGCAGGCCGCCATGAAACCCGAACTCCCGAAGTTCGAGGTTGGCGACACCGTCGATGTCCACCTGCGAATTCTCGAAGGCAACAAGGAGCGCGTGCAGGTCTTCCAGGGCACGGTGATCGCCAAGCGCGGCGACGGCATCCGCGAGATGTTCACCGTGCGCCGCATCGTCCAGGGCGAGGGCGTCGAGCGGACGTTCCCGATCCACAGCCCGAAGATCGCCAAGATCGAGGTCAAGCGCAGCGGCGAGACGCGCCGCGCGAAGCTGTACTACCTGCGCGACCGCGTCGGCAAGGCGACCCGCCTGCGCGAGAAGAAGGTCAAGGAGACGCCGGCCCAGGCGGCCAAGAAGGCCCGCAAGAAGGCCGCCAAGACGGAGACGCCCGCGAAGTGAACGGCCCGTCGGCCCGGTTACCCTGGTGGCGGCGCTGGTTCGGCACCCGCTCCGAGCGGGCCGCCGCCCGCCACCTGCGTCAACTCGGCTACCGGATCGTCGCCCGCAACTACACCTGTCCGCACGGCGAACTGGACCTGGTCGCCGTCCTGGACGGGTGTGTCGTTTTCGTCGAGGTGCGTTCGACCGAGTCGGCCGACGGCGAACGGCCGGCCGCGTCGGTCGATGCCGTCAAGCAGGCGAAGTTGACCCGCGTCGCGCTGCACTTCCTTGCGGCGAAACGGCTCCTCGGCCACCCCGCACGGTTTGACGTGATTACGCTGCACACGCCGGCCGGGGCGCGCGAACCCGTCGTGACGCATTACCCTCATGCGTTCGAGGCCGTCGGCCGGTTCCAGATGCACTCCTGACGCGGATGGGATAGACTGACGGACGAGGGCGCGCCGTGCCGCTGTCACGGTCGCCCTCGACACGACAACATGGGCCGAACGCCCCGCCGGAACCCGAGCATGAGCGACACGCCGAACCCCGCCGTCGAGGAGCAGTTGGCCCGCCTCCGTCGCGGCGTCGAGCAGATCGTCCCGGAGGACGAGTTGCGCCGCAAGCTCGCCCGCAGCCTGGCGACCGGCAAGGGGCTCCGCGTCAAGTACGGCATCGACCCGACCGGGATCGATGTCCACCTCGGCCACACGGTGCCGTTGCGCAAGCTGCGCCAGTTCCAGGACATGGGCCACACGGCGGTCATCATCCTCGGCACCTACACCGCGATGGTCGGCGACCCGAGCGGCCGCGACCAGACGCGCGCCGGCCTGACCGTCGATCAGATCGACGCCAACGCGAAAACGTACCTGGAACAGGTTGGCCGGATCATCGACCTGTCACCGGACAAGGCCGAGGTCCACCGCAACGGCGACTGGTTCGCGAAGTACGACTTCACGGCGGTCATGCGCCTGCTGGGCAGCATCACCGTGCAGCGGATGATGGAGCGCGACGACTTCACCAAGCGGCTCAAGGCCGGGACGCCGATCTCGCTGCACGAGTGCCTCTACCCGCTGATGCAGGGCCAGGACAGCGTCGAGATCCGGGCCGACGTCGAACTCGGCGGCAGCGAGCAGCTGTTCAACCTGATGCAGGGCCGCAACCTGCAATCCGCCGCCGGCCAGGAGCCGCAGATCTGCATCACGCTGCCGATCCTGCGCGGCCTGGACGGCGTCCGCCGCATGGGTAAGAGCCTCGGCAACTACGTCGGCGTCGGGATGCCGGCCCAGGAGCAGTTCGACCGGACGATGAGCATCCCGGACGACCTGATGTGCGAATGGTTCACCCTCCTGACCGACCGGCCGGCCGACGAGATCGCCGCCCTGGTCGATCCGTCCCGGACGCATCCGATGGAGGCAAAGAAGAGACTCGGCATGGACGTCGTCCAGTTCTACCACGGCGAGGCGGCCGGCCCGGTGGCCCGCAAGGCGTGGGAGGAACGCTTCAGCGAGCGGAAGGACCCGGTGGACATCCCGGCGGTGTCGCTGCCGCGCGCGAATCTCGTGGACGGCGGCCTGCCGGCGGGTAAACTGATCGTCGCCCTGAAGCTCGCCAGCAGCGGCAACGAGGCCCGTCGCCTCATCCAGCAGGGCGGCGTCACGATCGGCCCCGACCGGAGGAAGGTCGAGGATCCGAACGGCGTCGTCCCAATCGAGACGGGCCTGATCGTCCGCGTCGGCTCGCGCAAGATCGTGCGCGTCGTGCTGGCGTGAGGGAGGGAGGTATGACCCTCGTGCGCATCGCCTGGCCGACCGAGTCCAGCCCGCCGGAGTTGGGCAGGGACGAGGTCCACGTCTGGAGCGCCGGCCTGGACCGGCCACCGGAGCAGCTGGAAGAACTGGCCCGGCTCCTGGTCGCCGACGACCACGAACGGGCGAACAAGTACCGCATCCCGAGCATCCGCAACCACTTCGTCGCCGCCCGGGCCGTGCTACGCGCCGTCCTCGGGGCGTACCTCGACATCGACCCGCGCAAGGTGGCATTCCAGTACGGGCCGCAGGGCAAGCCGTACCTGGAGCACCCGCCGGGGAACCTGTACTTCAACCTGTCGCACTCGCACGGCCTGGCCTTGGTCGCCGTGAGCCGACACGAGATCGGCGTCGACGTCGAGCGCGTCCGGCCGTTCAACGACCTCGGCTTCGCGGAGCGCTACTTCTCGCCGGGTGAGGTCGAGTCGCTGCTGTCGGTGCCGGAGCACCAGCGCAACGAGATCTTCTTCCACGCCTGGACGCGCAAGGAGGCGTTCCTGAAGGCGACCGGCGAGGGGATCGCGCGCGGCCTGGAGCGGGTCGAGGTGGCGCTGGTGCCGTGGGAGCCGGCCCGGCTGCGGCTGCTCGACGGCTGCCCGCGTCGCGCCCAGGAGTGGGGCCTGTGGCACCTGACGCCGGCGACGGGCTACGTCGGGGCGCTGGCCCTGATGCGGCCGGACGTAGCGGTGCGCTGCTGGCACTGGCCGGACGACGCCTTCGCGCACCAGCGGCTGTGCGTCGCCTGACCGGAGCCGAGCCATGACCGAGGCGGACTGGCTCACTACGAAGAACCTGGACGCACTTCTCAACGAACTCCGCCGACGGCGCTTCGACCGCGCGGTCGGCTTGTGGATCGTCGCTTGCGCCCGCCTGGTCGAGCCGCTCTATTCCCAGCCGGACATCGCCAAGGCCATCAACGCCGCCGAGCGCTACGTTGACGGGAAGGTCGTCCGTGGCACGCTTGAACGCTGGAACCAGCGCGTGAAAAAAGTCGGCGACAACGCGGTCTGGACGGCGCTGTGGTACCTCGGCTTCGACCGCTACCACTACCACCCCGGCCGAGTGGTCGGCGAGTTGACCTTCGCGGCGAGGAAGAAGGCGTCGCCGGCCCAGCTTCACAAGCCGGAACAGGCCGAGTGGGCCTGCATCCGTTCCCTGCTGCGCGACGTGGCCGGCAACCCGTTCCAGGCCCGGCCGGCGTTCGACGCCGCCTGGCGGACCGGGAGCGTCAAGCGGATGGCGGAGGGCATCTACGCGGCGCGCCGGTTCGACGAGTTGCCGATCCTCGCCGACGCGCTGGAGGATGCCGGCTGCGCCGACGTCGAGTTGCTGGACCACCTGCGTGGACCGGGGCCGCACGACCGCGGCTGCTGGGCCCTGGACGTGGTGCTCGGGAAGGGCCCGCCATGACCGAATCGGAGTGGCTGACCTCGACCCGGCTCAAGTCGCTGACGGATTACCTTCTGCGGGAGAAGGTCGTCTCGCAGCGAAAGCTGCGACTGTACGCCATCGCGTGTTGTCGGCGCGTCGAGCACCTGTTCTCACACCCCGAGGTGCGCAAAGCCCTCGACGCGGCGGAACGCTTCGCGGAAGGGGCCATCAAGCCCGGCACCCTCAACACCTGGCGGAAGCGAGTCTGGGAGGCGCGCGGGGCCGACTTCCAACCGACCGCCAGCGCCGCGAACCGGGCCGCCGAGGCGGTCGTGCTCGCCTGCCAGACGACGAGCGGCTACCTCCAGGCGGCCCCGATGGCGAACGAAGCCCTGGCGTTCGCCGCCGACGCGGAGAAGGACACCCCGGCCTGGAAGGCGGCCCACGAACAGACCCGGCAAACGATCTTCGCGCTGCTGCGCGACGTCGTCGGCAACCCGTTCCGCCCGTTGCCGACGTTCGATCCGGCCTGGCTCATCGCCAACGGCGGCCTGCCGGGACGGATCGCCACGGGCATCTACGAGGAGCGGCGGTTCGACGAACTCCCGATCCTGGCCGACGTGCTCGACGACGCGGGCTGCACCGCGACGGCCCTGCAGGACCACCTGCGCGCCCCGGGGCCGCACGACCGCGGCTGCTGGGCGCTGGACGTCATCCTCGGCAAGTAAGCGCCGGCCGAACTCTTGACGAGCGGACGGGGCGGAGCGGGCGGGCCGACGCGGCGGCCGGGGCAGCGGACGCGACGTTCGACTATCCGCCCGCTCCGAGGGCACCCCGCCCTGCTCAGTCCGCGGCGATGCTGCCCTCCGCGGTGGCGACGGCCCTTCCGTCGCGCATGAAGACCCGGATCGTGCCGGTCTGGGGGAGGTTGAAGCCGGCGTCCGTCCAGGTGTAGGTATCGCCTTCGGACGTGACGACTTTCAGATCCCAGAGGTTGCCCCGCCGGGCGTTGCCGAAGTTGATGTTGACCGACCGGCCGGTGCGCAGCACGTCCTTGCCGAGCACGTCCTCCTCCCACTTGTTAGAGCGGTTTCGATTTTGATCTAGCGCGGCCGGTGCGGTTGTGGCAGGATGGCCGGCTACCACCCCACCGGAGCCGCCATGAAGCCGTACTCGATGGACCTGCGCCT
>Ga0268299_1003511_pt1 | contig 14244 bp, 11 predicted proteins | sample NOBtaG_FD_193484 | JGI IMG/M metagenome (GOLD analysis project Ga0268299, IMG submission 193484) | Activated sludge microbial communities from bioreactor in Nijmegen, Gelderland, Netherland - NOB reactor | ecosystem: Engineered > Bioreactor > Aerobic > Activated sludge | place: Netherlands...
ACGGATGCCTTCATGCGGCACAGACCGCGAATAGTCGATTGGGACCACCCGTCGAGTACCGCGAGGCAGCAGGACGAGGAGAGAGGACACAACATCGAGCTGGACACGGCCGGCCACTTCATAGTCGGTTTCGTGGACACGTTCCGAAAGGTGGATACGATGTCCCGCATGTCCCATCCGAAGGCGGCGCGCCGCGTACGCCGGCAGTTCACGGACGAGTTCAAAGCGGGGGCCGTGCGCCTGGTCCTCGACGAAGGGAAGACGGTCGGCGCCGTCGCCCGCGAGCTGGATCTGACGCCCTCGGCGTTGGCCGTGTGGGTGCGGCAGGCCCAGGCCGACCGGACCAAGGGCCGCACGGGCCTGACCGGGGTCGAGCGCGAGGAGTTGACGCGCCTGCGCAAGGAAGTCCGCGAGTTGCGGATGGAACGCGAGGTGCTAAAAAAAGTACATCCGTACAGTGGTGTTGGGTCCTCGCTCTGACTCGTAAAAAAAGAGTGCCGGTCGCTATCGCAGTACCCGTCGGCGAGGATCCACAGACCCGGCCGCGGCGCTGACTGGAAAGACGGCTGCTTCGCCCGATGTACTTACGTCGGCCGCGTGTTGGGACTCCGATCCCGTCACCGGAGGTGCGTATGCGTGTCGTCGCTGGCTTCCACCCCAGCGTGCTGCAGCGTGCGCTGCGGCTGCGTTACGACCGACGCGACCGGCTCGTCCGGGAGCGGACCCGTGCCGTCAATCGCCTGCGAATGGCAGCCGTGCTGCTCGGCGTCGCCGAGCTCCCGCGCGATCTCACCTCTCGAAAAGCCGCTCGCCTGGTCGCCGACACGGCGCTCCGATTCCGCGACGAGGTGCGGCTCCATGCCGCCGCGAGCGCCATCGTCGACGACCTTCAGGACGCGGCCGAAGAGATTCTGCGGTTGACGGCCCAGATTCGATCGGAGGAGCGTCAGCTCAAGCTCCTCGTCACCGAGGCCGGCTCGGACCTGCTGTCGGTCCACGGTGTCTCGAGCGTCGTCGCGGCAGGTCTCATCGGGCACGCGGGTGATCTCCGCAATTACCGCAACGCCGGCGCCTTCGCTGCCAAGTGCGGGGCCGCGCCCGTGCCCTGCTCAAGCGGCCGCCATGTCGCCGTGCGTGTCAATCGAGGCGGCGATCGGCAGCTCAATCGCCTGCTACACGTCATCGCGATCGCTCAAGTCGCCACCAAGGATCACGCGGGTCGGCTGTACTACGATCGCAAACGCGGCGAGGGCAAGACGCACCCGTCGGCGATGCGTTGTCTGAAGCGGCAGCTCGCCACGGTTGGCTACTACCGCCTGACCGCAGTGCAGAACCGCCTTGTCATTGCCGACGTCGCGGCGTGACGCGCACGGCCGTCTTGCTGTCGCTGATTGACAAAGACGGTGCCGCGGCCTTCTTCGCGAAGGACCACAAGTGAAGTTCGCGTGGATCCACACGGAGAAGGCCCACTACCCGGTCAGCCAGTTGTGTCGGTGGCTCGGGGTCACGCCGAGCGGCTACTACGCCTGGCGCACGCGGCCGGAATCGGCACACGCGCGCCGCGACCGCCAGCTCAAGGTGCTCATCCGGGCCTCGTTCGAGGCGCACAAGGCTCGCTACGGTAGCCCGCGGATCTACGGGGACTTGCAAGAGGCGAAGGAGCCGGTGAGCAAGAAGCGCGTCGTCCGCCTCATGCAGGAAGACGGCTTGAAGGCGCGCCCACGTAAGCGCTTCAAGGTGACGACGATGAGCGATCACGACCAGCCCGTCGCCGACAATCTGCTCGATCGGCAGTTCACCGCCGAGGCGCCCAATCAGCGGTGGGCTGGGGACACCACGGAGTTCGTCATTGGCGAGAGCGGCAAGCTGTATCTCGCCGTCATCCTGGACCTGTTCTCTCGGTTCGTCGTCGGCTGGGCGCTCAGCGCGGTCAACGACCGGCACCTGACCATCCGCGCGCTCGACATGGCGATGAAGCGCCGCTCCCCAGGCGCGGGGCTCTTGCACCACTCCGATCAGGGGTGCACGTACGCGAGCGCGGACTACCAGATGATCCTCGAAGCGCGCGGCATCACCTGTAGCATGAGTCGGCGCGGCGACTGCTACGACAACGCCGTTATGGAGAGCTTCTTCTCGACCGTCAAGAGCGAGCTGGCCGATCGCTTTGGCAGCTACGGGGAAGCCAAGATGGAGCTCTTCGACTACCTGGAGGTCTACTACAACCAGCGGCGCCGTCATTCTACGCTCGGGCAGATCAGCCCGGCCGAGTTCGAGCGCCGTGCCGCCGCGTAGCCCTCGGCGGGGTGCTCGGCGGCATCCGGTCTCCAACGCACTGCTTGATCCGGCCGCCGCCAAGCACCTGTAGACTTGCTACGACCGTTGAAGAGCGAAGACTGATTCGACTGAATTAACCCGTCCACGCGATTGGATCAGGCCCACGCTCTTCGTTGTATTCCCTACGCCACGCCTCGATCACGGTCTGTGCGTGGGGCACGCTGGTGAACCAGTGTTCGTTCAGGCACTCGTCGCGGAACCGCCCATTGAACGATTGGATATACGCGTTCTGACTCGGTTTCCCGGGTTCGATCAGACGCAGCGTGACGCCCCGGGCTTGTGCCCAGGTCAGCATCACCCTCCCACAGAACTCGAGCCCGTTGTCGGTCCGCAGCACGGCTGGCAGTCCACGCTCGGCCGCCAGGCGATCGAGTACCCGGGTCACCGCCAACCCACCGAGGGCTCGCGCCGGCACGACCGCGACAGCTTCAGTGGTCGCGTCATCCACGATCGCCAGACACTTCAGCACCCGCCCCTCCGCCGTGCGATCAAAGACGAAGTCCGCGGACCACACCTCATTGGGCGCCGTGGGTTTGACCAGCGGCTGGCGGTCGGCCACCGGGACCTTCTTGCGGCGCCGACGGCGCACTTGCAGGCCCGCCTCGACACAGCCGATGTACGCGCTTGTGATTGACCCGCTCGCCGGCTTGCCGAAGCTTCAGGTGGATCATGCCCGCGCCATAGCGCCGATGCCGGTGCGCCAAGGCCACGATGCGCACCCGCAGCGCCCCGTTCCGATCCGGCGCCGGGGTGTACCGCAGGGCTGAGGCACTCATGCCGATCACCAGCAGCGCCCGCCGCTCACTGAGGCCGCGTTCGGTCATGCTCCGCACCAGGACGCGGCGCGCTGGTGCGGTCACCACTTTCGGCGGAGCGCCTCGCGGGTCACCTCATTTTCGAGCAACGCGTCCGCGAGCAGCTTCTTGAGCCGGGTGTTTTCAACCTCCAGCTCCTTCAGCCGCTTCGCGTCGGAGACGCTCATCCCGCCGTACTTGCTCCGCCAGAGGTAGTAGCTTCCATCCGAGAACCCGTGCTTGCGACAGAGGTCCTTGACCGGGACCCCGGCGTCCGCCTCTCGGAGGAAGCCCACGATCTGGGCTTCGGTAAACCGCTTCTTCATCGTCCGACCCTTTCGGCTAGGCCGGACTCTAAACCAAAACGCTACTCAGAAGGGGGAGGACGTCAGTCCCTCGGTGACGCATGGCTGCCACGAAGCGCCCCCACAGGCCGGCGTCGCCCTTCGCAAGTTGAATCAGGGAATCGTTGTCGAGGTAGACAGCTACTCTGCCGCTCAGATCCGCAACGCAGGTTGGGATTCCATCGTCCGCTGTGAAACGGATCATCTGGTCGGTTTCGATGAACCCGAAGTGGGCGCGGTGCGTCAGGTCTTAGACCGCCTTACGGCTTCAGCGCCCGAGACCTGATCAGTGCCATGAAGACCATGAACCCGGCAAGACCGACGATTGTGAGCAGGACCGCGCCAAGAGCGACCCGCCGAAGAACGTAGAGCCACGCAGCCACGACAACTATCCCGGATGTCGAGCGACCGAGCCAAGTGTTCATGGCCGACCTCGACACCAAGGTAGCATAGCCGCTGCTGGGCGCAAGGCAGAAGAACCGGCGGAGCGCCGATCAGCGCTCCGCCGGACCGGTTCACAATTCAGCCTGCGCCTGGTGCTCCTCGTAGGCACGCAGGATCAAGTCACGGACGGCGTCCTGCGCGGCCACGTCAGACAGCGGACGCAACAGCGCGAAGCTGCGACGCTCGCCATTGACCGAGTACACGCGAGCCGGAAACGTGACCGTCCGACCGTGGCCAGTGCGGCGTTCCCAGATGGCGAAGCCAACGAGCTTCAGGCCAGCGAAGAGGCCCTCGCCCACGAAGTGGATCTCGGCATCGGCGAGTTTGCCCGCTGGGCTGCCCTTGTCGTTGAGCGCGATAGTGACGCGAGTGATGTCCGCCGGGGTGTTGGTCTTCATCGTTCGTCCTCCTTGATGGGAACCGTGTCTGGCTCCTTCACCCAACGAGGAGCCGGCAAACGGGCCCAGGAGGACGACCGGCGAACCCTGAGGCAGTCGAAGCCGCGCCGTTTCGCGCCCGTCGTGCCAGGTCTCCTGGCGCGGTCGCCTTGCGACGCAGCGGGTGCATCGGTGCGGCTGGCGCACTACGCGGCTGCCTCAGGGGAAGCCGTCTTGAAGACTCGACGCCAGCGGTCCATACTGGGGCGCATGCATTTGGCACGCAGCCCAGCCGACAAGGCGCGACCTGATCACTTCAACTCGCGATGACGCCCTACTTCGTTGGTGAGCAGTGGACGGACGCCACGTCTTTGGCCTGGATCGGCGGCTTGGTCGATCGCGCGGGGCATCTGTCAAGTCGCCCGCAGGCCGGACAGCTGAGCCTAATGGTGAGTGCGCGGGACGACAGGGTGCTCCACGAGGTGCGAGACCTGTTCGGAGCCGGTGAGGTTGCGCAGCACCACAAGATCGAGGGTTTGTGGGTCTGGCGCGTGTCGGAACCCGAAGCTGTCCGTACCGTTCTGCGGCGGCTCGCTCCGTTCTTGGTGGTTCTGGCTAAGGCCGCGCATCGTGCGCTCGGTGATGTCGATCGAGCCTTGACAGAGCGTTCCAAGCGTCGCGACGTCGATCGTCAGGTTCTGGCGATGCGGGAGGAGGGATGGGCGACGGCTGATATCGCACGCCAGCTCGGGGTTTCGCCACAGAGAGTGACCCGGGTCGTGGCGCGATACCGCCAATCCAACCAGATCACAATCCGGCCCATTCGCCGTCGCTCGCCAGTTCCTTGATGTAGAACACGCTGATCGTGGGGCGTTTCAGGCCACCGCGCAAGCGGGTCAAACCGCGATCGCCAGAGCGTCGAACCGGCAAATGGGGAAGTGGGGTCAGTTCCGCGGCTCAGGGCGTGTCCTAGAGACCCGCGTTTCCTTCTACGCGAAGGGAAGCCGCTCGGGGTCAATGACCGGAAGGAGCCACACGCTCTTCAGCGCTCCCGGTTCGTGATACGTGGCGGCCTCAGCGATCGCCTTGTTCGCAACGGGTGATCCGACTTGTTCATCGATGATGCGGGCGAAGTGAACGACCATGTAGTCGAGGTAAAGGCAGTACTCACGCATTGCTCGGCGCACGGAAGGCACAAGATCATCCTGAAGGAATCCGGAGTCACCAATCAGGGCCGCCGACACCGAAGCCGGCGTGCCGTCGCGCCAATGATTGACACTGAACTGAAAGGTGGCGCGGTTGTGAGCGAGCGCGTCCCGCACACCCTTGTCTGAAGGGTCGGCTCCGGCAAGAAACTCAAACCAGCCCGTGTGATTTTCAAGGATGGCTGCATAGGCCGCGTCGAACGGTCTTCGTTTCGAAGTGAACCACGTACGTTGTCTACGAAAGCTGTCTCTGGGGATACTCTCTTTGCGTCCCCTTGAGCCATAGAAGTGCGGGGTCATGTTGGCTAGGCAGTCTGCCTGAATCCGCCAGTAGTAAAGGATGAGATCGAAGAACAAGGGAAGATCCTGGTTGGCCTCTGAGAACGTCACGAAGTCGGCATGGGTCCAGGTATCACCGTCAGCCGACAATGTCCCCAACTTCTCTGAAATCCTGCCGACGTGTTCGGCTGCTCTCTGTAGATCCCAAAACGTGCGATGGAACTTGTACTGCGCCTGAACAAACAGCGCGTCAAACCAACGATCGGGCCACTGCGTGGCCACTTCTTTGTGGCCCCGAGCATAGGGTTCGAGCAGCTGCAAGAGGCCATTGATCCCGAAGCAGACGGCGTTCATGCCCTTGTCGGGAGCAGTCTTCAGCCCGTGCCAGCTTGGGAGATCTAACCGCTCATCTGTCTGCAGGGAACGGGGATGCCAGCCATCCTGCTCCAACTCGCGCAGCCGAACGTCAGCGAGGGCAACACCGCTCCCGCGGAAAGGGACACGGTCAATTCGAACAGGTCCGAAGTCTGACTGTAGGCGGACTTCCCAACCGGCGGAGGTATGTGCCAACGTGCAAGTGATCCGCCGAGCACCCTTGCCTACCTTCCAGAGCTGCTCCAACTGCACCGGAGCCAGTGTAACTGACGACGGGTCTCGTGAGTTCAGCAAGCAAATGTGCATTCCACCGGAGGGCGATCGTTCGAGCTGGACCGTTCGACTCGGCTGTGGTTGAATTCCGCCAAGCGCTCGACTCCGAATCAGAGAAAGGTCGCTCATGCTCCCCCGCCTGCGCGCGCCGGATCACCACCGCAGTTCTACTGGACTGCCGGAACGCTCAAGCGTACGTCTCCGCCAGGTCGGCTGGCTTCTCGCGGCACTCTTCGCGTTGCGCGCTGAAACGCTGTCGGCGCAGACCATCACATTCGACACGGTCAGTGTCTCGCCTGGGTCGTGCGCGGACGCTACCGCGTACTTGGCGTCGTTCGGCGTCACGTTCGTGCCGGTGAGCACCGGCGCGTCTGGAACTATCTGCAACGTTGCTGGCACAGAGATAACGCCTGCCTCTGGGGCGAACGTTTTCTTCGGCAATCCTGCCGCGACGAACAACCCGGTGTCCTACGATCTCCGTTTTGGCCAGCCCCTGCGGCAGCTGACCTTCACGCGGGTCTCGGTATCCGGCGGTATCTCGTTGCCGGCCTGGAGAGCGACAGCCTATGGCGCCAGCGATCAAGTGTTGAGTTCGATCGACCAGGGGCGCCTGTTTCCAGGTCCGCCGGAAGCAATGTTCGCACTGGTAGGACCTGGCATCACGCGCGTGCGCTTCGAGGCGTTCGCGCAGAGCACCTATAACCATCCGCCGTTCGACGATCTCGTCATGAGCGCGATCGGCGGGCCTCCGACCTGGTCACGCGTGACGCCAGCGGCCCCGATTGCCCCACCTCGTGGAATCGCCGGCTCGGCATATTCTGCCGCCAGCAATCGGCTGATTGTCTTTGGGGGATACCCGCAGCTAACGGTGTACAGAAACGATCTCTGGATTCTGACGAACGCCAACGGACTCGGGTCGTCGACCTGGACCCAAGTCATCGGAAACGGCACCGCCGGCTCACCGCCGCCACGCGGGTCGGCGACGTTGAACTTCGATCCAACCACCAACCGCGCCATTCTCGTCGGCGGCGAATCGACGCAACTTGCGGTTCTTTCAGACGTGTGGGTTCTGCTGAATGCCGATGGAACAACAGGCACCCCTTCGTGGATACAGCTTGCGCCGCAAGGCTCGTTCCCCGGCCGAGCGAATCACCTGGCTCAGTACGATCCCACCACGAATCGTCTCATCGTGACGATGGGGTTCTTCCCAGGGGGCAACTGCCGAAACACGTGCATTACCGATCCAGCCGAGACATGGGTGCTCGAGAACGCCAACGGGCTGGGCGGCACGCCGCGGTGGATTCAGCTTCAGACGGCCGGCGGCCCGGTAGGCCGCGCCTCACTTCAGGCAGCCTCCGCCTATGACCCTACGACAAACCGATTGTTCGTGTTCGGCGGCACCCGGGGTAACCCCGGTCAGAATCTTGGCGACTTGTGGGTGCTCGACGGCGCAAACGGTGTGTCGGGCGCCCCAACGTGGCGACAGTTGCCTTCGGGTGGCCCGTCTCCTCGGTATGGGGCGACTGTGTTCTACAACGCAGCCGCGAATCGGCTCGGGGTGTTCGGCGGCGAGGACGTCACGACTGCGGCGCTGTTCAGCGACTCCTGGGTGCTTGAGAACGCCGATGGGCTGTCTGGTACGCCAGTCTGGAGGCCGTTGGCGCCGGGTGGAAGGACTGCCATCGGGCGGTCGTCATCAAGTGTTGGCTACGACGCCCAGAGGGACCGGCTCATCGTGTCGGGTGGCCGCGTTGGCGCGCTGCCTGACGACCAAACGTGGGTGCTGGAGGGTGCGATAACGACCGGAGGCACGCTCCGGACCCCGGTCGTCACGGTGAACCCCGCGACCTACACATTCGACGGCGGTCCGCGCCAAGCCACGGCCACGGCCGTAGGCCAAGACGGCCAGGCCGTCGCCGGCACCTTCGCTTTCACCTACACGCCGGGCGGCGAGACACCGCCCGTCAATGCTGGGACGTACTCAGTGGCAGCGGAGTTCACGAGTTCCGACCCGACGTACGGAAACGCCAGCGCGACGGGACAGCTCGTCATTGTCCCAGCGACACCGAGCGTGCTCGTCGGAGGCGGACCCTTCACGTACGACGCGCAATCCCATGCGGCGACTGTGACAGTGACGGGTATCAGCGGGGCAGCGGTGTCCGGGACAGTGAGTGTGACCTACACGCCCGGCGGCGCCGCCGCACCGGTGAACGCGGGTTCGTATGCCGTTGCGGCCTCGTTTACGAGTAGCGACCAGAACTATACCGGCGGATCGGCCACCGGGACGATCGTCATCACCAAGGCCGTACCGACACTTCAGATTGTCGGCGGGACATTCGTGTTCGACGGCTTGCCGCACGCGGCCACCGCAACGGCGACCGGTGCCACTGGCACTGTGCCGGGAAGCATCGTCATCACCTACATCCCCGGTGGAACAGCTGCGCCGATTCTTATCGGCAACTACGCTGTTGCGGCAGTCTTCACGAGCACCGACACGAACTACGTCGACACCACGGCGTCCGCCGCGATTTCTATCGCGCCATCGTCGCCGCTTGCGACGCTGACTGTAGAGACTGCTGAGCCGGCGTATCGCCGAGGGCAGCCCGTGCTCATCACAGGACAGGTGCTCTCGTCTGACGGCACAGGGATCGCCAACGTCCAGGTCTCCCTCACCGTAAGTGGAAACGGCGTAAATCGATCGGCTAGGCCGTTCTCGGACGCGCAAGGGGTGTTTCGCTACACATTCCAGCCTTCGGCCACTGATGGAGGCCTCTTTACCGCCTCGGTGTCGCTAAGCCTGGGCGGCGTCACACGCACAGCGAGTGCGGTCTTTCATCTCGTTGGGATTCTCGCCCCGTCGACCCTCGAGAAAGCAGACCTCGTGATGGGCACCGACCTTGTGCTACCAATCGCGCTCCGCAATGTTGGCGCGCGAGCACTATCGAGCGTGTCATTTACTGTGGAGGTGCTGCCCGCTGGTGCCGTGGCCGTGAGCCTGCCCGCTGTGATCTCGAGCTTTGCGGGCGGCGAGTCCGTCACCGCGGCTGTTGGCGTAAGTGCTCCGCAGGGCACGCCGCCGACGGGCCCGGTCGGGGTGACCGTTCGCATTTCGTCCACAGACAGCGTGACCGGCCTTGTTTCAGGAGAGACGGTCTCAAGCGTCCTCACGCTTAGGCCCGCCACGCGGACCCCCGTCATTGAGCCGCCTGCGCTCGCCGTTGGCGCCAACCCCGGCCGCGCCATCACGAGGCGCTTCCAGGTGCGCAACGACGGGTATCAGACGATGACGGGCGCTTATGCCTCGCTTCGCGATGCATCGACCACACCGTGGATCAGTCTCGGGAACAGCGCACTCGGCGACTTGGGCCCGGGCGAGTTCCGAGAAGTCGCAGTTCGAATCGCGCCACCTGCTGACTTGCCGCGTGCTGTCTACTCGGTGCACTTGGACGTCTTCGGCGGCGACACTCCTGTGTCTGCGGCGATTCAAGTCGCGGTGACTGATTCTGTACTGGGAGAGGTGTCGGTCACGGTGAACAACGACCTGGGGAGCCGGGTCCCTGGGGCGACCGTCACACTGTACGGCTCGACCGGTGCCGTCTTTCAAGCTGTTGCGGGCGTCGACGGCGTGGCCAGTCTGAGCGGTGTTAGCGCGGGCACTTATACCTACTTTGCCGCTGCTCCTGGACACACCACGACGTCGAGCACAGTGGCTGTGACCGCCAACACGACGACCCCCGTGTCGGTGCTCTTGAGCTACGACGTGGTCACGCTCAGTTTCACCGTGACACCCACCACGATCGTTGATCAGTACAACGTCACGCTGAACATCCTGTACTCGACGACGCTGCCCAAGCCGGCCTTGCAGGTCGTGCCATACGCCCTGCAGCTCCGCTTCTTTTCGGAGGACGCTGCGAATGGCTTCTACGCCTGCAAGCTGAGTGTGACGAACTCACACCCAACGGCTCCCGTGCGAAACGTCACGATTGACGCGTCGCAGCTCGACGTCGAGAGTCCGGCTGGCGAACGACTGCGCATCAGTTTTGCTGACGGCTCCACCGTGTTCGATGCGGGAAACTTGATGGCAAGGGCTACGACAGAGGTGCCTTGCCTGGCGTCGCTAGACGGAACCAGTGTTCCGACACACGCCGTGGGAAGCATCTTGGTGAGCGCGAACTATGACTTCTCACTTGACGGGCAGCTCCTGGTTGGCACAACAACGACGAAGGTGCCGGTGAGCTATCTCCGTCCGGATGACCTGTCATTCGCGGCGATTCAATACACCTACGACAAGCGCACCGATCCGGCTAACCCCATTCTTCGATACGAAGAAGGCACGAGCTTCCTGAAGACGGTGCGCAGCAATCGGCCGCTCACTCTCGACTTCCTGAGGCCGGGCCCGCCATTCAACGGCCGCAACCTCGTGGCCTTCACGGACACGGTCGGTGGCACGTCGTCGTTGGCTGTAATCAACGCGAACGCGTCCAGGGCGTTCTGGCGCGGGGACTTAAACGCCGCCAAGCAGACGTTGGTTGGTGTGGGAGACGTCACGACCTTCGATATTTCGACATTGGATCCGCCTGGAGCAGGCGGCGTGAGCCTCGAAGACGCCATCCGTGCCCAGATCGCGATCAACGAGGTTCAAATTACAAGTCAGCCGTCGTACCTGGGTATGGCAGGGCAGTGGTCGGACGCCACCAGCCCCGTGGGCTTCTTGGTGCCGATTCAGATCACGACCCTGCTGCCGGCTTCGATCCAAGTGCCCCGTCCGATCACCAGCGGGGGCATCGGCTGCCTGAACCCAGAAGATCAGTACTGCGACGACCCGTCTGACGAGATTGGGCCCCCGTCGGTGGCGACGGATGGTCAGATTCGGCTGGCTATCGAGCAGAAGGTGCGGCTCGAGCGGCAGGCGTTCGACGCCTTCCTGGGAATTGGGACAACCGCCCAGCTCACGAACGTCACGGCGACCGTCCGTGTGACCGATACGCAGGGGTCTGATGCCTCAGGTCAGTTCTTCACGATTGTTGCAAGTGACCCCTCCGGCGCCACGCGGGGAGGTGCGCTCACGGGGCAGGCGAGTGTCGCCTGGCAACTCATCCCATCGGCCACTGCGGGTGGGACAGCCGCCACGGGCACGCCCTACGACGTCCAGGTGCACTTCACGTATGCGGTAGACGGCGTGCCGAGGTCTGCCGTCACCCAAAGAGTACGGATCACGGTGCTTCCAAGCCCCAGGCTTACGCTGCACTACACGGTCCCGTACGTGGTGGTTGCTGGGAAGCCCGCCAAGCTCCGTGTCCGCGCGGAGAACCTGGGCTCAGGCACAGCACGAAACCTCACGATCGAGTCCGCGCAGCCTCGCGTGATTGAGCGTATCCCGGAGGGAGGAATCGACCCGTTCGACGAGGTAGTCGGACCGCTCGTTGATTTCACAATCACGGGTTCGTCGAACACGTTTGACGGTTCGACCTTCGAGGAAGGGCAGCTGACAGTCCCCTTCGGAGACGTGCCCCCGGCCGCAATCAAAGACGGCTACTGGACCCTCGACGTGAGTCGGCGCGGGTACTTCATTGATGTCGCTGCCACGATGCGGCACCAGGACTACCGGGGGCTCAGGCTCGATCCGCTCGTGCTTCCGCCTACCATCGCCCTCGTGCCGGCCGTAGGTGGCATGGTGACGGGTGGAGCAGCCAACGTGGGACTGCCCGCCCTGACCGTGAGTCTCTCACGGGATGGCGCATTGGTTGGATCGGATACGACGAACGGACAGGGCGTCTACTACATCACCGACCTCGCGCCGGGCCCGTACGATCTGGAGGTCCGGGATCTCGCCGGCGTTGTTCTACTCACGCGGTCGATCGTCGTCCTAGACCAGCAGGCGACGGACTTCATCGATATCACGCTGCCCACCTATGACCCGACGCTGGCGGTTGTGGTCGTGCGCTCAGCAATCCCTGGGGCCAGCTTCACAGCTGACGGAGTGCCTTACACGACACCGCAGAGTTTCGTCTGGCCGATCGGCTCAAGCCACGTAATCGAAGCTCGACCAACGGCCCAAGGAGAACAGCAGTTTGTTGGCTGGAGCGACGGCGAGACGTCTCCTACGCGAAGCATCGCGGTGTCATCGCTAGGACAGACGGTCACCCTCCTACATAGGTCGGCGGCCGAAGTGAGTGCATACTCGCGTCAACAGCTCACGTTCGACTTGCGTGACCACAGGTGGCCCTCTACGAACAGCTTCGGTGACCTCGTATGGAGCGAGCGAGAGAACGGGTTGTGGCAAGTATTCAAGAAGCCCGCACCCGGGCGCGTTGACTGCACGCTTAATGTCCGGGGCACGTGTCAGATTACAGGCGACGCCCACAATCACGAGCGGCCCACGATTGCTGACGACGGCAGCATCGCGTGGTTCCAGGACACGACTGGCTCTGGTCTCGGGTACGTCGTCATGAAGCTCGGACGCGGTTCAGAGACGCCGTCGATCGTTGAATTCAGCAGCCGCAGTCGGCCCGAGTGCAACCCAGCGACAGGGACCTGCTTCACACCGCGAGAGCGTGTGGCGGGTAAGACGTTCGGAATGGACAGCACCGCCCGCACGCTCTCCTCGTTCACGTTCTACGAGAACGGGCGCGCTGTTTACGGGCGGTTCAACTTGACTGGTGCGGGGGCGTTACCAGGGGACGGCTCTCCGCCTGACAACTTGGTCGGCCACGATGCGCCTGATATCAATGTGGTTGACCAAGTCGTCTTTGGGGACGCACTCATGCCTGGCGCTCCGACGGCGAGCCGGGCCGTATGGATCGCGACGAAATCGGATCCGATGTCTCGCGCAAGAATTGGCGATGGACAGTTCCCGAGAATCGCCGACGGATCAGGGCCGCAGGTTGTGTTCGTCGCCGACGGGAACGCTATCATGCACTGGATCGGGGATGGCGCCCCGGCGCGCTGGGCTGCTACAGGCGTGTGGGCCGACATCGTCCGCCTTGATGCCAGCACAACGGTTGTCTACGAATGCCGGGTCAGCGGCTACTCTCAGATATGCGTTGGTGTTGAGCATTCTCAAGACACCGACACGGACGACGACGATGTCAACGACGACGTTGACAGGTGCCCAGGAACACCTGCTGGCGCAACCGTCAACGCCAATGGATGTCATCTCGAGATGACGTTATCCATGAGCGCCTGTGGGACCGGCGGTTGCAGGATGCCGCCGTCATCATATGCGTCACCGCCGCTGGGTGGGCCCTTACCCGGCACATCGATTTCAAGTGTGCTAGCCGCGGTACGCCGAGTCGACGGCGTGCCAGTCGTTGAGCCCATCCACGTGCGCTTCGAGATCTCACAAGCGGATCTGACGGCGATCGGGCATTCTCACAGCGGTTCTCCGCTTCCAATAGGCACCTTTGTGAACTTGGCCACCAATCCGGCAGTCGCGATCGACTCGTGTTCGACTCAAGACGGCAGCTGTCAACTGTCTTTCATCGCCCCGGAAGTCAGCCAGGCGTCATCGATTCGAGCGTACTTGAATGACACGCCAGCGGTGCAGGACGTGAAGCACTTGACCGTGGCGATCGATGGGCTCAGCACACTTGGTCCAGGCGTTGGCTATGACGTGACCGCGCCGACGGGTGGGCAGACAGCAGCCCACCCGGACAACCACTATGGCACCCAAACGTTGCTGGACGCCATTGTGTGAAGTGCACCGGGTTTATCGGAGAGCGTTTAGTGTGAGTTAGTTCGGTCTTGTCGCCGGTCGTAGAAAGTAGTGCAGGCGTTCGGCGGCGTGCGCGAGGGACATCGATGGCCGGGCGAAGATGCC
>Ga0268299_1003512_pt1 | contig 14240 bp, 12 predicted proteins | sample NOBtaG_FD_193484 | JGI IMG/M metagenome (GOLD analysis project Ga0268299, IMG submission 193484) | Activated sludge microbial communities from bioreactor in Nijmegen, Gelderland, Netherland - NOB reactor | ecosystem: Engineered > Bioreactor > Aerobic > Activated sludge | place: Netherlands...
ATCCAGCCCGGCAAAGTGCTTGCGCCATATGTAGATCGTCTGTTCGCTGACCTCGTGCTTCCTGGCCGCCTCAGACACAGAGGTTCGATCTGCTTCGCGCAGGATCGCCACCATCTGCTCATCGGTGAATTGGCTCTTTCTCATCGGCTCCTCGCTTCAGAAGAGCCATCTTCCCAGAAAAGAAATTAGTGGTACGAAAAAGCCAGGCAGGTCATTCACACGACCGGGCAAGCCCACGGATAATGGGCTGTGCGAATCGTTCAACGGACGCTTGCGCGATGAATGCCTCAACGTGAACGAGTTCGAATCGATCGAGCATGCACGGGCCGTAATGTAGCACTGGCGACAGGACTACAACGAGCATCGACCCCACGGCGCACTTGGTCGTCTGACCCCAAATGAATACGCCAAAGCAGGTTAGAAACGGACCGAAGAGGCGGCTACTCTCTAGCTAAAAACTGTCCGCTTTCGGGGAGAGGGTCAGTTCAGTGCAGGGTGATTAGACCTTGCACGGAGAAAGCAGGACCTTCGGATTGCCTGGATCGATTGGCTTTCCTTGCAGAAAGGGGAATCTTGAGATATCGGATATCGAAAATGCTAACGGCGCTCGCACATCTTTCAACCTCTGGCAGGCCGCTTTAACTTGCTCCGAGGTTGTCTGCCTAAGAAACTGCGGCACATCCCAAACACCTAAAGTGAGGTCGCTCGATGCTGATGCGATTCTCGAACCGTCCGGAGAAAAAGCAACCGAGTTGACCGAGTATTCGTGACCAACTAAAGCTGTAATCAATTGCCCAGTGCGACTGTCCCAGATGAATATTGAGTTCTCTGGGTCGCCAGATGCAGATGCCACGAGCGTTCCATCTGGAGAGAATGCGACGGATCTAACGTCACTTTCATGGCCAGCAAGAAGTAGCTTAGCTACATCATTGCCAGAGCTAAATGACACTTCAATACGTGTACCGCTCACGGAGGCACTCGCGGTTCCATCTGGTGAGATTGCGATCTTTTCACTGTCTCTGCGAGGAAATCGCGACTTAGACATGTTGCTCAGTCGCTTTCCGAAAGAAGCGCTATTGGGGTTGACATCCCAGACCTCACCTCCAGTGAAGTCGTCTTCAGATGATAGAAAGTTCCCGTCAGGCGAAAACGTGACCGACTTCTTAGGAACAGCCCCCCCCCTCAGCCTGACCACTATCTCGCTACCATAGCGCTCCCAGACACGCACCGTACGATCGGTGGCCGCCGAAACTAAATGCGTACCGGCGCGGGAAATGGCAAGGGCAGAAATCCTTGCCCCTGTCTTATGTCCACGCAATCGCGTGGCTGCGCCTGTTTGCAAGTCTCGGACCTCTATGACATTGCCGGACGCCAGTGCGATCAAATGCTGGTCTGAGTCAAAGAAAAATCGCGAGATCGGATCACTCATCGTAAAACGAACTACTTCTTTAAGGCTTTCCAGGTTCCACACAACTACAGATCTACCTACGGCGCCAGCAATAGTTTTTCCATCCCTGAACACAAAGAGATCCCTCGCAACTTGCTCTAGACCATTGATCGATATAGTGTCAGAGAAATCAGTCTGCGTTGCCAATTGATTAGGGTCGACTCTTAATGAGCTGCGTTTTAACGATGGCCAGATGTTTATCTTGCGATCCTCGCAGGCAGCAACAAGCTTGTCACTCAAGGGAACGAAAGCAATGGACGTCGCCTCGCAACCTCCAATTAGAGTTCTATTCTGCTCAAAGGACTCCCCATCTTTTTGCAGTATAAGTAAGCCGATTTGCGTTGACGGGAGGTCATACGCCAACATGGTTTCGTCATCAGAGAAGGACATTGCGCCGGGCGCCGAACTAAAGGGGTCTTCTTCGACGATGATGCTCTTTCGATCCGCTGCGTTGTAAATACTAATACCCTCGGAGGACCCAAACGCGATCAGATTTCCTGTGGGGGAGTATGTTAGGGAGCGAACCCCTCCTTTAGGCCCAGGAATCGCGCGAATTTGCTTGAATGTTTTCGAGTCATAGAATCTTATGGCGGCAACTTCATCCACCCCCATCTCGCCTTCGGCAGTCACAAGTTGGGATCCATCGGGTGAGAAGGCAACTACTGAAACCGCCGCTTTGTGGTTTCCTAACACTCTCGTATAGCGCATAGATTCGAACGCGGCTTTAAGGCGAGCTCGAGCAAACGCGTTGCCATTCTTTGGAGCAAATTCAGGGGAAACTTGGCGACCTTCGGGGTCGGCATAGAGCGCCATTAACAGTGAGGCATTGAAATCTCCGGCCTCTAACAGAGCCGCCGACTCTCTGGCTATTCGATTTGAGTTTTCTAAGGACGCAAGTGCAGCTTGGCGCCTTTCGCTGACAGAAGCCAATTCAGCGGCTGATTGCTGTGCCTCGGCGAATCGCTGCATCTCCAATTCAGACTGCCTTGCGGCTTCAGCCGCAAGCCTGCTTTGCTCTTCTGCTCCTGCACTGGCCCTGGCCTTGAGTTTGTTGTAGCCGGCGGCGACTACCGCTAGCGCGAGTAAGGCGATCAGCAATGAGAGGACTCGCGTTCGGCGCCTATTTCTCTGGCGCTCCTCATCGACTAGCAGCTGCTTTCGGGCGCGCCCCGCCAGGGATAGATCCACGAATCGAAGAACCTCGGTCAATTGTCCCCGACGCTCCAATTCCGGCTGCACCTCCTCAGCGAGTTTGAGGTCTGCTACGCTGGTAAGCAACTCGTCAGGTGGCTCTCCATGGTTGGCCCACTCATCGTGCCTTGCCACAAGTCGCTTGATCTGCGTGCGCGTGTCCCTGGATTTCTCCAACTCCTCTCTGGCCCTGTCCCAACCTTGGAAGAGCTCCTCGTGCACGACCCGGACTTGTGCCGGTGAAGTCTCGGTCGCAGGCTCCGTGATCAGCAGCCGCTTCTCCCTCAGCGCTTCGATCAAGTGCCAACCGGGAGTCCCTTCTTCCCACTCCGCCAGATCAGCCGGCCTCGCTGCCTCCTTTTCCTCGCTATCCATAGGCACGGACAGCGCATCGAGCAGCCGGGGAAGTTCGTCGCGTGCCTTCTGGGGCAACTTCTCGAAGATCTTTTCGGCCTCGATGCCCAGCACCCGCCTGATGCCACCGCTTTCCTCGCCTCCGCACGTGACCTTGTAGGCTTCGAAGGTCAACACCGGCGTCATGCGCCCAATTGCGTCCGGCCTGTCCGGTAGCTTCTTCTTGAGCCATAGCTCATTGAGCGCATAGCCCACCAGCGGCATCGAATTGGCGCCAAGAGCCTCTTTACGAAGCAGTTCGTCTAGCCGCACACCGTCGGCCCGTGTCGCGAAGCCCACCCCGGCCACCCTTGCGGGCTCGGTGATCATCTGCCCCAGCGCCTCTTCGGGCATGCGCGCCAGCGGGAACATCACGTTCTTGAATACTTCCACTAGCAGCGTCTTGCCTTGCTCATCCGCCAGCGCCATGAAGCGCGACTTGAATTCCGTGCGCAGAGTGCAGATGACCCACACGCCCCGAGTCTGCAGTTGCGCAAGGAAGCGGGCGAAGGCGACGCGGACCGCGTCGGTGTACTTTTGCGTGAACAGTTCTTCGAACTGATCCACCACCCACACCAGATGGCGATCGCCAAGTGCCGTTTGACCCAGTCGAGAAACCAGTGAGTCAAGCGTGTGGATATCCTCCAGGGCATTGCACCCGCTGAAGCCGGTGCTGTTCACGCCGTCCGGGGTCTTCCAGTTCAAAAGCACGCTCTTGGCCAGTGCTGCCTCGTCAATCTCCGTCGCGTGGCTTGATGCGGCAAGGCGGGGCTGCCAGACGGCGTACTCGACTGGTTTGTGGGTCTTTCGGGCCAGGATGCGCAGCCGGGCCAGTAATCCGGCCTGGACGAAACTGCTCTTGCCAGCGCCGCTGGCGGCCTCCACCAAACCGCCGGGTCGCTTGGACTCGGCGGCCTGCTGCAGCCGCTCCAGAAACTCACTCACCTGATCGTCGCGGCCGAAGAATATGGGGCTATGTTCGACCTGATAGGTGTCCAGCGCCCGGTACGGCGGTTGGGCTCGGCTCCACCACAGCACGTCGATGCCCAACGCCGCCAGCGCCTCTTCGATGAACTCGATACCCTGCAGTTCGACGCCACGGTCGCGGGCCCGAACGATCAGGGTCTCATCGACACATCGTGTCTCGGCGTCAAGCTTCTGGCGCGGGTAGAACACGATGCTGCCGCGGGGCAGATGTGACTGTTCGATGGCGGCTTCAATCTTTTCGACTACGCCTCCCACGGGCCCAACGACACCGTTCAGGTCCAACGTCCCCGTAGCCGCGAAGTCCACCGATACGCCGGGAATCAGCCCGTTCAGCTCCGCCAACCGCGCAAAGGTCACCAAAGCAAACAGCAGATCCCCGCTTCGCCCATCGTAGCTCGCATTTAGCGGCTCACACGTCTCGACCCCGACCCGCCTTAGTGGTGCAATATTCCACACACCACGGTACTCCCGCGCCATCAGCCGAAGTGCAACGTTGCCGCCTCGCGCTACCGACTGTGCAGCATCACCGGCGCTGTCGCCGTTGAACAGAGCTGTGTGAACATCCAGGTTGCCAAGTTCCTTGTCTGGCAAATCCGACACGAGCTCTAGAGGCTTCAGCTGAACGGTGCGCCCCAGTCCACTCTGTTGATCCTTTAGAAGCAACCAGGCCTGCATCTGTTCTTCCTGCACTCAAACCGAACGCTTATGTCGACCGATACGAACCTCTGCTCCGGATATGTCGACAGTCCCATCCAGTCGCAGTTCCGCAACGCCCGTACTACTGACTTCACCCAGTTCGTAAGTTGCACCCTCAGCGATGACCTCAATACGGCAACCAACATAGCGGTCAATGCTGTCCGCCTCTGCCTCAAACGTGAGGTAGACCGCACGTTCTCCTAGGACTGGATAGCGCGATAGACTCCAGCGCTCTGCCGTGCTGTCAGGCGGCCCGCGGCGTATTGGTGCAAAGGGCTCCTCTAGGGTCTCTGCCGCTAAGGCTGGCAGCAGAAAGCGCGTCCAAGACCAATCTTCAGTGTGGGTTTCATCGATACGATGCGGGCTGTGCGATTTGGGTGGCTGAAGCGCGTGTGTCCCCCGCTGAGCGCAGCTGGCAGCCACCGCTTCCCAGTTAATCGAAGACGATCCGTAAACCTCGACGAACTCGTCGCCGTAAGCCTCGCGTGCCGCACCTTCCCAATACTCGAGTGCTTCCAGGTAGCGAGACCACCAGTGCGCCTGCGCGAGCTGCGCGTCACCAGACTCTTCGGTATGCGCTGCTCGGCTGATGAAAAATCGCTGCAGCGCCTGGTCTGGAGCTTCCAGGGATTCGAGCAGCCGGACACGGTCTGCATCGAGATCGCAGAGCCGCACCTCCAGCCGATCAGTGACGAGCAGCGCAGCGTCTAGCAGGAACTTCGCATTGCTCTCGTCCAATCCGGACATCACGACGTAGACTGTTCCCGCTCCTTGCAGGGCTAGCTCGCTCAGCCTCGTCCGGACGCGCGATGGCGTTGCAAACTCGACGTGCCCCAGATCTAGTCGCGCATTGAACAGTCCTTCGGCAGCACTGCCTTGCGCCGACTCGACGATCTCGGCGTAGGCCCTGTCGCCGCAGACCAGCCATCTGTCCGGCTTGAACTCTTGTGAGCTAGTCACTTTTTGTCCCCCAGCGCATAAGGATTTCGAGTTCGCAAGCACCTAGGCCGAACGGAGAGGCATGGCAAGGAATTGCCGATTCGCGTTCGAATCTTTCATGGATGGACACCCGGAACACGGATTCACTCATCCAACCACTTGAACAGCCTATACACGCCATAGACCGCGCCCGCTGCAGCGACGAATGGGGCTACGGCGACTGCGCCTGCACTGGCTGCTGCGGTAACGGCAGCGACCTTGGCCGTTACGACGGATGCGCCGGCGACCAAAGCTCCACTCGCACCCGCGCCATTGGCGGCTGCAGCCCCGATGGCAGACCCCACCTGAAGGGGAAGTCCGCCTCGCGAGTGCGGCCGAGGAGTAATCGTGTGCTTGGCGATCGCACCCATGACGACACCCGCCGCCAGCGGTGCACCTTGCTTTACCGCCAAATTAGTCAGCCTTTTCCTTGAAGCTTCGTCCACTTTTGGTCTCCCGAGAAGATCGCGACACGGAAGTCAGTTAGGACAGGTTTGGTGCTCGCGTGAACCCCATATACAGCCAACACTGGAGTCCGACTTGTAGTCATCGCGTTGGGCGCCTTGGTTTTCGTAGCGGTACACATAGTCGCTGTCACTGTCGGCCGAAGAAGCGGATGAAGAACTACCGCTCCCGGAAAGGATATAGGCAAGAATCGCAAGAGGAATCAGGACCGGCCAATAGTTCGTCGATGAGCCGGAGGCGCTGGAAGATTGCCCGCTTTGACCCTCTGCCCCTTTCGTCTGGGCATAGGACGGCAGGGGTGCTACCGACATAGAAATGGCCACTAGCACTGCAAGCGCGACAGAGGCGGTGCGGATCCGTTTCATGCTCTGCTCCTGAAGGATGATCGAGGGCGTCGCGCCCCATCCGAGTCAATGACGTTCGCGACAGGTCGAATCATCCGTCAGCGGCACAAGATCGGCTACTGGCTAATTCGACAAACTGAGGGTGGCCGCCCCCCTCACCCGGTCCTATCCCTGCACGAGTCGGGGACCGCAGCAATAGCCGCATGCCCCGTCCTCCGGGCCTTGCACGGCCATCCCAGCTCTCCGTGCCCGTCCTGAGCACTCCCGCATGACCTTCCCGATGCTCCCATCCTCGAAGCGCGCAAAAAGCCGCGCGAAACTGGGTGCAATTCCTTGAATACGATAGTTATTAAGCACGTACTTATAGAAGGTGCCGTCTGCATTGATTTCCCTGTCCTGCAGAGCCGCCCGGCAAGGATCCATGACCAAGCTACAGAATGCGTCAGCCAATGCCAACGCCTGATGCACCAGGGAGAGAGCAGCTTCGTCACCGAACAGGTCCTTCTGAAGAACCAGATTCGGCAGTTCGCCCTCGCGAAGGATCTCCGAGAAAGGAGCACTGCGTGCATCCATGTGGAGCGTGTGAAGCCGGACTGATAGGTCCTGGAGGTCGGTTGCATTCAGTACCGAGATGAGGTGTGCAGCAGTGCTGCGCAACGGACACCCCATCTTCTCAGAAAACAGGAACCTCGCAATCTTCCTGTAGAACCCCGCGGTACTTCTGCTATCCCTCTTCTCGAAACTCAGATTCAACTTCAACAACACGCAAACAGCATGCAGAAAGAAGAGTGCCTGCGCCTTGCCCGGACCCTCCGGGTCTTCCAAAGCCAGTGCGATGGCCCGGCGCTCTGCATTCCATGGGCGCCATCCAGGCGGCTCAGCAATGAGCGGCACACTGGACTTGGGCTGGACACTGTCTGCTGCGACCTTCAGTGATTGGGCATAACTCGCAAGTGCAGGGCTCTCCCGAGACACCACGCGGTACATTGCCTCCAGAAGGTACCGCCGCTCCAGCTTGCGAGTTGCGATCCAACACGCTTCTGAAGTTGAGCAGCGGTCATACACCGAAAACTCTTCGCAGAGCTTCGAAGGAGGCTCCTTGCTATCTCTCGCCTTCTCTCTCTCCCTACTACACGCTCTCTCGGCCAACTTCTTGTGCAAATCTGGGGCAAATGACTTTACCCACCCCCCCGCGAGTAGCGTCCAGCGCACCTTGAGGACCGTGCGAGGCACCCAGTCTTCTCCAAGAAGCACAAGACAAACAAGGGATCGAAATGCGCCTCTTGGGGAAGAGTAGAAACTGCTACACGTCCCCGGGATGCTGGATTCGATAGGGTACCCCCCTGGCATGGGCACATGCCCTACCTGGTCGATCATCCGAACCAGCTTCTCGACTTGGTCGCTATCCACGATCATCCCGAAGGTCATTCAACTTGCACCAGCGGCGCGCCAGCGCAATTGGAGGTCGTCTTATCACCTCACCCTACCAATTTGCACCATAAGCATCTCTGCCAGGGACCGCATCCCAACTACCATGCTTGTGCGCCCCAAATACCTGCATCAGGAGCGCACCTCACCCAACGCTGGAAGGAAACGGCTATGCGCGTGACTCACTTCATACTCATCCTTGCTGCGGTTACGCTTCTCACGTCTTGCTCTCTCGTCGCCGAGCCACAGGACGAGTCTCCCTTACGCACAGAGTACGCACGGAAGACCGATGGCTCCTCCAGCACTGGCCTCTATGTCAGCACCGTTACGCAAGCAGTGGTGATCGGTGGTGCATCACAGGCCATTCCGGGATTCCATCTTCTGGGGTTGTTTGCTGATGTGGGAGCGGTCGTCTACTTCCTTGACGAGCTCATCTACGGCACCGGAGCGATTGTTTCGCGTCAGATGAGTTGCCCCGCGCTCCTCGAGAAGCAGGACTACTGGCATGTTCTCGGAGCCTGGTTCCAGGGGGTGCGAAGTTCGGCGGAGTTCGACACGGCAATGAGTCTGGCTGCAACGATGACCCCTCTGATTACGCGGGAGCAAGCGCACAGACTGTTTGTCAACGCGGTGCAGTTGCATGGCTCCAAGTTCGTCGGTGTGAAGCTTGCGGGCGTGATCGCAGCGAAGATGACCGCTAAGGGAGTAGCCGGCTTCATCCCCGCGCTCGGCCCCATCGTGGCCGGCGGAATCAACTGGTACATCTTCAGCGGAATCGATGACGCCGCAAACGCGTACTTCCAGTCGAAGGCCCGGCTCGTGTGCCGAGCTCATTGACCGCAGCTTCTGACTCCCCATGACAGGACGTTCGCTTTCAGACTAGGCAGTTTCCGGATAGTCTAGTCTATGCCGTGCGCGTTGTCATACTGACGGGCGTTTCGGGCGCTACTGCCCTTAGCGACATTCTTGCGAGGTATCTATGCCGTCCTTTAGGGCCGTCTTCCTTGCCGCACTTTGCTGGTTGCCGATTGCTTCCGCTTTTGCCAATGAGCCGGCAAGCGAGGTGATAGAAATCTCTGGAGAGCACGAACTGGAGCGCTGGGCGCTGTCTCTTCGCGTTACACCAGGGGACGAAAAGGACGCGGTTCAGGGCAGCTACGTCTATCTCCACAAGAATGTCCGTTGCGAAGCAACGCTGACGCCCGCACTACCTACAGCGAACACGAGTGATGACGGCGCGTACCGGCTGCAGGTTCAGCTAAGGTCAGGTCGCTGTGTGAAGGGGTGCGTGTTGATCATCGACCGCGACATGCGCTCGTTCAATGAGATCTGCGGTAGCAGGAGTTTTCCAGCGGCGGTAACAAATGTAAGCAACCCCCCTGCGCTCGCTTCCTTGATGCAGAGGAGCAGCGAGCGGGCACGCATTGCAAGAGAAAAGGCGCGTACCGCAGAGAAGCCGGTGCCCTGCACGTGGTCGAGGACAGAGTGGAAGCAAGGCGATAAATTGAGAATGTGGTGCAGTGCCACTCGGGATGGCCCCGAAACCGAAGTCCCGGTGGAGCCCACCGAGCGAGATAGACGACGGTGGGAGCGTCTTTGGGCTCTCAATACACCAGATCCGAACCTCCCTCCGCCAATTGCAGACTGCACAGGCTGCAATATCGTCAAGGAAGGAAGATTCAATGGAAATCTCGTCGGACAGACCGTGTACGAGAAGAGCGGCAGCAAGTTCTTCGAGATCCGAGTCCTGCAACTCACCGAGGATTCAGACTCCAATCCTCGCAGCCGTCGCATTCATTGGCTCAATCCAGCGAACGAGGACTCGGGCTGGAATGATGCCACCGCCTACTACTCCGAAGAAAGGATGAATGAGGTAAAGGCGGACTTGGCTGGACAAAGCGCAGGGAAGTACGAAAGCGACTCCGACAGTAGGACGAGGAGAGGCCATGCTGCAGCTTGTGCGATGTGCTTGGACGCCAAGAGCGGTGACGACCCCTTGGAAGCCCTGATACCTTGTAACGCTTGTTGCAACTCGGAAGCCGCGAAGCGGTTCGGCACGCCGAACGGCGCGTGCGGCTACTGAACTTTTCGGAGTGGTGGTGCCGACTTCAGTTTGATTTTTTAGAGGTGTCGGCGCCGGTGCCTCGGGGAATACGATTGCTCTGCCGTCAGCAATACACGGCAAGAACCTGGTCTCCAACCCGTACTCCCCAGAGGAACTGAAAATGTACCCGAAGAACCGTCTCTCGCGCCTCGCACTTGTCGTCTTGGTCACTGCTTTCGCTGGCTCCGGTCCGGCCTCGGCCCAGTCCTGTTCTCAGCTGCAGTCTGGCCTGGACTCGCTCAAGTACAAGGTTGCTCACATGTTCATGGATAACCCTGGATCCACGATTGTTTGGGGCATGTGCTCGTCTTCTGCCGCAGACGACTACAACAAGAGCGGCTCGGCAGCATCAGCGCTTGGCATCTACACCGTGTGCGCTGCGACCGCTTGCATGTTCACGGATAGCTTTGGAAACTGCTTTAGCGTGCAACGAGACCTTTTCAGTCAGGTCCTGCAAGCTGTCGAACTTCAGAAGCGCATGGCGGCGCATTCGTGCTAGATATCGCCAGTACTACGCGCACCCTGTTCTTCGTTACATACGTCGTATCGTGCGGCCGAGGCGCTCGCTGTCGCAGCGCCTCGGCTGGACTCAGCAACAAGCCGCTTCTTCGACTCGTCACTATGACCGGAATACCCTCGAGTCCTGGAATTCGTGCATGCAACTCACAATTGCCATACAGGGCGTGAAATTGCTCATCGCTTCAGGATCATTCTTTGAATCTCGCCCGATTACTCTCGGCAATGCAGCGCTCACCCTTGCAAGAATCCTCTGAGCCCCAAAGTGCCCCAATCGCATCGCCTTCATCGCCGCGTTCACCTGGTTCTCAGCCCAGGCAAACAGATATGCGGATAGGGCATCCGCTGGCCCGATTCCCCACCGAGCAGCCGCGTACGCAAACGCCGTAGGAAATGCGACCGGTTCTACACCCCGTAGCCGAGCGACCTCGTCCTCCCCGAACTCCCCCGTCCCCTCGAACAACTGCCGCAGCGAATACCCCATCTGCGCCGTCTCGGCTCTGAATTCCGCCGTCTCGCGCGCGGCCAGGAACCAGTCGTTCAGCCGCCGCACTTCGTCCACGTCGTTCGCCGACCAGGCGAGCATCATCTGATGCAGCACCGGCGCTTCGAAGCGGGCGAGGTTGAATTCGAGGACGTCGCAGATCCAGTCGCCAATGGAGGTCTCGTCGTGGACCCAGCCCTCGCTGATGGCGGTTTCTAGGCCTTGGGAATAGGCGAAGGCGCCGACGGGGAGTGCGGGACTGGCGAGGCGGAGGAGGCGGACGAGGGCGAGGGTGTTGTAGGCGGGTGAAGGTTCGCCGCCGCCAGGTAGACGGACGATGTCTGCTGTCATGGTGTTGCTTCCTTGCTGCCCCCTCACCCCGGCCCTCTCCCCCTGCCGGGGGAGAGGGAGTTATTCATCAGAAGAGGAAATACCGCTGCGCCATCGGCAGCACGCGTGCCGGTTCGCAGGTCAGCAACTCGCCGTCCGCCCGCACCTGATAGGTCTCCGGATCGACCTCGATGCGCGGGGTCAGGTCGTTGTGCGGCAGATCTTTCTTGGTAATGCGGCGCGTGCCGCGCACGGCAACCAGGCGCTTGCGCAGGCCCAGGTTCTGCCCGACCGAGTGCTCCAGCCCCGCCGACGACACGAAGGTCACCGACGTGGCATGGCAGGCGCTGCCGAACGACCCGAACATGCTGCGGTAGTGCACGGGCTGGGGCGTGGGGATCGACGCGTTGGGATCGCCCATCGCGGCGGCGGCGATCATGCCGCCCTTGAGGATCAGCGAGGGCTTCACACCGAAGAAAGCCGGGCGCCACAACACGATGTCGGCGAGCTTGCCGGCCTGCAGCGAACCGACCTCGTGCGCGACGCCGTGAGTCAGAGCGGGGTTGATGGTGTACTTGGCGATGTAGCGCTTGATGCGGAAGTTGTCGTTGTCGCTGGTGTCCTGCGGCAGCGCGCCGCGTTGCACCTTCATCTTGTGCGCAGTCTGCCAGGTACGCATGATCACTTCGCCGACGCGTCCCATCGCCTGCGAGTCGGACGACATCATGCTGAACGCACCCAGGTCGTGCAGGATGTCCTCGGCGGCGATCGTCTCGCGCCGGATGCGCGACTCGGCGAAGGCGACGTCCTCGGCGATGGCGGGGTCGAGGTGATGGCACACCATCAGCATGTCGAGGTGCTCGTCCACGGTGTTGATCGTGTACGGCCGCGTCGGATTGGTCGAGGACGGCAGCACGTTCAGCTCGCCACAGGCGCGGATGATGTCGGGGGCGTGACCGCCGCCGGCGCCTTCGGTGTGATAGGTGTGGATGGTCCGGCCCTTGAACGCGGCGAGCGTCGTCTCGACGAAGCCGGATTCGTTCAGCGTGTCGGTGTGGATCGCGACCTGCACGTCCATCTCCTCCGCCACCGCCAGGCAGTTGTCGATCGCCGCGGGGGTCGTGCCCCAGTCCTCGTGCAGCTTCAGTCCGATGGCGCCGGCCGCGACCTGCTCGCGCAGCGGATTGCGCAGGCTGGCGTTGCCCTTGCCGAGGAAGCCGAGGTTCATCGGAAACGAATCGGCCGCCTGCAGCATGCGGTGGATGTGCCACGGCCCGGGGGTGCAGGTGGTGGCGTTGGTGCCGGTGGCCGGTCCGGTGCCACCGCCGATCATGGTGGTGACGCCGGACATCAGCGCCTCCTCGATCTGCTGCGGGCAGATGAAGTGGATGTGCGTATCGAGCGCACCCGGCGTGGCGATCATGCCCTCGCCCGCGATGATTTCGGTGGCCGCGCCGATGACGATGTCCACGCCCGGCTGGATGTCGGGATTGCCGGCCTTGCCGATGGCGCTGATGCGGCCCTGCTTGATGCCGATGTCGGCCTTGACGATGCCCCAGTAGTCGACGATCAGCGCGTTGGTGATCACCGTGTCGGCGACCTCGGCCGCACGCCGCTGGCTCTGACCCATGCCGTCGCGGATCACCTTGCCGCCGCCGAACTTCACTTCCTCACCGTAGATGGTGTGGTCCTTCTCAACTTCGATCCACAACTCGGTGTCGGCAAGCCGCACCTTGTCCCCGGTGGTGGGGCCGAACATTTCGGCATAGGCCGAACGCGTGATCTTCGCTGCCATCAGAGTTTCCCCATCACCTTGCCGAGAAAGCCGTATACGACGCGGTCGCCGGACAGCTCGACCAGTTCGACCGTGCGCTCCTGCCCCGGCTCGAAGCGCACCGCAGTGCCCGCCGGGATGTTCAGACGAAAGCCGTAGGCCTGCTGCCGCTCGAACCTCAGCGCCGCGTTCGTCTCGAAGAAGTGGTAGTGCGAACCGACCTGGATTGGCCGATCGCCGGTGTTCGCGACCGTCACGCTGACCGTCTTGCGTCCGGCGTTGAGTTCGATCTCGCCGGGCTTGGTTTTCATTTCACCTGGGATCATCGCCGCCTCCTCATACGATCGGATGATGCACCGTCACCAGCTTCGTCCCGTCCGGGAACGTCGCCTCGACCTGGATGTCCGGGATCATCTCCGGCACGCCCTCCATCACCTCGTCGCGCTTGAGCAGCGTCGCGCCGTAGCCCATCAGATCCGACACCGATCGGCCGTCGCGCGCGCCTTCCATGATCGCAGCGGTGATGTACGCGATCGCTTCCGGGTAGTTGAGCTTGAGGCCGCGCGCCTTGCGCCGCTCGGCCAGCAGTGCCGCGGTGAACACCAGCAGCTTGTCCTTCTCTCGGGGGGTCAGCTCCATTCGTCTTGGCTCTCTACGGTTGCTCGTTTCTTTGTGTGCTTCAACAGGCCCAGATGCGCGGCGCCACGGCCTCGCGTTCCAGCATGACAGGGCGCAGCACCCGCCACAGATTGGTGAACCAATCGCGCGCGGCGTGCGCGGAGTGGCCCAGGTAGCGCGCGATCGTCACGCGCGGCAGTGTCGTGACGCCGACCAGGTCGTCCTCGCGCGCGGGCACCGCGCGCAATGCGGCGATGAGATCGCGCCCCGTGACGGATCCGGCATCGAAGCCGGCGGCGAGCATCAATGCGCTGACGGTGTAGCCAGCGAGACCGGCTCTCGACGTCAACACCCGGCTGCCGCCCTCGACGTCGGCGTACTCGACGAACACTGGCCGCGAACCTTGGTAGACCTCGGTGCGCTGGCGCAGCCGGCCGTGCGTGAAGCGCTCGCCCGACGCGGTGCGGCCGAAGCAGGTGATCTCC